>Ga0123356_10006016_pt1 | contig 12302 bp, 9 predicted proteins | sample TergutEmb28metaG_2_FD_92546 | JGI IMG/M metagenome (GOLD analysis project Ga0123356, IMG submission 92546) | Embiratermes neotenicus P3 segment gut microbial communities from Petit-Saut dam, French Guiana - Emb289 P3 | ecosystem: Host-associated > Arthropoda: Insects > Digestive system > Gut ... | reverse complement strand
GCCAATAATAATTGCGTTGAACACTATCCCGTTATTTGCAAGATATGCTGCCATTTCAGAAAGACTGTACTGTTCAAATGCCAGATCTCCCAAACTGCCTGAGCCAAGATATACAATTGAGCGTTTGGGACCTGCCATAAGAAGATCGGTGGCGGCAAGGCGCAAGCCCAGATCAAAACGCCATCTGGCTGTATTAATGTTCGCAGCTCCTCTTACAGCATTTTCCAGTGAATTGATATGACCTTCGCGGCGGGGCTGCGCCGCAGCCGAAATTACAGAAACAATTTTTGAATCTGGCATTTCCTGCAAAGCGCGGTTAATATCCCTGGACGCAGTTGTAAGATCATTCAACATCCTGCCAGTGGCATCCGAACGTTCTACAAGAAGAGAAATATCCGCTCCTTGATGACGGAAACCCTGAAAAGTTAGTGTTTGTTCTGCAGCAGGCGTCCCTTCCTCTGATAAAAGGAAATTGTTGCTGTCAAGACCCATTATAGGACGGCGCAATCTGTCTTCGACAGTAAGTTCTACAGAAACCTGAGGGAAACGCTGTGCGTCAACATTGCGTATCTGTACAAAGAAACCGGAAGCAATATCATCAAAACGGGTCATTATTGCAACTTCGCTTTCAGCAAAATTAGCCGCTACAATACTTCCGTTTCTGTCCATATCCGCGCCTGTTATACGCACACGCTCTCCTCCGGCAAGACCCAATTCCCGTACTATAGCGCTTTGTACGTCAATTTGTAAAATTCTGTTTCCGTCGGCAAGAAGAAGAGTTCCGTCTGAAAGAAATTTAAGGCTTTCCGGGCCCGATAAATTTTCTACATTAATCTGTCCAAGATAATTACCGTTAGGATCAAACATATAGATAGCTTTTGCAACACTGTCTGCTGCATATATTCTTCCGCCTCCGGCTGCAATACCTGTAGGAGAAAGCATCCCGGGAAATAAAGCGGTTCTTTGTCCAAATGAAAGAATGAATACACCAGCAGGATCGAATTTGGATATACGCCTGTTGCCGTAATCAACTACATAAAGATATCCGTCTTCGTCAATAGTAAGATGCTGAGGACCTACAAGCTGACCATCTCCAATACCTCTGGAGCCGATATAGGAAAGCCAGTCTCCATTACTGTTAAGAACACTTACCCTGCCGCCGCGGTATTCTGAAAGGTACATCCGCCCGTCAAGCCCGCGCACCATATCATAAGGGCGGTCAAAGCCGTTAAGCGGACCTCTTTTGCGTTCCCTGATTATTCCGTTTACATCGATTCTGACAATTTCATTACTGCCATAGGCAACTACCCAGATAGAGCCGTCGTTATTTGCCAAAACAGAAGTAGGCTGGCGGTAAAGAACTCCGTCATTAAATCTTCCGGGATAACGCCCAGACACAACATAACGAACTCCGTCATTTACGACAGGTAAAAGAATACGCCTGTTGTTTACTGTTTCGATTCGCGCGTTAAGCAGCATTCCAACGCCGGTGTTTCTGCCGTAAACATCAAGAGCCGCGAGCCATTGACGAAGGGCAATTTCTTCAAAACCGGATCGATAATATGCCCTGCCCAGCCAGTCAAGAATTAATGGTTCGCCCGGACGGAAAGAAAGAGCGCGTTCAAAAGAAAGAATTGCTTCGTTATATGAAAATCGATTATAAGCATGAATACCAAGTCTGAACTCATCTGCCGCAGCAAGAGCTGCAGTTCCTGTCCCGCCTGTAACAGGCTGAGCATTCAAATTGAAAGACATAAAAAGAATAAGAATTTTTACCACGAACACACACGAACACACACGAACAAATGGGTTTTTTGTTTTGTATTGTTTTTGGTAAAATATCACCTGATAACTCCTGAAACAACCTTAAAGTGATTTATAATTACTTCTTCATCAGGAGCAATTTCCAGCGCTCTGCGAAGCCATGTACGTGCTTCCAGAATTTCGCCGCTTTTGTAGTATGCCCAGCCTAGCGAATCAAGATATGCCGCATTTTGAGGCCTGTAATCTACTGCTTTTCTGCAAAGACGCAAGGCGCGCATAACATCCAAACCTGTATCGGCAAGAATAAATCCCATACTGTTCATTGCTGTAGCATTATCAGAATCAATTTCAAGTGATTTTTCATAAAGCTCTATGGCCTTTTTATATTGTTTTTGCAGCCAAGCAGCGTATGCAAGTGTATTATAAAGAAGGGACGATTCCAACCCGGCAGATTGGAGTCTTTTAAGTTCATATTCCGCCATCTTTATACGTTTTGTCAATACATAAATATATGCAAGCGTCATGCGGCATTGATAAACGCGAAGTATATCACTGCCGGATGTAACAACTTGTTCAAGATAATTAAGAGCCTCGTCATAATGTTTAAGTTTTGTATAACACAGTCCAAGGTAGTAAGCGAGTTCCATCTTTTCTTCATATTTAAAGCTAGAAGTGTCTATTGCTAAAAATTCATCTAAAGCCGATTTCCAGTTTTTCATGCGGTAAAGACGAACTCCATCCATAATTTTTTCATCCAGACGGGTGTCTTTTTTTTCGCCATCGTTTTTTTGTTCATGGGAAACAGAAGAGTCTTCAATACCGCTATGCTGCGCTGTCATTCTTTGCTTTCCCCTCCTACCCTGGCGCGACTGACGGCTGAGTCATTACAATGCTAAGCGCAGCGTTGCCTTTTATTACCTCGGCCCAATCTGAACCTTCCTCCGGAATATTCTCAACCTGCCCGGTTTTTGCAAAACAATACCTATCCCCATCAGGAGATGTAAATGTAACAATACGATCACTATAATAACGCATAGAAGGAAAAGTAGTAACAAGCGCGGAAGGTTTTTTTTCGATATTTGGAAAATTAACATTTACAAAGGTCGAAGCTTTCCAGTATCCCATAATAGAGACAAGTTTTTCGGTAATATATGAAACAACCGATTCCCATTGCCAGGGCAGGTCGCTTTTTACAAGGGATAATGCAACTGAAGGAATCCCAAAGATAGCCCCTTGCCGGGCCGCCGCCGCAGTTCCGGAATAGATAATATCCGAACCTAAATTTGCCCCTGTATTAATCCCTGACAAAACCAAATCCGGCGCTCTTTCTGTATTTAATGCGGTTCCTTCTGTAGCAATACAAATTTCGGGAATTCCGCCCAAAAGAGCTGTTATAACACAATCAGCAGGGGTTCCCGAACAAGACCAGGTATCTTCTTCAATCTCAGAAAACTTTAATGGGTTGGATAAAAATAAAATTGAATGAGAACAACCGGAACGATCGATATCCGGAGCGACTGTAAAAACTCTATGTCCGGCGTAGCGCAGAGCTTTTGCCAGCAGCCTAATCCCCGGGGAAGAAATGCCATCATCATTTGTAAGCAGAATTCGCATAAACACCCTTAAGCTCTTTTATTACCCTGGCTTTTGTTGCTAATTTTACCTCATAAATTACAGGACGGAAACCAAAAATTCGTTCATATTCTTCAAGACGCCTTTTATATTCTTCTACCAGTTCACGGCGGATTATTGTATAGGTACAGCCTCCAAATCCGAGACCGGTCATTCTGGAACCTGCAGCCCCTTCAATCTCCTGCGCCCTTTTTACCAGCCAATCAACTTCCGGACAGCTTATTTCGTATAAGTCTCTTAGGCTTTCATGCGAATTATAGATTATTTTTGCTAAAGAAGCGAGATCACTGCGTTTAAGCGCATCCTGCGCATCATTCACTCTGCGTATTTCTTCTACAATATGCATACTTCTGCGCCTGATTTGTTCGGGAAAATCCCCCAATACTTCCAGAAGGTCATTTGAAGCAAAATCCTTAAAACCTGTTCCATTGTGTTTCTTGGAAAGAAGTTCAAAACCTTTTAATATATCGGATCTACGTGAAGCTAATTCGCTTTGCGCGCCCATTCGAGGTACCCTGGAATCTACAAGCAAAAAACGAAAGCGCGAAAATGGAGATTTTATTTGTTTTATTTCTTTTTCAGTAGAATCAATAATCAAAAAATAATCCTTACGGGCTAAAAGGCAAACCTGATAGTCCGCAAGCGGTGTTGAATCTCCAAAAATAACCGAATGAGCCTCTTTAAGTTTTTCCGCCAGATCTGAATCGCTTATCTGTATACGAAATAAGTTTTTAAGCGCAGTTGCCGCAGCTATTTCTATTGCAGTTGAAGATGCAAGTCCGATATTCTGAGGTATATTCCCGCAAAAAGAAATGTTTAAGCCCTTTAAGGAACATCCTAATTCAGTAAAAATAAGAATTGCCGGTTTTAGGTAGTTAGCCCATCTATCTTCACGTTTGTATTTTATATTGGCAAGCGTGTTTCTTTTACGTTCGCCTAAATCTGCAGCATAAAAACGTAATGAATTGTCCTTCCGCGGGCTTATCGCAAGGTGTATAAAACGATCTATTGCGGCAGAAAGGAAAAGACTTGATTTTGGCTCGCCTTGTTCGCCCAAAAAATGAATTCTGCCTGGAACTTCTGCAATAGCTACAGGAGTTAATCGGTCTTTTTCAAGCTCATATTCTTTTCGGTGGACTTGACCGATATTTAACATTAAATCCTGCCTTTTTGTATATTCATGGTATTATATCAGAGAAAATTATGTTTTTCAATGGTGTATATTAAGATATTATGTCGATTTTTTATATATTATCGATACAAAAATCATAGCAAATAATGCACAGACAAATGGAAATGCCAATATAATGTCTAGAGGGATACTCCAAAACCCTTGAGCATAGTTTGAGAACGCTTCAGCAAAGGCAAAAACAAAGGCAGCGATTAGAACGCCAAACGGTCTTTTTGCGCCCAAAAAGATAAGGGCAAGGGCAATCCATCCCTTTCCTGCGGACATTCCCGAGACAAAAACGCCAAGATTAAGGCTTAAAAAAGAGCCGCCAATTCCGCAGAAAAAACCGGATATCAAGATTGCGCAAATTTGATAACTTTTTGTTTTTATCCCTAAAGAAACAAGCGCAGCTGAATTTTTATCACAAGCTCGAAGCCTGTATCCAAATGGGGTTTTATAAATTAAAATCTGCGAAATCAACAATAAAAGCAATCCAATAACTAAATACCAATTTAATAATCCTGGAATATTGTTTGCTGCAACAACGCCTTTTGTATTAAATATTTTATCAGAAAGAACGATGCAAAGGCCGCTGGAAAAAAGGTTTATCGCAAGACCGGAAATAAATAAATTGGCGCGAAGTTTAAAAACAGCAAATATATGTAAAATTGACAGCGCTGTTGCAGCTATTACTGCGCAAAAAATTGCCGCAGTTACATTACCGGTAAAGAAAAGAACAGCAAGCGAAGAAAATGCGCCGATAAGAAGCAGCCCTTCAAGGGCGATATTAAGCGTTCCGGCAAGAGCGGGAAACAAGCCGCCGGCTGCGGCAAAAAAAACAGGGATCATTATGGTTAGGGCGCTTTTTAGAATATGAAAAATATTTTCCATATCTACCCATCCCTTCCGTTGGAAATAATGCTGCGAGCGCGGACAAAAATATTTTTAATTACCAGACTTGTAGAAAGAAAGAAAACAACTGCCTGTACTATATACGCAACTTCAAAGGTAAGCCCTGTATTTTGCATTGCAATTCTCGCTCCTGCGTTTAGCCACGCCAAAAAAAGAGCGCAAGGTATCACAGCAGCCGGAGAAAAATTTGCGATTAATGCGACTGTAAGGCCGCTCCACCCAAACCCTGCGGAAAATTCTTTTATCACAACATGATGCGTTCCCAAAACAGAAATGCTGCCGGCAAGTCCATAAAGGAAGCCGCTTATTGTTAGAGCTAAAACCGTATTTAGTTTTGTGTTTATCCCTCCATAACGCGCAAACATTTCGTTTTTTCCCATAATCCTGAATTCATAACCCATTTTTGTTTTGTTAAGAAAAAAATAAACTATAAAAACAAAAACCAGCGCTATATAAACAGCGGCGCTTAATCCTGAAGGTTTTAGAATCAGGGGAAGCTGCATGTTTTCTGCAATCTTTTTTGTCGATAAAAGTGATGTTTCAGGATCAAAAAAGGGGCCTGTGACCAGATAATTAATGACCGGAATAACTGCGCAAGAAATTAAAAATGTTGTTATAAGCTCATTTGTATTCCATTTTGCCTTTAAAAATCCGCTTAAAGCCGCAAGAAGGCTTGCAGAAAAAGCCCCTGCCGCAACAGCAATAATCGCCCCAAAAAAACCAAGATGCGAAAGAGAAAGAGCAGCGGCAACAGTAAAAAATGCGCTTAAATAGACCTGCCCTTCTCCGCCAAGGTTAAGGCTTCCCGCTTTAAATGCGATTATTACGCCCAACGCTCCAAATATAAGCGGGACGGCTGCATTCAGCATATTGCCAAAACTAAAAATATTTCTAAAAGGACCGCAAAAGTAAAAATAAAGCGCTCTTAGAGGAGTATCACTTAGTATAAATATGAGTAAAATAAGCAGCAAAACAGAAACTGCAAGGATAATGATTATTCCAGTTCCAGTTCCGCTTTTTAATCTTTTTATCATCCTTATATACTCCACTCACTATTATACCGGGCGCGCTGCTCAGGCTAAAGCCTTCGCGCATCATCCATCCTATTACATCATTTTTGCGCCATGTCGTGTTGATTTACTCATCCACACCGTTTGATACGGTGCTTAACTTGACACCCTGCATATATTTTCCAATTTTTTCCTTAATTGCATTATCTCTGTCGTTTTTAAATTCCCCTGCAACCCTGCCCCTGTACATTACAATTATTCTATCCGAAAGTTCTATTATTTCATCAAGATTTGTAGAAATTATAATTATCGCCGCTCCCTTTTTTCGAAGTTTATCTATCTCTTCCATAATAAAACGACTGGAAGCTATATCCAGGCCCCATGTTGGCTGTGAAAATACTATATAATCCTTAAACCAGTTTATTTCCCTTGCAAGAATTAATTTTTGTAAATTACCGCCTGAAAGAGTTGAAGTTTTATCACGTAAACTTTCAAATTCAATATTATAATTTTCGATAATATTTGCAGTGTTTGTTTTGTCAGTGGTAAAATTTTTAAAATATTCATGTCTTCTATTTATTATTAAGTTTTCTTCTATCGTTGCGTCCGACGCGCTTCCGACACGAATCCTGTCTGCAGGAACATAAGTTAGCCCTTGCTTGCGTAAAGCGTGAATATTCAAACCGGAAATATCTTTACCTTTGTGCAATATTTTTCCGGATGCCGGATGAAGAAATCCTCCAAGAACAGCCTCAATTATTCCAAGCCCGTTCCCGCCAACGCCGGCAAATCCAAGAATTTCTCCAGAAGAAACAGAAAACGAAACCTTGTCGAGTATTGGATGTTTTTGCCCTCTTCTGCGGACAGTAACATTATCAAAAGCTAATACGGTTTTTTTTTCGCACATAGGCACGATGGAAGAAGAAGATTTTGAGAATGTCAGATTAATATCATTATTAACCATTAAACGCGCAATTTCTTCTACATCAACTTCTGAAATATCGTGAATTCCAACTAATTCCCCCTGCTTTATCACTGCAACACGATCGGCAATTTGTTTTATTTCGTGTAATTTGTGTGTTATCAAAATAATAGATTTTCCTTTATTAACAAGGTCTTTTAGTGTTTTAAATAACGATTCAATCTCATATTCAGTCAGTATCGAGGTAGGCTCATCCAGTATTATAATATCCGCATTTTGGTAAAGAATACGGCTTATTTCTACTTGCTGCATTTCTCCAAGGGTTAATTCTTTTACTTTCCTCTTAATATCGAAGGAAAAATTATTATCTGTAAAAAGTTTATCAGATATTTTATTTGCCCTGTCTTTATCAAAAAAAATACCAAATTTAAGCGGTTCAATTCCCATAACAATATTTTCAGCTGCTGTATATTCAGGTATTAACATAAAATGCTGATGTACCATTCCGGTTTTTTCCTTTATAAACAGCTCTCCACTATCCTGCTTTTCCAAGCCACAGAGGATTTTCATTAGAGTAGTTTTACCCGCTCCGTTTTCGCCTGCAATACAGAGGATTTCTCCCTTGCGCAGATCCAAAGTGATATTATTATTGGCTTTTTTATTACTCCCGGGATAAGTCTTACTTATGTTTTTTATTTCAATTACATTCATAGATTAGAAATTATTATAAAATTCTTCAAATCTTTGCCTTATATCAAACGGAAGGTTTTTATATGCTGGATCATCGAAATAAAAATTAAGATAGCCTTCTCTTACTCCCAGAGACTCAGAAACTCCGTACTTTATTCCTCCCGCAAGAGCATCTTCCAGGATTTCCATTACCAATTTTTTTTGCTCCATAATGCCGCAGCCAACAATAGTGCCAGGCGCTAAATCATAGGCATTTGTGTTATACCAAACAATATAAACATTCCTGTCGCTTGCAGTTCTAATCATCCCCTGCGCGGCTCCTCCGGCAATTGCAGTAAAAACATCAACACCGCCGTTAATCATTGCCGAAGTCAGCTCCGCAGCACGTGACGCATCCGCCCATGAACCTATTACCCTAAAATCAAGATCAATTTCCGGATCAACAAGCATTGCGCCTTCGATAAATCCTGGAATCATTTGTCTTGTTAAAAGCGGAAATTCCTGCGCGGCGATAAAACCAATTCGCTTTTGATTATTAATATGCGGCATATTACTTGTAGTGATTAGTCCAGCCAAATATCCCAAAAATAAAGATTGTTCATATTGGTTGTAAAAGTATGTTCTTATTTGCGGATGTCCCTGCAATTCAGCATCCGTTATGATAAATTTCTGGTTTGGAAACATTTTTGCCGCATTTGCACATATCTCCGGCAGCGCAGGATTGGAACCGATAACAATATCGTATTCTCCGCCGGAAATCATCTCCGCCAGCTGTTGTTCCCAAAACGCCTGATTCATTCCAGCTTCATAAATTTTTATATTAACATTTGGATTATTTTGTCCAAACTCAAGAGCGCCTTCCGCCAATAATTCCAAAGGCGGGCTTCCTGCAATAATACCTGTAATAAAAACAAGTACAGATAGATCGTAATCCCTTGCAGATTCATTTTTCCTAGTACATGAGAAAGTAAAAAAGATTGATACTAGCAATAGAATTAAAAAAGTTCTTTTCATTACATCGTATAGAATAATAAATTATTAATCTTATGTCAATTCTTTATTATTTTTAACCACGAACCACACGAACATTCACGAACCTATACTTTGATATCTTATCATAGTTCGTGTTGGTTTGTGATGGTTCGTGGTAAATTTCTTAATTTCTTTTTTTTATATATTTTTCAAAAAGGTCATTATAAAGCTCTGTGTTTTTTGGGTTTGGTTCGTAATGTTTTTCTATTTTAACTAATGCAGAGGAAGCTTCTTTGAAAGATGAATATTTGCCCTTAAAGCAACTGCCAATAACAGCAAGACCAAGAAGTTCAGCTTCTTTATAAGGTCCTTCCAGTATTTCTTTTCCTGTAATGTCTGCTTTTAATTGATTGAGTACTTTGCATCCCGAAAGCTTTCCTGTTACATGCAATTGATTAATTTTTTCTCCAGAACTTTCCATTTCTGTAATAACATCTCTTATCGAAAAACCTATGCCTTCCAAAACCGAATTGGCAAGATCACATTTCCCCGACGAAAGGTTTATACCGCTCCATTGAGCCCGTACTGTTGAATCCCACAAATGAGCGCGTTCTCCTGCCAGATAAGGATGGAAAATTAATCCTCCCGAACCTGGTTTGCTTTTTTGTGCAGTTTTTATTAAATCATCAAAACCAAATTCAAAAAGATCACAGCACCACTTGATAGCGCTGCCTGTAGTATTGATAATTCCTGATAGGTTCCAGTGTGGTTTAATGGGATGTCCGTAAGACATAAGGCTTTCATGAATAATTCGTTTTTGCGTACAAAGATTTATTCCCTCGGAAGAACCTGTGCGATCACAAGCCTGCCCTGGCTCTGTAACGCCGCTTCCCAAAATAGCAGCGAAAAAGTCCGGCCCGCCTGAAATTACAGGAATGTTTTTTGCAAAACCAAAATGTTCACAAACTGACGGAATAAGTGTCCCAAACTGATCACCGGGACGGATAAAAGCAGGAAACTTTTCAACATCAAGTTCAAGCTTTTCAAGCACATCGTTATTCCAAAACCAGCGATCAAATCCATCGCTGGGAAAAACTGTCCTCGCTTCTGCCGTCAGAGCGTAGGTTAGATATTCAGGACATCCAAGGAAGACCTTTGTTTTGTTGTACAATTCATTTTCATCATTCTTTATAAAAAGAATTTTTGGAAGAAAAAAACTAACGTCAACAAAACCGCCCATGGCTTGCGAAACTTTTTCCCGATATTTTGCGGCGCGGCGATCCAGCCAAAGTCTTGCATTTTCTGCCGGGACATAAAACTTTTCTTTTGACGGTTCTCCAAGTACAGGAACAAGGCTGGGACCATTTCCGCTTATAACAATAACTTCGACATCTTTAAAATGTTCGGTTTGGCTTTTCAGCTTTCTGCATGATTCTTCAAATGCGTTCAGCCATAAAGAAGGATTAACTTCATGTAAAAACCCGTTATTTTCATTTACTTTAATAGGCACTGCAGCATAAGAAAGACAGATGCCGTCATAATTCCAAAGCGCAGATTTAAAAGTTGATGTACCTATATCAATAGTTAACAGCATGTATCTCACCATTCTCCTGCAAAAAGTATTTCTGGTTCCAATACAAAACCTGTAGCGGCTTTTACTTTAATAGCAATTTCATCTGCTAACGCGCGAATATCAGATGCAGTGGCAGTACCTGTGTTAATTATGATATTTCCATGAAACGGCGCTACTTGTGCGCCGCCAATTTGAAACCCTTTTAACCCAAGTTCGTCAATGATAACTCCAGTAGGTTTTCCAAAATCATGATTGTTCTTAAAAGCTGAGCCGGCAGATGGAAAGAGGTAGTGACCTTTCTCTTTACGATCCTGTCTGTTTTTTTCCATTTCCATCAATATTTTATCTTCATTTCCTTTTTTTAATTTGAATGCAGCGCTTAGTATTAAACAATCCATATTTTGAAACGGACTTTTTTTATATCCAAAACCATGACCATTTACAATTTCTATTCTCTTTATAATATACTCATTCTTTTTTAATTCATCATTGGTAATTATTTCTACCCAGCTTAAAACATCCGCTATTTCACTGCCGTAACAGCGTGCATTCATCCAAACAGCTCCGCCTATGGTACCTGGCATCCCTGCAAGAAATTCAAGCCCGGTAAAATTCGCGCAAGCAGCTGCATCTGCCGCTTCATCAATTTTGGTTCCGCTTTTTAATATAAGTTCTTCTTCACTTGCGCATAATGCCGAAACATTCTCCCCGCTCCACGCGCTCATGTCCAAAACTAAACCTCTAATACCTTTATCGGAAACTACAATGTTTGCGCCGCCGCCAAGAATAAAAACAGGGATATTTGCGGCGCGGGTACGATTTAAAAAATCAACACAAAAAGAAGAAAAACCATCGCCGTTAGGACGAATCCAGCAATCGGCTTTTCCGCCAACCTTAAAGGTTGTATGCTCTTTCATCGGCTCATCACAGCGAATCTCAACTTCGCAAGTGTTTTCTGCCAAACATTGTTCTATTATTTTTTTAATTTTTTCAGTAATCACCGTGTTATTCCTCAGGTATTTCTATCCCAAGTCTTTCTGCTGTCCGATAAGCTCTTCTTCTGATTGAATCATTTCTGTCTTTTGAAAGGGTAATTATCTCTTCCTCAAGTATTCTAAGATTATTATTTGCCGCCATGTCAAGAGCGTATAGTTTTTCCATTAGTCCTCCGTCCCGCATAAAACGGCGAGTTAGGCTTTCCATTTCGGAAGTATCACCTTCTATTACTGTTTCACCTACGACTCTTAAAAAACCATTGTAAAGATTTGTCTGGTTTCTTGTTCTTGCATCATGAAGCTGCACTACAAGTTTCCCAAAATCCCTTCCTCCATTACTTTTCATAAGCATTTCAGCTGCTAGGATGCGTATCCGATCCGTATTTCTTTGCTCCGAAAAGAGACTATCAAGAACTTCAATTGCTTCTGTATTGGCAATAGCGCCCAAAGCGCGAATCGCATCATCCCTGACGCCGGGAACTTCATCGCGTTCAGCGCGGAATCTTAAATATGGAACTGCAGCTTCGAGTTTGCGGTCCCGGCTGGCAATGGCAGCCGCTGTTCTTGTGCGCCAAAATGAATCTCTAAAAGCTTCTAAAATCGCGCTGTCTACGACATCACCTGAAAATGGACCAAGAGCGCCGACAGCGGCTGAACGAAT
>Ga0123356_10006015_pt1 | contig 12302 bp, 11 predicted proteins | sample TergutEmb28metaG_2_FD_92546 | JGI IMG/M metagenome (GOLD analysis project Ga0123356, IMG submission 92546) | Embiratermes neotenicus P3 segment gut microbial communities from Petit-Saut dam, French Guiana - Emb289 P3 | ecosystem: Host-associated > Arthropoda: Insects > Digestive system > Gut ... | reverse complement strand
TGGGCAACGCGCTGGCTGCCGTTTCCGTGGGACTCGCGCGCGGCCTGAAGCTTTCAGAAACCATCGCTGCGCTTGCCACCCTCAAGCCCCCCGAGCAGCGCGGTCAGGTTCTCCAGTTGCGCAACATCACCGTCCTCAACGATTGCTACAATTCCAACCCGAAGGCGCTCCACGCCATGATCGATGCTTTGGCGGCGATGCCGGCCCACCGTCGCATCGTTGTCGCCGGAGAAATGCTCGAACTCGGCCCCGCAGGAGAAGAAATGCATCGGGCGGCAGGCCGCCATGCCGCTGAGAAGAGCGTTGACGTGCTGGTCGGCGTCCGCGGATTAGCGCAAGCCATGGTCGAAGCAGCGCAGCAGGCGGGAGCACACGCCGAGTTTGTGGCCACCCCGGAAGAAGCCGGCGAGTGGCTCTCCCGCGAAACTCGCGATGGCGACGTCGTGCTTCTCAAAGCATCACGCGGTGTGCAGTTGGAAAAGGCGCTGGAGACGTGGAAGGCAAGAATCAGTGGCCAGTGAATCCACGGCAAACGTACGGGTCAACGGACCATTGATCACTGCACGGAGGCTCATTGCTCTACTGGCTGTTATACCTTAAGCTCCAGCACTACGTTGCTCCCTTCCGCATTTTCCGCTATGTCACCTTCCGCACGGCTTTTGCCAGCCTCACGGCGCTGTTCACCGCGCTCATCGTTGGCCCGCTGGTCATCAACCGCCTGCGCGATTTTCAGATTGGCCAGTATATCCGTGAAGAAGGCCCCAAATCTCATCAGAAAAAATCCGGGACGCCGACCATGGGTGGCTTGCTCATCGTCATCGCCATCGTCGTGCCCACGCTGCTGTGGGCCGACCTCAGCAACCGCTTCATCTGGATTGCCGTCTTCTCCACCTGCGCCTATGCGGCCATCGGATTCACCGACGACTACACAAAAGTCACGCACCGCCGCAATCTCGGCCTCACGGCACGCGCGAAGTTCGGATTGCAGATCGCAACCGGCATCGTCATCGCGTCCATGCTCATTGCGATGCAAAAGCACAACCTGTATTCGACGCGGTTGAACGTGCCGTTCTTCAAGCAGTTTCATCCCCCCCTGCTAGTGCAGAGTCTTGAACACCATCCGCACCTGTGGCCCCTTGCCTTTCTTCCCTTCATGGTGTTCGTGACGCTGCTGATTACGTTTTCGAGCAACGCGGTAAACCTGACCGACGGCCTCGACGGTCTGGCCATCGGATGCACCGTGATCGCCGCCGGAGCGTTAACCGTACTCACCTACGTCAGCGGACACGCGACCTTCGCCACGTACCTGGAACTGCAGCATATCCCGCAGGTCGCTGAGCTGACGATTTTCTGCGGCGCCATGGTCGGCGCCTCCATCGGATTTCTCTGGTACAACGCTCACCCCGCGGACGTTTTCATGGGCGACGTTGGATCGCTCGCCCTGGGCGGCGCCATCGGCACCGTTGCGGTAATCATCAAGCAGGAACTCCTGCTGCCATTCATCGGGGGAGTGTTCGTCATCGAAGCGCTGTCGGTCATCCTGCAGGTCGGATCGTACAAGCTGCGCAAGAAGCGCATCTTCAAGATGGCGCCGATCCACCATCACTTCGAGTTGCTCGGCTGGTCGGAATCAAAGGTGATCGTGCGCTTCTGGATCGCGTCGCTGGTGTTCGCCCTGTTCGCTCTGACCACACTCAAGTTGCGTTAGGAAAGATCTTCCCCACCGAGACAAAGAGGCGCAGAGGGGCTCAAAATCCTGATATTGTTTTCACGGTGGTTCTCTGACTCCAGGGTGAAATAGAACGGAATGGACCTCAACGGAAAACGCACTCTCGTCGTCGGCCTGGGGAAATCCGGCGTGGCCTCGGCGTTGTTCATGAAAGCGCACGGAGCGCGCGTCACGGTCTCCGACACGAAAAGCGGCGACGAACTGCGCAACGAAATCCCCATCCTGCTCGATCACGGCATTACGGTCGAAACCGGAGGCCACGGCGACCGTACCTTCCGCGGCCAGGACTTGATCGTGGTTTCTCCCGGAGTTCCCGTGGACGCACCCCTGTTAGTGCAAGCGCGCTCCCTCGGCGGGACGGTCATCGGCGAGATCGAACTGGCTGCGCAATTCTTTCCCGGACCAGTGGTCGCCATCACCGGATCGAACGGCAAGACGACAACGACGACTCTCACCGGCGAAATCATGGCAGCCGCGGGATTCCCTACGCTCGTCGGGGGCAACATCGGCACGCCAGCGATTTCCCTGGCCGAGCGCGCTCGGCCCGAAACCGTGATCGTGCTCGAGGTCTCCAGCTTCCAGCTGGAAACGATCCAGACCTTCCGCCCGAAAGTTGCGGTGGTGTTGAATGTGACCCCGGATCATCTCGACCGTCACCGCACCTTCGAAATCTACACCGACGCGAAAACCAGAGTGTTCGCCAACCAGCAGGCCAGCGATTTCGCTGTTCTAAATGCCGACGATCCCACCTGCGTGGCCATGGGCAAACGTACCCGCGCCCAGGTCTTCTGGTTCAGTCGTCAAAAAGAAGTCGAGCAGGGATCGTGGGTGCGCGGCGGCAACATCGTCTTCCGCGATGCCCGCCCGGAATCAAAGACGCGCCAGCGCGAGATCCTCGAGGTCTCCGAGGTTCCCCTCAAAGGCGCACACAACCTGGAAAACGTGCTGGCCGCTGTCTCGACGGGTATGCTGATGGGCTGCGCTCCCGAAAAGATTCGCCAGGCGGTTCAAAACTTCAAAGCGGTTGAGCACCGCCTCGAATTTGTCGCCAGCATCCACGGCGTCGACTATTACAACGACTCCAAAGCCACCAACGTCGACGCCACCATCAAGGCGCTGGAGTCATTTCCGGCAAACATCCACCTGATCCTTGGCGGCAAAGACAAAGGCAGCGACTACACCGTTCTCAACGACCTGCTTCGCCAGCGTGTGAAAGGCGTCTACACCATCGGCGCGGCCGCGGCCAAAATCGAATCGCAGATCGTGTCTGCGAAAAACGGCGGCCCGGAAGTTATCCACGCCGAAACGCTCGAAAATGCCCTCCGCAAGGCCAATGCCGTGGCCCGCCCCGGCGAGGTCGTCCTGCTCGCTCCCGCCTGCGCCAGCTTCGACCAGTTCAAAAGCTACGAGCACCGCGGGAGAGTTTTTAAAGAGATCGTACGAGGGTTGGCGTCCGAAGCCGAATAATCACTGGCCTAAGGCATCCGTCGCATCGGCCTCGGCATCGTCCACGATTGTAGAAGGCGGGTGCTTCGCGTCTAACTCTACTCCCCGAACCAAAACAATCAACAATCAAAATTCAACAATCACCCGTCTCAGTGTCGCTCCCTGATGAGATAAATGTCCCATGGCGAAGCGTGTCAGTGTCGACCGATGGCTCTTCACCGTCACCATGCTGCTGGTTTTCGTGGGCCTGGTGATGGTCTTCTCCGCCTCCGCCGTCATGGCCCGCGAACGCTTCGGATCGCCCTACGCCTTCCTCTCGAAGCAGCTGCTCTGGGCCGTCGCCGGCCTCGCTGCGATGGTCGTCACCATGCGCGTCGATTACCGCCGCTACAAGCATCCCGCGTTGGTCTTCTCGCTGATGGGCGTGACCACACTGCTGCTCATCTCCGTGTTCCTGCTGGACCGCTCGCACCACACGCACCGCTGGATCCACCTTGGAGGCTTCTCCTTTCAGCCGTCGGAACTGGCCAAGCCGGTGCTGGTTCTTTTTCTGGCTTACTTCCTCGAGAGCCGGGCCCAGACCATGGACGATGTCCGCAACACACTGGTTCCCGCGGCGGCGCCGGTGCTCGTCTTTCTAGGGCTCATCGTCCTGGAGCCCGACCTCGGCACCGCCATTGCCTGCGCCGGAATCACCTCCTGCATCCTCTACGTCGCCGGCATGCGCATGCGCTACTTCGGATACGCCTTCGCCGCCTCACTTCTGCCGCTCTATTTCCTGATCTTTCACGTCGCCTTCCGCCGCGACCGCATCCTGGCATTCCTGAATCCCTATGCCGACCGCCAGAAGGCCGGATTCCACATCATCCAATCGCTGATCGCAGTCGGCACCGGCGGAGTCACCGGCGTCGGTTTGATGGAAGGCAAGCAGAAACTCTTCTACCTTCCCGAGCCGCACACCGATTTCATCTTCGCCGTCACCGCCGAAGAACTAGGCCTGGTCGGCTCGCTCTTCGTGGTCACGCTGTTCGCGATTTTCCTCTGGCGCGGCATGCGCACCTCCGGGCGCACTGAAGATTTGTTCGGGCGCTACCTTGCCGTTGGCCTTACCGCCATGGTCGTGCTGCAAGCCTTCATCAACATCAGCGTGGTGCTCGGCATGATGCCCACCAAAGGCATTCCCCTCCCGTTGGTGAGCTACGGAGGCTCATCGCTCTTCGTGACTCTCGCCTGCGTCGGGGTGCTGCTCAACATCACGAAGCAAGCAGAATGAAGAAAATCATTGAGCTATGGATGATTCTCGGTCGAACGCTTCGAGGAATCATTCCCTTGCGAGGTGAGAACGCAGCCAGGCTGCCAGATTCTTTTCCGACAAGTCTCCAGCGGCGACCGACTCCATCACCGAGATACACTCGGCGTCGTCGGCTTCGAGCTTCCATCCATGGAGATTCTGGAACAGCTCCATCACCACGAAGGCCGTGCGCTTGTTTCCGTCGAGAAAGGCATGGTTGCGCGCCAGGCCAAACGCATAGGCAGCCGCCAGATCGGCGGCGTCTGGACGATCACCGTAAGCAGCGAGGTTCTGCGCCCGAGCCATCGCGGACAAAAATAATCCCTCGTCGCGGATGCCCGGAATGCCGCCGTGTTCGGCGAGCTGGGCTTCATGGATGGCGAGCGCAACGTTCTCAACGACCCACGTCCAGCGCATGCGGCTATTTTGCCAGCGCGCGGAGCACGTTGCGGCGTTTCTTCATAATGCGCTCAGCCGCTTGCATCTGTTTTTCAAAAGCAGGGTCGTAAGGACTAATGCGGTAACCGTCGGGAGACTCAGTCAAAAACACAACATCCCCGGTTTCGACCTTGAGTTTCGACACGGCCTCCTTGGGAAGGACAAAGCCGACCGAGTTGCCGATCCGCACGAGTTTGAGGGAAATCATGCTGTACTCCCGTAATAACATATGTTATTACGTCGGAGACCAGCGGTCAAACCGTCGAGCGCAATCGCAGACAAGTCAGAACATCGGCCCCGGATTTACAACGATCTTTAAGGATTGTTCAAGTCTTTGGCTGGATCTGTGCACATCCGTGGTAATCCGTGGCCGGTTTGTTTGTAGTTTATAGTCACCAGATGCGAGCGATCCTGGCCGGAGGGGGTACTGGCGGACACGTCATCCCGGCACTGGCCATTGCCCATCAACTCAAGACCAATTACAACGCCGAGTGTCTTTTCATTGGTACAGCTCGCGGCATCGAGAATCGCCTCGTCCCCGCCGCCGGATATCCGCTGCAACTCGTGCGTGTCGGTGCCTTGAAAAATGTCAGTTTGACCACGCGTCTTAAGACCGCCTTCGATCTCCCTCGGGCTCTTTGGGACGCCGGCCGCATGCTCAACGAGTTCGCACCGGACGTGGTCATCGGCGTGGGCGGATACGCCTCCGGTCCGGCGATGCTCTCGGCAGTCATCAAGCACATTCCGACTCTGGCCTTCGAGCCCAACGTCATCCCGGGATTTGCCAATCGGATCGTGGCGAAGTTTGTTTCCGGCGCGGCCGTGCACTTCCGAGAGACCGCCAAATATTTTCGCCACGCCGAGGTGACCGGCGTCCCCGTGCGACAAGCTTTCTTCGACGTCGCACCCAGGCGCGGCGGGACTCCCACTCTTCTCGTCTTCGGCGGCAGCCAGGGCGCCCACGCCATCAACGAATCGATGATCCGTTGTCTGCCCGTACTGCAGCGCGAGGCGCCCGGCATTCACATCATTCATCAGACCGGCGAGCGTGACTATGATGACGCGCTGGCGGCCTACCAGAAGCTCGGCCAGTCTGCGGAAGTCTTCCAATTCATCGAAGACATGCCAGCTGCATTCGGGCGCGCCGATCTGGTTGTGTGCCGCTCAGGCGCCAGCACCGTCGCCGAGATTGCGGCCGCAGGAAAGCCGGCAGTTTTTGTCCCCTTCCCGCGCGCAGCCGACGATCACCAGCGCGTCAACGCCGAGGCGCTGGCAAAGCACGGAGCGGCGGTTGTGGTCGAAGAGTCGAAGCTGGAAGGAGTCTGGCTGGCTGAAACCATCGCCGCATTGTTGCAAGATCCGCGGCGCCTCGACCAGATGAGCCATGCAGCAAGGGAACTGTCGCACCCAAATGCGGCGCGCGACATTTCAGCGATGGCCGCAAGTGTGGCAGGAATAGAAGAGCAGGGAATAGGGACCAGGGTCTAGTGCGCAACAGGTCAGTGGCCAATGACAACTCGCCCGTGAGCCGGGTCAGATTCTACCGACCACTGCCGAACTCGCCACTCCTTCAACCGTGAGTTGGACGTTCTAGCCCCTGCCCCCCGATTTTATGTTCGCCAAAATTCAACGCATTCATTTCGTGGGCATCGGCGGCATCGGCATGAGCGGCGTCGCCGAGGTGCTGCTCAACCTCGGCTACAAGGTTTCCGGCTCTGACCTGAAAACTTCACCCGTGACCCAGCGTCTCGCCTCGCTGGGGGCGACAACCTTCGAAGGTCATCGCGCCGAGAACATCGCCGGAGCCGAGGTCGTCGTCACCAGTTCCGCCATCGCCACGGACAATCCCGAAGTCACAGAAGCCCACAGACTTCACATCCCGGTGATCCAGCGTGCCGAAATGCTGGCAGAGTTGATGCGCCTGAAATACGGCATCGCCATTGCTGGCATGCACGGCAAAACCACCACCACCTCGATGGTTGCCGCCGTTCTCGCGGCCGGGGGCCTTGATCCCACTGTGGTCGTCGGAGGCCGCGTCGACGCCATGGGCTCGAACGCCCGCCTCGGCAAGTCGCAATACCTCGTCGCCGAAGCGGACGAGAGTGACCGCTCTTTCTTGAAACTGACCCCAATCCTCTCGGTCGTCACCAACATCGACCGCGAGCACATGGACACCTACCGCAACATGCGCGACGTGAAGAAAACGTTCCTCGACTTCATGGACCGCGTGCCGTTCTACGGGATGGTCGTCGCCTGCAATGACGATCCTCTGCTCGGCCGTTTGCTGCCAGAGGCAAAACGCCGGGTTGTGACCTATGGGAGCAAACGGGGGTCCGACTTTCTGATCAAGCTTCTTCGAAGCGCCGAAATCCCGGCCGGAGACGCGCGTCCGCTCAGCCGTTTCCGGGTGACATTCGAGAACAAGAGTCTCGGCGAATTCACGCTGCACGTACCCGGTGCGCACAACGTGTTGAACGCCACCGCCGCCATCGCTGTCGGCATTGGGCTCGACATTCCCGTCGACTACATTCGCATCGCCCTCGATCAGTTCCGCGGCGTCGACCGCCGCTTCCAGCTCCGCGGCCGCGCCGCCGGAGTCAGCGTCATCGACGACTACGGGCACCATCCTACCGAAATCAAAGCCACGCTCGCTGCCGCGCGCCAGTGCGGATTCCGCAACATTCACGTCCTCTTCCAGCCGCACCGCTACACCCGCACCCGCGACCTCATGGAGGAATTCACCACCGCCTTCGCCGACGCTGACTCGCTGATCGTGCTCGATATCTACGCCGCCAGCGAAAAGCCGATCGAGGGTATCACCGGAGCAGCTCTGGCAGAAAGGATCCGGGAGAAAAGGGGAAAGAATGTGCAATACGCGGCAAATTTTGCCGATGCCGCAACCTCCGCCGCCCAAGCCGCCCAGGAGGGCGACATGATCCTGACTCTCGGCGCAGGCAGCGTCTCGCAGCTCGGCCCAATGATCCTCGAAAAGCTGAAAGAGCGAGGTCCGTGAGTCCATCCGAGCTTTGCAATTGCTCTGAAAGCGCGGCTTCAAAGCGGTGCCGTAAGTGGAGGCGATGTTAGTGCCGGCTTTCACTGCGGAGATCGAAACTTCCCATTGGCGGGGGAATTGCTCTGGTTCACTGCGACGTTTTGACGGGATTCGATGAACTCGATTCCGCCGGCTTCTCTACCGAACGAAACTCCGGCCCCAGCCTGGCAATCGCCGCCCGCAATTCTGCGGCGTCATACCCAGACTTATAGAAGACGACGTTTCCCTTGGCGTCAATCAGAACGCCGAGCGGAATGCCCTGTCGGTGGAACGCCTTGCCCAGCGAACCGTCCTGATCGTGATAGTCCGGCCAGGCTAGTCGTTCGCGCGCTAGAAAAGCCGCCACGGTTGACAACTCTTTGTCGCTGTCAATGCCAATCCAAACCAATCCTTTGCCCTCGGTTTCTCCATACAGATCTTTCAGGTCTTTCAGCAGAACGACGCAAGGCCCGCACCATGTCGCCCAGAAGTCGAGAAACACAGGCCTGCCGTGGAAACTGCTCAACATCGTGACCTTTCCGTCGGCAGATTTGAGCTCGAGTTCCGGCGCTGGCACTCCTACAAGACTGGCCGCCTCGGAACTGGCCGCTCGCGGGAATGGATCGGGAAATTCGGCGACCAGCCTGGCGTCTCCCGGCGGTGTGAATCGGAACCACTCGGCGGGCTCTGGTTGATTGAGTTCGACAACGGAAAACGCCATTGTTCTCTCAATCAGGATAGGAATGTTGTACGGCATCTCTTCGCTTTGTTCTCGACTCGCGGTTTTCACCACGGTCTTGTTCGACTTGTCGATCCAGAGAGTCCACTCCAGCTTGTGTTTCGGGGTCGTGCGGTAGTCGGCATCGGAATAATGCACGACGTAGCAGTCGACATTCCTGCCCCCGACCGCTATCGTCTCGTCCGGCAGGAAGCTGGCAGACTTGAGCGAATCCGACTGATGCGCGATCTTTGTTGCCAGAATCTTCACCGTCATCAGCGGCATCTCCTCCATCGGGATTCGCTTTTTCCGAGAATCGTCCTGGGCGGCCACCGTTTGCGTGTAGAGGTGCTCGTCGAGGTGGTAGTCCCACTCGGTCGTCCCGTCGGAGACGAGAATCGCCGAACCGTGCCCCGATCGGCCTTCGTAGTGATACTTACCCCCCGGTGCAGCGATTGCCGTCATCAGCGTTTTCTGCCAACTGCGGCTCAACTCGTTGCTGAAGGTTTGTTCTTCGACAGCCTCAATGTGATAGGTCTTAGCGTCGGCATACTTCTGGCCCACTTCATTCAACAGCGCCAACGCGTCGGTTGACCCGGTCTGGGGTGTCAGTAACAAGAAGATCAGCGGCAGGGTCGCAGGCATATGAATTCCACTCCGCAAAAACCGATTCTTGATAACCGGGTGAAAAGAACCCGGGTTAAGAATGAGTGACGCGCATCGCCTTGCGCAGTATCGGTCACTCGCTCAAGTTGGCCCCGGCGAATCTACCGCCGCGCCGCAGCCATAGCCGGCACCTGGAGCTCAGCGCGACGCTCGTGTGCGCACTTCTCTAACTCCTGATAGAACGTAATCCTCGCAATGGGGTCCGGACGGTAGGCGGCGTAGTCAAGCTCTCGAATCGTAGCGCTGAGCAGTCCCGGCTCCCAAACGTACATGGTTCGGGGCGGCGGCTCATCCTGGGGAACGGGCACTTGACGCGGATAGCGCTCCATCAACGATTGCAGATCCTCGATGATTGCGTTGATCCGATGCTGATCGTCCCCATCTTCCTGATGCGCCTTTAAAACCGCGAGGAGGTCGCGCTCCTCACGAGCCGTCTCCAGCCAGTCGTCTCGGATCCGCTGCATTTCTGGGGTGCCCGTCGTTCCCTCGATACGCCCATCGGCCCAGATCAATCCGGTTACGCGGACGCTCACCTCAGGAGTGGAACCCTGGAGTAGGTAATCGGGGATCAAGTCGAAAGTAGGCGTCGATCCCGACCGCAGCTTCCCAGGCTGGATGATGCCTGGAGGGATATTCACATCTGACTGCGGGTTGTCATCGTCGTCGTCCAGATTTATCGGCGCATTCTGGCATTGTTGGGCCAGCTCCAAGGTTAGGAGGTCCCGCCGTTCTGAAGTGGGTCCTCCAAACCAGGTGTCGTAGAGGCCGCGAATCACGGCCGAGACTTCAACGAGGTAGGCCGTCACCGCACTGGACCCGTCATTCTCGAGTTTGTATTCGATTTTCTTTTTATCGGGAAGGTACCTCACGCTGATCACTTTCAGCTGAAGCTCAGGAGGCGTCGAAGACTGGGCGCGTGCGGACTGGACTGAAGGGAACAATGCCACAGCCAGGAGGAAAACCGGCAAGCGCGGCGCCCGCGGAGGTAAAAACATCCCACCCTCCTCGATGCGCCTACTATACCGTATTTTCAGAGCCTCAAAGATAGAAGAGGCGATGGCAACTCCGACTTCACGCGATACTCGACAACCCGAATAAGCGCGAGGCAACATAACCCAGATGACGATCGCCGAGAGGACGTCTCGACACCCGGATCAAGCGTCTCCCCCGGCGCCCGCGCTGGTCATCCGCCGCATCGCGGCCTTCGCGCTCGATTACCTACTGATCCTTTCGTACCTGGGCGTTCTCGTGCTGGCGAGCTTCCTGGTGCCGCAAATGAACCCATGGTTTCGCCGCCTGTCGACCGCGCATTGGGCGTCGTTTTTCCTTGTGACCCTGCCAGTCTCCCTTTATTTCATGTTGTCTGAGGCGTCCAGTGCCCAGGCAACCTTCGGTAAGCGATGGATGGGAATTCGAGTTCAGTCCTGGACGGGCCAGCGGCTTACGCTTCCTGCCTCTCTCATTCGCACCGCCCTCAAGTTCGCTCCCTGGGAGTTTGGACACGCCGCCGTCTGGCGATTTGCCCTCGGTGCCGGGAACGCAGCTCAACTCCACATCGCGAACGATTTCCTGGCCACAACTTGGGTACTCGCGGCCCTCTATCTTGTGTGTATGGCGGTCGACAGCCGTCGCCGTGCGCCCTATGATTTCGCATCACTGAGCCAGGTGGTCTTGGTTCCCCACACCGGAAGCCCGCTTTCATGAGATAGTGCCCGGAACTTTTTTCGCGACTTTTCCGTACATTCCCTTGCTAACGGATTGTTGGAGCCCTCGTCTATCTGGCATAAGGGGTTAAGGCCATGAAAACACAAGCAATGGGATGGCTGGCCGCCGCGGTTGTGGCCGCGGGACTGAACGCAAACTACCACCAGGGAGGCATGCGGTGGGCGCACCATATCGCCGACAGCGTCACACATAACACGCAAGCAGTGGTAGCTCTAGCGACAGGACATGCCGATCGATTCCTCGCCGAAACGCAGGTGGCGAAAGCGCAAGCCGAAACGTCCTCCTGCCCCTTCCATGCGGCGATGGCTCGGGTTCAAAGGAGACTTGCCCGTTCCCAGGCCCGCTTCGCCCGCTTCGACGACATTATGGCCCGGGAAGAAGGGCAAGCTGCTCGTATCGAGGCGCGTCGCGCCCGCATGGAAGCCCAAATCGCGAAGATTCGCATCCCGGCCGTGGCAATGCCCCCGGTCGCGGTCCGAACATCGAAGATCGAGGTTTGCCCCCGCATCCGCGTGAATGTTCCGCGGATTCCGAGCATCAAGCTTCCTGCTACGCCAGTCATTCACATTGATGTTCCGGACCCAGGCACGTTGTAACCAGATTTTTTCGTCCGATCCTCCTTGGAAAAAAGTGGGCGCGGAAAAACAGCCGCGCCCTGTTTTTTGTCTCCGGGAACGATGCCCTGGGCGCAAAGCCTGACGCGTAAGGGAAATGGCGAAGCCGCAAAGCGGCGCAAGATCAGAGCCCGTTGAGTAAAGCCGTGGGGAAAGCGGAAAACCAGATACGACGCCGCGAGTGACGTCCAAATTCAGCTCCACGAAATCTGCGGATCGGGTGGAAAGCCCTTCGTGGGGAAGGCTCTTTGGCTCCTCAATGCGCCGCCAAAGTCGCGCGGGCCACGCTCACACCGTGAACCCAAACGGTAGTAATGCTGTCGTACGCGTCCAAACTCTCCAGCGGTGATTTCCGCAGCAGCACCAGATTTGCAACCTTCCCGGGCTCGATCGTCCCCAGCTGCGAATCGAGTTTGAACTCCCGCGCGTTGTTGATGGTAGCGGCCTTGAAAATCTGCGCCAGCGACATGCCGGCCTTGTGCAGTTGTTGAACCTCCAGATACCCATTCAGCCCCGGCAGATTCCCATAGGTCGGAGCCGAAGGCGTGTCGGTGCCCAACAGAAAATTCGCGTCCTTACCCGCGAGGTACGCCACAACCAGCTGCACATGGTGAAAGGGCCCATGTTCGAGACCTTGCATCATG
>Ga0123356_10006014_pt1 | contig 12302 bp, 10 predicted proteins | sample TergutEmb28metaG_2_FD_92546 | JGI IMG/M metagenome (GOLD analysis project Ga0123356, IMG submission 92546) | Embiratermes neotenicus P3 segment gut microbial communities from Petit-Saut dam, French Guiana - Emb289 P3 | ecosystem: Host-associated > Arthropoda: Insects > Digestive system > Gut ... | reverse complement strand
GCCATTATTTTCGCGGGAGCAGATCTGACCGGCTTTTGGCCTACGTCGACGATCACGGCCAATGGATCGAATGGGTGGGGACAGGCTAATGCGAGTAAGGCGGGCCATTAACATGGGGAAGACCGCAGACGATGTCCCCTGGGCTCTCCTCCGGGGCGGCACATGGTCAAGACATCGCTGCTGCGGCGAAGCTACCTTGCGCTCCGGGGTGGGTCGGGTGAGGCGTGTGAGAACTGCACGGCGCTGCGAGCATGAAAGAACGAGTTACTGCGGAAGCATGCACGCTCTGCTCGCAGATTGCGTTCATTCCAATCTAAGTAGTCGCAGGTGCCTTCTTCGTCTGTAGCGATGATTGAGGGGGCAAGCGCAGGTGCTTTGCCTTGCTCGGGATGACGCTTTCGAATGTGGGTGCGGCAATTTGAATAGAGCGGTATCTCTTCCTGCTATCAGTTGACGGCACTTAGATAGGGGCAAGACATGACTACACTGCGCGCAATGACGTTCAACGTCCGGCAACTGGACGGCGATGATGGCGAGCACTGCTGGAACCGTCGCTGCGATGCCGTGGTCGAAACCATTGCTTCGCGCAGGCCCGACCTGCTAGGAACCCAGGAAATCCACCGGGAGCAGGCGATCTACCTCCTTTCGCACTTCCCCGAGTATGCCGTTTTTGGCAGAGGGCGATATGGCGATGCCCGGGACAAGCACAATCAGGTGTTTTACGCCCGCGACCGATTGGTTCTCATGGAAAGCGGCGAAACCTGGTTCTCGACCACGCCGGACGTGCCCGGCTCGCGCGATTGGGGCATTCCCAAGCCCAGGATGATAACCTGGGGCAGACTACAGGATCGCGCTGGAGCGGAGGTCGCGGTCCTCAACACTCATTTGCCTTACGGGCGCGAGCAGGACCATGCCCGCCGGGAAGCCGCACGCCTGATTCGTGAGCAAATACTCCAGTTTCCCGACCGCCTGCCCGTTCTCGTGATGGGCGATTTCAATGCTCCTGCAGACGGCGAGATCTACCATACGCTGACAACCGATCTCGAGGATGCGTGGACCGCGGCCGAGAGCGTCTGCGGTCCCGAAGGCACAGTCCATGGGTTTGGCAGGTTTGTGGGAGGGAGGATCGATTGGATCCTGTACCGGCACTTGAGCCGAGTGCATCACGCCGAGACCATTACCGATGTTCCTCGAGGAGTGTACCCCTCCGACCATTATCCGGTGTGCGCGACTTTCTCGGCCCCCGTATCGGTGCGCTGAAAGAGGACGCGTTTGCAAACTTGCAGATACTACGTATATGAATTAATCAGCCCTAACCAATGAAAGCCAGAATCATCATACGGAGCGCTACGCTAAACGATCTCGAAAGGATCGCGGAAATACTTGTTGAGGCCGGAGTGCTCTTGGGTAAAGATGCTCCGGGACGGATACGGCGCTGCATGGAGACCTGTCCTGATACCTGTTTTGTCAGCCAGCGAGGTGGGTTGGTGAACGGCGTGGCCCTGTGTTTGTTCGATGGCCTTTATTTGTTCTTGCGGTACTTTGCTTTGGCAGCTCAAGCTTCTGAGGCAACGGTCGGCGCCGCTTTGCACCGGCGGTTGGAGGCGCGCGCCCGCGAACTGCATGCCTTGGGAGTTGTCGTAGACACTAGCCTGAGCGGAACCGCCCGTTACCACCACTTGGGATACCAACTGCCCGATGCCGTCTTTCTGATTAAGAAGCTGATGCCGGCTGACGTCGAGACCGGCAACAGTCGCGAGCGGCAGGCAGGCTCGCCACATGCGGTAGTCGGGGTTCCGGGGACGCAGGATCGTGGCCCCGAGGAGAGACCGGAACGCATCGTGCCGCGTTTGCGGCGCGCCTACCTTTCCATCTGTCGCTGCGGGGATGCCGTGTTCAGCCCCTACGGCATGACAACCGATCAGTACGCCCTGATGCGGATTGTGCAAGGAACGCCGGGCATATCCCAGGCCGATGTGGGCAACGATTTCTTTGCCGATGCCAACACGATCAGCGCCATGGTGTCGCTGCTCGAGGAACGGGGGATCCTTTTTCGCAAACTATCGCCGCTCGATGGCCGGGTACGTTGCTTGTATCTCAGCCGGCGCGGACACGCGATCATGCGACGTCTCTCGGACGAGTGGGCACCGATGAGACTTCAACTTCGCGATTGCTTTCAGGGCGAGGCCGGGCACCAGGCGTTGCTGATTCTCGAGCGGGTCTGCGGACATATGGCCCTGTGCCGAGCCAAGCTCCTGGATTCTGCCAAGGCGGCCAAGCTGCGGGTAAAGTTGAAAAACGGCGCGCGGACACGCAAGCCGCAGGGCCGACTGGCGCATGCCCGCCGCTAACGAGCCGGCGTTTTGTATACGTATTTTTCTTGTAGCTTTCGCAAATCGCGCGCCCAACTAAACCCAGCAAGTCGAACGTGCCGCAGCAAAGATGGCGCACCGTGTCATCAGATGACAGGTGGCTACGATCTCTATTCGTTGTAGTCGTGCGGCCTCAGCGGGCGGTCACCTGCAACCCCGAAGTCGTCGGAAACGAATCCGTTAAACGTTCACCGTGGCGGGTTGTTGCCGCCCGCCGCTACACGCCCTGCTTTTGAACCAGGGCGCGCATGGCGCCGGTTGAAATACCGCCATCGACCAGCATGGTTTGTCCGGTTACATAGCGGCTGGATTCGGAGGCGAGAAACACCATGGCGGCGTCCAGGTCATCGGGCTCGCCGGGGCGCTTGAGCGGGATCCGCTCGCGAAGGTAGTCAACCCAAGCCTGGTCCTCATAAAGGACCTGGTTCTGGGCAGTGCGAAACCAGCCAGGCGCGAGGCAATTCACGGTGATTCCGTATTTGCCCCAGTCGTCGGCCAGGCTCATCGTCAGCTGCTTGATGCCTCCGCGGCTGGCTCCGTAAGGTCCGAGCCCGGCATAGCCGGCAACGCTGGTCACCGAGCCAATATTGATAATGCGTCCGTATCCGCGCGGGATCATCCGCCGCGCGACCGCCTGCGCCACGAAAAAACTTCCGCGCAGATTGGTGTCTAGGATCAGATTCCAGTCATCCCAGGTCACCTCGAGCGCCGGCTTGCGTACGTTGCAGCCGGCATTGTTGACCAGGATATCGATGCGCCCGCAGGCCCGCTCCGCGTCGGCAACCATTTGCTCAATGCTTTTCTGATCGCGCACATCGAGCGTGAAAGAAATGGCGGAGCGGCCCAGTTCTTTGATCTCGCGCTCGAAACCGGAAAGCGAGTCGCGGTTCCGGCTGGTAAGAACCAGATCGGCTCCACACTTGGCCAGGGCGCGCGCGAAATATTGGCCAAGCCCACGGCTGGTTCCGGTAACAATAGCCACGCGCCCGGTGAGATCGAAGAGCCCGCGATTTGTAGCCGGGGTACTCAACGGGCCTCCCCGGGCGCGAGGACTACTTTCATCACATTCGGTTCGCCAGCATGAAGCCGTTCGAACCACCGCGGTCCTTCTTCGAGGGGAGCGACCGCCGTGATCAGCGGCTTTACGTTGATCTTCCCACCGCTCATGAGTTCCATAGCGCGCGGGTATTCGCCGGCCGAGGCACAGGAGCCCTGCAACCGGATTTGGCGGCTGACGACAACCTGCAAGGGAATCGTTACCTCGGGCGAAACGTTGCCAACCAGAACCACCGTGCCGCCCTTGCGTGTCGAGTGAATGGCGGCGGAAACGCTGTCGTTTAGGCCCACCGCTTCGTGGGAAACATCCACTCCCGCTCCATCCGTTAACGCGAGAATCTCCGGCAACAACTCCGCTCCCGAAGCAAGAACGGCAGTAGCTCCTAGACTCTCGCTCAGTTTCAGCCGGCTCGGATCCGGGTCCGTCACCAAGACTCACGCGCATCCTGCGGCGCGGAGCGCCTGCTGAATCAAGAGACCGATGGTGCCGGCGCCGACCACGAGCGCCGTGCTTTCGGGCTTCAGCGGCGCGAGCGAGACCGCATGCAGGGCAACCGACACAGCTTCAAGCAGGGCCGCCTCGTTGAAGGAGAGATTTTGCGGAAGGCGGTAGAGGATGCGCGCCGGCACCGCCACAAAGTCGGCAAAGGCCCCGTTGCGGCGGTAGTCGCCGCACGAAACCCCGAGGACCTGGCGGCGGTCGCAGAGATTGATGTCTCCGCGTACGCAGCTGGCGCACCTGCCGCAATAGACGGTCGAGTCAAACGTGACTCGATCGCCTTCCTGAAAATTCTGCACTCCGCTTCCGAGGGCCGCGATGACCCCCGCAGCTTCGTGTCCCATCACGATCGGAGGAATGCGCCGCCCGCTCGCGCCGTCATAGCCGTGAACGTCGCTGCCGCAGATGCCGCAGGCGGCGACGCGAACCAGGACCTCGTCGCGATCCGGCACCGGTCTGGGCAGGTCGGCGATTGCGAGTTGCCGGTATTCGGAAAGAAGCAGGGCTTTCATGATTTCATTTGAGCATGAGACCGCTCATAATTTAGCACGGCCGCGCCGCGGTGCGAGTTGCTGGCTACTGCCGGTGTAGGAATGTTAATCGATGACCCTCTGATAGAGACGGTAAGTCTCGTCCATGATCTGGGTGAACGGGCGCAGGGTCAGCGCACCTTGACCGGTCGTCACGCTCCAATCTTCCGAACCCGGTGCGACCAGCCTCGCGGCGAGCAACTCGCGACGCGAAATCCGCTCCGGAATATTTCCCACGCCGAACAGGGCAACCGGGCCGGCGATCAAAGCAACCCGGTTCGGGGTCTGGCTGTCCACGGCCTCGAGGCGCAGCGGCATCTCCATCTCGAATTCGATCCGGTCCCCATTCTTCCAGGTGCGCCGCATGGGCAGGAATTTCCCTGGCTCAATAGGTCCGTCAATGCGGCGTCCGTTTACCGAAACCGAGGTGCCGGGTCCCGCCCACCCGGGAATACGCAGATAGAGGGCGAAAGCCTGCGGTCGTGGCAATGCGAATTCGAGCAGGGTGGTATTCGCCTTGGGATAGTCCGTGGTCTGCGTGAGCTCGACCCGCGCGTTATTTTCGAGCCAGGTCAGACGGGAGGGCAAGAATAGGTTGACGTAAATTCCATCCTCGCCGCGATAGTAGGAGCTGATGCCGTAGTCGGCGGTGAGCTGCGGGAAAGTGCCCGAACAGCACGGCCATTTGTCCTTGTAGTGCACCTTCCTGCCCGCGTCGTTGTAGTCGGAATAATAAAAACTGGTTCCGTCCGCCAGGATCGGAGTCGCGCCGGCGATCGCATTGTATAGAACGCGCTCCATACTGTCGCCGTAACCCGAGTCCCGCGTAACCCGCAGGAGGTAGCGGGTAATCTTGAAATGCCCGTACGAGCCGCAAGGGGTCTCAAAGCTCGAGTGGGTCGTCGCAAGGCTCGCTCCCAACCGGCCTTTTCCGGGTTCGACGAAAGCCTCATCCGGCCCCCAGCCGCCGGTCGCGTAGCTCTGTTCCTCGACCATCCTGAAACCATTACGGGCGGCGCGAAGGTATTTTTCGTCTGCAAGTTGAAGATAAGCCTGCATGGCGGAGCTGAACGCGTTGACGTGACTGTAGGCATGCTCGCCGGGCAGTACATTTTGTCCCTCGGCCAGCGGATCGAAGTAGTCGTGCTCCAGGAACCGGACGGCAAGTTCGCGGTAGCGGGAATTTCCACTGCGTTCGTAAGCCAGAAAGAAATTCTCCGGCAAGGTGTAGGTTTCATCCCAAGTGTCGGCGAGGCTTTTATGAGGACGGGCACGCTGTTCGGCGCGGCTCAACGCCTTCTCCGGCAGATAAGCGAGAACCGCCCGGGTTGCGCGCCAGTGCACATCGAATGCATCGGGGCAGCCGGCGAATTCGTGAGCATCCATCAGGCCGCAGCTAGTCTTGTCATAGGTGTAGGCCGGGAGGTGATATCCGGCGTAAAACTTTCCCTGCGGTTCCACGGTTTCGCCGAAGGCTCGAACCAGCCGCTGGACCTTTTCCTGCGTGGGCCTTGATCCAGTCACCGCGTAGGCGCGCGCCAGGCCGGAAAGATATTGCCCGAAGCTGTGCCCGGGAATAAAAGCGTGAAAATTGGAGTCGGGATTGAAATCGCCGGCGTTGTCATACCACCCACCCATGTCGGGACCGGGGGCCGCGAGGCCCGCGCGCTCACGGAAAGGCTTGAGCAGGGCATCTTCGTTCAAGTGCAAGAACAGATCGTGATTATGATCGAATTGCCGGCGGAAAGGGCCGTCGAGCAGCTGAACCTCGGAATAGCGAAACAACGACAACGGGCGCGTGGCCGAATCTCGTCCGCCTCGATCGACCGCCGCGAAAACACGAGCCGGGAGGGAAGCCGCTGCCATCGTACTTCCCGCGGCCGCACTCGTTGCCCTCAGGAACTTTCGTCGCGACCAGGTGTTCACGGGCTGCCTCCTGCGGCTCGGGTACCTCGCGGCGCCCCAGATCACTAGGCGGGCCACGAAGCGCATCACAGCATAAAAGAATACGCCGTTTGAGTAAACGTTTACAAACGCGCCCAGTTAAGGGATAATGCCCGTTGCTCCAGCAAATTTTCGCTCTTCCGAAGAACAGGAGATCCCGGGGCCCGGGGCCGGATGTTCTTCCGTGTCGCTAAATAACTGGAGTCCGGCATCCAGGGTGTTCTAATGGCAAGCGGTTCGAAAATGTCGAGCAAGTCTTTGCAGGCGTTGCGGGTCGAGGTGCTTGAGGCCAACCTTGAACTGGTGCGCCGGGGCCTCGTGCTCTACACCTTTGGCAATGCCAGCGGGATTCTGCGCGAGCAAGGGCTGGTGGTCATCAAGCCCAGCGGCGTTCCCTACGAAAACATGAAACCTGGAGATCTGGTGGTTTCCGATCTTAATGGCAAGATCGTCGAAGGCGACCTGCGCCCCTCGTCCGACCTGGCGACGCACCTGGTCCTATACGACAGTTTCCAAAACATCGGCGGCGTGGTCCACACTCATTCAGAATATGCGACGGCCTGGGCGCAGGCGCGGCGCGAGATACCGTGTTTCGGCACCACCCATGCGGACTACTTTCACGGTCCGGTACCCGTGACCGAAGCGATGCCGGAGGCGGACATCGCTGGCGAGTACGAGAAGAATACGGGCGCGGCGATTGTGCGCGCGTTTTGGGGCAAAGACCCGAACTCAAATCCGGGAGTGCTGGTTGCAAATCACGCGCCCTTTACCTGGGGGGCCACCGTCGCCGATGCGGCTCATAACGCCGTGGTGCTCGAGTCTCTGGCGCGAATGGCGTATTTGACGCTCGCCATCAACCACGACGCGGCAGCGATTACGGAGACTTTGCATGACCGGCACTTTTTAAGAAAACACGGTGGCACAGCTTATTACGGGCAAGCGGGGCATAAGAAATGAATTCCAAAAAAATGACGATGGGCATGATCGTGGGCAACCGGGGATTTTTCCCCGATCACCTGGCAAAGAGCGGGCGGGAGGAGATGCTGCGGGTTCTCGAAGCTGCGGGAATCGATGTAATCGCCCTCACCCCCGAACAGAGCAAATATGGCGCCGTGGAGACGCGTGAGGAGGCCAGGCGCTGCGCCGAACTGTTCAAAAGCAACAGCGACAAGATCGACGGCGTAATCGTTACGCTGCCGAACTTCGGCGATGAGCGCGCCATTGCCGACACGCTGCGCCTCGCCCGACTCGAGGTTCCGGTCCTTGTCCAGGCCACTCCCGACGATCCCAAGAACATGACCATCGCCCACCGCCGCGACAGCTTCTGCGGAAAAATGTCGGCCTGCAACAACCTCCGGCAGTACGGCATTCCTTACTCGATAACCACTCTGCACACCGAAGCTCCGGATTCGGCCGAGTTCGCCGGGGATCTTCAGTGGTTTGCCGCCGTGTGCCGGGTGGCGAACGGCCTGCGCAACTTGCGCGTGGGTGCGATCGGCGCGCGTCCGGCGGCTTTCAACACCGTTCGCTACAGCGAAAAGATTCTCGAAGCCAACGGCATTTCCATCGAGACACTCGACCTCTCGGAGGTCCTCGGCCGCATCGACCGCATGAAGGACGGCGACGACCGGGCGCAGCAAAAACTGGCCTGCATTAAACAATATGTCGATGCCAAGGAGGTGCCGCAGGCAGCTTTGATGAAGATGGCGAAACTCGGGGCGGTCATCGATCAGTGGATGGCGGCGGCGGAGGTCGAAATCAGCGCCGTGCAATGCTGGACCTCGCTCGAGGAAAACCTCGGCGTGGTGCCGTGCACGGTCATGAGCATGATGAGCAACGAACTGCTTTCGAGCGCCTGCGAAGTCGACATCGCGGGCGTGGTCGGAATGCACGCCCTGCAGCTCGCTTCCGGCACCCCTTCGGCCCTGCTCGATTGGAACAACAACTACGGCTGCGATCCCAATAAGGCCGTGTGTTTTCACTGCTCGAACCTGCCGAAACATTTCTTCCGCTCGGTGCAGATGAAGTACCAGGAGATCATTGCCGGCACCGTCGGCAAAGAGAACACCTACGGGACCTGCTACGGACTGATCAAGCCGGAAAAGATGAGCTTTGCCCGCTTTTCGACCGACGACACGCAAGGAAAGATGCGGGGCTATATGGGCCAGGGCCGCTTCACCGATGATCCGCTGAACACCTTCGGCGGCGCCGGCGTAGTCGAGATTCCCAGGATGCAGAAGCTCCTGCACTACATCTGCGAGCAGGGCTTCGAGCACCACGTGGCGGCCAATCTCTCGACGGTTGCCGGCCCCGTCCACGAAGCCGCCACCCGCTATTTGGGTTGGGATACCTATTGGCATGAAGGACCGAATGCGGCGTGCTGAGGTCAATACGCCGACCATAACCCGAGTCCAGTGAATTCCGGAGGTTAAGCCCCCATGGCAGTCGTCGCCGGCGTAGATTTTGGCACCCTTAGCGTCCGGGTTTCGATCGTAGACAGCGAAGCCGGCATGATCGGCTCTTCCCTTGCCGAATACCCTCTCCACCGCAAGAGGGAGGATCCCGAGTACGCGACGCAGTCCCACGACGACCACATGCGCGCGCTCATTTTGGCGATGCATGCGGCCAGCCAACAGGCCGGCATTTCAGGCGAGAAGATCGAGGCCATTGCTCTCGATACCACCGGCTCGTCGGTCATTCCCGTGGACAAAAACCTGAAGCCGCTGGGCGAGTATTACTTATGGTGCGATCACCGGGCGAAGGGCGAAGCCGCGGAGATAACCGCGGCGGCCCATCGCGAGAAACTCGAAGCCATCGACTGGTGCGGTGGCGTGTATTCCTCGGAATGGGGCTTTTCGAAGCTGCTGCATTGGCTGCGCCACAATCCCGACAAGCGCAACGAATTCGCCACCGCTTTTGAGCACTGCGACATGGTTGCCGCTACCCTCTCGGGCATTGCCGATCCCAGGAGAGTAAAGCGCAGCATATGCGCCATGGGCCATAAGTGGATGTGGAATCGAAAGCTCGGCGGCTTGCCCCCAGAAGGGTTCCTGGCCGGAGTCGATCCGCTGCTTGCCGGAGTGCGGGAAAAATTAGAGGGCGAGTATGAGACGTCGGATCAGATTGCGGGCCGGTTAAGTGCCGAGTGGGCGGCCAGGCTCGGGTTGAAGCCTGGGATTCCGATTCCGGTGGGCGCATTTGATGCTCACTGGGACGCGATCGGCGCGGGCTGCCGCACCGATGACATGGTGAACGTGGTCGGCACCTCGACCTGCATCATCGGCATCACCCCGTCGCCGAATCTGGTTCGCGGCGTCTGCGGCGTGGTCGAAGGGAGCGTTCATCCCGGGCGCACGGGAATCGAAGCTGGCCTGTCCGCCGTCGGTGACATTTTTAACGCCATTGCCTCGCGCGCCGGAACCGATGTTGCTTCGCTCACGGAGGGCCTTGAGAGCTACCGTGCCGGGCAGACCGGCCTCCTGCGCATGAGTTGGGACAATGGCGATCGCACGGTTCTGGTCAACCCCAACCTGCGGGGCGTTACCTTGGGATGGAACCTGCAAAGCACGGCTCAGGATGAGCTTTTTGCGGCAATCGAAGGCACCGCGCTTCATACCCGGGTCATCTTCGACCGCATGGAAACCAACGGAGTCCGCGTGGCGCGCGTCATCAACGCCGGCGGCATTCCCCAAAAGAATGAAGTCCTGAATCGTGTGTACGCGAACGTGCTGGGCCGCCCCGTGCTGGTGCCCACCCAAAGCGTCACCAGTCTTGGTTCCGCGATCTTTGCATTTCTTGCGGCTGGAACCTTCGCCAGCCTTGAAGAAGCCCAGGATAAAATCTGTCCCCGGCACCGTGTCTACGAACCCGACCCCTCCGAGCAGCGTGTTTACAACGAGCTCTACCGGCTGTTCAGCCGCCTTTACTTTTCCCTCGGCGACCCTGGAATGGAAATGGGCGACATCCTGCCCAGCCTGATCCGCTGCGGAGAGCGGACCTCGGCCGCTACCGTCCAATAGCCGCCTTCCGGGGCGGCAGGCGGCAGGACCCGGGCGCAGACAATCGCCCGGCATCCCTGCGCTATACTGGACGCTGATGTGCATCAAGGAAAAGACCTTCTACCTTGAGACCTTTGGTTGCCAGATGAATGCTCACGACTCGGAAAAAGTCGTGGGAACGCTCATCGCGCAGGGATACCGACAGGTTTCAACCGTCGAAGAGGCCGGCCTGGTGCTCTACAACACCTGTTCGATTCGCGACAAAGCGGAACAAAAAGTCTTTCACCGCCTGGCCGACTACAAAAAGCTCGAAGCCCAGGGGAAGAAGTTTGGCGTGCTCGGTTGTGTCGCCCAGCAGGAAGGCACAAGGATTTTCGAACGCGCCCCCCACGTTTCCCTGGTTTGCGGGTCGGCTTCCTACCGCAATTTGCCGGGAATGCTGGTTCAGATCGAACGAGGAGATCGCCGCGTCACCGGACTGAACGATCGCGAAACCGAGGAATGCTTCGAAACCGAATTCACCGCCCGCACCAACCCGCACCGGGGATATATCACCATTATCGAGGGATGCGACAAATTCTGCTCCTACTGCGTGGTGCCGTTCACCCGCGGCCAGGAGCGCAGCCGCACATCGGATTCCGTGCTCGCCGAAGCCTGCCAGATGGCCGATCTCGGCTATACGGAGATTCAGCTCCTCGGGCAGAATGTGAATTCCTATCGTGATCCGGCAGGGAAGAGGAGCTTCGCCGAACTGCTCACCGCCGTTGCCAGAGTGCCGGGCATCCGCCGCCTGCGCTTCACGACCTCGCATCCGCGCGACTTCGGCCGAGACATTGTCGAGGCAATCGACTCGGTCGAAACGCTTTGCGACCACGTGCATCTTCCGGTCCAGAGCGGATCGAGTCGCGTGCTCCAGGCTATGCAGCGGCTCTACACACGCGAGCAATACCTCGAACGCATCTCCTGGATGAGGTCCGCGCGCCGCGAAATCAGCATCACAACAGACGTTATTGTCGGTTTTCCCGGCGAAACCGAAGGAGACTTCGAGGAAACGCTCGCCTTGCTCAGTCAGGTCGAATACGATGGCGTGTTTGCCTTCAAGTATTCTCCGCGCCCGAACACACCGGCGATGAGCATGCACGATGCCATTCCGGACCAGGAGAAGTCGCGGCGGTTGACGGTGCTGCTTGAAAAACAGCGCACCATTCAGCAGCGCAGGAACCAGAAACACGTCGGCGAAACTATTGAAGTAATGGTTGAAGGTAAGAACGAGGCGCGCGCACAGTGGATCGGGAGAACCTCGCAGAACAAGACGCTGAATTTTACCGCGCCCGAGGGCTCGACTCTCGAGCCTGGCGGCTATGTGGCCGCACGTGTGACCACCGCCTTCCCCAACAGTCTGGCCGGCGAGATGGTTACCGGGTGCCCGCAGTAGAAGACGGGGCATTAGCCCTCGAGTACGGCAAGGAGTCAGGATGGAAGTCGAAATGAAAATTCGTGGCCTGTTGCTGGATCCAGTGACGAATACTCCCATCGTGATTCTCAAAGACTCGGGCAGCGACACCGTCCTGCCCATTTGGGTCGGCGTCTACGAGGCCAACGCCATCGCGCTCGAGATCGAGAAAGTCAGCACTCCTCGCCCCATGACCCATGACCTTATCAAGAATGTCCTCGTCGGCCTCGACGCTCACGTCCATAAAGTTGTAGTTACCGAGTTAAAGGAAGACACCTTCTATGCGGTCATCTGGATGGAGCGCGACGGCCACATCATCAGCGTCGATTCGCGTCCCTCGGACGCGCTTGCCCTGGCGCTCCGGGTTGACTGCCCGATCTTCGTCGAGGAAGACGTTCTGAAAACCTCGAAAAAAGCCGGTGCGACCTCAGAAACCACCAGCGAAGAACT
>Ga0123356_10006013_pt1 | contig 12305 bp, 12 predicted proteins | sample TergutEmb28metaG_2_FD_92546 | JGI IMG/M metagenome (GOLD analysis project Ga0123356, IMG submission 92546) | Embiratermes neotenicus P3 segment gut microbial communities from Petit-Saut dam, French Guiana - Emb289 P3 | ecosystem: Host-associated > Arthropoda: Insects > Digestive system > Gut ... | reverse complement strand
GCGTGCAGCGTCAGCGAGCGGATAGCCGAACGCGCCCGTCGAGATGGCCGGGAACGCGATCCGTGCGCAATTTCGCTCTGCTGCCAGCTCCACCGCGCGGCGGTGGCACGAGGCGAGCAGTTCGGGTTCGTCATGCCGGCCGCCGCGCCACACCGGCCCGACAGCGTGGGCGATGAACTTCGCCGACAGCCGTCCGGCACCTGTGACCTTGACGTCGCCGGTCGCACGGCCGCCGAGTAGGCGACACTCGTCGAGGACCGTTGGTCCGGCGGCGCGATGAATTGCGCCATCGACGCCGCCGCCTCCGAGCAGGCCGGAATTGGCGGCATTGACGATCACGTCCGTATCTCTGTCGCTGGTGATGTCGCCAACCCGGAGGGTGATGATGCCCGGCACCCCGCAGAGGCTACGAGCATCTCTCTCCCCCGTAGTAGACTCGCCAGCCGAAGCCGCATCGAGACCTGCCAGGTGAAGAGGAGGTCGTGGCCGAGACAGCCGATGATGTTGCCCCGTCCGAGGACGAGGAAGCGACCGGCGAGGAATCGACCGGCGAGGACGCTCCATCGATCACGGAGCTCCTGGTTCGCCTCGGCCGCGACGTCAGCGCTCTTGTCTTGCGCGAGACGGAACTCGCGGCTTGGCGCAATCTCCCGGAGGTCCGCAGGGCGATCCGCGACATCGCCGCTGCGCTGGTCGCCGGGCTTGCGTTCGTGACGGCGTTTGCGTTCGCGAATGTCGCCGCGTTCAACGCGCTCAGGACGTTCATGTCGCGATGGCTCGCGGCCCTGTTGCTCTGTGCCGCCTGGCTCGGGCTCGGATCCGTGCTCGGGACGGGGCTGATGGTCCGCGCCGGGCGCGTCACGGGTTTCAGGGGGTGGCGCCTGGCGGGGTCCAGCCGAAAGGAGAACCTCGAGGACCTCGAGCAGGCGCGAGCCGAGGCGGAGGAGGCCGTCCGCGAGAGCCTCGGGCAGCTGGTGCCGGCGATCACGGTCCAGATGGCGTCGGCGTCCGTCGGGATCGCCGGCGACACGGTCGGCGACGTCGTCGAGGCGGGCGGGGACATTCTCGAGGCCTCCGACGACGTGGTCGAAGAGATCGCCGAGAACCTTCCCGCGGGCAGCGTCGTCAGCCAGATGTGGGACGTCGTCCTGATGCCTGGCCGCCTCGGCGTCAAGGTCGCAACAACGGTGCTCCGGCGCAACGGCTCCGGCGACGAGGCGTAAACCCCCGTCTGACCTAAAGATCGCCGGTCAGCGTCGCTCGTAGGTAGCGCGGCCAAGCGTGCTCGGCCCGAGTCCCTGAGCATCCTTGACAGGAAATTGCTGTTCATCTAAAGTACTAGCAACCTAGTCCTTTGGAGATCTCGTGATTGAGTTCCACCTCGACTCTCGCTCCGGCGTTTCGCCGTACATGCAGATCGTTCAGCAGGTCCGCCACGCCCTGCGCCTCGGCATGCTGCGCGAGGGCGACCAGCTGCCGACCGTCAAGGAGGTCGTCGCCCAGCTCGCGATCAACCCGAACACCGTGCTGAAGGCCTACCGCGAGCTCGAGTACACCGGGCTCGTCGCAGCGCGGCCCGGCGTCGGCACGTTCGTCACCGGGTCGCTCGTCGATCCCGCCGTCGCCGCTCATGGGCCCCTCCGCCGGGAGCTCCGTGATTGGATCGTCAGGGCGCGACAGGCCGGTCTCGATGAGGAGTCGATCGAGGCGATCTTTCGCGACGCTGTCCGGTCCGCCCGCATCAGGGGGGTAGCGTGACCGCCGCGCTCGCAACCCACGCCCTCGGCAAGCGCTACGGGCACCGCTGGGCGCTTTCCGGCTGCGATCTCGAGGTTCCGGCCGGGCGCGTCGCGGGTCTCGTCGGGCCGAACGGCGCCGGCAAGAAGACGCTGCTGCACCTCGCGGTCGGGCTGATCGAACCAAGCATCGGATCCGTCGCCGTCTTCGGAGAAGAGGTCGCCGGGACGGCCACGCAGCTCGGCCGGGTCGGCTTCGTTGCGCAGGACACGCCGCTGTACCCCTCGCTGTCGGTGGCCGACCACCTGCGCCTCGGTGCCGCGCTCAACCCGGGCTGGGACAGGCCGCTCGCGCGGGCGCGGATCGAGCGGCTCGGACTCGATCCCAAGCAGCGGGCCGAGACCCTGTCCGGCGGGCAGCGGGCGCAGCTCGCGCTGACGCTCGCGATCGCCAAGCGACCCGAGCTGCTCGTGCTCGACGAGCCGGTCGCCGGCCTTGACCCGCTCGCCAGACGCGAGTTCCTCCAGGGCCTGATGGAGTTCGCGGCCGAGCAGGCGGTCAGCGTGGTGCTGTCCTCGCACCTCGTGGCCGATCTGGAGCGCGTCTGCGACTACCTGATCCTCGTCGCCGGCGGGCGCGTTCAGCTCTCCGGCGGGGTTGACGACCTGCTTGCCACCCACCACCGGCTGAGCGGCCCGCGGCGTGACACCGCACGGCTACCGGCCAGCTGGGAGGTGATTGAGGAGACCCGCACCAACCGGCAGAGCACGCTGCTCGTGCACACCGAGGAGCCGATCCTCGACCCAGCATGGAGCGTCGCAGAGGTGAGCCTGGAAGACATCGTGCTCGGCTATATGCGGCCAGCCGCCCGCCCCGCAGAAGCTGCCGACCTAGCGAGGAACGGGCGATGATCTGGGTCGCCTGGCGGCAGTTCCGCACGCAGGCACTGGTCACGTTCGGCCTGCTGGCTGTGTTCGCCGCGCTCGTCCTCGTGACTGGCCTGCACCTGCGCGAAACGTACTCCCCGGTCGCGCTCGCGGCCTGCAGGGCCGGCGGGAGCTGCCCGACGCTGGGAGGTTACGAGCGGGCACTGTCGGACATCTTCCAGATCACGCTGCTCGCGATCCCCGTGCTGCTCGGGATGTTCTGGGGCGCACCGCTGGTCGGGCGCGAGCTTGAGAGCGGCACCTACCGGCTCGCGTGGACCCAGAGCGTGACGCGGCGTCGCTGGCTGTCGGTCAGGGTCGTGCTGGTCGGGGTGGCCGCGCTCGCCGTCGGGGGTCTCGCGACCTGGCTCGTCAGCTGGTGGCTGGCGCCGGTCGACGCCGTCGCCCTGAACCGCTTCGAGCCAGCCGCGTTCATGGCACGGGGGGTCGTCGCGATCGGGTACTCAGGCTTCGCGTTCGCGCTCGGCGTCGCCCTCGGCGCGCTGATGCGCCGGACCCTGCCGGCGATGATCGCGATGCTGCTCGGCTTCGTCGCAGCGCGGATCGCCGTCACCTTCTGGGTCCGCCCCCACCTCCTGAACGCCAGAGAGGTCCTTGTTCCGGTGACGGCCGGGAAGGGCGTCGGGGTCGTGTTCGGCTCGTCAGGTCTCACGATCGCGCCGGGCTCGCCCCCGGTCCCCAACGCCTGGATGATCTCGGCCGCGTTCGTCGATCGCGCTGGCCATCCGGTCGGCGCCGCGCAGCTGCACGATCTGCTCGCCCGCAACTGCCCCGCCGTCCTGGCGAGCGGCGGCAAGGGGGGCAACCCGGCAGTCAACGTCCTCGGCGCCTGCCAGCAACGGCTCTCGCACCATCTCCAGCAGCTCGTCACCTACCAGCCAGCAAGCCATTACTGGCCGCTGCAGGCACTTGAGGCCGGCATCTTCCTGGCCGCCGGCCTCGCGCTGATCGGCGCCACCGTCTGGGGCGTCGGACGCCGCACCGGGCGCAGGCCGCCCGTCGGTGACGCACGCGGCCTTGCCGCCCCGGCGATTCAGCTGCGGCCCGGACAGCAGGCGGAAACCGCCGAGGAGCAGACAGAACGCCTCGAAAGCGCAGACGCGACATCACCGCCAACACCCCTGAACCGGAATCGAGCATCATGACCCGTCACCGCCACCTCACCCGCATCTCGATCGTTGCCGCTGCCGCGGTCTCGCTGCTCGTGGCCGCCTGTGGCGGCTCGAGTCCGCACGGGACGCCCAGTGCGTCCCACGCCGGCGGTCCCCCGAGCCCGCAGGTGCAGCATCAGATCGTCAGATTCGCCGACTGTATGCGCTCCAACGGGGTGCCGAACTTCCCCGACCCGACCACGGATCCGCACGCGTTCAAACAGGCGTTCATCACCCAGTCGCCCGCATTCCACTCGGCCGCGACGCATTGCCAGTACCTGATGCCGAACTCCGGTCAGACCGAGAGCGCTGCGCAAACCCATGCGCACACCGTCGCGCTGCTGGCGTTTGCCCACTGCCTGCACAGCCACGGGTTCCCGAACTTCCCCGACCCGAGCAGCAGCGGCCAGGTGACACACGAGATGATCGCCAGCGCGGGGATCAACCTGCAGCAGCCGGCGGTGATCCAGGCCGCCGACTCGTGCTTGAGCGTCACCCACGGGGCCATCACCCGGGCGATGGTCGCCCGCTTCGTCGCAGGACACTAGAACGGTGACGACCGTCGCAGTCACGGACCCCGCCGAGGCGGACCGGTGCTTCGTCGCCTACGCCGCTCACGAGCTGCGCGGCGCGATCACCGTGCAACGGACGCTCGCGGAGGTGGCGCTCGCGGATCCGAACGCGAACACGACCGCCCTGCGGAAGATGGGTGAGCAGGTCGCCGCCGCCTGCGAGCGGCAGGCACGGTTGCTCGACGCCTTGCTCACCCTCGCCCGCAGCGAGTACGGACACCTGCGGCGGGAGCCCGTCGACCTCGCCGCGAGCGCCGCCGAAGCCCTGCAGGACATCGATCACCGCGGGCTCACGGTCAGCTCAGCACTCGAGCCTGCCCGCACCAGCGGCGACGCGAGGCTGATCGACCGGCTCATCGCAAACCTGATCGTGAATGCCGTCCGTCACAACATTCCGGGCGGCCACGTCGAGATTGACACGTACACCGCCGCGGGACGTGCCGGCTTCACGATCGCGAACACGGGCCCGGTGATCACGAGCGGCGAGCTGCCCCGTCTCTTTCAGCCCTTCCAGCGACTCGAGGCTCACGGATGCCCCACCACCGATGGGATCGGGCTCGGGCTCGCGATCGTGCAGGCGATCGCCGATGCCCACGACGCGGTGCTCAATGCCGAAGCACGAATCGAGGGAGGTCTGAAGATCGACATCGACTTCCCCGCTTTCCACGTAGACCGCCCCGGTCAGGGCTGGGTCGGGCGCACGGGAGTGCGTCCAGCCAGCGGTCTCAGCGAACCGGCTGCGACAAACGCCCCGAGGAAGAAGATCGCCAGCGTCCACAGCGCGTGCAGCAGCCCGAGCGACTCCGCCAGGAAGCCGACCAGCGGTGGACCGAGCAGGTTGGCGAAATAGCCAACCGAGGCGGCGATGCTGACCTGCGCAGCCGGATCGCCGCCCTCGGCGGCAGCGGACAGGCCCAGCGGGAATCCCATGCTTACGCCGACGGCCCAGAGCGCGACTCCCACCGCGGCGAGCCAGATCGTGCCGCCCAGGATGAACAGCGTCACTCCGGCGATCCCGAGCGCGGTCGTGTAACGCAACACGCGCACCCGTCCGAGACGGTCCACGACCGGGCCTGCGAACGTTCGGGCAGATGCCTCGCTGACGGCAAACAGGGTCAGGAACAGCGCGGCGATCGCACCGGATTGACCGTGACCGCGCTTGACCGCGAGGGTGAGCCAGCTGTTGGCCGAACCTTCACCGAACTCGACCCCGAGTAGGACAACCCCGATCAGCAGCAGGCGCCGGTCGGTCCAGCCACGCAACCACCGGTGTAGGCGGACCCGCCACGGCTCGTCAACGACGCCCGCGTCCGAGTCCGGCGGTGTCTCCAGGGGGATCTCCCGCGACAGCACAAGCCCGATCGAGGCGACCAGCACCGCCAGCCCGATGAACTGCGCCGCCGGCCCGATCCCGGTCGCAGCGCACAGCGCCCCGATGGCCGAACCCGCGGCGACGCCGCCCGACCAGGCGGCGTGCATCAACGGCATCAGCGTTCGGCCGGCAACGCGCTCGACGGCCGCTCCCTCGACGTTTATGGAGACGTCCAGAACACCGATTCCAAAACCGACGATCACGAACCCGGCAGCAAGCACGCCGACCGAGCTCGACGTCACCCCCACTCCCATCATGACCATCGCGGATGCCACCACCAGCAGCCCCGCGATCACGGCTCCGCGACCTCCGAGCCGGTGCAGGAAACCCCGCGAGCAGAGCAACCCGGCGATCGACCCGACCGTCGCGCACGCGAGCACCAGCCCGATCGTTCCGGTCCCGACCCCCAGTTCGGTCTGGATCGCCGGCAGCCGTGGCCCCCAGGAGGCGACGGTGATGCCACCCATGCCGAACGCCGCGATGATCGCGTTGCGCCAGCGCTGGACGGCCTGCACGTCCCCTCCCGCGACCTGACCTGTCACCGGGGAGCTAGGTCATTCCCTCGGCAGCAATGCGGACGGGACGTGCTCGCGGATCTTGGCGGTAATCGAGTCGGCTTGGTCACGGGCGGCGTGCAGGACGCCGGGAGCGCCCTCGTGCGCCCCGACCGCGTCGCAGCGGTCCACCAGCGCGGACATGCGTTCGCGCATCAGCGCCCACGATGGCTCCCGCCAGGGAACGAAGTTCGTCAGCTGGTAGTACATCTCGAACGCGAAGCCCGCCGTACGGTCCTCGTGCTCTGGACCGAACGGGAGCCGCGCGAGTGCCGTTCCCAGCGGCCGCACGACCGCGCCCATCAGCTCGATCGCCGATCCGATCAGAGTCTCGAGCTGCTCATCGGTCTCATCGGTGTGGGTGAAGAACCGCAGCAGCAGCTGCAGCACCAGCTCGTACGCGACGGTCGTGACCTCCGCGACGCGATGTGCCAGCGGGTCGGTGACGACGGGCACCGGGTCCCGGAGGTCGAACGGCTGATGGGTGTATGCCGGCAGCACCGGGTGCGCAGCCTCGAACGAGGGATCTCGCTGACGCAGTTCCTGGTACTCGTTCCACATCGCCAAGAACCGTCCGTAGTGGGCGTCCTGCCAGTCGCCCCTGGCCCCCTCCCCCTGCTCGATGATCTCGCCGATCGCGGCCAGCGCCGAATCGAGTCCGGTGACCGCGATCAGTTGCGGCCACTGAACGATTTCGGGCCGCGCCTGAGCTCGCGGCGACCCCACGAACACGGCGTGCTCGCCGAGCCGCGCGGCGAGCGTCCGCAGCCCGTCCTCGATGCCCCGGTACAGATGCCCGACGGTCATGAAATCCTGACCCCGCGGCATCGCGTCCGCCTCGGTCAACGGCTCCCGCGGCGGGGCGACGGGCACGAACCCCTCGGCATCCTGGCGCTCCATGCCCTCGGGACGCTCGAGGTACAGGAAGTGCAACAGCGCCTGCTCGCCGAATGGCAGCAGGTCGAGTTGAACGCCGGCGGGGAAGTAACCCGAACGCTGCGGGAAGTTCGGACGTCCGAACGGGACCGCAGCGCCGATCGACGTCATCACGTTGGCGACAAGCGCGAGATGCAGCATCTCCTCCACGGCGATCCCGCGCAGCACCGCCCGCCAGCGCTCGACCGCCTCCGCCTGCTCGGCGGTCAGCCCCTCCTCGGTTCCGTCCTTGAGGCTGAACTCGGCATACAGGTACTGGCACATGATCATGTGCTCGAGCTGAGCCGCCTCCGCGAGCAGGTACCACAGGTCCTCACGATTCGCGACGAGGATCTTCGGTTCGGTCATGGGTTCACCTCTGGCCTCAGTTACATCGCGTATACACGCCGGTATCAGACCCCCAACGCGTCGATCACCATCTGCGCGACCTTGCGGCCAGAGTACTGCTGCTGGCCGGTGATCAGCCGGCCGTCGCGGACCGCGAACGCCTTGAACAGGCCACCGTTCACGTAGTTCGCGCCCCTGTCCCTGAGCACGTCCTCGACACGCCACGGCATTACCTTCTGGCCGGCAAACGTGTCGCTGTACTCCTCCTCGACGTTCGCAAAGCCGGTGACGGTTTTGCCGTCTACCAGGTAGGAACCGTCTGAGAGCCTCAGATCCGCCAGCGCCGCGGTCCCGTGGCAGTACACCGCGGTTGGCTTCTCGGCCTCGTAGAACTCCCGGATCGCGCCCTTGAGATCCTCGTTGTCGCGGAAGGTGAACATCGGCGATTGCCCGCCGGCGACCATGATCGCGTCGAACTGGTCGAGATCGAGCCCGGACAGCCTCGGCGTGTCCTCCAGCCGTGCGATCAGTTCCGGGGTGTTGACGAACCCCATCGTGATCAGATCGTCTGCCGACCACCTCGACTCGTCGCGGGGGTCGCTGAGCGGATCCATCTGCACCTTGCCGCCATCCGGGCTGGTGATCGTCACCCCGACGCCGCGCTCGGTCAGCTCGTAGTACGGATGCGTCAGCTCGGCGCCCCAGAACCCAACCGGCCACCCCATCGTCGTCGATGTCGACGGGTTCGCCACCACGATCAGGACGTTCTTTGGCGTCGTCGAGACCAGGTCGACACGCATGTGATGATCCGCGACAGCCCGCGCCTGCTCGGTCTCACTCATTGGTTCCTCCTGCATGTTGTAGAGCCGATCTGAACGGATCGTCGGCGGCGATTCGTTCATGAATCTCGTTTGACCTCAAACTATTACATATGTCTATTCTCCGGGCATGGAGCTACCAGATGCCGGGTCGCTCCCGGCAGATTCCGGGGGCGATGACGATCGCATCGATGACTCGATCGCCCGGGTGATCGCGGGGTGGCGGGCGACCCGGCCCGAGCTCGAGGTCGAGCCGATCGCGATCACCGCCCGGCTCGCGCGGCTGCACGCCGTGCTGGGAGCGAGGATCGAGGCCGTGTTCGCCCGCTTCGGGTTGCGCGGCGCCGACTTCGGAGTGATCGCGACCCTCGTCCGGCTCGCGGACGAGCGGGTCGCGCAGCGACGGCTGGCGTCTGAGCTCGGCCTCTCGGCGGGGACCGTCAGCCTGCGGATCGACCGGCTCGTCGAACGAGGGCTTGCCGAGCGTCGACCCGACCCCGACGACGGCCGCGGCGCGCTGATCTCGCTGACCGCGAGTGGACGCGAGCTGTTCGAGGCGTGCACGCCCGAGCACCTGACCAACGCGGGCGAGCTCCTCGCCGGCCTCAGCGAACTCGAGCGCGGTCGACTCGGCGAGTTGCTCGGCAAGCTCCTCTACACACTCGAGGACCCCGGGCAAGACGACCAGCTCGCTTCGGAACTCGGGCTCGTCGTCGACGATGCGCCGATCGCGCTCAAGCAGCGCCGAGCGGTTGGGCTGCCCGCGCTCGCGGGGCTGCTGGTCCGGCACGTTGACCCCGCGAGCCCCGCAGCAGCGGCGGGAATCCTCGCGGGCGACCTGCTCACGACCGCCGACCGCCGGCCCCTGCGAAACCGCCACGATCTCCGCCTCGCGCTCAAGCAGACCCGGCGCCGCGCGATAACGCTCGACGCAATCCGCGGCGCCGAGCCATTGCAATTGCGGCTCAGGCCACCCCGGCCGCGATGACGAACGGCCGGCCGATTACGATGCAGCCATGAGGTCGAGATGAGCAGGCTGCGATTCGGCATCACGATGTCCCTGGACGGCTACGTCGCCGGCCCCGACCAGAGCGAGGAGAACCCGCTCGGCGTCGGCGGGATGCAACTGCACGAATGGTTCTTCCCGCTCAAGCAGTTCCGCGAGATGCACGGCGAGACGGGGGGCGAGGTCAACGCCAGCTCCGCCGTCGCCGAGGATCGCACGACAAACATCGGCGCCACGATCATGGGCCGGAACATGTTCGGGCCGGTTCGGGGTCCCTGGCCCGATCAATCCTGGCGCGGCTGGTGGGGCGAAAGTCCGCCCTTCCGCCATCCGGTATTCGTGCTCACCCACCACGCCCGCGAGCCGATCGAAATGCAGGGCGGTACCACCTTCCACTTCGCCACCGACGGCCTCGAATCGGCGCTGAACCAGGCCAAGGACGCCGCCCGCGGGGGCGACGTCTGGCTGGCCGGCGGCGCATCGGTCGTCAATCAGTACCTGGCCGCAGGGCTCGTCGACGAGATCGGCGTCTCGATCGCGCCGCTGATCCTCGGCGCTGGCGAACGCCTCTTCGAGGGGCTCGATCGCGGCGCGGTCAGGCTCGAGCAGGTCCAGGCGGTCGACGCGCCCGGCGTCACGCACGTCAAGTACCAAGTCAGGTAACGCCGCCGGGGCCGCGCCGCGGCTGCGGCCCCGGCGATCAACGTCCCCTCAGGGCGCCAGCAGGCGCAGCGTGTTGTCGCCGTCGTCCACGAAGTAGAGGCCGCGGGCGCGCGGTGAGAGCGCAAGCCCGAACAGCACCCCGGCACCGCCCGCCGCGTCGGCCGCCACGGTCGTCACCTGCCGGCCGTTCGGCGAGATCTCGACGATGTTTCCGTCGTTGCCGTTGGCGGTCAGGATGTCGCCGTTCCGCGCCAGGGTCATTCCCAGCGGGTCGTTCAGCGGTGCTCCGGAGAAGACGGTGCGCACACCGCCGGCGCCGTGGTGCGCGCCGACCCTGTGAGCTCCTCGCGTGAGGTGTCCGTGCTTGCCGCGGCCAACCCCGACACCAGGCTTGCCGCCTGGGCCGCCACCATGCTTGGCAGCACCCGGGCCGGCACCCTGCTGGCTAGCGCCCAAGCCAACCGCGAACGGGTTTCCGCGTGACAGCGCGTCGGGGATCGCAACGATCTGGTTGTCCAGCGAGTCGGCTACGTACAGCGTCCCGTTGTGGCGAACCGCCACCCCCGTTGGCCCGATCACCAGGGCGGCAGGGTCGGTGCGTTCGGGGAACCCGGTCGCGACAACTTGCTCGTTGACGACGGCGGGGGTACGCCCCGGAATCGCCAGCAGCGTCAGGCGGACGACCGTGCCCTGGTTCACGACCGCGGGCGACGCGGCGACCGTGCCGTTGAGCACGTTGGTGACGAACAGCGTCACGAAGTGCCCGTGCTCAATGGCGGTCATGTCCCAGGGGCCGTCGATCGGCCCGCCGGCGATCGTCTCGACCACCTGACCCTGGCTGTTGAGCACCAGCAGGCAGCCCGCCTGGGCCGTCGCAGAGGTTCCGTCGGATGTCGGCAGGCTGCCGACGATCACAAAGCCGCTCCGTGTGACCGCGAGCGCCGTCGTCAGCCCCACCCCGCCGGGGCACGACCCGGGCAGCGTGGATGGATTGATCTGCGCGAACACCGGCGCCGTTCCCGGCATCATGCTGCCGCCTCCGGGCGGGATCTGAACGATCGTCGTGCCGGTGCCCTGGAGGTTGTTGCTGTTGTTGAAGTTGCTGATCAGCACATCACCGCGGTGCAGCAGCCCGACGCTGCGGGGGACGGTGACGATGCCGTAGGGGTTGACGTCGCCGTTGGACGGGACGGTGCTCGCGATCGGAGATGGATTCGGCGCGAATGATCCAATCGACGGCGCCGCAGCAGCCTCCGTCGCGCCGACCGTCAGCCACGCGCCGAGACAGGCCAGCGCGATCAGCACCCCCCGGCGGGCCCTCGGTGGCAGCGAACGCACAGGCGAGCCCGTGCCGCCTTCCTCGGCGGCAGCAGCGGACGTGCGGATCATGGCTCTGGTCCTCCCTCTGGGGTGATGAGACTGCTTATTCCTTCAGACGCCGGATCGACACCAAACCTTCCCGGGTCTGGGGTAAAGCCTCCCCGAATCGGGAGAACTCAAACCTTTGCGTCTCTCCATATTGGCCGCACCCCTAGCACGTAGGCTTCGGGGCGTGCACGCGCGCTGCCTTTTCAATCCCGAGCTGGCGGAGATCCAAGCCCACCTGCAGTCGGGCCATTTCTTCTGGATGGACCTGGAGGACCCCGACTCCGACGAGCTGCACCAGCTGGGTGAGCTGCTGAAGCTCCACCCGCTGACGGTCGAGGACCTCCGGACCTTCCACCAGAACCCCAGGTTCGATGAGTTCGAGGGCTACGCCTACATGGTTGCCTACGGCGTCGACCCGGGCGTCGATGCCGGGAGCCCGCTGCTGCGTGAGGTCCACCTCGTCATCTGCGGCGACTACGTGATCACCGTTCACCAGCACCCGATCGACGCGCTGACGAAAGTGCGCGACCGCTACCGGGACGTCGAGATGCGCAGCGAGCAGCAGCTGATCTACCGGGTCCTCGACGCCCTGGCCGGGACCTTCTTCCCGGTACTCGCGCGGATCGACGACGACATCGACACGATCGAGGACGACGTCATCCAGCGAGCGAGCGCGGACAGCCTGCAACGGATCTTCTCGCTGAAGCGTGACCTGGTCGCGATGCGGCGAGTGGTGACACCGCTGCGCGATGTCTTCGCGCGCAACGCGGAGCGGATCGCTGAGCTCCCCGGGATGGAGGGCGACCCCAGCCTGTATTCGCGCGACCTCTACGACACGATGATCCGGGTCTCCG
>Ga0123356_10006012_pt1 | contig 12306 bp, 8 predicted proteins | sample TergutEmb28metaG_2_FD_92546 | JGI IMG/M metagenome (GOLD analysis project Ga0123356, IMG submission 92546) | Embiratermes neotenicus P3 segment gut microbial communities from Petit-Saut dam, French Guiana - Emb289 P3 | ecosystem: Host-associated > Arthropoda: Insects > Digestive system > Gut ... | reverse complement strand
GAGCTAATAAAACTAGCAGATTATGTGACTGAAATGGTTAAACACAAGCATCCTTACGATGAAGGTATATCTGCAAGAAAAGGTATAGAGTTTTAGAATACACTTTAGTATACCATGAAAAGCAGCGGCAATAAAAGAAAAATGCATGGCTTGGTGGTCAAATTACGCTAAAAGTATTGCAAACCCCCGCTGTGTATGTTACAATCCACTGTGCTTCATTTTGCAAATAACTCCCAAATCCTTACGTAGTCTTTTTTCGCCTGTCTTCGTTAAAACACCTTGAAATACGGATGTATTCCTTCGGTGTTTTGCCTAGACAGTCAAAAAAATCCAACGCAATTATTAGGAAGCTATTTACAAAATAAAGCACAAGCTGTCAAATTACTCGGTGGGTATAGCTCAGCTGGTTAGAGCACTGGATTGTGGTTCCAGGGGTCGTGGGTTCGAATCCCATTATCCACCCCAATAATCTCACACAGGCAACATAGATAGCAAAAGATGGAAGAACCAGACGTGGGTTCGAATCCCATTATCCACCCCAACAGCAACTAATAGACCTAAGCACCCCCCTCGCGTTGGGCTGTCGCCAAGCGGTAAGGCACCAGACTTTGACTCTGGCATTCGTTGGTTCAAATCCAGCCAGCCCAGCCAAGCGATGGGACACAGCTCCCATCGCTAGATAAGACCTGCTAGCTCAGTCGGTAGAGCATCTGCCTTTTAAGCAGGTGGTCCGGCGTTCGAATCGCCGGCAGGTCACCAGATGGAGAGCCTTGCAATCACTACGGTTGCAAGGCTCTTTTTATATTGCGAGGTTTGGGAGATGACTTAGGATATATAAATTATATCATGTTAATAACGGCTCGGTAGGGCGAGATGATCTTCCTCGCTAGTATCTATTGCTCTGTGTTTGCCCGTGAACCTGTCCTCTTTAAGCTTGAACTGTGCAACCATTTGTTGTAATACAGTGGTTTGTCCGTTCATTTCCTCTGAAGCGGCTGCGCTTTGCTCGGCACTGGCTGAATTTTGCTGGACTACCTGAGCAACCTGGTCTATGCCGGTATTGATCTGATCTATACCTTGAGATTGATCTTCTGAGGATAATGCAATTTCGCTTACAAGTCGATTGGATTCTTTGATGCCTGTTACGATTTCGTTGAGGCTTACGGAGGTTTCATCAGCTATACGTGCGCCATGTTCTGCTTTTTCTATTGAGCTCAATATCATCTCTCCGGTATTCTTTGCGGCTTCAGCGCTTTTTGCAGCCAGATTTCGCACCTCTTCCGCAACAACTGCAAAACCTTTACCATACTGTCCTGCGCGAGCGGCTTCGACAGCAGCGTTGAGAGCCAGGATGTTTGTCTGAAACGCTATATCGTCGATGGCTTTTATTACCTTACTGATGTTATGGCTGGCTTCGTTTATATCTTTGACTGCGCTCATCATTTCATCCATCTGATGGCTGCCTTTTTCGGCGTTGCCTTCAATTGTGTGAGCCAACTCTGCAGCAACACCTGCTTTTTTTGCATTTTCTTTTGTTTTATTTGCGATCTCCGCGATAGAGGCGGATAGTTGCTGCACTGCGGCAGCCTGCTGGGTAGATCCTTGTGCCAGCGCTTGAGCACCATCTGCGATTTGACTGCTTCCGGTCGCAAATTGTTCGGAGGATGTATTTATACCGCTGAACATATCGTTGAGACTCTCGATCATGTATTTTAAGTTTATTCCCATCTCGTCTTCATCTGAAAGTGGTTTGACATCAGAAGTAAGATCGCCTTCCGCAACTATTGCGAGATCCTTCGAGATTTTATGGACATGATCTATAAACGCAGCGGAGGCTGAAATAGTCTGACCGATCTCGTCTTTAACTCTGGAGTATTTCGCAATGCTTTCCGCTTCATCGGGATGGATCGTGATATCTCCTGTGGTGCTGGCTCTCTTCATAAACTTTGAAAGAGTGGCAAGCGGTTTGCTGATAAGTCCGGAGATGTAAACAGCCAAAACCACCGATATGACAACAGCAATGACCAGTGCCACGATTATCAAAGTCAACAGCATCATATATCTGTCTGTACTGGCTTGATTCGCTATTTCTGCGGAGCTGATGCTAAGACTCATACATTCCATTAAATTATCTCTAACTACATTTGCTGCAGGGCTTGCGGAATCCATTACAACTTTAAGCTCTGATTCGCTTACACCGGTTTCGGCAGACATAATGATCTTGTCTAATACCGGTATAAACTCATTATTGAGTGTTGCTACGGCTTCATTAAACAATACGCGTATTTCAGTCTCAGAGGCATCTATAGTCTCTTCAAATGCACTCATGTAATCGTTGAGAGCCTCTTTCCGGTTCTGCACATCAGCTTTGATCGTACCGATATGTCCCGCATCTCCGGTGTGGAGCACAGCGTCACGCATATCACCGCGCAAGCTCTCTACAGATTCTAAGGCAATCGCGACGTCCGCAAGCGGCAGTGTTTGTTTGCGGTACATATCATCCATCGCGATATCGATTTGCCTCATTCCAATGATGCCTATCACTCCGACCATGATACTCAGCGCGATCACTATAAGGAAACTGACTAACAACTTCTGTGATACCTTTAAATTCTTCATGACAAATTCCTTCCTTTTCTTGCGAGTTTTTCAGTATAGATAATTGTGCGCTTAGTATCAGGTATACAGGAACTGTAAGGTCAACACTTTTTTGCATAATTTATACATTATTTGTGATGAATATGATGAAAGTGTGATAATCCTCTTGTTTCAAGTGTTCTACGGCATTCAAACCAAGAAAAGACAAAAAAAATCCGCCAAAACCACAGTTTTGACGGAAGAAAACGTTAGGATTTAAACAAAAAATGTTAAAGTTGTTTAAGGTTTGTTGTAATATTTGAAAGATAGGTATAGTATTATGACTATGTAAAACATCGTCGCTTTAGGAGAGATATAATATGAACATCTACGATAAGTTGGGTATAAAAGTCGGGATCAATGCCTGGGGTACGATGACTAAACTTGGTGGTATACGACTTGCGCCTGAGGTGACTCATGCGATGGCAGAAGCTGCAAAATCATTTGTTCCAATGCATGAGTTTCACCGGAAAGCCGGGGAGTATGTCGCAGAGCTATTAGGCGTTGAAGCCTGTTGCATCACTTGCGGTGCAGCAGCAGGGCTAGCTGTTTCGAGCGCAGCCTGCATGACACGCGGTGAGCAGGAAAAGGTTCTGCAGCTCACGGACACAAAAGGTATGCCTGATGAGATTCTAATGCTCAAGGCACACCGGATACTTTACGATCAAGCTTTAGGCTTATCAGGGGCAAGAGTCCGTGAGGTGGGTTCTACATCTTTAGCTTCACCGGAGCTTGTCGAAGCTGAAATAAATGACCGGACTGCACTTTTTGTATATGTTGCAGAATGTGAGCATGTGAACGGGTCTGTTTCTTTGTCTGACCTTATTCCTATCCTAAGGCAGCGGGGAATACCGATAGTTGTAGATGCAGCGGCTGAACTACCACCTACAGAAAACATTAGAAAATATCTCGAAATGGGTGCTGACTTAACGCTTTTCAGCGGTGGTAAAGAGATTCGAGGTCCGCAAGCCTCCGGTATCATTGTTGGTAAAAAGGAGCTTATTGATGCTTGTCACGCAAACTGCTGCCCTAACTACAGTATAGGTCGCGCTTTGAAAATATCTAGGGAAACAGTTGCGGGGCTTGTTGCAGCAGTCGAGCTGTTTGTACACAGAGATTATGATAAGCAACTGCGTGATTGGGAGGATATGAGCAAGCGTATCTGTGCGTCTTTTGAAGGCAGAACTGATGTTCAAACACGAACCGGTTACCCGGTCGCTCCAAATGTACAGCCTACAATAATACTCAGAGCATATATAAAACCACTAAATATAACAGCGACGGAGCTGCAAGAGAAGTTGCTTGCAGCCCCGGTCCCGGTTTATGTAGATGCTAGAGAAGATGAAATTGTATTAAACCCCCAATGTCTGGAGCAGGAAGAAGTGATGCCGCTTATTAAAGCATTACATGCTTGTCTTGACGATATAACTCCTGTTCATTGAAGCATACACGGCTGACCCTGTATGCTAATCGTCTACCATCTCGATTTTGAAGATAACAGGACGCAGCCCATCTGTGCAGCAGGAAATAATAGTGTTTGGTTTATTTATCCAAGGATAGTTTGCACCAAATTTTACTCCAACAATGTCCCGTTGGATATCAGCCCATGCCCATGCGCAAAAATCAGCCGGCATGTCAATGTGTTCAAGAATAAACTCTTGACCATCTTTGAACTTGTCACATGCTGCCATGTCACCGGTCGCATACTCGTCTACGAGATCTTTGTAAACCTCTCTTTTTAGAACTGTGATTTTTGGTTTTTTCATTTGTGAATCTCCTTATTTTATTGGATTATGGTGCTTTTTTTAATCCCGATATGATTACTAATACTATCAAAGAAACACCTACGTTGCAATGATAATGCACAATAAAAATTGGAGCGGAGATAGAAAACTACGTAAAAAGCAAGACCCCGGAGTTGTGGGTCAACAACTCCGGGATCCTCATATAAGCAAAAACCTGTACCGCGATGGAAGCCACGGTGGAAGCGAATTTTCTGTCTGTAAAGTATATCGGTAATAACGCATAACTACTTTAGTGTTTTTGCAAAAATTTATGCATCAAGTATTACTCGCAAAAGAAAAAAGTCTGTGATATAGTAGTGAAAACAGTGCAAAGGAACGGTTTTAACATGAAAAAATTTGCCATTTATATATTAATTATTTCTTTATTGACCCTCGGTTTGGGCGCTTGTAATACTCCTGAAAGCGAGACTGAGCTTGAGGATATAATCGTCCTTGGATTTTCTCAACTCGGTGAAGAAAGCGAATGGAGAACGGCATCATCAAATGATATCAAACGGGCGGCAACGTCTGCTCATATTCAGCTTTTATTCGATAATGCGCAGCAACTGCAGTCTAATCAAATAAAGGCTATCAGATCGTTCATCTTAAAAGGGGTGGATATTATAGCCTTTTGTCCCATTGTAGAAGAGGGTTGGGACTTTGTGCTGGAAGAAGCAAGAGCGGCGAACATACCCGTGATCGTAGTAGACCGAGAAATAGAAACTGAAGATGAGGGGTTGTACACAGCGTTTATAGGTTCGGATTTCCACAGAGAAGGGGTCAAAGCGGGCGAATGGATGGTAGAAAGGTTTGCAGACATTGAAGGTCCGATAAGGATTGCGGAGATAAGCGGGACGCCGGATTCTTCACCAACGATAGGTAGATATGAGGGTTTGCGCGAGGTGCTTGCAAGTCATCCAAAGTTCGAGATAGTGATTTCCATCACTGGGGACTTTATGCGCTCAAAAGGCAGAGAGTGTATGGAGATCATTTTACAGGAAACTCCGGATATCGATATACTCTACGCACATAATGATGATATGGCTCTTGGTGCTATAGAAATCATGGAAGAGCATGGGATAGAGCCCGGTGTTGATATTACAATAGTTTCTGTGGATGCTCAAACATCAGGTATCGAAGCATTGATCCAAGGGAAAATAAATTGTCTTATTGAGTGCAGTCCGTATGTGGGAGATGATTTGATGGGGCTTATCTTCAAGATATTAAACGGTGAAGACTTCCCGGAATACACATTTACTGAAACAAGAGTATTTACGGATCAGGATGATATCAGCACACTACCGGTAAGACCCGATTATCGTCCTTAGCGAGCAGTATCCCAGTCACTCAGCTTGTAACACAAAGTGTCGCAACGATAAGGCGCACCTTTAAAACACGAGGTGATCACTACGAATATATACATCAATAAAGTTCTAAATATGCGCAAAAGCATTATAGGCAAAATCATCATTTTATTTATATTGATGTTTGTGCTGCTGCTTGTTCCTGTTATTTTCCAAAATGTAATTTCGTACCGACAGGCGCAGTTATACGGGGAAATGTTGAACAACATCATTAACGCAAATCAACTTAATATTGACGTCATTGAGAATATAGAGCCAAGGGTCTGGAATATCGTTTCCGGTAAAGAGAGCTTTGATGAAAGCGGGGTAATGTATACAATTTTAGGCATTAGGTCGAGGATGGTGGCGATAAGAAACAATACAGATTCGATAGAAAACCGGGGAACGATGGAAATATCTATAAGGGCTTTGGGCATTCTTGAGAACTATCTGATAAGGCTGAGAACACAAATTGACGAAAGATACCCGGTTGTGGAAAATGAGATGTTGCTTGATGAGATACGAGTGTGTATCGCCGGTATCGATGACTTGTTGCGGGAGTTTTCGTCAAGTCAAGTCGAAGAAGCCGCAGTGTTGAGTCAGGAAATGAACAGACAAACCAACTTGAACTTTATTCTCAATATTTCACTGACTTTTGTTGTTATAATCATCGGAGGATTTGCGTTTATATATATATCCAGAAGTCTTATGTATCCGATCGAAAAGCTTCTAAGTATGTCAAACAGGATTTCTGAAGGTGATTTCAGCTCCAGAGCCGAACTTTCAGCATCTGATGAATTTAATGATCTTGCTGCAGGCATGAACATCATGTCAGAGAAAATAGAGCTTCTTCTGGAACAAAGTATCGAGGAGCAAAAGCAATTACAAATGATGGAGCATAAAATGCTTCAAGCGCAGATAAAACCTCACTTTCTGTATAATACTCTCGATGCGATCATTTGGGCGGCTGAAGCAGATAATATGACTGATGTTGTCACTCTCGTCGCATCACTTTCAACTTTCTTCAGGATATCGCTCAGCCACGGAATCGATTATATTCCGGTAGAGGACGAGATAGAGCATGTGCGCAACTATCTGGTAATACAGCAAATTCGATACAGCGATGTTTTATCGTATGAGATAAACGTCGATGAAGATATTCAAAATAAAAAAATCCTTAAACTGCTGCTTCAACCGATCGTCGAGAATGCTCTCTATCATGGCATCAAGAACACAAGAGAAAGAGGGAAAATCATTGTCAGTATAAAAAAGGAAGGCGAGAAACTCAGGTTTACTGTAACAGACAGCGGCATAGGAATGACGGAAGAGACCCTTGAAAAACTGATGTATGACATCAATCATGGCAATGGCGAAAAGGGTTATGGACTATATAATGTCAACCGGAGATTGAAGCTATATTACGGTTTGTCTGAAGGTATCGAAGTCAAATCGGAATTTAAAAAAGGCACGGAAGTAAGCTTTGCGTTGGAGTTGTAGTGTTTTTGGGGTAACGGGTCAGCTCCGTGTCAAGCACGGAGCAAGTGTGGTCTATCGTAATGACAGAATGGGGTAAGTGATGTATAAAGTCTTTTTTGTTGATGATGAGGCATCGATGCGTGCAGGCATCAGAGAAAGCATCGATTGGGAGGAGTCCGGATTCACTCTTGCGGGGGAAGCGCCGGATGGCGAAATGGCGCTGTCGCTGATGCAGGAGATCATGCCTGATATCCTTATTACAGATATCAGGATGCCTTTCATGGATGGAATAGAACTGTCAAGGCAAGCAAAAAAAATAATGCCATGGATAAAAATCATCATCCTTAGCGGTCATGATGAGTTTGAATATGCAAAGCAGGCAATTTCGATCGGCGTAGAGGACTACATGCTCAAGCCTGTTACTTCGGCAAAGCTGATCGAAACGCTTTCGGAGATATCAAAAAGGATAGATAAGGAAAGAAGAAGTAATGTCGAGAATTTGATTGCAAGTATGCAGGACATCAGCGCAGTGGGAAAAATACCATTGATCAACATCGATAAGCTGCCGATAATCGACAAGTTGCGGTATGCGACGAAGGCGGACGCGCCAAGATTTGTGGAAGACTATTTAGCGAGCTTTGATAGTACCGCGGTAACGTCCATCATTTTTCTTTACTACATATTTATGGACATTTTGCTTAGTTCATCAAAGATAATTGAGGAGTTTGGCGGGAATGCCAGAGAGATTCTTTCAGAATACTTTGATACAGGAAGTATCTTGCAAGATAATACCGGAGTAGAGCGCATAAGGACACTGCTCATTTCCCTTCTGGAAAGTGTTATCGATTTTCGCGATTCTGCAACGGGTTCAAAATATAGTGATATCATTGTGAAAGCTCAGGAGTTTATCAAAAAGAATTACTCTGATAAAGACATTTCACTTCATACGGTAGCAAAAGAAGTGAGTATCTCACCCAATCATTTTAGTACGATTTTCAGCCGGGAGACGGGCGAGACTTTTATTAGTTACATAACCGGAGTTAGAATAGAGCAGGCAAAGATACTGCTAAAGACTACTCAGCTAAGGACTTCTGACGTTGGCTATGAGGTAGGCTATAACGATACTCAGTACTTTAGCTATGTTTTTAAAAAGCAAACAGGAATGACACCAAAGGAGTTTAGAGGTAAATGACTTTCGTAATAATTTAGACATAATTAAGAAGATATTCTATTTTAATTCTTTCAATCGATATCTATAATGCAAAGTGAAGAATGTTAATTAAACGATTAACATGAAACCAAAAAATAGGAGGAAAATATAGTGAAGAAATTATTAGCAATTCTATTAACACTGGCATTGGTCTTTGTAATGGTCGCAGCTTGCGGTGATAACGCAGCAAATGACGATCCAAACAGACCGCTCACGATCGGTTTTTCACAAATCGGTTCAGAGTCAGACTGGCGCGTTGGTAACACAGTATCAGTTAGTGAAGCCATTGAAGGCGCAGGATGGACGTTAGTCTTCAACGATGCTAACCAAGTACAAGAGAATCAAATCAGAGCAATCCGCGACTTCATCACACAGGGTGTTGACTACATCGTATTTGGCCCCATCGTAGAAACAGGCTGGGATTCAGTTCTTCAGGAAGTCAAAGATGCCGGCATTCCACTGGTTATGATCGACAGAACCATTGATATGCCAAATCAGGAAGACTACTATGTAACATGGATCACTAACAACTTTGAGCACGAAGGAATCGCAGCAGGTAACTGGCTGATTGACTATCTGACACATACAGGTCGCATTAACGATGACATCAATATCGTTGAGCTTCAGGGTACAGTCGGATCAGGCCCGCAAATCCAACGTCTCGCAGGTTTCCACGCAACGGTTGGAGCACATTCAAATCTCAGAATCACACAATCAGAAACAGGCAACTTTGAGACTGAAATGGGCAAAACAGTTATGGAAGCTTTCCTAACAAAAGCAGCAGCAGACGGTGATCCAATCGATGTCGTTTATGCACATAATGACGGCATGGCTCTCGGTGCGATCCAGGCAATCAAAGAAGCCGGACTTACTCCCGGAGAAGACATCATCATCATCGGTATCGACGCTGTTGCACTTGCTTTCGAAGCAATCCTTGCAGGCGACATGAATGTTACTGTTGAGTGTTCTCCACTAATGGGTCCGACAGTAGTAGATGTTATCCAGCAGCATGTTGCAGGCGGCACACCACCGAAGACCATCTTCAACAACGTTCGCGTATTTGACGAAACACTCTACTCAGTGTTCCCTGACAGATACCTGAAAGCGGGAGATGACGTAGCAAATAGAGTATATTAATCTAGTTTCTCCTTTAACAAAGATTAAGCATACGTATACTCAAGAGCATGAAAAGCCGGTGATGCAAATCACCGGCTTTTCGCCAGTGGTAAGCCAATAAGTTATCATAAAAAAATCTGAAATTTTCTACTGTTTTTATGTTTGGTTTGTATGTATAATATGTTAATATGATGTAAACGTATGAGACGAAGGGAGGGGTTACAACTTATGGAAAAAGATGTGATCTTGCAAATGTCTAATATTGAGATGAACTTCCCCGGTGTCAGAGCGCTTGCGAATGTAGATTTCACCTTGAGAAAGGGCGAAGTCCATAGTGTTATGGGTGAAAACGGGGCAGGTAAATCAACGCTCATAAAATGTTTGACCGGTGTCTATCAAATGGACAGTGGAAAAATAATTTATGATGGAAAGCAGATTCGCCCGCAATCGGTCAGTGATGCCATGAAATTAGGGATAAGCAGTGTTTATCAAGAGGTAAATCTTTGCCCGAACCTGACTGTTGCCGAGAACATATTCATTGGACGTCAGCCTATGAAAGGTGTGGCGTTGGTTGATTGGGCAAAAATGAACAGACTCTCCCAGGAAGCTCTTGAAAAGTTCAATCTTGAAATCAACGTGACAAGAAATCTGGACTCCTATTCGGTCGCAATACAGCAAATGGTGGCGATTGCAAGAGCGGTTGACGTTGAAGCAAAGATATTGATACTTGACGAGCCGACATCTTCATTAGATAAAGATGAGGTTAACAGGCTGTTTGAGGTTATTCGCAAGCTAAAATCAGAAGGTATGGCTATTATCTTTATTTCGCACTTTTTAGACCAGGTTTATGAGATTTCCGATAGGATCACAGTTCTTCGAAATGGAGAGCTTATCGGGGAGTACTTAGCGGAGGAGCTGCCACAAATAGAGTTGGTGAAAAAAATGGTCGGAAAAGAGCTTGAGCAGATGACAAGCCTTAAAAGAGCGGCACATAAAGAAGAAAACAAGGTCGTGATCGAGGCCGAGTCTATATCGGTAGATGCCTCAATAAAGGATGTCGATTTATCCCTTAGAGAAGGAGAAGTGCTGGGTTTTGCAGGACTCTTAGGTTCTGGGAGATCTGAAACAGCAAGAGCACTTTTCGGAATCGACAGGATCAGTGAAGGGACTGTTTCGATCAATGGTAGTGCGGTGCAGTTACGAAGTCCGACAACAGCGATAAAGCATAAAATAGCTTTTTGCCCCGAGGATAGAAAACGCGATGCTGTTGTTGCGGAGCTTACTGTCAGAGAGAATATAATTCTGGCACTTCAAGGTCGTTTAGGGATGTTTAAGTATATAACCAGGAAAAAACAAAATGAACTGGCAAACAAGTATATTGAGCTGCTTGGCATTGCAACACCTGATGCGGAGAAAAAAATCGGTGAACTATCGGGCGGAAATCAGCAAAAGTGCATTCTTGCCAGATGGCTTGCTACGGAACCGGATGCTCTGATAATGGATGAACCAACAAGAGGTATTGATGTTGGCGCAAAAGCAGAAATCATGAAGCTGACTTTAGAATTATGTGAAAAAGGAATGGCAGTTGCGTTTATTTCATCTGAGCTTGAAGAAGTCGTCAAGCTTTCAAATAATGTCATCGTTATGCGTGACCGGAAAAAAGTGGCAGAACTCAGCGGAGACGAGGTTGACCATGACCGTATACTGGAGACGATAGCAGGAGGTGGAACAGCATGAGAGCCATACGGAGAGTAATTTCATCGCCCATGTTTACCCCATTGCTTGTGCTTGGACTCATACTTCTATTTAACTTTTTCTTTCAACGGGGCTTCTTGTCCATCAGTTTTGAAGACGGGGTGTTTCGCGGCGGACTGGTAAACACTTTAAACCGTTCTGTTCCGGTAATGCTTCTTGCGACGGGTATGACTCTTGTTATTGCAACAGGCGGAGTTGATCTGTCAGTCGGATCTGTTCTCGCTATTGGAAGTGCAGTAGCGATAACACTTATCAGAGGTGATGATGCAAGCCCTACAGCGGATACAGCAATGGCGCTGGGGCTGGTCGTTATCATCACGATGATAGTCGGTATCATTTGCGGTCTTTGGAACGGGTTCTTAGTAGCAAAAATAGGAATACCGCCTATTGTTGCAACTTTGATTTTTATGGTTGCAGGGCGGGGGCTTACACAGAATATAACGCGTGAAAGAAGTATAACAACAGGACATCTTCCTTTTAGCGAGATTGCAAACGGAAATATATTTGGAATACCAAATCAGATATGGATAGCGGCGGTGATACTCCTCTTATTCTGGTTTTTTACTCGAAAAACAGCCTTTGGTCTGTTTATTGAGTCTGTAGGTGCTAACAGGTCGGCAGCAAGACACGCCGGTATAAAAGCGTCAACTATACTTATTGTGATTTATGCACTATCGGGATTATGTGCTGTCATAGCAGGTATCCTGAGTGCGTCAAACGTTCGTGTCATTGAACCAATGAATACAGGCAGAGACATGGAGCTTGATGCTATCCTGGCTGTTGTACTTGGCGGAACAAACATGAGAGGCGGCAAGTTCAACCTGGGAGGCTCGGCAGTTGGTGCAATCATACTGATGGCGCTGACACAAACGATGACGTTCTACGGGGTGAATCCCGAGTCCACAATGTGGGTCAAAGCAGTCGTTATAGTAATCATAATTTTGATCCAGTCGCCGACAACGAGGAAGTTTATTTCTACCAAGTT
>Ga0123356_10006011_pt1 | contig 12307 bp, 9 predicted proteins | sample TergutEmb28metaG_2_FD_92546 | JGI IMG/M metagenome (GOLD analysis project Ga0123356, IMG submission 92546) | Embiratermes neotenicus P3 segment gut microbial communities from Petit-Saut dam, French Guiana - Emb289 P3 | ecosystem: Host-associated > Arthropoda: Insects > Digestive system > Gut ... | reverse complement strand
TCCCCGAGGTCGAATCGCTGACACCTCTACCGTACCTGCCCCGGCGGACTGGGCGGGAGAGGGCGCAGCTGCGTGTTCACAGACAAGTAACACTGTAATCAGCTGCTGTCTTCCCGCAGCGCCCTGACCAGCCAGGACAAAGCAGCGTGAACCGTTGCTTCGCGGACTTGCTGCCGATCGCCGGCCACGCCTTCGAGCCCGTCGCAGGAAGTTCCGGAAAGGCCCGCGACGGCGACGAACACCGTCCCCTGCGGTTTCCCCTCGGCTGGCCCTGGCCCGGCTACGCCCGTGGTCGCGACTCCGTAGGTGGCACCGAGCAGGCTCCGTACCCCCTCCGCCATGGCCATCGCCACGTCCGGGTCGACCGGGCCCTGCCGCGCGAGCAGGTCGTCAGGAACCCCGAGCAGCGTGGCTTTGACGTCAGTGGCGTAGGCGACAACCCCGCCTCGCACGACGACCGACGCCCCGGCGATGCTCGTGAGCGCCCCCGTCACCAGGCCGCCGGTCAGCGACTCCGCCACCGCGACGGTCCGGCCGCTCGCCGTCAGCAGCTCGATGGCCAGCCGGGCGAGGCCTTCGGTACCGGACGGCTTCGGGAGATCGGCAGGTCCGGGGGCGGGTCCGGGCGGCTCGGCCGCTCCGGCCATCAATGGACGGCCCGGCGCAGCCGGATCGCCCGCGCCGTGTAGTCCACCCCGGTGACCACCGTCACGACCAGCGCTGCCCCCATGACGATCTCCCGCAGCAGGGTCACGTGCCAGGGCAGCACGTACAGGCTGATGGCGACGATCTGCAGCATGGTCTTGAGCTTGCCGCCCCGGCTGGCCGCGATGACGCCATGGCGGATGACCCAGAACCGCAGCGCGGTCACGGCCAGCTCCCTGACCACGATGATGCACGTCACCCACCACGCCAGCTCGCCGAGGACGGACAGCGTGATCAGCGCGGACCCGGTCAGCGCCTTGTCCGCGATGGGATCGGCGATCTTGCCGAAGTCAGTGATGAGGCCGCGCCGCCTGGCGAGCTCACCGTCCAGCAGGTCGGTCACGGAGGCAAGCGCGAAGGCGACGAAGGCGAGTGCGCGGTCGCTGGTGCCGCCTGAGACCAGGAAGTAGACGAACACCGGCACGAGCGCCAGCCGAACCACGGTCAGCGCGTTCGCGATATTGACCAGGCCCGGCGCAGGCGGGCTCGCCGAGGCTGGCCGCGCCGAGGCTGGCGTGCCGGGCGCGCCCGCCGTCGTCGCCGTGCCTGCCACTCCCCCGGCGCCCGCAGCAGAGGACGCCGGCGCCGCGCCGTCGCGATCACTGCCCGGTGCCGGCCGGCTCACCGCTCGCCCGCATCCCCCGCCACGACGGCGTGCAGGTCGACGCCTTCGCCGCCGGTGACCACCGCCTGCACGAGGTCGCCAGCCGCCAGCTTGCGAGCGCTTCGGACCTCTGTGGTCCCGTCAACCTCCGGTGCCTGGTGCTCGGCTCGGCCCAGGTAGGCGCCGCCGGCGAGGACCTCGTCGATCATCACGTCCACGGACGCGCCGACGCGGCTCGCAGCGCGCTCAGCCATCAGGTCGTCCGCGAGGCCGGCCAGGTCCTCCACGCGCGCGGCGACGTCGTCCTCGGTGATCTTGCCTGGCAGGCCAGCTGCCTCGGTGCCGTCCTCGTCCGAGTAGCCGAAGATTCCGATCGCGTCCAGTCGCGCGGCGGCCAGGAAGTCCTGGAGGACCGCCACGTCCGCCTCGGTTTCGCCCGGAAAGCCGACGATGAAATTGGACCGGATACCCGCGTCCGGAGCCAGGGCCCGGATCTGCTCAATCAGCCCGAGGAACCGCTCGGCATCCCCGAACCTCCGCATCGACCGCAGGACGCGCCCGCTGGCGTGCTGGAAGGACAGGTCGAAGTACCTGGCGACACCTGGCGTGCCCGCCAGCACCTCGACGAGCCCGGGCCGCACCTCGGCTGGCTGCAGGTAGCTGACGCGGACCCTGGCGATGCCCGGCACACCGGCGAGCTGCGGCAGCAGCGTCTCGAGCAGCCTGAGATCGCCGAGATCCTTGCCGTAAGAGGTGGAGTTCTCGCTGACGAGCAGAAGCTCGCGGGCGCCGTGCTCGGCCAGCCACCCGGCCTCGGCCACCAGGTCGGCCGGCCGCCGGGACACGAAGGCACCGCGAAACGCCGGGATTGCACAGAATGTGCATCGGCGGTCGCAGCCAGAGGCGATCTTGAGCGGCGCGACTGGCCCCCCGCCCAGGCGACGGCGCATGACCCGCGGGCCGGAGGCGGGCGCGATTCCCGGCGGAAGATCGGGAACGTGGTCGCTGCCGGGCCGGTCAGGAGCGTGCCCTCCGCTGCCGCCGGGCGCCGCCAGACCGTGGCCCGGCAGGTGCGCGGTCCCGCCCGGCCGGTCGGCCGGTGCCAGCGGAAGCAGCGCGCGGCGGTCCCGGGGCTCATGGGCCACCCAGTGCTCGCCGGCCGCGACCGCGTCGAGTCGCGCGGCGATGTCCTCGTAGTCATCGAAGCCGAGGACCTGCGCCTCGGGCATGGCCTCGCCCAGTCCTGACCCGTAGCGCTCGGCCATGCAGCCCGCTGCGACGACCCTGGCCCCGCCCGCTGCCGCGTCCAGCAGCACGTCGATGGACTCCTGCTTGGCCGCCTGGATGAAACCGCACGTGTTGACCAGCACGACAGCGGCATCCTCGGATTCTCCGGCCAGCTGCCAGCCGCCCTGCTCGAGGCGGGCAGCTAGTTCCTCGGAATCCACCTCGTTCCGGGCGCAGCCCAAAGTGACCATCCTGACGCGGCGGGTGACGGATGGTGCGCTCGGCTGACTGGAGGGCACACCGGCAGACTACGGTAACGGCACTGGTGCCAGTGCCCCCGCTCCGCCCGCGCGGCAGGTCGCCCGGCTAGGTGCAGGCCGTCCTGCTGCAGTAGATCGAGATCGGATGATTCTCGTTCGTCGGGACCTTCTTGCCGTTGAGGTAGACGTCAGCGCCGAGGGGATTGCCGAGCTCGAGGGTCATCCCCGCGACCGCCGTCTGAGTCTCCTGTGGCGACCCCCCGGTACCGATGTCACCCGCAAACAGCACCTTGCCGCTCATCGTGGTGAACTGAGCCCAGGTCACGTTCCCCGGATGAGGGATGACCGCCACCTGCACCTGCGTCGGTGGCGGTGACTGCGCGGCTGCCGGAGCAGCCGACGATGACGCCGAGGGCGCCGCGGCGTGATGAGCGTGATGACCCGAGGCAGCCGGCCGCGCCGGGGGGTTGCTGTGGGCGAAGAACCGGAAGCCGACGATGCCGGCCACGACGACGATGCCCGCCAGCAGGACCACGCTCCAGTTGGGCCGGCGCCGCTCCTTGAGCTTGACAGGTGTGAACGGCTGGAAGACGTCCGCGGCCGTGATCGGCTCCGGCGGCCGCACCGTGGCGTCGTACAGCCGCACGACCTGGTCAGGATCCAGCCCGACCGCGCGCGCGATGCTGCGAACGTGCCCGCGTGCGTAGAAGTCGCCGCCGCAGGCTGAGTAGTCCCCCCGCTCGATTCCGCGGACAATGGTTTCCCTGATGCATGTCCGCTGGCTGACCTGAGTAATGGTGAGTCCGGCCTGCCGGCGCGCGGCTGCCAGTTCCTCACCAACGCTCACGCTGGTGCCTCCGTCAGTCATGCTTGCGCCCTGCCCTCCGGGCCAGAGCCTCGCAGCCCTCTACGCCCGTTCGTGGCTTCCCCCGAATCCATTGGCTGAGACGGTCACTCAGTGTAGACAGATGGTGACCAGACGGAGTCGAGCGGGCCGAGATTGGGCCGAGATTTGGTGTCCGGGTTCCCCGCTGGCCGCCTCAGTCCTCGCCGCGCAGCGAGGCAAGCAGCCCGGCAAGATCGTCCGGCCGGATCAGGACGTCGCGCGCCTTGGAACCCTCGCTCGGGCCCACGACACCGCGGCTCTCGAGCAGGTCCATGAGCCGGCCGGCCTTCGCGAAGCCGACCCGGAGCTTGCGCTGCAGCATCGATGTCGAGCCGAACTGGGTAGTGACAATCAGCTCTGCGGCCTGCAGGAGCAGATCAAGGTCGTCCCCGATGTCGGCGTCGATCTCCCGCTGCCTGCCGTCCGCCGGGACGACGTCCTCGCGGTACGCCGGGGCCGCCTGCTTCTTGCAGTGCGCGACGACTTCCCGGATCTCCTTCTCGGTGATGAAAGCGTTCTGGAGCCTGATCGGCTTGCTGGTCCCCATCGGCAGGAACAGCGCGTCGCCCTGGCCGACGAGTTTTTCCGCGCCCGGCTGGTCGAGGATGACACGGCTGTCGGTCAGGCTCGAGGTTGCGAACGCGAGCCGGGACGGCACGTTTGCCTTGATCAGGCCCGTCACCACGTCGACGCTCGGCCGCTGGGTCGCGAGCACGAGGTGGATACCCGCAGCCCTCGCCAGCTGGGTGATCCGGACGACCGCATCCTCGACGTCCCTCGGCGCGACCATCATGAGGTCGGCCAGCTCGTCGACGACCACCAGCAGGTACGGATACGGCACATAGGTGCGCTCCGAGCCGGCCGGCGCCGTCACCCGGCCTGCGCGGACCGCCTTGTTGAAGTCGTCCATGTGCCGGAATCCGGTGGCCGCGAGGTCGTCGTAACGCCGGTCCATCTCGCCGACGACCCACTGCAGTGCCTCGGAGGCCTTCTTGGGATTCGTGATGATCTGGGTGATGAGATGCGGGATTCCCGCGTACGCGGCCAGTTCAACTCGCTTCGGGTCCACCAGGACCAGCCGCACCTCATCCGGCGTCGCTCGCAGCAGAATAGAGGAAATAAGCCCATTTATGCATGTTGACTTCCCGGCGCCCGTGGCTCCGGCTATGAGCATATGTGGCATCTTTGCGAGGTTTGCGATGACGGTCCGGCCCTCGACGTCCTTGCCCAGTCCGACCACCATCGGATGGTGGTCGGACGCCGCCACCGGCGACCGGAGCACGTCACCGAGGCTCACGATGTCCCGGTCGGCGTTGGGGATCTCGATGCCGATGGCGGACTTACCGGGGATCGGCGACAGGATCCGCACGTCCGCGCTCTTGACCGCGTAGGCGATGTTCTTGGACAGCTGGGTCACCCGCTCGACCTTGACCGCCGGGGCCAGCTCGATCTCGTACCGGGTCACGGTCGGCCCGCGGGTAAACCCGGTGACCTGGGCGTCAACCTCGAACTGGTCGAGCACCCCGGTCAGCGCCTCGACAACGACGTCGTTCGCCTTGGTGCGGGGCCGGTGCACGGTACCGGGCTTCAGCAGTGCCACCGGCGGCAGCGTGTAGCTCCCGTCCGTGACCGCCGCGAGCGTCAGTTGCTCGGGCTTGGCCGAGCTCGCGCTGGCCGCGCGGGCGGCACCCGCGCGGGCGAGCGCTGCCGCCTCGTGCCAGTCGTCGTCGGCAGTGCCCCCGCCGGCGAGGGCGTCGCGCGCATCAGCCGCGTCGGCGGCGCTGACCCCGGCGCCCTCATCAGCGCGATCCGCATGGCGCGCCGCATCCCGCCTGCCGAGCAGGGTGTCGAGTAGCGGAGTGTCGTAGGCGCGATCGCGCGCTCCCACTTCCAGGGCTTCGGACCGGCGGCGAGTGAGTTTCGCAACGGGGCGCCCGGCCGCCTCTCCCGTCTCCGCGCCCTCCGCGCCGGCGTCAGCGCTGCCAAGGCGCACCAGCCAGTTGCGGGCCTCGGCAATGCGCTCGGGAACCCGGTGCAGCGGGGTCCCGGTGATGACCAGCAGGCCGAAGCCTGCCACGAGCGCCAGCACGGGGACCGCGGCCCACTTGGTGACCACTGCCACCAGCGGAGCCGACGCGGTGTAGCCGATGAGACCGCCGGACGAGCGGAGGGCCGCCACTCCGGCCGTCAGCCCTGGCGTCCCCGACGCCACGTGGACCAGGCCGAGCGCGCCGATCAGCAGGGCGATCCAGCCGATGACCATCCGCGCGGTGTCTGCATTCCGGTCGGGATGCCGCAGGTACCGCCAGGCGAGCAGGCCGAGCAGGATCGGCACGGTCCACGCGCCCGAGCCGAATAGCCCGCGGATGGCCAGGTTCACGGGCCGCAGCGGCCCGGATGCATCCCACCAGATCGCTACGGCACACGCGATCGCGGCGCAGAGCGCGGCGAGGCCGATGCCGTCCCGGCGATGCAGCGGGTCCAGCTCGCGCGCGCTGTCGCCCAGTGCCCGCGCTGCTGCGCCGACGGTATGGGCCAGACCAAGCCAGATCGCCGCGAGCAGAGCGACGATCCAGCCAGCCAGGATGACGAAAGGATTGCTGGACGGCGCGGGCGCGTAGTAGCGGCGGCCCGACTGCCGGCCACGACCTGTCGTCCGCCCCCGCGATGAGCCACGCCCGCGGGCTGAGCCAGACCTGGCCCGCGCCGGGGACCGGGTCCTTGTTGCCGTGCCTCCGCGCGGGCGCGCTGCGCCCCTGGACGCACGAGCCGCCATGGTCCCACGGTAACGAGCACCCGCCGCAGATCGGCGGACCCGCAACGGCGTGTCGCAGCCGGTCCTGCCGGCGAGAACGCGCTTACGGCAGCGACGAGCGGATAACCGGCCCCATCGGTCCGTCGGGCGGATAGCGGTCGGGGTTAGGTCCCCGCGGCCCCCGGAACTGGTCGATGTACTGCGTCGTATCCCGGCGCCACAGGAAGATGAGCGCAACCAGGCCGATCAGCCAGCCGATGCCAAAGAAGATGGCCGGCCCGCCGGTCCGTCCCACGCTCAGGATCAGCCAGATGGTGTTGAGGCCGAAGAACACCGACGAGAGGATCCGGGCCCAGCCCCGGCCGCGGCCGTTCGCCCAGGCCATCCACAGCCACAAGCCGAGCGCGATGAGGAGGATGACGATGATGAGGACAACGTAGAAGTTCTCGAGAGCGTGAATCTGCGTCGCCGTCAGGGGCTTGGTGGTCTTGACCTTCCGGGCCGCCGTGCCGATCGCGGACTTGATCCGCCCGCTGACCGCGAGGATGTAGATGACCGAGAGAGCGCTGAGAGCGGCACCGGTGTACATGAGGATCACGGCGATCCGCACTGACTGAGGCTGTGACGGTGATGGCCGCCCGGATAGATTGCTGCCCCCGCCCGTCGGGTAGGGCTCGGGGCCGCTACCGCCGGTGGGATACGGCTGGTAGGTCATGACCACTCCTTGTCAAGGCTCGGCCCCACCGTACCGTGTCCGGCCTCACGGTTTCACCAGGACCTGAGGCCGTCGCGGGTTCGTTGACTGCCACTGCGCAGGCGACATACTGGGACCCACCCGGCAGCAATCACCTGGAGGGCCCGGACATGGAACTCTCGCCGTCCGCCCACGTCGACACGTTCTGCCGGGACAGCCTGCCGCCGCCTGACTTGTGGCCGGACCTGGAATTCACGCTGCCCGAGCTGAGCTACCCGCAGCGGCTCAATGCGGCCGAGGAACTGCTGAACCGCACCGTCGCCGCCGGCGGCGCAGATCGTCGCTGCCTGGTGTCGCCGGCCGGGGAGTGGAGCTACGGCCAGGTGGCTGACCTGGCCGGCCAGATCGCCCAGGTGCTCGCCGAGGACTTCGGGCTGGTTCCGGGGAACCGGGTCCTGCTGCGCGGTCCCAATAATCCGTGGCTCGCCGCCTGCTGGCTCGGCGTGCTGGCCGCAGGCTGCGTCGCGGTTCCGACCATGCCGCTGCTGCGAACCAGCGAGCTGACCAGCATCTGCGACATCGCCCGGGTCCAGCTGGCGCTGTGCGACCACCGGTTTACCGCGGAACTGGAGGCAGCGGACGCACCCGGACTGCGGATCGTCCGGTTCGGCTCGGCCGATCCCGGCGATCTGACGATGCTCGCCGCGGCCAAGCCCGCTGCGTTCGAGCCGGTCCAGACCGCTGCCGACGACGTCGCGATGATCGGCTTCACCTCGGGCACCACCGGCAAGCCGAAGGCAGCGATGCACTTTCACCGCGACATGCTGGCGGTTGCCGACACGTTCTCCGCGCAGGTCCTGCGGCCCGGACCTGACGACATCTTCACGGGCACCCCGCCGCTCGCGTTCGCGTTCGGCATCGGCGCGCTGCTGCTCTTCCCGATGCGAGCAGGCGCGGCATCGCTGCTCATCGAGCGGGCCACCCCGGCCGAGCTGGCCGACTACATCGCCGCCCACGGCGCGACCGTGCTGTCCACGGCGCCGACTGCCTACCGGGCCATGCTGGCCGCGGGCAAGGCCGGACAGCTCCGGGGCCTCCGCCGGGCGGTGTCCGCCGGAGAGCATCTGCCGGAGCCCACCTGGACCGCGTTCCACGAGGCCACCGGCGTAAAGATCATCGATGGCATCGGGAGCACCGAGATGCTCCACATCTTCATCGCGGCCGCCGACGACGACATCCGGCCAGGTTCGACCGGCCTCCCGGTTCCGGGCTACACGGCCGCGGTACTGGACTCCGATGGCAAGCCGCTCCCCGACGGCGAGCCCGGCCGCCTCGCCGTCAAGGGGCCGACCGGGTGCCGGTACCTCAGCGACGAGCGGCAGCGCAGCTACGTTCAGGACGGCTGGAACCTGACCGGCGACACCTACGTCAGGGACGCGGACGGCTACTTCTGGTACCAGGCCAGGTCCGACGACATGATCATCTCCAGTGGCTACAGCATCGCCGGGCCAGAGGTCGAGGAGGTGCTGCTCAGCCACCCGGACGTGGCCGAGTGCGCAGTTGTCGGCGTGCCGGACGAGGCGCGCGGGCAGATCGTCAAGGCCTTCGTCGTGCTCGCGGCCGGCGCCCCGGGCGGCGAGGACGCGGCACGGGAACTCCAGGACCTCGTGAAGCAGCGAATCGCGCCGTACAAGTACCCGCGAGCTATCGAGTTCGTTGCGACGCTGCCGCGGACCAGCACGGGCAAGGTTCAGCGTTTCGTGCTCCGGCAGCAGGCAGCCGCGGGCTAGCCGGGCCGTCCGCGGCGCCGCTCAGGGACAACTGCGACCGCTGGCGTTAAAAATCGGCCCGATTCATTATGGTTTGCGAAACGCTAAAGGTCGCAGTAACCGATCGAGGTGAGCCGTCAGGCGCAGCGGCGCGATGCCTCAGGCCTCGACGATCACCGGAATGATCATCGGCCGCCGTCGGTAGGTGTCGCTGACCCACTTGCCGGTGGTCCGCCGCACGAGCTGGCGAAGCTGGTGGATCTCGTTGATGCCCTCCCTGGCCGCGGCGGCCAGTGCCTCCTCCACCAGCGGCCTGACCTCTGCTAGCCCGGCATCGTCGATGCCGGCCCCGCGCGCGTGGACCTCCGGGCCGGCGACCAGCTTCCCGCTGGTGGACTCCACCACCACGACCACCGAGATGAACCCCTCGTCACCGAGGATCCGGCGGTCCTTCAGCGACGTCTCGGTGATCTCGCCAACCGAGAGGCCGTCGACGTAGACGTAGCCGCACTCAAGCTTGCCGGCCACCGTGATCTGGCCATCCACGAGGTCGACTACCACCCCGTCCTCGGCGATCACGATGTTGCCCTGCGGCACGCCGGTCAGCGCGGCGAGATCGGCGTGCGCCTTGAGGTGACGCCACTCGCCGTGGACCGGAACGAAGTTGCTCGGCCGGACCAGGTTCAGCACGTAGAGCAGTTCCCCGGCGGGCGCGTGGCCGGACACGTGCACCATCGCGTTCCCCTTGTGCACGACGCGGGCGCCGAGCCGGGTGAGGTCGTTGATGATCCGCGAAACGGCCGACTCGTTCCCCGGCACCAGGGACGAGGCCAGGATGACGGTGTCGCCCTCGGCGATCCGGATGGGGTGATCCCGCCCGGCCATCCGCGACAGCGCCGACATCGGCTCGCCCTGCGAGCCGGTCGAGATCAGCACGATCTGGTCCGGCGGCATCTCCTCGGCCTCCCTGAGGTCGACGAGCAGGCCGCCGTGCACCGACGGGACATTCAGGTAGCCGAGGTCGCGCGCGACGCCCATGTTCCGCACCATCGACCGGCCGACCAGGGCCACCTTGCGGCCGTGCTCGGCCGCGGCGTCCATGACCTGCTGAACCCGGTGCACGTGCGAGGCAAAGCACGACACGATGATGCGCTGCTCGGCGCCCGCGAACACGTCCGAGAGCACCGGCCCGATGTCCCGCTCGAAGGTGACGATGCCGGGCACCTCGGCGTTGGTCGAGTCAGCCAGCAGCAGGTCGACGCCCTGGGCGCCGAGCCGGGCGAAGCCGCCGAGATCGGTCAGCCGTCCGTCCAGCGGGAGCTGATCCATCTTAAAGTCGCCGGTATGCAGGATGAGCCCGGCCGGAGTCCTGATCCCGACCGCCAGCGCATCCGGGATGGAGTGGTTGACCGCCAGGAACTCCAGCTCCCACGGCCCGAACGACCGGGAGTCGCCGGCCCCGACCTCGTTCTCGACCGGGGTGATCCGGTGCTCGCTGAGCTTGCTGCGGACCAGCGCGAGCGTGAGCCGCGACCCGACGAGCGGGATGTCAGCACGCTGGCGCAGCAGATACGGCACGGCGCCGATGTGATCCTCGTGCGCGTGCGTCAGCACGAGCGCGTCGATGAGATCCAGCCGGCCGTCCAGGCAGGAGAAGTCGGGCAGGATCAGGTCCACGCCCGGCTGCTCCTGGTCAGGGAACAGGACGCCGCAGTCCACCACGAGGAGACGGCCGCCGAACTCGAAGACCGTCATGTTCCGGCCGATCTCGCCGAGGCCGCCGAGCCCGACCATGCGCAGCCCGCCAGAAACGAGCGGCGGCGGCGGCCCGAGCTCGGGGTGGGGGTGACTCACTGGAGTTTGACACCGCCCGCAGCGAGGTCGGTGCGCAGCCGGTCGATCTCAGCCTCGGTTGCGTTCGGCAGCGGCGGCCGGACGCTGCCGCCCGGCAGGCCGCGCAGGCCCAGCGCCGCCTTCGTCATGATGACGCCCTGCGAGCGGAACAGCCCCGTGTACACCGGCACCAGCTCACGGTGGATCGCGAGCGCCTCGGCCACCCGGCCGGCCAGGTAGGCGTCGATCATGTCGTGCAGCCGGTCGCCGACGACGTGGCCGACCACGCTGACGAATCCGGCCGCGCCCAGCGACAGCCACGGCAGGTTGACCATGTCCTCACCGCAGTAGAACACCAGCGACGTGGCGAGCATGACCCGTGATGCCGCCCCGAAGTCGCTCTTGGCGTCCTTGACCGCGACAATCCGCGGGTGCTCGGCGAGCTGGATCAGCGTCTCCGGCGCGATCGGCGTGCCCGTGCGGCCGGGGATGTCGTAGAGCAGGTTCGGCAGCCCCGTCGCGTCGGCAACCGCCCTGAAGTGCGCGACCAGGCCGCTCTGCGGCGGTTTGTTGTAGTACGGCGTCACGACCAGCAGGCCGTGCGCGCCCGCCTCCTCGGCCGCACGCGCCAGCTCGCAGCTGTGGGCGGTGTCGTTGGTGCCGACGCCGGCGACGACGACGGCCCGGTCGCCGACGGCCTCCAGGACCGCGGCCAGCAGCCGGGCCTTCTCCTCATCCGATGTCGTCGGCGACTCGCCAGTGGTGCCGCTGATCACCAGCCCGTCGTTCCGCATCTCGGTCACCAGATACTCGGCGAGGCGCGCGGCGCCGTCGTAGTCGACGGCCCCGTCGCTCGTCATCGGGGTGACCATCGCGGTAAGCATGCGGCCGAACGGGGCCGAGGCGGACGCCGGGACGCCGGCCGGAGTTGCAGTCTCGCTCATACGCAAACGCTACCGGCTGCCACCGCGCCGGCGCAGTCCGGCGCGGTGGCGAAGTGCCAGTGACCGTAACGTGCGGGCGGCGTGAGCTCGGGGGTACCCGCGCCGCCCGCGTTCTGCATGACTATCGGAAGCATTGCACAGCGCGTTACATGTTGACTGCAATAAGTGAACAGAAGCGCCATCAACGAGGGGAACGGGGCCGCTGTCACCCGCCACCATTCGCCAGCCTGGCGGCCGCGCGAGCACCAGTAAGGCCCCTCCAGCTCATACCTGGAGAGGCCTGAAGCTCATTGTTCCGCCATTGGCCCGCTCTGCCCGGGAACGACACGCCGCGGGTGGCGGCTGCGCCACGGCGTGTCCTGCACGACCTTCCGCACTGCCTGCCGGCACGGCGCCGGTCGCGCTGCGGTAGGCTGCGCGCAGCCTGGGCGCCATTTTCCAGGTGGTGCAGTGCTCAGCGAAGCCGGTGTGATCCCGGCGCTGTCCCGCAACGGTGATGCCTCCGACGGAGGACGAGCCCGGACGCCTGGCCTGTGCCGACGACCTGTCCTCGGAGAAAGGGCGGCTCGTTCCGGCGCCGGATCCGGCGTCGCAGCGAAACGCGCTTTGTCCTCCATCACTACGGAGGAT
>Ga0123356_10006010_pt1 | contig 12307 bp, 4 predicted proteins | sample TergutEmb28metaG_2_FD_92546 | JGI IMG/M metagenome (GOLD analysis project Ga0123356, IMG submission 92546) | Embiratermes neotenicus P3 segment gut microbial communities from Petit-Saut dam, French Guiana - Emb289 P3 | ecosystem: Host-associated > Arthropoda: Insects > Digestive system > Gut ... | reverse complement strand
GTGACGTACGGCGCAACGTCGTTCTTGGCATGAAGTATGTTCAACCCCCGTACGTTCTCCAGCAGCTTTTCCGCAACTGCGCGCGCCCCGGCCTCGTCTGTGTTGGGGAGGACAGCGAGAAACTCTTCGCCCCCGTACCGTGCGACAAAATCGTTCGGCCCCGTTATGCTGCTTGCCAAAGCCTTAGCGACCTGCTTTAAGCAAACATCCCCTTGATCGTGGCCATATGTGTCGTTATACTTTTTGAAGTAGTCTATATCAAGCATAAGTACGCTCAGCAAACCGTTGGCACGAGCTAAAAACTCCATGGCATGCTGGAGGTTATTTTCCATGAAACGCCTGTTGTAGATACCCGTAAGCGCGTCAACATTTGCTTTGGTAAATAAATCCTGAATCGTTTTTGACAATTCCCCTAATTCGTCATTGCGCTCAACACCATAAATGCTTCCTTCGTGATTCTCTTTGAATATCGCTAAGCTGTGGCTCATCTTGCCCAGCGGAAGAAATATCAGGCGGTAATTGGCGGTGTTGGTAATCAAAGCGAACGCGACAAGCAAGACAAGTACGATAATGGCCACCGGAAAAAACAAGGATATGTCAAAAAGCGACGGAGTACCGGACAGTATCACCACCGCCCAGTTCGTAAACTGAATAGAGGTAATCGTCATATAACGGTATGAGCCGGATGATAGTTCAATCACCATCGGCTCGCCTGTCTCTTCAGGATAGCCATTCATACCACTCAGATGGGTCCATATGGTGGCAAGAGCGTCCGGATCCGGTAACTCGGTATCGATATGCGTTTCAAAATCATGGTACAAGAACGCTTCGCTATCGATTAAGGAGCTGTCCATGTGGATAATGCCGTTTTCATCTATAATAAAGCCGCGCATATTGTTGTCGTCATAGTTGGAAAAGAGCTCGCCCACAATATGTGAAAACTCCAGCCCCGTACAAATAACTCCAAGGGGAACCCCGTTTTGAGTTACCATATAATTGAGCCAAACCCGTTTTCTTTGCATCACATTGTCTATGCCCACACCGAGTACATAGTCATTATCTGCCGCGATACACTCGAAGTACCATGCGTCCATCGGGTTATTCCTGTCCAGCGTGGTGAATGGCTGGAAATGCTCTGCGGCATAACCCTCTTCGATTTTGTACTCATGCAGCGATCCTTCCAGACCGACATATAGATTACTGCTGTATAATTCCCCGACAATGCCCGCCATTTCATTGTACGCGAGCGCCTTTTTGTCGTCGTCGCCTTCATCGGCCATCCATTCTCTCACCGCGCTGGAGCGGGCGGCCTTTGCCAGCAAGCCAAGCTCCTTAACGATGCGGGCGCTCAGCACCTCGGCAGAGGTGGCGGCATTGCGCACAGCGTAGCCGGAAGACAGACCTCTAATTACATCATTAAAAACCGCAGCCATTACCGCCGTTATAATGCAAAAAGCCAGTACAAACAGCAGGATATTGATGTTGCGAAAGCGCACGGCAAGGCTGCTTTTGTTTTTCAACAGCTTGCGCGGCGTTTTTGCGATGGAAGGATGTTTTCGCAAAAACATGAGATCACCCCCAGAAAAAATGTTTTCCGTTGTGATGCGTGCCTTTCCCTTATTTTATCATATCATGATCACATCCAAGATTCAATCAATTTATCCCAAGGGGCACAAAAAAGGCGCCTTTTTGTTTCGGCGCCTTTGGGGAATCACAGATGGCTATATTCTCTCAATCGCAATATGGAATCTACCGCCGCTCACCGGCTTTAGTTTCGCCAGGGGGTTATCCGAACAATTGAAGTCAATTAGCTTGCCATTGCCGGATAGATCTAGCTCGGTTACGTCATTGCCGGAGCAATCCAAGTACGCTAGCTTGGAACAACCGGATACGTCTAGGCTGGTGAGATCGTTATCCGAGCAATCCAGCTTGGTTAGCTCATCCAGGCCGGACACATCCAGCATCCCCGTGAGTTTTTGGCCGCTGATATCGAGTTCCACGATCCGCTTATTCACCTTACCGTCAGACCATTCGATACCCTGTGCCCAATCTGCGGGCGGCGTATCGCCGGAAATCCACCCATCCCAGTCCAGATTGCTTCTTTCAATGATGTCGTTGATTACCGCGATGTCCCCGAGGTTATACAGGGATTTCGTTCTGGTGATGGTCTTTGTCGGGTTTTGCCCGGCGGACGGCCGAGTTGCGCCCTGGCTGGCCCCGGTATCAACCTTGATGCCCGTGGCCGGGAATTTTGCCGTGATTACGCCGCTGCCCGCGTCGTTGCTTACGCTCTGTGCGCCTTCCACGGTAAAGAAGTTCGCTGCCACGCCTTCCAGTGTATAGCCTTCCTTCGGCGTCAGGACGATGGCCGCCGTGTAGGCCGTACCGGGCTTAAAGGTGGCGTGGGCTGGCGACCAGCTCACCGTGCCGGTGTACTGTTCCGTTTCGGTGATGCTATTCGCCGGGGTTTCCCCAGTGGCCGGCGCGGTGACGCCCCCGATGGCGGCGGTATAGACTCGAAGGATGAAGTTCGCTGTGACCATGGTGGGGCCGGCGTCGGGCTCAAGCATGATGTACACGTAATAATCGGTTATGTCCATCGTCGTGCCGGCTCCGGTAACCGTCCATTCTAAAGATGTATATGCCATGTTCGTCCAAGCCTGAAGCCAACAGTCCCCGGTAGAAGGTTCAAAGTGGAGATCCACACGAGAGTTCGATGTCGGCAAGATCGTGACGTACAACTCGCGGCCATTCGTCGATTTGAAGTGTGTGATGGGGTTGTAACGGCAAGTCAACTCCCACAGCTCAGTGTTTTTTGACACGTCCAGCGCGGTCAGGTTGTTGGCTGAGCAATCCAACTCGTACAGTGCAGTATTTTTGGACACATCCAGCGCGGTCAGGACGTAGTTGAATGAGCAATTCAACTCGCACAGCTCAGTGTTTTTTGACACATCCAGCGCGGTCAGGTTGTTGTAGGAGCAATCCAAGACCCACAGCCCAGTGCTTTTTGACACGTCCAGTTTGGACAGGCTGTTGTCTGAGCAATCCAAGAACGCCAGTGCAGTGTTCACATCCAGCGCGGTCAGGTTGTTGTAGGAGCAATCCAACTCGTACAGTGCAGTATTTTTGGACACATTCAGCGCGGTCAGGCGGTTGTAGGAGCAATTCAACTCGACCAATGCAGACAAACCTGATACGTCCAGCGCGGTCAGGCTGGTGTATCGGCAATCCAACTCGACCAATGCAGACAAACCTGATACATCCAGCGCGCCCAGGGAGTTGTTGGAGCAATTCAACTTGACCAATGCAGACAAACCTGATACATCCAGCGCGCCCAGGGAGTAGTTGTAGGAGCAATTCAACTCGACCAATGCAGACAAACCTGATACGTCCAGCTCACCCCATAACCATTTAGAAGATATATACATATGGGTTATGCGCCTATCCTCGGATCCAAGTGACCATCTGACGTCACGCCAGTCCGGAGGGACATAGCTTCCGTCCGCGGGATTGGCAATTGTCCAACTCAGTCCATTGTTGGCGATGATGTTGTTGATCACCGCGATATCACCGGCGTTATACAGGCCTGCTGCCTGCGTGGCCGGGAACACCGCCGTGACCACGCCGCTGTCCGCGTCGTTGCTTACGCTCAGTGCGCCTTCCACGGTGAAAAAGTCCTCCGCCACGCCTTCCAGCGTATAGCCTTCCCCCGGCGTCAGGATGATGGTCGCCGTATATTGGGTTTCGAATTCGGACGTGTCGGACTCCACCTGTGTCCAGCTTACCGTACCGGTGTACTGCTCCGTTTCCGTGATGGCCTCCACCGGGCTTTCCCCGGCGGCGGGCGGCGTGACGCCCTGGATGTCCCCGGCGTCAATTTGAATGGCCGTGGCCTCGATGTTCACCTTGATCACCGGCGCCTGGGCGCCCTCCGCCAGTTCGTAACCCGCGGGCAGCCCGGGCAGAAAGGTATACTCCGCCAATACGGCAGGGTCGAAGGGGGGAACGCTTTGCCAAACGATTTCTTCTATAACAAAGGGCGCACCGCAGGTATCCATGCCGGTGAGCGCGCCCGGCAGAACCGGCTCATCCTGCGACGATAGTTCGCCCAGACCATAGCGCTGGAAAAGGGTCGCCTCATCCAGCTTATCGAATTCCGCGATCACGACAGGAGCGTCCGGCGGCTCTGTGTCGGGCGTATCTTCGGGCTCGGGCGCACCTTCAGGCTCGGGCGTAACCTCGGGTTCAGGCGTATCTTCGGGTTCGGGCGTGGCTTCGGGCTCGGGCGTGGCTTCGGGCTCGGGTGTGGCCTCTGGCTCGGGCACAGGCATGGGCAGAGGTATGATTCCCTCAAAAGAAGGAGGGGGATCATCGAGAACGGCCTGTAGCTCGGGAGAAACTGCGTCCTCAGTGGCGAAACCAGCAACCGGCGTGACACCCATCAATAGGGTAAGCGCCAATAGCAATGACAGTACGCGTTTGAATTGACCTAACATTTTGTGCACCTCTTTCATAGTCTATTAGATGAGTGGAATGGGCTGCTAGGCCATCTGCAAAAATCCCGTCTGTGATGCCCCAGCGCTTTCCAGCCTAAGCTATGATGCTACACACACGTCAAGCTTTTTTTTCCTTAATTCCCACATAAGCCCTTATACGATATTGATAAACGATCCTATTATCAATCTTGCACATTGAATAGGATTTCTCGCAAAGGCTTAAGTGTTGCTTTAGAAATTCATATAGGAACTGTTGTGTGGCACAATGGTTCATCAAATCGTATCATCAGCAAGCCATACGCATCCAATTCACCGATGGCATAATCACCGACCACGAAAAAAAATATGGCGAGTTGCGGTATGAATTTGATTTTTTGAACAAAACGGCAAAGTAATCATCCAAAAATCTTGACAAAGCGAAACCCATGCAGTAAAATATGAAAACGTTGTGCGCCATTAGCTCAGTTGGTAGAGCACCTGACTCTTAATCAGGGTGTCCTGGGTTCGAGTCCCCGATGGCGCATAGGTAAAACCCCTTGAAAGCACTAGGTTTTCGAGGGGTTTTGTTTGTCGATATAAACCCACACGGCAACCGAAAACAAAATCCCCCGCACACAGCAATGCCGTGAACGGGGATCAAGGAACCGCATTAAGTATCGTCTTGGTTTACTGGGGAACGATTCATCTTGCTCCATAAATCATGCAGGAAATTTGAACCGTGACTGACCAGTATGCCGGTGAACACCTGCCCCATCATCAAAACCCGCTGCTTGATAAGTACCGAGGGCGACAGGAACTCAAAAGCACAATATCCTTGTCCTCGCCCTCGAGGTCAGCATTATAACGGGTTTTGAGGATGAGTCAAGGGCACTTTTTGAAGACCAAACACAGCCTGCCACAAGGTAAATCATTGAGACCGAATGGAAGATAGGCGAAACACTTATTCCCCCACAACAGGCATTTCGGTCATGCGCAGTTTAGCGCAACCGTAGGGAATCATACGTACCGGTTGGGGCGGGCCTAACGGTTCTCTTCCGCGCGGTTCGGTGGCGCATATACCATACTCCTCCGGCCAATCAATCGGCGCCATATCCACATACACCTCCACAGCTGGTGCAGCGGTATCAAAGGGTGCGGCAGCAACCTCATTCTCCTTCAGGCATGGATTTTTGCCATAGAAAGCATAATTCCACGGCGACATTGGCAAAACCTCATAATCGCAAAAAGGGAACTTGCGCTCTACGCCGTTGGTGACATACTCGCGCTTCTCCCACTTCTCTTCAATCGCCACCGAATAAAGCAACGGGCCGCGCCATAGGCAGGCCATGTCACGGGGCCGGGGCACAAAGTCGAAATCAAACGTTAATTCCACCCGCACCTCTTCGGTTCCCTGCCAGACACGGCGCACCTTATGAAAAGCACCCACTTGCACGGGTTCGCCGTTTACTGTGGCGTAGCTTGCGAAGGCAGGGATTCGGATGCTCAACGAAAATTCGGCTTCACTCGCACATTCCACAATGTAGCGCATGTCGCCTTTGAAGGGATACTCTGTTTCCAAGCTGCATGTTACCGGCACGCCGCCTATTTTGCACCGCACTTGGCTGGGAACAAGCACCACCGAGGCCAGTTCATCCTGCCCGCACATAAAGGCAGACATGGCCAGCTTGGGCCAGCCCTGGCCGAAGTTGGCCGTACAGCAGCCATAGTTAGGTTCCAGGCCGAATAGATGTGATTCCGGCCCGTTGGTGCCAAATACCACATGATCGCTGGGCAATGCCTGGCACCGCACCTGATTGGTCATCTGATCATACTGATGTGTCCACATGTCGGTGCTTATGGTGGCGGGCAGGGCGTTAAAAGCCAGCCGCTCCAGTACATCACCCCAGTGTGGGTCTCCGCCAATGCTAAGCAATTGTTCGTAGGAGTACATGGCTTCTACCACGCCGCACAGTTCAGTGCCTCGGTTGGGCGCGTCGCCAGCCACGCACTCGTCGCCGCTGAAGTGGCCCACCGCCATGCTGTGGGAGCGCAACAGGTTTTGGAGCGCCGCATAGGCGAAGGCGTTTGGATCAGCACGGTTAAGACGGCTCTTGAGCGCGCCCTGTTTGATGCACATGGCCAGATTGACCACGTGGGTAAGGAACGTCCATTTGCGTTGAGGCTCCTGGTCTTGATAGTCGCACAGCAGCTTCTCGTAATCAAAGCCGAGAATCTCAAGTTTGCGCGCCACCCGAAGCAACCACTCTTCGCCGGTGCGTTCGTACAACCAGAACAGAGTGATCAGGCCTTCGAACCAGCGTGCCGCACCCCATCTGTGCAGGGTATGGTGATCCAGGTGATCTTCCATCTGGGCAAAGAGCCGTTCCAGCGCTGGCTCAACACGCAAGTCGCCACTCAAATCGGCGTACATCGCCAACACCTTGCCGATCAGCAAGCTGGCCCAGATATCGTAGGTAGCGCGCTCCTGGGGAGCGCAGGGACAAATCCAGCCATCTTCGGCCTGCCGGGCTAGGATGCTGTCCACGTACCGCCCGGCGCGGCGCTTCATATCTTCGTCGTCCAGCAGGTAGGCCAGGGGGATAAACCCGTCCAGCCAATACGGCACACGTTCCCAGCCTTCGGCCTGGCCGCCTATCCAGCGGCTGTCTTGGATATCGGGCCACACGGTGTCCAGATGCCCGCACAGGCCGTCGGCTTGAATGCGCAGTTGGCGCTTGAGCCAGCCGGTGGGCGTGATCTCTCCATGAGAAAAGGGCACAAGCCTCAGAGCTGTGAGCATCACTCAATCGCCGCCTTGCGCGTGTTGATTTTACGTATCATTTCGGGATCGAATTTGGGCTTCCGGTCGTAGGTATACAGGCCGTTGACCTCCTGCTCCACATCGTAAAGTTGGGTATAACAAAACGCGCAGATGTGGGGATTGTCTAGCAACGTGTGGGTAAGGCCCTCATACCGCTGGAAAAATTCCTCTTCAGTCGCGGGCCTGGCTCCATAACCCCAGGACTTGTCGTCCATCTGTCCGGGGTTCCACCATATCCCGCCGTACTCGCTCACAAAATAGGGCTGGTTTTGATATGTCTGCCTATCCGGGAAGGTGTTGAACGCTTCTCCGCCGTGCTTCATGGGTTCAAAAAATGCGGAGAATTTGGCCACGTCCTGCTCGTAAGGATGGATGTCAAAAACGTCGGTCACAACGTGATAGTTCCCGCTTGTGTCAATCACCGGCCTTGTTTTGTCCAGCGCCTTGGTTACCAGATACACGATCCGCAGCACCTCGTCGTCCTGCGCGATATTTCCGTGTCCGGATTTACAGGGCATATCCCAAGTTTCGTTGAAGGGGCACCACCCGATGATGGCGGGGCTGTTGAAATCCCTTTCCAGCGTCTCCATCCATTCCGGCAAAAAATTCGCCAGCCCCGCTGCGGTGGTGATGTCCAAGCCCCAGTTGGCATGTTCTCCCCACAGTAGAAAACCAAGCTTATCCGCCCAGTAAATATACCTTGGCTCAAACATCTTTTCGTGCATTCTTGCGCCGTTAAATCCAAGCCCTATCGCAATCTCGATATCCTTTTTTAAAGCTTCGTCCGTAGGCGCCGTGTAGATTCCATCCGGGTAAAATCCCTGATCAAGAACCAACCTTTGGAACACAGGCTTGTCGTTGATCCATATTTTTCGATCTTTCAGTTTCACCGATCTCAGCCCAAAATAACTGGATACCGTGTCGAGCCGCCGACCCCCTTTTTCGAGGGAAAGCTGCAAATCATACAGATTGGGCGCCCCAGGTTCCCAAAGATGTTTTTCCGAAAGATGAATGGTTATGTTGGCCCGATCCCCGGTCACGACAGCATTTCCGTCACCCATCTTCTTTGTGCCGAACGCAGCCGATGCAACGAACGCGCATCCATCGGCTCCCCCCTTAAACGAGGCCTCGATGTGAATGCATCCGTTATCCGGATCGGGAATGTACTTTAGGGAACCGATGTATGTCTGCGGTACGCACTCAAGCCAAACGGTCTGCCATATTCCCGTTGTCCTCGTATACAGGCAGCTATAGGAATGGTATTTGTCGCTCTGCTTGCCCCGCGGTTGCAGGCCGGAGCGGACATCATCCTCGGCGCATAGGGTCACTCGGTTTGTGCCCGGAGCCAGATGCTCGGTTATGTCGAAATAGAAGGAAGAATATCCGCCCTTGTGCGTTCCGGTGGAAACCCCGTTGATCCATACTTCTGCCTTATAATCCACCGCGCCGAAATGAAGCAGCACCCGTTCCGACCGCCAGCCGTCGGGCACTTCAAACGCCCGGCTGTACCAAACGCAAGCCATAAAGTCCGTATGCCCTATCCCGGAAAGTTTGCTTTCAGGGCAAAAGGGCACCAAAATCTTTCCGTCCAGGCCGTTTGCCTCATACCTTTTCCTGGGCCTGCCACTTTTGCCGTGATCCATTTCAAATTCCCATTCTCCGTTTAAGTTCATCCACCGGTCTCTGACCATCTGTGGTCTTGGATACTCCGGCCTAGGCAACATGGACAACACTCCTTTTAATATGCGACCCGAAGGGTCTTGATCTCGAAGGGACGGAAGGTGATCGTCATGGGTTGCTCGCTTTGCGCCTCCTCCAGCATATTTGTTAACGTCAGCCTATGAACCGGATGGCCGAAGGTCAGCGTCGCGTTTGTGTACGTGCCGGTGGCCTCGTACAAACGCAGGATGTAGGCGGCGTTGGCATCCTCGCAGGGTTTTACGGTTTCCACGATCACATTGGGCGCATCTACGGTTACAAGGGATGCCAACGCTCCCGCGCCCTGCTTCGTTATGGGAATATAATTGAATGCATACGCGGGCTTTACCACATTTTCCGCACTGAATCCGCCCTGGTGCGGCATGAGCGCATAGCGGCAGAAGTGTCGCCCGCGATCCCCCTGGCGATCCGGGCGATTTCCGCCCTTGTGCAGGGATAGGCGCATGTTGCCTTCCTCCACACTGATGCCGTACTTGCAATCGTTGAGCAGCGCGATACCGTAGCCGCCTTCCGAAAGATCAGTGTATTTGTGGTTGCACACCTCAAAGCGAGCTTTCTCCACGCTGGTGGAGCGGTGGTTGCTGCGGCGGATATGGCCGAACTGTATCTCGTGCCGTGCGCCGTCAGCCACCAAAGCGGTGTCGAAGGCGACCTTGAGGAAGCGATGGGTTTCCTGCCACTCCATCACGGTATCAAAGGCGATGAGCGGTGAATCGGCGTAGAAGATCATATCTTGCTCAATAAAAGTCTGCTCCGTGAGCGCATAGCGGCTGCGGATGCGCAACTCCACCGGGCCTTCCGCCACGACTTCCCTGGAGAGCAGGCGGCCTGCGGGTGTGAATTTGGCCTCCAGATCAGCATCGATATCCCAACTGTCCCAAGCTGCGGATACATCCTCCGCCAGCAAGAAGGTGTTCCAAGGTAGCCCGTGCGGGCCGCGCAGTTCGCGGCCGGTCGCAAGGTCAACATAGGAGGCAATCGCACCTTGGGGGTCGAATTCCACGCGTGCGAACGGGGTGATCAGCATATTGTTTTCCAAAATGAATGAACATTTTGAGTCCCGGGGTTCGCCTGGCTCCCACCGCAGCGTCATACCGCCAAGCGCGGGCAAAGCGATACCGGCCACGGCAAGCAGCCCTTCGCCGTGAACATTGATGACGCGTTGCTGCGCATACCCCCCCGCCACGCGCATGCCTGGCCGATCCGGCAGATACTGCACGTCGCCGCGGTTGAAGCTCAGCGGATTAAACAGCGTGACACAGGCAGGGTCGCCGTCGGTTTCCAGTGCTTCCAGCGCCATGGCCGACGCTTCGCGGATCAACGTGCCGGTCTGATCCAGCGAGGTTTGATGCACACTGTGAATGCAGGTGCCTGGGAGGATGTCGTGAAACTGGTTGACCAGCAGCGTCTCCGTCAACGGATCGATTGCCGTGCCGCAAGCCGTTGCGCCGTGTTGGACCGCGCGGCACACAGTGAGTAATTCCAGCGCGTGCAGTGCGATCTCCGCCAGCCGGTTATTGCGCTTGATGTTGTGCTGATTGGTCAGCGTGCCGCGATGCAGTTCCAAGTACAACTCGTCCGCGTACACGGACAGGCCACGCCCGCTTTCTTCCAGCCTGCCCATAAACTCGCTGACCGAGATATGCGAGGAGCGCGCCACTCCCTCTAAATCGCCAAGGCGGCGTGCCATCTCGATCATCTCAAACTCCGGCCCGCCGCCTCCATCGCCCTTGCCATAGGAGAACAGGCGCATGTCGGTGCAGGTTTTCTCCAGGATTGGATCGCCGGTGACGTGGCCGTCCATCGTCAAATCGTTAAGCATGTGCGGATCCGGCCCCAAGTGCGAACGGTTAAGGTGGGTGAGTACCCGGCTGCCGTCTAACCCCTGCCATAAAAACGAGGTGTATGGGAACTTGTTGGTGTCGTTCCAGCTCATCTTGGTGGTGAGGAAGTATTTTATGCCGCAGCCCAGCATGATCTGGGGGAGGGAAAAGCTGTACCCAAAGGTGTCGGGCAGCCAAAACGTGTCGGCGCGGTACCCAAAGTGTTTTTGCGTATAACGCTGCCCCCACAAGAATTGGCGCGCCATGTACTCGCCGCCCGCTAGGTTGCCGTCGCATTCCACCCACACACCGCCGTTGGGTTCATAACGCCCTGCTGCCACGGCGGCCTGGATGCGCGCAAAGAGGGCAGGCGAACTGCGGCGCACCATCTCGGCGTGGTAGGCGGAACTCTGCACAAAACGGTACTCCGGGTATTGCTCCATTAAGGAGAGCTGGTTGGCGTAGGTGCGCACGCACTTTTTTACCGTTTCGGCCATGGGCCAAAGCCAGGCGGTGTCCATGTGCGAATGGCCCACAAGCCCCACGAAGGGTACGGTGGGGCCGTTGCGCTTGGCAAGCTGGGCTTGCAGCAAGGGGTGTGTTTTTTCCAAACCGCGCCGGAACGCGCCGGCCGGGGCATGGGCCTCGTCGTACAGCACCTGTGTATGCACTTGGTACAGCGTATGTAACACATCAGCCCGGCGAAAGCTGGTATCGGGCAGCGCAGCGACCAGATCAAGCAGCGTACGCAGATCCGCCCAATAGGCCAGGTGCAACGGATCTTGTACGCAGATATTCAGCGGGCCCACCGGATAGTAGTAGCTAGCGCAACCTTCCTCGTCAAAGGGCTGGCCTCCCGGCATATCGTGATAGGCATAGTATTCCAGCGCCAGGGAGATACGCTGCCCGGCCTCCGCGCCTGCTGTAAACCGCTTTGCGTAATGATTGCCGTGGGAGCCAATGATCTCTTTGCATGCAAAGTTTGCGATAATCTCGCCCTCTGCCCACAGCGTACCCTCATACCCGCCGATACGCGGAAACAAAAACAACGGCTTACCCGCCAAATGCTCCGGCACAGTGTATTCGGCAATGAACCAGCCGTACATGCCTTCCCCGCCCCATTGTCCGTCCGATGGCGGCGGGCCAAAAATCTCCCGGGGCGGGATGGTGTCCAGGGGTTGGGCGGTTTGGTAAAAACCCAGCAGCGCCGCTTCATCCACCTTCTCGAAGATGCGCTCATGCAATTGTTGCTCCAAGCGGTGGAGCTTCCGCAGGGTTTGATCCAGCGCACGCTCGGCAATCATAATACCTCTCCTTCCGTCCGTACGCTTTCCGCGCACGGCGCTTTGCCAGTGGTTCCGGCTATGATGAGCCGTGTAGGAACAACGATTTGTTCAGCGGCGGAAAGGGGATCGTCCAATCCCTGAAGCAGCAACTCCGCGGTTCTGCGGCCTATTTCACCCATGTTC
>Ga0123356_10006009_pt1 | contig 12309 bp, 8 predicted proteins | sample TergutEmb28metaG_2_FD_92546 | JGI IMG/M metagenome (GOLD analysis project Ga0123356, IMG submission 92546) | Embiratermes neotenicus P3 segment gut microbial communities from Petit-Saut dam, French Guiana - Emb289 P3 | ecosystem: Host-associated > Arthropoda: Insects > Digestive system > Gut ... | reverse complement strand
CAAAGCGATTGCCGAAGCGGTCGGCGATAAACCGGTCATCCTCTACAACGTTCCCGGACGCACTGGCGCCAACCTCGAACCCGCCACGGTCGCGCGCCTGGCCGAGGTTCCGAACATCGTCGGCATCAAAGAAGCCAGCGGCAACCTGCCGCAGGTCGCCGAAGCGATCGCCTCGGTCCCCGAGCATTTTCTGGTTTTCTCTGGCGACGACTCCGTGACTTTGCCAGTCATCGCGCTTGGCGGCGTCGGCGTCGTCTCAGTGGCATCGAACGAAATCCCGCACGAGATGTCCTCGCTCACGCACGCCGCTCTGGCCAACGATTGGAACACCGCACGCAGCCTCAATCGCAAATATCTCCCGCTGATGCAAGCCAACTTCATCGAATCCAGCCCGCTGCCAGTGAAAGCCGCACTGGCGATGATGGGCAAAATCGAAGAAGTTTACCGTCTGCCGCTGCTGCCCATGCGCCGCGACACGCGTTCGAAGCTGCAAAGAGTCGTCACCGAAGTCGGACTCATCTCCAAACCCGCCACTCCCGCCCTCGACGCCGCTTTCTTCATCTACGAAAACTGGGCAGCCGGACCGCACAAGATCGTCCTGCACCGCGGCACCTGCGGCCAATGCAGCCACGGCAAAGGACGCCCCTCCGGCCACGACGTCAACCACGCCAAGTGGCACGGCCCCTACTCCACGCTCCCCGAAGCCCGCGAAGTCGCCCATGCCATGACCGGCGTACTCATTCGCAGCGAATGCAAGTGCGTGTGAGCGGAAATTGTTGATTGCTGATTTCTGATTGTTGATTAGAACGTAGCGACAATTGATCAACGGCGTCATCCTGAGCGGAGCCGCTTTTGTTCAGGCGGAGCGAAGAATCTGGCGCGGAACTCAACTGATGTCGACCCTGAAAGCCTCCATCGAACGCCTCTCCACGCAGCCCGAAGTCGAACGCGATCCAGACGCGCGAAAAGTCTTCGCAGAATTCCGCGACCAGCTCACGCAAGGCAAAATCCGCGCCGCCGAAAAAATCGCCGACAGATGGACCGTCAACCCCTGGATCAAGCAAGGCATCCTTTTGGGATTCCGTCTGGGCGCGCTGGCGGAAATGCCCGCCGGCCTCTCGTTCGTCGACAAAGATACTTTCCCTGCCCGCCGCTTCTCAGTCTCCGACAAAGTCCGCGTAGTCCCTGGCGGATCCTCTGTCCGCGTCGGAGCCTACGTCGCCCCCTCCGTCATCTGTATGCCCCCCATGTTCATCAACGTCGGAGCCTATGTCGACGAAGGCTCCCTGGTCGACTCCCACGCACTGGTCGGCTCCTGTGCCCAGATCGGCAAGCGAGTCCACCTCAGCGCCGCGGCGCAGGTGGGAGGTGTCCTCGAGCCCATCAACGCCGCCCCGGTGATCATCGAAGACGACGTCCTGGTAGGTGGCAACTGCGGTATCTACGAAGGCACGCTGGTGGGAGCCAGAGCAGTCCTGGGTGCCGGCACAATCCTGACGCGCTCCACCCCGCTCTACGATCTGGTGAAAGGCGAAGTCTACCGCGCGACCGCAGACGCCCCGTTGGAAGTCCCAGAAAATGCGGTGGTAGTTCCAGGCTCGCGCGCCGTCAAAAAAGGCAAAGCCGCCGACTGGAATCTCTCGCTCTACACCCCGGTCATCGTAAAATACCGCGACGAAAAAACCGAACGTGGAATTGAGTTGGAAGACTGGCTGCGGTCAGGCTGACGCGACACCGTTTCACTTGTGTGCTGGCGGGTTAGCCAGCCAGCTGGCTACGCCGACGATGCACGATCACCGGACCTCGACCATTATCCTTCCAGTCCCATTCAACGAGACCCGAAGTCCTGAAAAAGCTCGCACCACAGCATCTGCCTCCCGCAGCTTCTCCGCCCCATATGTACTCGCCATCCCAATCACCTTCATCCCACCCGCGTGCGCTGACTGAATCCCCGCCGGCGCATCTTCAATCACCAAACATTCCCCCGGAGCCACTCCCATCCGCTGCGCCCCCTGCAGATACGGCTCGGGATCCGGCTTCCCATTGATCACATCATCGGAAGTCACAAGCACCTCCGGCACAGGCAGTCCGCAGTGCCGCAGCCGATTCGTCGCGAGCGGCCGAGACCCGGAGGTGACCACGCCCCATCGCCCCGAAGGAATCGTCTTCACCAAGTCGACCGCTCCTGGCATCACGACCACCCCGCTCTGATCGTTCGCCTCGCGACCCTCAATCGCCGCAGCCTCAGCCTCTGCATCCAGATGCGGCGCCACCCGCCGTATCACCTCGATGGTCCGCACCCCATGCGCAACCGCCATCACCCGGTCGCCGTCCACCCCCTTGCGCGCGGCCCACTCGCGCCAGTCGCGGTCCACCTGCCGCGTCGAGTCACACAGCACCCCGTCCAGATCAAACAAAATGGCTGCACAAGCAAACGTAGGCATGTCCTGATTTAACCACACAGCAGTGGCCCGGCAGTACCGGGGTCAATTGAATCGGTCAAAAACAAGTTACCGAAAGGGACACAGAGAAATGTGCTGTTCTTTTTTGATTCTTGGCACACTGGGTGAAAATTCCGCAGACCGAAGCGCTCACCGGCCAGTAATCAGTCTGCTCTGAACCGACGACCCGAGCTGCCTCGGCAGGGCGTTGTCGGCCTGGAGGACCCGTTGCTTAATCGCCAAATGGCGCGCGCGAAAGTGTCCCCGCGCGCGCTCACCCCAGGCTCGCACGAACCAATAATTCAGTCCGGCCCCGAGCGCCGAACTGGCCAGCGGAATCACACGTCCCGCCCATTTCTCCACCACTTCGGTGCTGGCCTTGGCCGCAATTCTTTCGATGATCTTGGGCACGAATTTGTTGATGACTTCCTTCTCAATGAATTCGCGGCTTATATCGACCCCTGCCGCGCTGGCCGCGGCCAACCACAACTCAGCAATCTCGTCGTCGGTATTGAATTCAAATCCGTAGAGCAGGCTGAGCTTCTGGATCGTGCGCATGGTAATCGCTGACAGAATCCCCAAGTCCGGCACAATGGTAAGCAGACCGCCCAACCCGAACCCCGCGCCTTCGATCGCCGCCACCGTCATGCCGCTGCGAATAATCGATTCCGACACGATATCTAGTTCGCTGATGTCCAGGGAAAACACCCCGTGGTACCCGCTGACCGGTACCCGGTATCCTGCCCGAAGTTGCAGCAGGAACTTCTGCGGGTCGACGCGCACGGTCGAATAAGCACGCGTCAGCCCATGCACCAGCGCCGTGTCCACCCGCCGCCGCAACCACGATTTGCGCTCAATCATCTATTCCACCTTATCGCACGCCAGGGGCTCGTGGCTAGGCACCAGGCGCTCCGGTCAGGGGTCGGGTCAGTAGCGGCCAGCGGTAAGTCATCGGGTGATCAGTAAATCCGTGCCAGCATTTGGGATGCCGAAGAACCAATCAGTCTTCTCCGAGCGGCGTTTTTGACTTCGGCACTCCTTTCGAGAGCCTAAGCCGCCGGCATGGCTCCTCGGCCCTTTGTTCGCTCCGGGTAGGGGCAACAACCGTGGCTTGTTTGCGGCTGGCCCCTAACTCGCCCCTGTTTCCCTGTGCTAGCATCATCTTTACTCTCCAATGCCAACCGGAAAACTGCAGATCGTCCCCCTCGGCGGACTGGGCGAATTCGGCATGAATTGCATGGCCGTTCGCTGGGGCGACGACATCATCGTCATCGACGCCGGCCTCATGTTCCCCGAAGCTGAGCTTCTTGGTGTCGACATTGTTGTCCCCGACATTTCCTATCTCATCGAGAACCGCCAGCGCATTCGCGGTATCATCCTCACCCACGGCCACGAAGACCACATCGGCGCCCTGCCCTGGATGCTCGCCGAGCTCAAAGTCCCGGTCTGGGGCACCGAGTTCACGCTCGCCTACGTTGAGGACAAGCTCGACGAGCACGGCCTGCTCGACGACGCCGATCTGCGGGAAATGCGCCCCGACGAGCGCTTCAAAGCCGGAGCCTTCACCATCCACCCAATCCAGGTCACGCACAGCCTGGTCGACTGCGTCGCGCTCGCTATCCACTGCCCGCTCGGCGTCATCATTCATACCGGCGATTTCAAAGTCGATCCCACGCCCACCGACAACAAGCTTTTCGATCTCCACACCTTCGCCGAATACGGCAAAACCGGCGTGCTCGCGCTTTTTCAGGATTCCACGAATGTTGAGCGCAAGGGATACACCCCGAGCGAGCGCGCGGTCCGCCGCAAGTTCGACGAAGTTTTCGCCCACACCAGACGACGGCTTTTCATTTCGTGCTTTTCAAGCTCGATTCACCGTATCAATCTCGCCGTCGAACTCGCCCACCAGCATGGACGCAAAGTCGCCTTCATCGGACGCTCCATGAACAACTCTGCCGAGATCGCCGAAGACCTTGGCTATATCGAAGTTCCCGAAGGCCTCGTCATCAATCCCGGCGAGATGAAAAATTTTCCGCCGGAAAAAGTCTGCGTCCTGATCAGCGGCACGCAAGGCGAGCCCATGTCCGCGCTAAGCCGCGCCGCCGTCGATAATCACAAGCACGCCAAGATCGAAAAAGGAGACACGGTCGTCCTCTCCAGCCGCATCATCCCCGGCAACGAAAAAACCATCTACCGGATGATCGATCACCTCTTCCGCCGCGAAGCCTACGTCATCTACGAAGACGGCACCAGCCCGCCGGTCCACGTCTCCGGCCACGCCAGCCAGGAAGAACTCAAACTCATCATCAACCTGGTCAAGCCGCGCTACTTCATTCCCATCCACGGCGAATACCGCCAACTCAAACTCCACGCGGAAATGGCCGCCGCCATGCGCACTTCGGTCGGCAAAGTCATGCTGATCGAAAGCGGAGACGTTTTGGAACTCGACGAGCTCGGGGCACGCAAGGCCGCCAAAATCCACGTCGGCCGCGTCTGCATCGACTCCGGCAACCGCACCGACGTGGTCGAGGACCTCATCATCAAAGACCGCCGCCACATCAGTGAAGACGGCATCGTGCTTCCCATCATCGCTATCAATAAGTTGTCCGGGGAAGTCGAGACCAGCCCCGAAATCGTCACCCGCGGCTTCAACATCGGCGAAGACGGATTCATGGAAGGCGCCAAGCGCATGGTCGAAGAGACCCTCGCCCACTCCAGCGAAGAAGAAAAAGCCGACTACGGCGTCATCAAAGAAAAAATTCGCGCCGACCTCAAGCGCTACATCAGCAAGCAAAGCCAAAAACGCCCGCTGATCATGCCAGTAATCCTGGAGATCTAACGCACCTCACAATTGCCAGTGAGTTTAAACCGGGCTCTTGCCGAGTGTAATCTGCGAACAATCTGGCAGCGACGTCTTGAATCCTCGCCGCCTGGTGCGCAGCCGCCCGGCTCCTCACCAGCACTCTTCTCGCTCAGGCTCCCCAGTGATTGATCACAAACACACTCCATTGAGATCATTCTGGTCGCCGAAAGCCCCCCCGTCGGCCCGTTCCAGCTCGCCGGTGACTCGCACTTGCGATAACGGAACCGGTGAAAGAATGAAAGAATATCGGGCGGACCATTGTCGCCCGCGCGATTGACGGCCGAGTCTATCGCGAGCAGCGCAGCCCTGCTTCAACCAGTACGACGAGCCATCGAGCCTCACCAGCATCTTTATCCTTGACCCGCGTCAGCAGATGAGGAGTGCGTTATCCTAAACTCTCGACGAAATGATCACCCTCTTCGACCTCCAATCCGCTCAATCGCGCCTCCAGAACATTACCCGCCGTACGCAGCTGATCGAATTGCCACGGAGCATGTGGGGGCAGCCGCCCTCCGACGTCCGGCCGGGCGAAGCCCGGCTGCTGCTCAAGCCCGAGAACCAGCAGCCCATCGGCGCCTTCAAGCTGCGCGGAGCCTACAACAAAATCGCGTCGCTCTCAGAATCCGAACGCCAGAAAGGCGTCATCTCCTACTCCAGTGGCAACCATGCACAAGGCGTGGCCTACGCCGCCCGCGCGCTCAAGGTGAAGTCAGTCATCGTCATGCCCGAGAACGCACCGCAGATCAAGCGCGAAGCCACGGCGAAATTAGGAGCGGAAATTGTGCTGGTCGGCCCCGGCTCCGACGAGCGCAAAGCCAAAGCCGAGGAACTCGCCGCTGACCACGGATACGCCATCGTCCCGCCCTACAACGACGAAAAAATCATCGCCGGACAGGGCACCATCGGCCTCGAAATCCTCGAAGAGTTAGTGAAGCAAGATCTGAATGAAGTCGAAGCGACCATCCTCTCGCCCGTCGGCGGCGGAGGCCTCATCAGCGGCGTAGCTGCCGCCATCAAGCTCTCCAACCCAAAACTGAAAGTCATCGGCGTCGAACCTGAACTCGCCGCCGACGCGCAAGCCAGCTTTCGCTCCGGCAAGATCGTCCAGTTCCCTGCCCAGCAAGTCTCCCGCACCCTCGCCGACGGACTCCGCACCCAGAGCATTGGCCCCATCAACTTCGAGCACATCCGCGCCTATGTCGACGACATCATCACCGTCGCCGAAAATGAAATCCGCGAGTGCATGCGACTGCTCGCTCAGAATCCGCAGACTGTAGCTGAGCCGAGCGGTGCCGTCGCCACGGCGGGATTCCTGTTCCATCGAGACCAACTTCCGAAAACCAATCTGAACGTGGCGATCATCAGCGGAGGCAACATCGACCCCCAAATGCTGAACGAAATGCGCAACGCCTAACCTCTGTGCCCCTATGGTGAATTCCGGTTCTGGAACCGTCTCCTCTCCTCAAAACTCCTTGACTTTCTACCAGACGAACAACGATTCTGGTGAATCTCCGGTCTAAGAAGATATGGACAGCTCTCTCTCTGACGCCGCCCGGTCTTTTATGTTCAGGATTTCGCATCGAACCAAACGTAATCCCGCACGGGTCGAAACCACTCGCCACAACTCCCATGATTTCAATGTCTTCGAAACACATCCAACGGGCTCGGGATTTTATGAGCGGCAAGCATGGTTCGCGGGTATTTCCGCTGATTCGATCTCGAGAGACCAGGGGGAAGGGGGGGTACCCGCCAAACGAAACCAGTTCCCACTTCGGGAATTGGCGATATTCGTTCTGGCTGTTTTCCTATCCCCGAACGTCGCTTTCGCTCAAGCGCAGCGCGGAACTCTCATCCACGAAGAAACCATCCGCGTCTCTCCCAGCGCCGACACCGCCAAACTCGGTGAAGCCGGTCGCGGCCACGAACTCATCATCCTCGACACCACCCGCGACTGGACGCACGTCGAAGCCATCCTGGCCGAGCCGCGCAAAGACGCCGACGAAGACGACCCCGAGTCCCAGGGCAAAACCATCACCGGGTGGATCCTGACCAAAGCCGTAGTCGGCACAGCCACACAAGACGGCGACAAAATCATCTTCGGCGAAGCCGTCAACTCCGAAGACGAGGCCAGCCGTCGCCGCGGCCGCCGCGACGCCGCGCAGGAGGCCATGCGTCTCTACTACCGCGTCTACGATCTGTTCCCGGCCTCGCCACTCGCCGCCGAAGGACTCTACCGCGCCGCCGACATCCGCTGGCAAATGGAGCGCAACGACGTGATGACGCGTCCCTCCGCCCGCGAGCGTGAAGCCTACATGCGCGGCCAGATCGATGAAGAGTGGATGAAGCTGGTCATGAAGAAGTATCCCGGAACCAAATGGGCCGACCTCGCCGCGTTCCGTCTGATCGAAAACAAACTCTGCGGTGACTGGCAAGGAGCCTCCAAGTGCCCGGAGAAGGAATCAGAGCTCTACGAAAAGTTCGCCAAGGAGCACGAACAATCTAGCGCAGCGCCGGAAGCGCTCTACGACGCAGCCTGGCGGCAAGCAGCGCTGATTGAGATCTATAAAACCGAAGCCAACCAGAAAAAATCTGATGCAGCCAAGAGCCGCGCACTCGAGCTGGCCGAAAGAGTTGCGAACCAATATTCGCAAAGCGAGTGGGCCTTGCGTGCCAAGACGCTGAGCTACTACATTCAGCAGGGCGTTCCCACCTTCGGCAACTCGACTGATTGACCCTATGAGCTCGCCGAGCGGCGTAGCTTCCGCTCTGGAATGCTTGGCGCCATTACCGCCGCGTTCCTGTCGTATCAACGGGTAACCGATCTAAGGGGCATTGCGCGACTTTGCGCACAGGTTAAAGTCTTCGCTTCCGCCGGCTCTTGCGCGTTCGGAACCGATCTTTTACATTCATCAGGACGTACCAACCTACAGATTCGGCGGACCGACAACTTGCCAATCTATCAAGCGATTGTTCTTGCGATCGTTCAAGGACTGGGGGAATTTATTCCCATTTCCAGCTCCGGACACCTCATCATTGTGCGGCGCCTGCTCGGCTGGAACGAACTTTCGCCCGCCCACGAACTAAGCTTTGACGTTGCCCTTCACTTTGGGACGCTGCTTTCGGTGCTGTTCTACTTCCGGCGCACGTGGATCCAGATCGTTCGCGCTGCCCTGGGAGGGAAAGTTGTGCGCTTCTCCGAAGCGGGATCAGCGGAGGTGAACCTCAGCCCTGACGAGCAAAAGAAAGAGCGCATGCTCCTGTGGTTTCTTGTCATCGCGACGATTCCTGGAGCCATCGCGGGCAAATTGCTGGAGCACTCCGCCGAAGACTACTTCCGCGAGCACATCTTCCTGATCGCCGGTGCTCTGATCGTGGTCGCGCTGTTGATGTGGCTCGGCGAGAAGGTCGGCAGCCGGCAAAAACCCTTGACTGGGATTTCCTTCGTCGACTCGTTGATCATCGGGATCGCGCAAGCGTTTGCCTTGATCCCCGGAGTTTCACGATCGGGCTCGACGATCACCGCCGGACTGTTCTGCAACCTCACCCGTGAAGCAGCTGTGCGATTCAGCTTCCTGCTCTCGACGCCGCTGATCGCTGGCGCAGCCTTGCTGAAGGCACACGAACTTCACAAAGAAGGTCTGCCGCACGACATGCAGATGCCGGTTCTCGTCGGGATCATCGTTTCCGCCCTCGTGGGCTATGCAGCGATTGCCTGGCTGCTTCGCTATCTGCAGTCGAACAGTCTGATGATCTTCATCGTCTACCGCATCCTCGCCGGACTTGCGGTGATCGGGCTCGCGTTCGCCCTGCACTTGCAGTGAGCATTCCGCAGGCGGGTTCAGCTCTTGGCACTTAGGCCTTGGCATTTAGCCCTTTAGTTGCCTCCGTCGCCATTGGAAGTCGAAGTGCCGGTTGCTAACTGGATCTTGCAGATAGATAACCATATCAACACTTCCCGATTTTCCCCGATTGTCGGAATTTCGGCTTCTTGGCATAATGTAGGGGCTCTGGCCGATAATGCGCTGAAGCCGTGTCTTAAGTTCGTGGCTTTCGTTCCTAACTTCGGCGATGAAATCCGGCCTTCATGGATTACTTGGCGACTATTTTTGTGCCTACTGGGAACCGCCGGCTCAACGAGCTGATCGGGTTCCTGATGTGTGTCACCACGCTTCTTCTGTTTCTTGCGCTGGTTTCCTATTCGCCGCTCGACCCCTCTTGGAATAGCGCCTCGGTGCTGACCGGATCGCACGCCGCCCGCAACTGGATCGGCATCGTCGGCGCCTACACCGCCGACGCCCTGCTGCAGTTCTTCGGCGTGGGTGCATTCCTGCTCGTGATCTTCCCTGCAATGCTCGGCGTGCGCTGGTTTCGGTCGATGAAAGTCCGGTCCCCGCTGGCGAAGAGTCTGGGTGCGATCTGGTTGCTGATGTTCATTCCGGCGATGCTCGCCCTTCTGCCAGGACGATTGCGCTGGGCCCAAGTCATACCCATCGAAGGCCTGCTTGGCCGCGTGGTCGGCGATTTCCTAATTCACTATCTGAATCTGGTTGGCGCTTACATCGTCTGCGGGACGGTGCTCGCGGTCTCGTTGTATCTCTCCACGGCGTTCTCGTTCTCGGCGATTCAGGTTTGGGCTCCGACGCGCTTTGGCTTCGTCACGGCGTGGTGGAATCGCTACAAAGACTGGCGGCAAGAACGTCGGCGCAAACGCCAGCAGAAGGAACTCGAGCAGCGCCGCCTGTCCAAGCCGACGGTGAAGACGCAGCTGATCCAATCGCGTCCGCCGCAAGCGATGGCGCCGACTCCGCCGATCGAGGAACATCGTCGCACCGGAATCGAGCGCATGCTGGTGGAAGAACAAGCCGCCAAGGCCCCGAGCAAAGTGCCGAGCGGAGGAATTCTGGGAGACCCGATTCCGCCGGCCGATGTTGAGGAGGAGACCGCTGATCCGCAAGTGACCGAGCGCGCCGACAGCGGCCAGAAGGCCAAGACGACGATGCCGCGTATCACCGCCGGGGGCTACAAGTTGCCCTCGAGCAGCCTGTTGCAGCGTCCCGACGAGCAGCAAGCCGTCGATGCCAACGAACTCAAGCAGCTTGCGCAAGTGCTCACCGAAAAATACTCCGAGTTCGACGTTCACGGACAGGTCACGCAGATCAATCCCGGACCAGTGGTTACGACGTTCGAATTCAAGCCCGAAGCCGGGATCAAGTACAGCCGGATCACGAATCTCGTCGACGATTTGTGCCTGGCGCTGAAAGCGGAAAGCATCCTCATTGAGCGCATGCCCGGCAAGAGCACGGTTGGAATCCAGGTACCGAACCGGCAGCGCGAAATCATCTTCCTGCGCGAGAACATCGAGTCGCAGGAATTCATGGGCTCGAAGTCGAAGCTCACGATGGCCATGGGTAAGGACATCAACGGCCGCATCGTCACCGCCGATCTCGCCGGTATGCCCCACCTGCTGATCGCGGGATCGACCGGCTCGGGCAAGAGCGTTGCCATCAACGCAATGATCATGTCGATTCTGTACAAGGCGACGCCCGATCAAGTGCGGCTGATTCTGGTGGATCCGAAGCGGCTGGAGCTGGGCAACTACGAAGGCGTGCCCCATCTTTACACGCCGATCATCACCGAGCCGAAGCTTGCCGCGAACGCGCTGCGCAACGCCGTGCGCGAGATGGAGCGGCGGTTGAAGCTGCTCGCAGCCAAGGGCGTGCGCAACATCGACCAGTACAACAAGCTGTTCGATCGGAGCGATACACCCAGTTTGTTTGACGAAGGGTCGGACGAGCAGCCGATTCCTTATATCGTCATCATCATCGACGAGTTGGCCGACTTGATGATGCTGGATTCTTCGAACGTGGAAGAATCGATCACGCGCCTGGCGCAGATGGCGCGCGCCGTCGGCATTCACCTGGTGCTGGCGACGCAGCGGCCTTCGGTCGACGTCATTACCGGCTTAATCAAGGCGAACTTCCCTGCCCGCGTTTCCTTCCGCGTAGCCACGAAGGTTGACTCGCGCACGATTCTCGACGCCAACGGCGCTGAAGCGTTGCTCGGCAAAGGCGACATGCTGTATCTACCTTCGGGATCGGCGCGCGTACATCGTCTGCATGCTCCTTTTGTTACCGAGAAAGAGATCGCAGCGGTCGTCGAATTCTGGAAGGCGCAAGGCCTTGCCGAGTATCAGCAGAAGTTCCTCGAAGCGCCCAAGGATGAGCCCGCGATCGGCACCAATGACGGAGGTCCGGTCGAGCAAGGCGAGGCGGAAGACGATCCGATGTACAACGATGCGGTGAAGCTGGTCGTCGAGTTCGGCAAAGCTTCCACTTCCCTGCTGCAGCGCCGGTTGCGCATCGGCTACGGCCGCGCCGCCCACCTTATCGATCTCATGGAGCAGGACGGCATTGTCGGCGCAGCCGATGGTCCCAAGCCGCGCGAGGTGCTCAAGCGGCCTGACTGGATTTCGGAGATCGAAGAATCGATGCGCTAGGCTTCTGGGCGGGTTTTTATCGCCAGCGCCGTTCGCCTGTCTCAAACCAACTCGCCGGCAGGTCGAATCCGGCAGCTTTGAGTTTTTCCGAAAACTTGGGGCGAATTCCGCTCGAAACAAAATTGCCGACGACACGACCATCGGCAGAGACTCCCCGATTTTCAAACAAGAATAGATCCTGCATCGAGATCACGTCGCTCTCCATGCCCGTCACTTCAGTGATGTGAGTGAGACGGCGCGTTCCGTCGCTCAGTCGGGCTACCTGCAGAACCAGACTGACGGCAGACATGATCTGCCTCCGAATTGCCTTCTCCGCGATGTTCAGATTCGCCATCATCGCCATCGTTTCCATTCGTGCGATGGCATCTCGCGGACTGTTGGCGTGGATGGTGGTGAGCGACCCGTCATGCCCGGTGTTCATGGCCTGTAGCATGTCTCGCGCTTCTTCACCACGTCCCTCCCCCACGATGACTCGGTTCGGACGCATCCGCAAGCTATTAATCACCCGT
>Ga0123356_10006008_pt1 | contig 12310 bp, 10 predicted proteins | sample TergutEmb28metaG_2_FD_92546 | JGI IMG/M metagenome (GOLD analysis project Ga0123356, IMG submission 92546) | Embiratermes neotenicus P3 segment gut microbial communities from Petit-Saut dam, French Guiana - Emb289 P3 | ecosystem: Host-associated > Arthropoda: Insects > Digestive system > Gut ... | reverse complement strand
TGGCATTTAAGAAAACTAGTTATGAATTTAGTTAGACATCGCCATTTAGTGGTAAATTGTGAAAAGAGAATATTGTGTGACCTATATACCTGTTAGGTATATGTGTCTGGGTTCAAATTAAACTGGGATGTAGCTGAAAAAGAGTTATTTTTCGATTTTAAGCTCAAAAACACGTTATCGCACAAAACATATCCCCTAAAACCTGAAAGTTACGGCTTAATATTCACTCTATCCCTGTCCCTCAAAGATTTTTTTGCCCTGTCGCGTAGGTTCGAGGGTAGCGACGCGTGCGGAGGGGTACCCGCTCTGCGGGGCGGAGACCGCAATTATCCGCGGAGCGATCGAGAACCGAAGCGACACATACGGTACAAGTCTTATTGGAGTTACCCTTGAAACAAAACAATTTTACTTAAGCTTCAATAACTTTTTGCGGTTTATTTTGTTCCAAATACTCACGCAACTCTTTAACATTGTTTTGAGTATCATTAATTATCTTATCAGCCGACCACCCCGCTACCCGTTCAGCGTTATAATTGCGAATTTTCCTTATGTCCTCTACAGTAAAATCCTTTGAAATTTTCGGCTTATCCATTTTACTCATCTCCTTCAACAAGCATTGTAGGGGGATATATTTCTACAGGTCTATATCCTTCCATCATATTTATTATTTTAACGCCCTTAACCGTTCGCGCGTTTACCATGTGATAGGACTTTTTCAAGTTTGGTATGTATTCTTTGAGTTTGTTTAGGTGTTCGGCGGTTTTTTCTGTGGTGTGTTCGTCATTGGCGGGTTTCTCACTTGGCAAGGCGGTTTCATTTGTAGCATTTACCGCGCTTGCTGTTAATTCCTGTTCACGATCGGCGGCTTTTTGGGCGCGTTTCTCATTACGCGCCTGCCGCTCACGGTTTATATCGCCCCGCCGAGTGCGTATGCCTTGTTTCTCTTGAGCCGACGCATGCACACCCAAATGCAACATAGGCTCACGGTCAATACCATGCTCCTTGTATGAACGGTGGTTAATACGCTCCTCCATCCCCTTGCGCTCAAACATGCGATTATTTACGTCAGTCCAGCTTTTGCGCCACTCTATATACAAATCTTTTTTGTTCCAGTCAGTATTTTTTAAACCGAACCCATCAGGCGAAACATGGCGCATGGTCAGCATTATGTGGGCGTGTGGGGGGCCGTCACTTTTATCGTGTATTGAAAAATCGGCGTGCATACCCTTGTCCACAAAATTTTCGCGTATGTACTCGCGCAAAACCTCCAACTGCTCCTGCGCATCAAATTCCTTTTGCAAAGCAACAACAATTTCCCTTGCAAGCTGGGCGTCTTTATGCTTTTCACTTGCCTCAACCGTATTCTAAAGCATTTTTCTATCCGCAAATTCAGGCGGCGTGTTGTTGGGCAAAATTATTTCGCTGTAGATAACGCCTGTTTTGCGGCTGTAGTCATGAACAATTTCGCATGTGTTATCGCGTAATTTCTCACCTGAACGATACGCCGCTGAGTGCAATACCCCGACCGCACGATACGCCGCCGTGCCTGTTGCGGAACGTCTCGATCTGCGTCCGATAATACCGCCGTCAAAATAGTAGATCACCACACAGACGCCCCCAATTTGACGCTGTTGCAATCCCTGCAAACCCGCATGTTTCAAGGGGTTTCAAGCAACGATGTTTCGAAGGAACATATTTGTGCCCTTGTAATTTTAGGGGGGCTCCCGCACCAAAAGGTGCAATTAAAGCGGACATGCCCCGCGGTAGATGCATTATCAGTTATGGTTTGGAGGACAAGCCCCACTTGTCCAGCTTTTTGAGATTTTAGATTCACCTTTGATTTTGGGGCACAAACACAAAAACGCTCCTGCATGGAGCGGACAAGCCCCGTGACAGAAGCGATTTTGATTAAAAGTCGCGGTGTAGAAACCACTTTGCTACATCCCTATATGGATTTTAATTTTTGTTTTTAGCTAAAGTTTGAAACGCTTAGAACTGCGCTTGCTATTTAGAAAATGCCTGTTTATGTGCGATGGTAGATGCCCTCAATATAATGATGTGGTGGTCTGTGTGTGGGTGGTGTGGTGTTGTTGGGTGTGGGAAGTTTTATTAAGCTTAAATGTCTAATATATTTGACATTATGGTCTCTATATATTGCTATATGTCGTGTGAAGTGATGGTGATGGTTAAAAATTTAAAACTCAAAGCCGCGCGAGCCGCAAAAGACATGACACAACAAGACCTAGCAGACGCTGTAGGTGCTGTGCGCCAGACAATAAATGCCATAGAACTCGGAGAGTACAATCCATCAATCCGACTTTGCATTGCAATTTGCAAGACCCTTGGTAAAACATTAAACGACCTATTCTGGGAGGATTAACACATGAAAACTGAACAAGGAGAATTTGACGAACGTCAATTACAAATTCGAAAAAACATCTTTAAACACGGCTTTTTAGTCGCAATAGTTGCGCTTCTGTTAAACGCCTTTTTAAACAACCTAGGCATTATTTGGGCAGATATATTTCAACAAAATATCCTAATACTTGTACTGCTCATAACGGTCGTTTCTATAGAAGCCCATATACACGATGTATATTTCGGCAGCAAAATTCCCCGCGCGCCAATATTGGGCGCCATTGGAGGTTGCGGCGTTTTTCTAGCGATACTCTCAACCATACACTTTGCAGACGGCGCAACATTTAGCGCCAATGGCCAACTTACCGACGAAGGCACAATGATTATCTTTGCAACCATGTTTATGTTAAATATATCCATAGGCATAATTCAGTCCATACGCAATAAACGAGCAGAAAAAATCGCTAAATAACAAAAATCACTAATTGAACCTTCTCAATTCCCAACTTTTCTTTTAAACACAACGTCTTTATACCTATGTTTTATGTTTCAAAAAACAGCATCATCAAACCTAGCGATACATCTGTGAGGCAATCCAACCTGGACAGTGATTATCTAAAAGATTTAACTATAGATGGACTAAAAAAGGAGGGGTTTAGATTTGTTTTATGGTTTTTTTCTTAGACTAAAGATTGTAGCAAGGCCAACTATGATGATTGCAATGATTATGCCAATGACTGCGGGGATAAAGTATTGGTCTGTCACGGATCGGTTGTCTGTTGGGGGTGGTTGAGTGGGTGTTGCTCCGTCAACTGCAAAGGCAGAGTTTGAATTTGAACCATAGAGACCACCTGTGCCCTCAAAGGTTGCAATCACAGTATATGTACCAGTGATATCGGCTATCCAGTTGTGGCTATAGAAACCGTCTGAGTTAGTTGTTGCTGTTCCGATTACACGGTGGTTGTTGTTTGCATCTATGACGCTAATTTTTACCTCAACGCCAATAAAGTTGGTGGGCTTTGACTGTCCCATATAGACATATTCCATCCAAGCACTCATCGACGCATCAGAAGCTGCTGGGACCCCATTGGGGAATCTTGCGGCCTGTTCATGTTGATTTGTGCCTGCAGAAATATCGGTAACCGTTCCGCTGATAACTACACTTTGACCCGCAGTAGCGGCCAGATTGGGTGCAGATATGGTTGTCTTAGTAGGTCCCTTAGCAACGCAATAGAGCTGGTTGTCGTAATAGTTGTAATATGTCAGTGAGCCATCGGCTAAGATGCTAGTAGAGGTTCCAGTTCCACCGGTTTGACCTGCCCAACTCAGCATTTTGTAGATTTCTTCACCGGTATAGGCGTTTATGCAGTATATCGAGTAGCCTTTGTATAGGGGTGAGGCTGGTGAGTGTTCGTTGTTAAAAGCGTAGACTTTGCCATCAGCAATGGCATTTATGAACGTTGGCATATGACCCCAGCCTGTATCGATACCGCTGTTAGTGTTGTTGTATCTCCATTGGTGGGCGCCGTTTGTTGTGTTGATGCAGTTGATTTCGCCGCCAAAGCCTTGGGTGTAGAGGTTTCCGTATGCGGTGACAGCTCTTTGGTTTGCGCCTGAGCCGCTGCTAAAGTATTGCATTGCGGGGACCTCTATTGTTGTTGGGCCCCAGAGGAGTTTGCCGTCTCTTAGGTCATAGCCTAGCCATTGCATTGTTTCAGCATCGGTTAGAGTCCAAACGCGGTTAACTGGATCAAGGGGGCCAAGTGTTCGGGTCATGTTGCTGGGTGGGGCGGGGTAGGATTGTTTCCAGAGTAGTTCGCCTTGTCTGCCATCTTCTATGTTTAGTGTCCAAACTGTGTGGGGGTCAGGTGTGCCTCGGCTTGTGCTGGTTCCTGCGGTTAGAGCTGAGCTTGTGCCAAATATTACATCTCCGGGTAGAACATATGCTATGGCGGGGTTGGCGGATCCTGTTAAATCAGCGTTTATAGTTACATTCCAAGAGAATGCTTCGCTACAGTCAATGTTTTTGTTGATTGGTCGAAATTGCAGAGCGTTGGTGCCGCCGGCGCCTGTTATGTCTGCTGTGGCATTTTTTGCAGCTGTCCAGTTCCACAGTGATAGTGAGCCCGTTCTTGTTTGTGTATTGTAGTTTAGGAAGTATTTGACTATCTCGCCTTTTTCTGTGTATGCAACAGTTCCGCCAATGGGGACGCCTGTTAGGTTAAACAGCCAGCCGCTTGTTTTTGGGTCAAATGCCATCCAGGTTTGATTTGCTGCTGGTGAGTTGGCAATATTTGGGTTTGTTGGGATGTTGATCATTTGCCATAGGTAGCCGCTTGGTAGGACTCCGTGTTGGTTGGGTGATTCGTAGCTGTAGAGTTGGCCAAAGGTTGGGTTAATGTCGGGGTTTGTCCAGAGTACTTCGCCTGTTTTTAGGTCTAGGCAGGTGTATGGGCCGCCGTTTGAGTTGCCTTGGGGGGGTTTGAAGTATAGTCTGCCGTCTATGATTAGGGCATTTACGAATCTGCCTTCGTAGGATCCGCCTGAGTAGTATGTGGCGCCCTCGGTGCCGGTGTTTTCTCCTCCGACAACTCCGCCTGACTCAAGTGAGTGGGTCCAAAGTATGTGTGAGCTTTCTGGTCCAGTGCCGCTTTGTTGCCATAGGTTGTAACCGTTTTGTTGGAAGGTGCCCAAGTAGCTTGCGCCTAGCCAGTGTGAGGCTATGGTGTACCAGTTCCAGTTTTGGCCAAAGATTGGGCGTGACCAGTATTCTTCTGGAAGGGGGGTGTCGGGTGTGGGTTTGATGGGGTCTTCTTGTACGGTTAGGGTTATTGTTGTGTTGGTTGCTAGATATCTTAGGCCGTAGTATCTTTGTTGGGTGGCTGTGGCGTTCCAGGTGTAGATTTGTTCGGGGTACTCAAAAGTTAAGGTGTAGGTGCCGATTTTAGCTGGTGTGAATGCGGTTGATTGGACGCCGGTTGTGTCAGCGACTACATCCCAGGTTTTGGTTTCTGTGCCGCCGTCGGGGTCGGTGATTGTGAGTTTATAGTTGTGGCGTCTGATGTTGTTGGCTTCTGAGGCGTCGTAGACGGGGATGTCGATCCACATTGAGATGTAGGTTGTTTGGCCTCTGCCTACGGGGTTGGGTGCTACTGTGAGAAAGGCAAATGAAACCATTTCGCCTGAGGTTTGTGCGTTGGTTGCTGGTATTGAGCTGAGTAGTGTTGTTACAATCATTGATGTTAGTAGCAGTATGCTAAGTATGGTTGCGGTTTGTTTTTTAAAATTCATTTTTTTTACCTCGTTTTTTCGAAAACTGATATGTTATAACGTCTAAAGATGTGTTTGTGTATGTGTGCAGAAGTTGAATTGGTGTGGGATTTGTGCGCATACACGCAAAAATTTAGATGTTACACAGTACTATATTGTTATGACTTAGGTTTAAATGCTTTTGTGGTAAGTGTAATTGCCGACAGATATCTGAAAATGAAAATGTTATTTTAGCAAAAAACTATAAAATTTAACATTTTTTTATTAAATAAAACAATTCAATTCCACAACAAAAACACAAAAAAATATAACCTAATGACAAAATATTAAACCATAACTTTCAACCTTGAGCCTGCTATATTTAAACCCCAATACGCAACCCCCTCAAACAACAAACAACCCCAACCCCAACCTCAAACACCCCCCACTATAACCCCCCACAGCCCCAAATCCCCATCTGCCATAGTCATGCCGAGATGAAGCAAAAATTAATCCAACTCAAAGCATTGTAGTAACATGCTGACTTATGATCAAACTCAACCTTGATATCCAAACACAAACCCAACTCAAACGCCTAATCAACGCAAAATGTTACGAGTTTTTAGGTTTCACACTTAACTTAGACAACAACACCCTAATCGACAACCTCAACCCCTCTACCCAAACCCTGCCCAACGAACCAGCAGTAAAACTCATCACACCACTGCTCCACCACTACACCCTAAGCACCCCTGCACCGTTAACTAACCAACTCATCAAATTCAAAGATCTACCTGGCGGCTATGCCTATGAAGGCACATTTATCAACCGCGCCATAAAACCCCTCGAACAAATCTTTGGCAAAACACCCCAACTACTTGCCAAGGCCACCAAACTTTTGGGCGGCCGACAACTAAACTTAGGCGACAGCTCCGCAGAAATTTCAGCCCTAAGAGGCATTCCCCTAACACTAATACTCTACAGCTCCGAGGAATTCAACGCATCAGCCAACATACTCTACGACAAATCAGCCGCAAATTTTCTACCCACCGAAGATTTAGCAGTACTAGGCGAATTAACCACTCTAAGACTCATAGAAGCAAACAAAAAACTAACCCCTGATTGTAACATCTGCTAAACGGTGGTCGCCGAGCGGACATATATCTCAAGGTTAACTCTGGGAGACTCTTTTCCAAGAAATTGAGACAACAAACCCGCCCAGTGAGGCGCAGAGCCTGAAGTGTAGTTTAGGGTCTGTGAAATCCCCCGCCACAACAAAGCCCTATCATAGTCCCGCGCATCAGTGGGCATAAATTCAAAGATAGCCCGACTAGCAATAATAACAAGCTTTTTTTTCATGCGTGATATCGCAACATTTATCCGATTTAAATTGAGCAGAAACTCACTCTCAGTACGCACATAATCAGGGTCACTAACACATGAGGAGATGATAATAAAATCCGCCTCACCCCCCTGATAGCGCTCCACAGTATCCACCCGTATACCTCCATAACCGCCGGCTTGAAGTAAATTCTTAAGCACCCCTTTTTGTGCATTGTGCGGTGTAATTATACCAATATCTTGGGTCTGTGCACTGCTAACAAGCGCCTCCACAATGGCTGCTTCGATAAGATTAGACTGAAAACTCTCCGCTTCATCATGAACAATCAAAACAAACACATTTTCTGCCTCCAAAACCGCCTTCAACCCATGAGTTTTAGCATTTGATTGTGACAACAATGCCCTCTGATTGGAATGAAAAGCAATGCCATCTTTCTCATACACCCACTCCCGTAGAAAATTGGCCACAACCACATGACAACGATGACTCTCTGCTAAACGCACAGCAGGTATATCGGCAGGATTTCTACACCTAATCCGCTCCAACCCCAACTCATCATTGCGCAACAACCTCAAAAAATCCATCGCCGAGAGAAACGCCGCCATTTCCTCAAGAGTACGCCGATCCTCTCTCTCCCAGTTATGGGTAACAATAGGCGACAGTTGACGATGATCCCCTGCAACAAGAATTTGACTATCTTTACACAAAAAACTCCCCGAGAGAATAAGCTCCGGCAACCGCATCATACTAGCCTCATCAACAACTAGCAAATCAAAAAAACCCTCACCCCACGGCGGCTCTCTATCACCAATTTTTTTCATCAACCCATACAAACCAGGCGGCGTAAGACACAACACCAGCGAAGCACCAACTCTACCCGGCAAAACCAGAGTCGATTGATTACTCAGACCATCAGCAACTTCTTTTAGAGTTTTTGTATCTTCATTATAATTTAAATATCTAACACCCTCAACAGGAGCAACCGCACCAGTATCACTGCTCAAAACCCGATAAATATTTAGATCAACTAAATCCCTGCCCCCCTCAGCGGTGTATCTCTGCCAACACCTAGCAAGCTTAGCGACAAACTCTTGAATAGCCTTATGGGTAGGCGCAACCATCAAAGCACGACAAGGCGCCTCTACTTGATGCGCCGCTATATGGGCCAAAACTGCAAGCTGAAGAGTTTCAGTTTTACCTGTACCGGGCGGACCTTGAAGCATAATGATGGGTTCTTTGCCAAACACTTGATCCACTAAACGTTTCTGCTCAGGTTTAGGCGATATATCCCCTCGATTCTCAATCCAGCGCAAAAACAAAGCCGCCCCCTCCCTAGACAAAGAAGGGTGAGTAAAACTACCCGGCGTACCCGCCAAATAATCTGCCAACAAACCATAGAGCACATTAACACTAACATAATCAAGACATTTGATTGCACGATCAGAAATTATATCATCAGCTAATTCATCAAGAATATAGTAACGCCCCGCCTCAAAGAGCTGCATAAACTTTTTCTCCGCCCGCTTTGGATCGGTGGTCGGCAGTTTATGCCACGCACTATATTTACTATCTCTACCCCTGGGCCAAGTGATCACCTTCACAACAATCTCAAGCCTGGGTATGTTAACAGCATCAACAATGGCCCGCGCAGACTTCTCAACCTCCGCAGGAGTGTGCTTCTCAATCTCCTCAAACTGCCCCTCAACATTACGATACAACTCGGTCACAACCATCCAATCCCCCGAACTTGACTCATCTGAACCCTTAACCCTACAAGCATTAGCAACACACTCCGCCTTAGCCAACCCAATCCCCTCATAGATCAACCTCCCCCGCACAACAAACTCCTGCTCAGTCTCCTCTACTTGAGTACACTGAAAAATCAACGACCGCCCAGACGCCACCCGCTGATAGGGCAACATCGCATAATGCTGATACATATCTTGACGTTTAGAAAAATACTCCAAATCCAAAAACTCTCTACAACTACGTTCCAAAGACGACTCACCCAAAGAAAACTCGGCAATCTCTGGAACCGTTATGGGTTTTTTACCCAACCTGCGATTACGAATAGAAAGCGCCCGCTCAATCTGCTCTAAGGCAAAACAGATCCTAACCCCCATAAGACTAAGCTCCTCATCAGTTATACGCCTAGTCTTTTGCGTATAATCACACCACCTCCGCTTATCTAGAAGAATCTTAGCCGGACCCCTAACCTGATCAAAATGATCAAGCCGACCCTTAGCACCCCAAAAATACTCAATAGGCAACTGAGCGCTAAAGCGAGCACGCGCAGGATAATAACCCTCATATGCTCCTTTTTTTAGAAAAACAATTGTCCCATCAGAATTTCTACGATAAGGCAAAGAATAATTAAAAAATCCATCCCGAAAAACCAATGCTAAATCAACAATTGTGCCATCTCTACGCTTAACCCGCCATTGATTACGATCAAAATAACCCGCGGATTCAAGAATCGGCAACAATCCCAAACTATGAAACCGAAGTGCCTTACGATGCTGAACCTCATCTTGAAGAATACTAAACATAGGCTGATCAATAGCCTGCCGTAAACCCAACAGATCCCGAATTGCATGCGCCTCAATAATTGAGGGCTGACGACAAACCGCTTTCATCAATCCGTCCCGCTCTTGACGACTAAAAAAATAGAGATGAATAGGTGCTTTATGAGCGCTGTTTATCGCATTGGCCACTTTAATTATAGCCGCGATTAACTCTTTAAAAAAATTCTCCATCATTGTTTTTTCTTCATCAAGACAAAGTGTCCGCTCATCAGGCAGAGACGCAATAACCTTTGAAACTGTTTGAGGTTCACCTCTATAGCGCGTACAGCTAACCTTAGCACTAAGCATAGAGATAACATCAAGCATGTAATCTAATTCAACAAAAAGATACACTCGTATCATACCATCGGGGTTAAATCCCAGTGAAGAATCCATACTCATCGCAGAACTATCCTCAGGTAGCCCTCCATAGCCAGTACCGGTTAGCCAAGGCATCCAGCGGCTTTTGCTCGCATTTGGACTATTGGGGCGAATTCCGCCAAGCATATATTGCGCACGTTGGATCAACCAATCTAGTTTGGCACCGATGATGGGGTTTGTGGATAGTTCCTGAGTTTTTTTAACATCTTTGGGTGGAATCGTTTTGAAATCATAGGGCCGTAAATTAGCCGTATCTACTACCGCTTTGAGTTTTGCTAGATCCTCTAATTTTGTAACTCCTTGATGCCTAAGTGTCTTCTGTTCGCCTCGGCTCAAATTTAGAAGTGCAATGCTCTCATTTTCAACTGCACAAACAATGCAGCATTCATTAAACCCGCAGGTGTCGCATTGCCAACAAAGTTGATATTCCACCTGTTCGATGGGTGTTTGGCGGATGCGGTTTAATTCGCCATTTTGGGCAAGCAGTCGCTCTGCGTCTTGAATAAGGGGACTTAGTTTAAATTTTGGCAGACTGTCAGGATCAAGTTTTTCAAGGCTGGTTTCACGGTTAATAACACCTCCCTCTAACTCAATTTTAGGAAGTAAACTGCCTAATTCTTGCATAAGTAACAAAGTATAGATTGCAACTTGAATTCGATGAGTCGTTTGTTCTTTCCATGAAGCCTTTAACTCAAAAATGCGTACCTTCACTTTGCCCTCTCTAAGCGGCCAGATGGCAATCAGATCAGCAATGCCTTTGATTTCCCATACTCCAATAACTCCTTTCATAGGTACTTGATAGAGTAAGAGGGGGTTTTGTTCTGTTTTTTCCCCCTCAGAGAGTTGGTGTTCAATTACATAGCGAAGATTATCCATTGCATCTAGGGCTTTTTCCCAACCCCGCTTTCCATGTTGTTTTGGATCATAAACTGTAAAATCTAGATAATCTGTTGCTTTTTCTTTGAGTTCTGCAACCTTTTTCTCCTCTAGTGCTTTGCCAACTCCATAGAGCAGTGGGCTGATGGGTTTAAATGCCTCTGGCCAGACGCGTTTTTTAACTTCTTTAGCTCCAAATTTGAGCTTAAAAAATCGTGGGCAACAATTAAACCGGATGTATTCAGCAATTCCTGAAGCAGTTAGTGTGCCCTCGGGTTCTTCATCTTCCTCTTCGTTGTCGTTGTATACTTCGATGTTGAGGTCTTTTGTGCTCACGGTGTTGCCTGCCTAATGTTGTTGTCTTATTTTAGCGCGCTTATTGTATTTAGCGTTGGAGGTTTCATTTTTTGCTCCTAAAAGCACGATATCTCATAGCTGGTTTGTTTTTGATTTGGGTGTTTCGAAATAGATCTGGGTGATTGTTTGGTTTTGGGAACGGGCGATGTTTGGACGCAGGCGCAAGCCGTTAGCACTCTGTATAACTGCATGCTGGAGAGTTGGACTGCTATCGGAGAGCCGTTTGATACATCGAGAGGTGTTGTCCGGTTTGGAGGGGAAACCTTGTAAACCTGCCGCTGAAAAGTGGCAAGGTGCTGGGGTTTTACCCTATAAGCTTGTGGATTTGAGTTGGAGGGGCGTTATAAGCCTGAGTGGATGGGTGTATGGTTGTTTTGTGTCGTAAGTCGTTGGCTGTTTGTGTTGTGTGTCATATAAGATTTACTTGGGTGTGTATGCTGGTGTTTGTGTTTGCTGATTTTGGCTGCTGGAAAGCAGAATGAGATGGAAACGCTCATGTTCTGTTTGGCGAGGGGTTGGAAAAGTGCTGGTGACAGTAGCTCGCTGGCCTCCCATGACACTGGGCGTGCGGTTTTTGAGGAAGACATCTGGAAACCTGCCCCGACAGGGTAAGGCGCCAAAATGTTCTATTCTACCCGCAATTTTGATTGTTGAGCATTTAATGTTGTTTTATATATGTGTCGTAACTAATATTAGTTACAGTTTACATTATTCTAGTAATTATTACAATGGTGAATATCATGGCTAAAAACAATACCTCCGCTCAAAAATTATTGACAATCTTCCTCACTATGATATTGATTGTAAGCACTGTGTGTGTTTTAATACCTGGAACTAAAGCAACCGAGCTAACACCCCAACAAAAAGCACAAACCCTAACCACTGAAGTATTAGGCATTGACACCACAAAATATGATATGCATGTTGAAACTCATGAAAACGCCCCCGACTACCTCAATGTTGTTCCCAGATACATCGTAGCCCAAACACTCACCACAGACCAAAACAGTGTTCGCTTATTCTATACATTTACAAACAATGGCCTGCAACAACTCGACATATATAGCACTTTAACTTTTTATAGTCTGACGTGTATGATGTAATTGTAGAGATCACATGCCAAAACCAATATCGAACGAAAAAAGAAACGCCATTGTTAAACACATGCAAGCTGGCGAAAGTA
>Ga0123356_10006007_pt1 | contig 12311 bp, 11 predicted proteins | sample TergutEmb28metaG_2_FD_92546 | JGI IMG/M metagenome (GOLD analysis project Ga0123356, IMG submission 92546) | Embiratermes neotenicus P3 segment gut microbial communities from Petit-Saut dam, French Guiana - Emb289 P3 | ecosystem: Host-associated > Arthropoda: Insects > Digestive system > Gut ... | reverse complement strand
GTAGGGGGCCACGATCCAGCGATGAGGACCCAGCGACCCCGCCCCCCCAACCCCCACCCCCAACCCCCCAACCCCCAACCCCCACCCCCCAACCCCCAACCCGCACCTACATTGTAGGTATTCCACGCGCTTTCTCGGTGCATACTTTGTATCCGCTTTATTCGTGGTTTTTTTATGAGCTTGGAATTAAGACCTTCCTTTCTACGGAGGTTGCGCATGAGGGAGTTGCGCGGGCTGAGGCGCAGTACTGCTTCCCGGCGGAAATTGCGCACGGCGCTATCCAGGACTGTCTTGATAAGGGCGCAGATTATGTATTAATGCCGCATTTCCGTGATATGCCAAGCTATGAAGACAAGGTGCACGCGAACTTTTGCCCGATAACCCAGGCCCTGCCTTATTATATGGAAAAAGCCTTTCCGGATATTGAGGCAAAAAGGTGGCTGCCCCTTGTTGTAAGTTTTAAATTCGGCGAAGGAAAGGCCCTGGAGTTGTTCTGCGAAATGACAAGCCTTTTGGGTATTGGCGAAGCGGAAACAAGGACGGCTTTTAACAAGGCATGGGCAAAACAAAAGGCTTATTTTGAAGCAGTAGAAAAAATGGGAATACAGGCGCTTGCAGATGCGCGTAAAGAGAAACGTCCTGTTATTGCGGTTTTGGGACGTCCTTACAATGCATTTACGCCGGAAGCGAATATGGGAATTCCGCGCAAGTTTACAACAAGGGGTTATTCAATTATTCCCTTTGATATTCTGCCGTTCCGCGATGAAGTAATTTTTCCGAACATGTACTGGTATTACGGTCAGCAGGATTTGAAAGCCGCAAACCTTCTTAAAAACGAAGATAATATTTATCTTACATTTATTACAAACTTTTCCTGTGCGCCTGATTCGTTTATTCTTCATTACATTAAATGGATGATGGGGCAAAAACCATTCCTTGTATTGGAACTGGATTCGCATTCGGCGGATGCAGGCGTAGATACCCGTGTCGAGGCATTCCTTGATATCATCGACGGCTACCGCACAAAGAAAAATGAAATTGATGCTGAACGTTACGATAACGGATACAGGTTTGTAAGCGAAAGGGTTGGCGACTCTGATGAGTTTAACATGTATATAAACAATGTGAAAACCAAAGAGAAAATCCCTGTTAAGGACAACAAGAGGGTTAAAATACTGCTTTCCAATATGGGAAATATATCAACGCAGTACATAGGAGCCGTAATAAGGAGCCTTGGGTATAATGCGCAGGCCATGCCTGTTGCAACTAACAAAACGATCCAGATAGCGCGCGCCAATACCTCGGGGAAGGAATGCGTTCCAAGCCAATTGGTGCTCGGAAGCGCGCTTGAGTTTTTCTTCAGCGATGAATACCGCAAGGATGAACTTTATCTTCTCTTTGTGCCGATAACAACAGGCCCCTGCCGTACCGGGCAGTACTATGTCTACTACGAAAACCTTTTCCGCGATCTTCGCCTGGAAAATGTGGTTATCTTTATACTTTCTGCTGACAATTCCTATACGGAACTGGGACCGAGTTTTGCAAAGCAGATGTGGATTGGCGTTGCGCTGTCTGACTACCTTAAGGATATTCAATGCTCGCTTTTGGCAACTGCAGAAGATCCTGTACAGGCGGAAAAGGTTTTTGAACATTCATGGCGGCATGTCATGAACGCAGTAGAGCATAAGCCGAAAGGTTTATGGAAGGAACTGAAAATTGCCGCATCGGAAATAAAAAAAATACCCTTAAAACGAAGCGTTAATTCCTGCCCCCGCGTATTGATTGTGGGCGAGATATATGTGCGCCGTGATGATTTTGCGGTTAACGAACTTATCGAATTAATGAGCGCAAGAGGCATTGTGGTAAAGGTAGCCGGGGTAGGCGAGTGGATTCACTACCTTGATTTTGTGCGCGAATACGCGCTTAAAAAGCTTGTAAGGCTCCAAAAACCGGGTAAAAGGCTTTTTTCAAAGCCATCGCGGGATTTAAAAAAGCTTCAGATAGAAGAATGGTGGAAGCATCATATCGAGAAAAAGATACTTTCCATTTTAAATCCGACAGGACTTATCCCTGAAACGCCTCATGACATGCGCCACATAATGAAATATACGGTGGAACATTTTGTCAATCTGGAACTCAATTCTGAAATTGCAGTATCATCTGGTTCTGCGGCCGCGGCGATGGATGCAGGTTATTCAGGCATTGTAAATATAAGCCCCTTTGCCTGCCTTATAGGCCGTGTAATCGAGGGTTTGTTCACTCCCTGGGCGCGCGAGCGTAATTATCCGATACTGTCAGTTGAAATTGACGGTAACCTTTTACCGCCCAACATCGTTAACAAATTGAACATCTTTATGGTCAATGTTTTACGCTTTAAAGGCGGCCAGGATGTATCAACGCTGGTAGACAAGGCAGGGGAATGATGAAAAGGCTTGAGAAGAGCATTGATACTCTGCTTGAAAATTATGATTCTCATGGCATGGTGAATCATTCCGGAGCGGAAAATCTTCCCGGAAGACAGAGCATTGATAAAATTGTCCGGGGCCTTGAGGAGCTTCTCTTTCCAGGTTATCTTGAGAATCTTTATACGGAAAAAGATTCCTTACGCAAAATCACAGGCGAAAAAGTTGTTAATATATCCGCATCTCTTTGCAGCGAAGTAGAGAAGAGCCTTGCTTTCTCCGCGCGCATGGGAGATTTAAAATGCGGCAATAAGGGCTGCAGAGCAGTAGCCGCGCTTGTTGTGGATGAGTTTTTTGAAGAGCTGCCTAAAATAAGGAGCATACTGTGCAAGGATCTGGAAGCTGCAGTGCGCGGAGATCCGGCTGCAATGAGCGCCGATGAAGTTATTCTTTCATACCCGGGATTCCAGGCGATTGCTGTCCAGAGAATAGCGCACTTTTTTTATTCGCGGCAGGTGCCTTTAATTCCGCGGATGATGAGTGAGCTTGTACACAGGCGCACAGGCATTGACATTCACCCGGGTGCGCAGATAGGCGAATCATTATTCATTGATCACGGCACAGGTATCGTAATAGGGGAAACTGCGGTAATCGGGAAAAACGTCAAGCTGTATCAGGGCGTTACCCTGGGAGCGCTTTCGGTAAAAAAAGAAGTAGCGGGCCGCAAACGCCATCCAACAATAGAAGATGATGTGACAATTTACGCCAATGCTACAATCCTGGGAGGAGAAACTGTAATTGGGCGCGGCAGCATTATCGGAGGCAGCGTTTGGATTATACAGTCAGTCCCGCAGGGCAGTAAAATATATAACAAGTCTTAAATGCGGAGGAATTATGAATAAATTTTTTATATCAATATTAATTTTCATTTTTGTTTCAGGCATAACATTTGCGCAGGATACCATTACAGAAATGGATGAAGCTGTTGCAGCCCTTGCAAGGAATATACATGCAAAACTTGCAGAAAAAAACGCGCAGAAAGTAATAATTGGACAGTTAAATTTCCTGGACAGCATACCTCCTTTCAGTTCCTACTGGGTAAATCAGCTGACCGGAGAATTAATAAATATGCCGCGCAGGAATTATGTAATTATCGCCGGTAATGCACCTGATGCAGACTGGACAATTACAGGCGAGATTGTTCAGGCAGCGGATGTTATAAGGGTTTATTCGCGTTTAATAAGGTTATCGGACAGGGCGGTTGAAGGCGTTTTCAGCTCGAACTTTCTGCGTGATGAGCACATAACAGACATGATTTTACCCGGCACAGGCGGCGCTGTTTCCGCCGGAAGGGATCCTTATGAACCTGACAGCTGGGAATCTCCCGTTGTTTATACAATTGGAACAAGTTCCGCAGCGCCTGTTATGAACCGCGCCTTAACAGAAGGCGATGAAGATTTTTTCCTGCTTGTTCCGGACAGGGACGGACGTCTTACTCTGGAAACAACAGGCAGCACAGACACTTATATGCACTTTTACAATTACGACAGCGGTGAAGAGCTTGCAAGCGACGATGACAGCGGACAGGGAACAAACGCGCAGATTGTGCATAACGTACGGGGCGCAGTGCGCTATCTTGCTGTTGTCCGTGGTTATAATTCGTCTGTAACAGGCGCCTATGGTTTCCGTTCTTTTCTTACAGTAAGAGAGGGAGCGGCAAGCCGGGATAATCCTCATGTTTATGAAATAGGCATTGGAGAAGGAAATGCAGTCAGCGTAAACCGCAATTTACGGGAAGGGGATGAAGAATATTTTCTTCTTGTTCCGGACAGGGACGGACGTCTTACAATGGAAACAACAGGAAGAATTGATACCTACATGGAATTATATGATGAAGGCACGGATGAATTGCTGGATGAAAATGATGACGGCGGAAATAGTTACAATGCCCGCATACGTTATAATGTATATTCCGGCAAGCGCTATATTGTATTGGTGCGCGGATATGACAGCAATGTAAGAGGCTCTTTTGGATTCAGGGCATTTTTCCCAGGCTCTGTAATGCTGGACGCAGATGAATATGAACCTGATGATGAGCCCTCACTGGCCAAATTAATTGAAATAGATTCAACGCAGCAGCGTACTTTTCATTCTGCAGATGATGTAGACTGGGTCAGATTTCAGATTACAAGACAGGGACGCTATACCATTAATGCAAGGGGTGAAAATAACAACCGCCTTGATACCTATATAGAATTATATGACAGCAATTTAAATATGATTGCAGAAGATGATGACGGAGGAGACGGCCTAAGTTCGCGTCTTTCACTTAATCTTGGCATTGGAACCTACTACCTTAAAGTGTGGTGCATCGATGAAGAGCCTGACCAAGGGTATTTGTTAAGCATTACATCACGCTAATTCGTTTCTATAGCGACAATGAGGGCTGCGACGGTGCGCGGATTGTAAAGGCTTGCGGTAAATGCAGCTTCGTTTTCTTCGAATACAAGAGCTGTTGTAAAGCCGTCGCCTACTGCCGCTGAGAGTCTTTTATTAATCGGACCCCGGCTGGATGAAAAAGCGCGCATGATGCTCTGTATGTCCAGCGCCTGTTTTGCGTAAAGCGTTATAAGATATTTTTTCCCCTGATTATCCATTGTAAGGAATCTGTTTTCACCCGGCAGAACAACAGCGCTGTCAGAGTAGTTTAAAAGGGGTGAAACAGAGTTTTGCGGAAACAATAAGACAGGAGCTAAAAAATCATTTGCATCAGCTCCCTGGCGGACAGTAAAAGAATAAACATAGGCGCTTTCTCTGGCTCCGACAGTAAAGCTTATCTGTGTTCCTGCGCCAAGGATTTCGCTTGCCATGTAATAACTATTTTCCGCAAGGGATACGCAGGCAGTTTTTGTTCCTTCTGAACTTGCAACTTCCATCTTTACAAAACCGTCAAACCTTATGCCGTCGCTGTAGTTTGAAATATTATCAATTAATTCATAGGCTTCCATTACAAAATCTGTAAAGACCTGATACGGAATCCAGATATAACCTCCGTTACCCCACTTTCTGCCCCAGCTGTTTAAAACTTCAAAGGCGCCGCCGAATTTGTTATCATCATAACCAACTACGCACATTGCATGGCCGTAATAAAAACGCTCAGGGTCTTCCGACGGGCGCCATACTTTTTTTGCATCGTTAAAAGAGTCGGGAGTATTCATTCCAATAATAACGGGTTTGCCTTCCGAAATGCTCTTCTTTACAATCCTTGTTATAAGCGTCTGTTTTTGCCTGTCTTCTCCTGAAAAAAGCGTGACATAATCTGCTATTGGATATGTTCTGCTTGTTTTGTAATGGGAGAGATTTACACGCGGAAAGGAAACTGAACGCTCGGTATCCAGCATCCTGACAGCTCCTGTATCTCTTAAATAATCAAGGGCAATGTAAATCGGCGCTCCCTGTACGCACTCAGGATCCTCAGGCTTTACATTACGGTAGATATGCACAGGCGAAAATACGTTCTGGGTGGTCATGGTTTTATTTACCCTGTTTATCGCAATTGATTCACAAATGGTTCTTGCAGCGTATGCTGCAGCCCAGGCAACGCAGGTGCTGAACTCACCCTGATCACCCGGCAGGGGCGCATACTGCCTTAATGAAAATGAAGCAGGCAGACCCTCATACAAACGGGGTGAAAGCTGCGCTCTTCGCGGGAGATTTTCGTATTGTTCATCAAAAATGGCGCCCCTGCTCTGCGCAGAGGCAAAAGAAGCGTGAAAAAACAGTAAAACCAGTAAAAAACAAATAACTTTCCCGCTTTGTTTCATATATCTATGGTATAGTCTTTTTTGGCTTGAATCAAGCTTGCATAAAATTTGCATTTTCGATAAACTTTTGTATATCTTAATTCGGAGCTTTGAAAGATGGGAATTTTAAGTATAGTTTTGCTTGTATTTTTTATTATTAACGCCGTGCTGCTTATATTGCTGGTCTTAATTCAGAATGATGAGAGCGGCGGCCTTGGCGGTATTTTTGGCGGCGGAGCCAATACAGCCTTTGGCTCGCGATCAGGTAATATTCTTACCCGGGCAACCACTGTACTGGGATCCCTGTTTCTTGTGATCAGTCTTGGCCTTGCTCTGCTTAGCCGTACTCCGGGCGGAACCGGTGTTGAAGAAGAGGCAAGGAGAATATCCGCAGAAGAGGCCAGAACAAACTGGGTAGAAGACGAAATGAATCCGCCTGTAAACCAGTTTCCGGATGATATTTTCTTCTTTAACGAAGATTTAAACGAGGATGCTGCAGAAGCGCAGTAATCCAAGAGGTATTTAAAAATGATCCTGCAGGATGTATTGCTGCCTGAATTTATCAAGGTAGATATGGAAGCTGAAGATAAGGATGAGGCGTTTGAGGAACTTGTAGCCCATTATTGTCAGGCTGACAAATCGGATGCTCATAATGATATTCTTGGCGCAATACAAAGACGGGAAGCAAAGATGTCAACAGGAATTCATAAAGGGATTGCTGTTCCGCATGGAAAGACAAATGCCGTAAAAACACTGCGCGGCGTACTTGGAATATCCAGTAAAGGCGTACAGTACGATGCTCTTGACGGGGAGCCTGTCTATCTGCTTTTCATGATTATTTCCCCCTTGGAAGATTCGGAAAAATATTTAAGACTTTTAAAACATCTGGCTGAACTTATGGAAATTCCGCAATTTCAAACCGAATTACAGGCGCAAAGGGATCCGCAAGGCGCTTTTAAAATTATACGCAAATACGAAGAACTTCTTTCAACCCAGAACTGATTATGGGTAATACTCTTGAACATTTATTACAAATCGAAGCAGAGGCGGCAGCTCTTGTAAACAGCGCACAGGAAGAGGCAAACAGGCGTCTTCGCGAGAACGAAGAAAAAAACCGTATTTTCTACGAAGAGCGCCTGAAGACGGAAATGCAGATACGCCAGGCATCTCTTGAAAAAGAAAAAGAAAAGATCAATGAACAGTATCAAAAAGAACTAAACGAATACCGCAATGAAATTGAATATATTAATGCCGACACGCAAAAATTTAACGCTCTTTTTAACAGTTATATAAAAAAAGCTGTTTCAGGCGAAGGATGATTTATGCGGGAAGACAGCGGTTATGCATATGCCAAAGCAGGCTGGATAGTCGGCAGATCTTTCCTTGAAAAAAGATTTTCAACCCTTTACGGTATTCATACATTAAATGAATTTGACAGGCTTATATTCCCTGAAACGCACAGGGAACTGCCGGGCAGGGAATTGCTGCCCTGTCTTGAAAGACGGATCACAGAACGCGCGGTTCGCAGGATTTTTTCTGTTTTAAATTCGTATACGGAAATTCCAAAACTTTTAGTGCGTATGTTCAGAAGTTTTGAATATGCGGATTTAAAAGAATGTCTTGTCCATATAACAGGCGCGAATAAAGACAAGCCTGTAATATGCGATATCGGCCGTTTTAAAACAATTAACTTTAACGCATATCCTGATATTACGGCAATGCTCAAAAAAACAGAATTTGAAGATCTGCTTTCTTCCGATCTTAAACAAATAAAGCAGGGCATGGATTTAACGGCAATTGAGTCAAAACTGGATTTTAGTTTTTACAGCGGGTTGATAGAATGTCTTGCGCAGCTTTCCGATGAAGATCGCGATATCGCTTCCCGCCTGCTTGCCGATGAAATATCGCTGCGTAATTGCCTGTGGGCATTGCGGCTGCGGACATATTACGGTAAAAGTGAAATTGAAACTTCAAGATACCTGATGAACCTTAGATTACCGGGAAGCATAAACATGAAAAGGACATTTCTGGCTTCTGATGCCCTTGCCTCCCTTGATTTCTCTCTTGATGTAAGGAAGGACTGGCGAAGCTGGAGATGGGAAAGATTTTTGAACCCTGCGGATACAGCCGTAAGCTGGAAGGCCGACCCGCGGTATTTTCAGAATGCAGCTTCCCGCTATCTGTATCATCTTGCGTATCACAACTTTCACAGCTCTCCAATGTCTGTAAGCGCAATTTATTGTTTTATCAAGTTGGTGCAGTTTGAGGAGGATCTGCTTACAAGTGTTGCCGAAGGCTTATCACTTGGCATGGACAGTTCTGGTATTTTCAGGCTCCTGGAGGCAGGATGAAAATTGATTTTTCAGGGTTAATATAATGCTGCGTCCGCGTAAGATGAAATATATTGAGTTTGCCGTCATGAAAGACGACATGAACGCAGTTCTTGAATACCTTGGCAGAAAGGCCGCGGTACAATTTCCGGAAATACAGGATACAGCGCAGAACCAGGATGTTTCCAACATAATGGAAATCATTAACAGGTTAAAAGAAACAGGGGAGTATATAGGTATAGATTCCTTCATTGCACAGGAAGGAAAGGATATAAATGACGATGATTTTATCCGGAATAAAGATAAGCAAGCTTATACAGAAGCGTTTTGCTCTGCAATTGAATATATTAAATACCGTGAAAAAAAATTAATTCACGAGAAACAGCGCGTGCGTGAAACCATAAATGAAGTGCGCGCTTTTTCCAGAATGAATATACCGTTTTCGGATTTTGAGCATCTTTCATATCTTACATTGCGCATAGGACGCATGGATCCAAAAAATATTGCGCAATTAAGCGAAAGTGTTGAGGATCGCTGTGTAATCATAAAACTTGATTCTGCAGATAAGATCCTTGCGGCAAGCTCAAAAAAAGGAAGATTCGCCCTTGATTCGCAGCTTAAAAAATATTCATTTGAACCAATTGCCGTATCTGAAAATTACCGCGCTATTCCCGGGCAGATGCAAAAGAGCCTGGATGAGCAGTACGCAAATATTGAGAATGAACTTGAAAATATTAAAAATAAAAAAGAGCAGCTGAAAAAAAATCATGCAGATGAACTTGTTAATCTTGTTTTGTCATGGCATACGGTACTTGCAATAGAAAAAATGAAGGCAAAATTTGTTTCTACAAAAAACCTGTACCATTTTACAGGATGGGCGCCTGATGATACAGTTAATACTCTTGTTAAAGGACTTTCAGATTTAACAAAAGGCAGGATAGCAATACGCGCATTTTCCCCTGAAGAAGTGCCTTCAATAAAAAGCGGAAAAGAAAAAGTTCCTGTTGCAATGAAACACAATGTCTTTGTTAAAGGCTTTGAAAGCCTTGTATTTTCATACGGCGCTCCGCTGTACGGAACAATAGATCCAACCGCTATTGTTGCATTCTTTTTTACATTAATGTTTGGAATCATGTTCGGAGATGCAGGGCAGGGTTTTGTTTTGTTACTGCTTGGCATAATAATTAAAAAGAGCAGAAAACATCTTGTTAAATTCAGGAAGTTTTCAATCCCGCTTATTTCTGTAGGCATTGCATCAGTAATTATGGGTCTTTTGGCAGGATCTGTTTTTGCAAATGAAAAACTGCTGATAGCTCCCACAAGAATGATCACTTCTGCAATTACAGGACAGCCAATGGATCGTATCCTGCACATTCTGCCAATGGCAGGAGAAGGCGGCAGTATAATAAAACTTTTTTATTTTTTCGGGTTTACAGTTGCAATCGGCGTTATTATAAATTCACTGGGTCTGATAATAAATATATATAATTGTTTTGTGCTGAAAAAATATGAAAACGCAGTATTTTCAAAAACAGGGTTAGCAGGTCTTTTATTTTTCTGGTATGCATTATTTGTAATAGTAAGGATTCTATTCGGAGGCAGCTTTGAAATCTTCGATTTGGCGGGTATTATTTTTCCTTCACTGTGCATTTTCTTTGGCCCTGTAATATGGCGTGTTTTTGCAGGAAAAAGAAAGCTTCTTAAAAATGGTCTTCTTGCTTTTATAACGGAAGGATTTGTGGCAGTTCTGGAGACGGTCTCCACATATTTTTCAAACACTGTAAGTTTTCTGCGTGTCGGCGCCTTTGCGCTTGCCCATGCAGTTTTTTCATTTATCGTATTCTATTTTACAGACGAGCTTGCGCGTTCCGGAATTGCAGGGACTTTTTCCGCAATTTTGATTATGATTACAGGGAACGCAGTTATAATAATGCTGGAAGGGCTGATTGTTGCCATTCAGGTAGTGCGCTTGCAATATTATGAATTTTTTAATAAATTTTTAATTGAAACCGGCGTTGAGTTTTCACCGTTCAGGTTTACATATGGGGATCAAACATAAGAGTACGGTTCAAATGTATAAAAAAATGCTGACGGTTAAGGAGTTTATATGAAAAAAATCATGTTTTTGTTATGCGTAATGCTGCTTGGCAGCGTTCTTGTCTTTGCGCAGGAAACTGCTGAAAAAGGAAATACTGCCGCGGCAGTTGCAGACTCCATTAAATATATTGCGGCGGCTCTGGCTGTCGGTATTTCCTGTATCGCAGGCGGAATAGCGGTTGGAAGAATCGGCTCTGCTGCAATGGGCGCAATGAGCGAAAACCCTGATCTTTTCGGGAAGGCCCTGCCTTATGCAGGTCTTGCCGAAGGTATTTGCCTTTGGGGATTCCTTGTAGCTCTGCTTATTTTATTTATATAAAATTTGTGGATTATTTTTTCCTTGGCGATGAGGAGCTTGTTACAGCCTTCCGGTTTATCGGCATTGACGGGCTTGCAGTAAGAGACAGCGAAGAAGCAATAGCTGTTTTTAGAAAAATCACTGAGGGCCTTGATGGCGGCAGTACAGAAAAGCAAACCCCGGATACAGGCGATTGTCAGGTTCTAATTATTACAGAAGAGACCGCAGACTGGCTTGGCGATTATATGATTAACTGGCAGATATCGGGAAATTATCCCCTGCTTGTAGAAATACCTGGTATTTCAGGAAGGCTCTCTGACAGAAAGACGCTTGTAGATCTGATAAGAGAGGCAATCGGGATACATGTTTAAGACAGGCGCCTCTATGGAATACTCAAGAAATTCCAGTTTCCATGCATGAAGAAAAAAACCGCCCCTTGCGCTGCTACCGTATTTAATATCACCTGCCAGAGGATGTCCGTGGTATGCAGCCTGAGCGCGTATCTGATGCGTTCTTCCTGTTGAGATTTCCGCTTTTATTAAACTGTAATTGTCCCCTGCTGCAAGCGTTGTAATTTTAGTAACCGCCTGTTTTCCGCCGGAGTCTGTTATAAATGTCTTTTTCTTTTCCTTGTCCCTTGTTAATAAATCCTGCCAGATTTCATTTTTTTTGATTATGCCCTCTGTAACGGCAAGATAGGTTTTTCTCACTTTTCTTTCATGCATTAGCGTACTAAAAAGGCGCGCTCCTTCCAGATTTGTAGAAAAAACTACAATGCCGCTTGACGGTTTATCCAGCCTGTGAAGAGGGCCTGGTTTAAAAGACAATGAAGGAGGCAATTTATCTTCAAGATAGGAAAGAACCATTGTATCAAGGCTTTGCGGGCCGTGAACAGCAAGTCCGCAGGGCTTGTTCACTGCTATAAGACCAGGGCCCTTCCAAATTATATCCGCAGATAATGGCAGGCTGGATAAGAGTGTCTTTTTTGGAGCGCCTGTTAAAGAAGGTATGGAAATTTTTACACCGCATTCAGGACGATCCTGCGCTTTTGCCGGCCTTCCGTTTATCAGTACTTTTTTCTGACGCAGTAACCTGTGTATTAAAGGCAGAGGATGATCCGGCAATGCCTTGCGCAGTATTCTGTCCAGCCTGCGTCCCCTGTCATCTTCGCCTGTTACAAGTTCCATGCATTATTTATATCACAATGAATTAACTTGTTCGACAATCCGCTTGCTTGTCTTGCAGTTTTATTGCGCTGTCCGTAGTGCCTCATTAAAAAAAGTAACCGAAAAGAATGGGTGCCTCATTTAGAAAAAGTAACTTTAGCCTTATGTGCTGCAAACAGCACTCTAATGGCTTTATGAACAGCATATTGCAAATC
>Ga0123356_10006006_pt1 | contig 12312 bp, 8 predicted proteins | sample TergutEmb28metaG_2_FD_92546 | JGI IMG/M metagenome (GOLD analysis project Ga0123356, IMG submission 92546) | Embiratermes neotenicus P3 segment gut microbial communities from Petit-Saut dam, French Guiana - Emb289 P3 | ecosystem: Host-associated > Arthropoda: Insects > Digestive system > Gut ... | reverse complement strand
GCCAGCCGTGCGGCCGCGAGCTTGTTGATCGCTTCCTGCGTCGGCACCAGCACCTTGCCGCCCATGTGGCCGCACTTCTTGGCGGAGGACAGCTGATCCTCGAAGTGAACCCCCGCAGCCCCCGCATCGATCATCTGCTTCATCAGCTCGAAGGCATTCAGCACCCCGCCAAAGCCGGCTTCCGCGTCCGCGACGATGGGTTTGAGCCAGTCGATCGAGTCATCGCCTTCGGCGTGGCAGATCTCGTCCGCGCGGCGCAGGGTGTTGTTGATGCGGCGCACGACCGCCGGCACCGAATCCGCAGGATAGAGTGACTGGTCGGGGTACATCTCGCCGGCGAGGTTGGCATCGCCGGCGACCTGCCAGCCCGACAGGTAGACCGCGTCGAGGCCGGCCTTCACCTGCTGCATCGCCTGGTTGCCGGTGAGCGCGCCGAGTGCATTCACGAACGGCCGCTCCTGCAGATAGCGCCACAGCTTTTCCGCCGTGAGGCGGGCGATCGAATGCTCGACGGGAATGGTGCCGCGCAGGCGCACCACATCGCGCGCCCGGTAACCGCGCCGGATGCCGCGCCAGCGCGGGCTCTCGCGCCAGCTGCGCTCGAGGTCGTCGGCCGTGAGAAGGGACTTGGAGGGGTTCATGCACTGCACCTCGTGCTACCAAGGGCTTCCTGCCCGGGGCTTGCCATCAAAGGCTTGCTGCCAGGGCTTGCCGTCAACTCAACAGCTCGTACGCCGGCAGCGTCAGAAACTCATCGAAGGTTTCGCTCTTGGTCATCTGCTCGAACAGGCGCGCTGCGGTCGGGAACACACCATTGGTCAGCCGTGCGGCGCCCACCTCACCGTGGATGCGGTCGAGCTCGGCGGTCAGCAGCCGGTCGAAGCGCTCGACGCTCACCGCGACCCCGTCGCTGGTGCGCGCACCGTGGCGCAGCCACTGCCACAGCTGTGCACGGCAGATCTCGGCGGTGGCCGCGTCCTCCATCAGGTGATAGAGCGGTACGCAGCCGTTGCCACGCAGCCAGGACTCGAGGTACTGCACCCCGACGCGGATGCAGCCGCGCAGCCCCTCCTCGGTAATCGCCCCTGCGGGCACCGCGACCAGATCGCGCGCGCTGACATTCACGTCCTGGCGCAGCACGTTGAGCTGGTTAGGCCCCGTCATGACCTCATCGAACGGCTCGCGGGCGATGCTCGCCAGCCCCGGGTGCGCGATCCAGGTACCGTCGTGCCCGGCGCGCGCCTCGCGCAGCTTGTCGGCGCGCACCTGCGCCATCGCCGCCTCGTTCGCCCGCGGGTCGTCCCGGATCGGGATCTGCGCCGCCATGCCGCCCATGGCGTGCGCGCCACGGCGGTGACAGGTCTTGATCAGCAGGTCCACGTAAGACTTCAGGAAAGGTCGCTCCATGGTCACCGTGGCGCGGTCGGGCAGCAGGAAATCCGCGCGGCTGCGGAACTTCTTGATGAAACTGAAGATGTAGTCCCAGCGCCCGCAGTTGAGGCCCGCGGAGTGCTCGCGCAGCTCGTAGAGGATCTCGTCCATCTCGAAGGCCGCGAGAATGGTCTCGATCAGCACCGTGGCCTTGATGGTGCCGCGGGCGATGCCGAGCGCGTCCTGCGCGGCGACGAACACCTCGTTCCACAGCCGTGCCTCGAGGTGACTCTCGAGCTTCGGCAGATAGAAATACGGGCCGGTACCGCGCCGCGCGAGCGCCTCGTGGTTGTTGGCGAAGAACAGCGCAAAGTCGAACAGCGCGCCGGACACCGTCTCCCCGTTCACGCGCACGTGCTTCTCGGGCAGATGCCAGCCACGCGGGCGCACGATGAGGGTCGCGGTGCGCTCGGCGAGACGGTACACCTTGCCGGTCGCCGGATCCTCGTAGCTGATGGTGCCGCGCACCGCGTCCGCGAGATTCACCTGCCCGCGGACGATGTTGCCCCAGGTGGGCGAACAGGCATCCTCGAAGTCGGCCATGAACACCTGCACCGGCGCGTTCAGGGCGTTGATGATCATCTTGCGGTCGACCGGGCCGGTGATCTCGACACGACGATCGCTGAGGTCCGCCGGTACCGGCGCGATGCGCCAGTCCGCCGCGCGCACCTCGCGGGTCGCCGTGGGAAAGTCCGGCAGGACGCCGTCATCGAACTGCGCCTGTCGCTCGCCGCGCGCGGCGAGCAACTCGAGGCGGCGCGGGTTGAACCTGCGATGGAGGCTTGCCAGCAGCTGCAGCGCGAGCGGTGTCAGCACTTCTTCCGCGCGCTCGAACCGCTCACCCTCGATCTCGATCTTAGGCCCGGCCTGCTCGCGTGAGTACACCCGGGCGTGCGCTTCGACGTCCATGGTGTCAGCATACGCGCATGCGGCGCGAATTTGACTATGGAAACTTCACACTGTTAATTTCACACAGAGCTTGCTTTCGGGGGAGGCAGCCGGGACGCGGGCTGAACATATGACGGAGCTTCTGCGCAAGGGGCACTTTCTCGGCGCCAAGCTGCGCTCGGTGCGCCGGCGCAATGGGCTGACGCTCGAGGAGCTGTCGGTGCGCTGCATCCAGCGCAAGCCCGACATTGCCCCCTCGGTGTCCTACCTGAGCATGATCGAGAGCGGCAAGCGCAGCCCCTCCGCGGAGCTGCTGGAGCTGCTGGCGGAGGTGTTTCAGCGCGCGCCCGCGTGGTTCCTCGACGAGAGCGCGGAGTTCGAGCTGCCCTCGCCCGCAGCCCCGGGCGGCCCGGCGGCGCGCGTGCCGCTCGAGCCCGCTTTCCTCTTCTCCAAGAGCCTGCTGCAGCAGGCGATTCCCGAGCTTCTCGCCCAGACCGGCACCACCGGACGACAGTTCGCGCATCTCCTGATCCGCTCGCACCAGGAGATGTCGCGCAACGACTTCCCCGACCTCGAGCGCGCCGCCGACAAGGTGAGCGAGCGGCGTTTCCCGTTGTCGGTAGACGATCTCATGCGGCTGTGCCGGCGGCTCGGCCTGGAGATCCGCTGGTTCGATCGCAAGCCGGTGCTGGCGCGTGACAAGGATCGCGAGGTGCGCAGCATGGTGCGCTCGTTCTTCGCGGCTCCGCGCGTGGTGTACGCCAACCGCGCGCTGCAGACGGACCCCGCGCGGCTGAAGTTCGATCTCGCCGCGCACATCGCCCACAAGGTGTTGCACGGCGGCGATGGCCTGAAGTCCGCGCACGCCACGGGTGGGGAGATGGGCGGCAGCCCCGAAGGGGGCTCGAGCGCCGCGGGCATGAATGCGCAGGACGTGCTGCACGCGTGGCGCGATTTCGAATGCAGCTTCTTCGCCGGGGCGCTGCTCGCCCCACGCGTGCCGTTCCGCCGCTTCCTGGCACGCGAGCGCTATCGCGTCGAGGCGGGCGGGCGCCTGGAGCTGACTCCGGCGGTGGTGATGCGCCGCATGACCAAGGTATCGCCCTACCCCTACTGGCACTTCTTCGACGCCTACCCTCCGGGGTACCTGCGCGCGGTCTACCGCGGCAACGGCATCCCGCTGCCGTGGGGGAATCTGGCACAAGTGAGCGACCCCTGCCCCAACTGGGCGGTGTTCCGCATGATCGACGGCGAGCGCGGCGCGGGCGGCTCGCAGATCTCGGTGCTGCGCGACGGCGAGCGCTCGCTGCTCTACTGCTGTCACTCGATCCGCGTGCACGACATGGCGGGCAATCCGCACGTGCTCTCGGTCGGCGTGGACCTGGCGCCGGCGCTGGCCTCCAACGGCGTGGCGAGCGACGCGGTGATCGATTCCATCTTCCGTGAGTGCCTGCACCGCCGCGGCGAGGCGCGCATCCCGAAGGCGGCGACGCAGGCGCTGGGCGCAGTGGCCAACGTGTTGAACATCGCCTGGATCGAGGATGCGCTCGCGGCCCCCGCGCGCATCATCTGTCCCCGCAGCAACCGCTGCCCGCGCCCGGAGCGCTGTGAGGGTGCCCGGCCGTCGCGCGCCCGCGAGATCGCCGACGTGCGCGAGGAGATCCTCGGCCGCGAAAGTTGAAGTCCGGAAGCGCGCTCTCACCTCCGAAGCGCGCTCTCAGGGTGCTTGCGGCAGCCGCCCGGCCTGCGTACGCCGGATGCGTTCCATCACGCGCTGCCGGGCGGCCGGGGCAAGCGGCATGGCCGCGGGCGAGGCGGCCGCCCGGAATGCGCGGGCGGCGCCCGCCACCGGCTGCGCTGCCGCCGCGGCGGCGGTCGCGGGCGGGAAGGCGATGAATACGTCGCTGCTGGTCTGCGAGCCCGCGTTGGTCTGCGCATACAGCGGCAGGAATGCTCCGCCGTTGCTCATCAGGGCCTGGTAGTCCCCGAGGAAATACCCGGGCGTGTTGTTCGGCCCAGACTCGGCCTGCGATGCGCGCTGCAGGTCGAACGGCCCCGAGAGGTGGACTTCGTGGAAGGTGGACGCATCGCTCGAGGTCACCAGCCAGCAGTCGGTGAGGATCTCCCCCACCACCGTGTCGTGGCGCAGGTCATAGTAGCTGACGCCGATCACCCCGTCGGCGCGCACGTTGACGGTCGGCGTGAACGCGGGTGCGCTGCGATCGGCGTTGACCTGCACCGGGCTCGCCCAGGTCTGACCGCCGTCCGAGGAGTAGCTCAAGGCGATGCCGTCGTGCTGGCCAGCCGAGAAACGCGAGTCCTGCCATACAACGTAAACGGTGCCATTTTTGGGGGAGACGCTGGCCGAGAACAGATCGGAGGAGTCGCGCACCGGCTTGCCGGTCTGCGGGTCGACCGTGCCCACGGCCTGGACGGTGTTGATGGTGAGCGGTGTGGACCAGGTCGTACCGTGATCGATCGAGCTGATCGTGCGCAGCGCCGCGCTGACCGTGCCGTCACTTGCGGTATCGAGCTCGGTGAAGATGTCGAGCAGGATGTCTCCGGGCAGCACCACGATGATGTTGCCGATGGTCTGGTTGGTGGGACCCGGATCATAGATGCTGCGGGCGGTCTGCCATTTGTTGCCGGTGTCGGCCGTCACCGCGAAGTAGCTCGCTCCCGCCGACGGCGTGCTCAGCCGGTCCCACACGGCATATACGTAGCCCGGATCGTTCGGGTCGGCGGTGATCGAGCCCTTGTCGTTGAAGAAGCTCGAACCGTCCGCGATCAGCGCAATGGGTGCGCTCCAGGTGCTGCCGCCGTCGATGGAACGCGCCACCAGCTGGGCGTTCGATGAGCCGGCGAGCAGCGCGCCGCCGGTGAAGGACAGCGACAGCGCATACACCAGGCCGGTCGGTGAAACCGTCAGCCAGGGGTCGCTGGCGCGCAGGTAGTTGCCCATGTTCTGCGTGGTGCCGCCGGTACACACCGAGAAGTCGGCGTTGGTCACCACCCAGCTCATGCCGCCATCGAAGGAGACGCCCAGGTTCAGCGCCTGCGCGCCGCCGGTCGACCAGCGCTCCTGCTGCCACGCCGCGATCAGATTGGCGCTGTTGGTGGGGTTGACCACGAACGAGGGCTCGACCGCGGTGCCGCCGTAGAGCGTGCCGGGCTGGGTCACGCCGGTGCAGGCGCCGAAGGTGGCGGGTTGCGAGACGCGCACCTGCGGGACGGAGCTGAAGGCGGGCGGGCCCTGCCCGGGCGCGAGGTTGCCGCCGCTGCCGCCACCACAGCCACCGAGCAGCGTCAGCAGCGCCGCGCCCCCGATGGTGCCCGGATGCCCGCGCATCTGCTCTCCCTGGCGTCGCCTGCGGCAGGCTCCCGCAGCAGCCTTCAGCCGGCGATAAAAATCGTCGCCGGATGCTCCAGGCACTCCTTGAGCGCCTGAATCATCGCGGCTGCATCGTAACCGTCCACGAAGCGGTGATCGAAGGAAGACGACACATTCATGATCAGGCGGATCGCGACCGCGCCATTCACTACCACCGGACGCTCGAGGGCCCGGTTCACGCCGATGATGGCCACTTCCGGGGGATTGATGATGGGCGTGCTGACGATGCCGCCGAGTTTGCCGAGGCTGGTGATGGTGATGGTCGAGCCGCTGAGCTCCTCGCGTTTCGCCTTGTTGGTGCGCGCAGCCTCGCTCACACGCCGCATCTCGCCGGCAAGCTGCCAGAGCGTGAGCGCCTGGGCGTCGTGCACCACCGGCACCTTCAGCCCGTCAGGTGTCTGCGTGGCCACGCCCAGGTGCACTGCGCCGTAGCGCACGATTACCCCGCGCTCGACGTCGTAGTGGGCGTTGCACTGCGGGAAGTCCCGCAGCACCCGAATCAACGCCAGTCCCAGGAAAGGCAAATAGGTGAGCGGCTGCGCGCCCGCCGGCAGCTTGTCGTTGAGGTGGCGCCGGAGCGATTCGAGCTCGGTGATATCGAGCTCTTCCACGTAGGCGAAGTGCGGGATGCTGCGCTTGGCCTCGCTCAGGCGCTGCGCGATCACGCGCCGCAGGCCTATCACCTTGATCTCTTCAGTCGCACCGGCCGGGACAGCACGCGGGGCGGGCGCGCGCGCGGCCGGGGTCCCCGCCTGGGGTGGTCCCGGCACCGCCTTGGGCGCGCTGCGCAGCGGCGTCGGCGGCGCACGCCGCGCCACGAAAGCCTCCAGATCCTTCGACACGATGCGGCCGTTGGGGCCGGACCCGGCAACCTCGCGCAGGTCGATGCCGGCCTCGTGCGCGCGGCGCCGGATCGCGGGCGAGGTGGCGACGCGAGCGCTGCGCACGGCGGCGGACGCTTCGGGAGGGGCCGCCACCGCGACGACTGCGGCGGACGCTGACGCAGCGGGCGCGGGTGCGGCGGCAGCGCGCGCTGCGACGGCGTGCGCGGCTCCATTTCCGCTCGCGGTGCGCGCCGGCGTCCCGGCCGCGGTCTCCAGCACCAGCAACTCCGCTCCCACCGGCACCCGGTCCCCGGGAGCGCCGGTGGTCGACAGGACACGCCCACTCGCGGGCGACGGCACCTCCACCGCCGCCTTCTCGGTCATCACCTCCACCACCACGTCATCCTCGGCGACGGTGTCTCCGGGCTTCACGCGCCAGCCGACGATTTCCGCCTCCACTGTACCCTCGCCCAGATCGGGAAGTTTGAAGACGTAGCGGCTCATCCCGCCTCCACCACCTCTTTCAGAGCCGCGGCGATGCGTGTCTGTCCCGGGAAATACTCCCACTCGAACGCGTGCGGGTAGGGCGTATCCCAGCCGGCCACGCGCTTCACGGGTGCTTCCAGGTTCCAGAAACACTCCTCCTGGACGGTGGCCACGAGCTCGGCGCCGTACCCGCCGAAGCGCGTGGCCTCGTGTACGACCACACAGCGGCCGGTCCTGCAGACCGAAGTGCACAGCGTGTCGACATCGAGCGGCGCCATGGTGCGCACGTCGACGATCTCGGCGTCGATGCCCGTGAGGCGCACGGCGGCCTCGGCGACATGCACCATGGTGCCGTAGGCAAGCACCGTCACGTCCTTGCCCTCGCGCACCACCTCGGCGCGGCCGATGGGGACGGCGTAGTGACCGTCGGGCACCTCGCCGCGCGGATGAGCGCTCCACGGCACGGCGGGCTTGTGTGGATCGCCGTCGAAGGGACCGTTGTAGAGGCGCTTGGGCTCGAAGAACACCACCGGGTCCTCGCCCTCGATCGAGCTGATCAGCAGTCCCTTGGCGTCGTACGGGTTAGAGGGCATGACCACCTTGATGCCGCACACGTGCGCGAAAATGGCTTCCGGGCTCTGCGAGTGGGTCTGACCGCCGCGGATGCCGCCACCGCAAGGTGTGCGGATGGTCACGGGCACCTGGAAATCCCCGGCCGAGCGGTAACGAATGCGCGCCAGCTCGCTCACCACCTGGTCGAAGCCCGGGTAGATGTAGTCGGCGAACTGAATTTCCGCTACCGGCTTCAGTCCGTTCACGCCCATGCCGATGGCGGCGGCGATGATGCCGCCTTCCGCGATGGGGGTGTCGAGCACGCGCTGCTCGCCGTACTTGCGCTGCAGTCCGTCGGTCACCCGGAACACGCCGCCGAAATAGCCGACATCCTCCCCGAGGATCACCACCCGCGGGTCGCGCCCGAGCATCACGTCCATCGCGGAGTTGAGCGCCTGAACCATGTTCATGCGCGGCACGGCTCAGCCCTCATGCGCCACGGATGGCGCCGCGTGTCCGTCATCCGCCTGCGCCGCGAGCAGCCCACGCAGCACTTCCCGCTGGCGCGCCAGGTTCGGCGGCATGTCCCTCAAGACATCATCGAACATCGTGAGCGGATCGAGGAACGGCCCGTGCGTGAGCGTGCCGTACGACTCGGCCTCCTTCCAGCAGGCCGTCACGTGTGCGTCGAGCTCCTTGTGCAGCCGCGCATGACGCTCCTCGGACCACTCGCCGAGCGCGATGAGATGCTGCTTCAGCCGCGTGACCGGATCTCCCAGCGGCCAGGCCCGCCACTCCTCCTTGGGTCGATAGCGGCCAGGATCGTCGCTGGTGGAATGCGCCGCTGCACGGTAGGTCACGTGCTCGATCAGTGTCGGCCCCCCGCTCTGGCGGGCACGCTGCGCCGCCCACTGCGTCACGGCGTACACCGCCAGAAAGTCGTTGCCGTCGACCCTGATTCCCGGGATGCCGTAGCCGGGGCCGCGCTGGGCGAAAGTCCGGTGCTCCCCGCCGGCGAAACCCTGAAACGTGGAAATCGCCCATTGATTGTTGACCAGGTTGAGAATCACCGGCGCCTGGTACACGGCGGCGAAGGTCATCGCATAGTGAAAGTCGGCTTCCGCGCTCGCGCCCTCGCCGATCCAGCTGGCGGCAATATGGTCCTCGCCCTTGATGGCGGCCGCCATCGCCCAGCCCACCGCCTGCGGGAACTGCGTCGCGAGGTTGCCGGAGATCGAGAAAATATTGCCCTTGCCCCAGTGGTACATGATCGGCATCTGCCGGCCCTTGCACATGTCGTGCGTGTTGGACAGGCATTGGCACATGAGATCGACGAGGTTGCGTCCGCGCACCACGTGCAGGGCCTGCTGCCTGTAGGAAGGGAACAACATGTCTCCCGGCTGCAACGCCATCGCGGCGGCGACCGCCACCGCCTCCTCGCCGGTCGACTTGATGTAGAAGGAGATGCGCCCCTGGCGCTGAATCTTCTGCATGCGATCGTCGAACAGCCGGGTGAGCAGCATGTGGCGCAGTGCCACCTGCAGCTCCTGCGGCTCGAGATGCGGGTTCCACGGCCCGACGGCGCGGTGCTCGTCGTCGAGGACGCGCACCAGCTCGAGTGACAGATTCTCGATGTCGCGCGGCGCGACGGTCACATCGGGGCGGTTGACGGCGCCGGCGGCGGAGAGCTGCAGATAGCTGAAGTCAGGTTCCTGCCCTGGCCGTGCCGGCGGCGAGGGAACGTGCAAGCGCGACCGTGGGATCATGAGGTTGCGGTGGCGAGGATGAGTTCGGCAGGATTGTAGTCGCCTCAAACCGGTAACACTACGTGAAGCCCAGACGTACCTTCCGCGGTGTCGTCCTTCGGGGCGCGATGGGACACAAGGCGCCCGCGCCGCCCGGCAAGGCGCGCGTGTCCGTAGGGCGAGAGATCGCCGGACGCGCCGGCAAGGGGGTGACGGTCATCAGGGGCCTGCCGTACGACGAGACACGACTCGCGGAGCTTGCAGCGCACCTGAAGAGACTGTGCGGCGCAGGCGGCGCAGTGAAAAACGGCGTGATCGAGATCCAGGGGGAACATCGTGACCGCGTGGTGGCCGAGTTGGGCAAGCTCGGGCTTGAGGCCAAGCGCTCGGGGGGCTGAAGCCTTGACGCGTCCGGCAGGCACGCCGGCGGTGGCGGCGTAGTGGGCCGCAAACTGGTATCGGCGCCCGTTTATTGCTATAGAGAGAGCATGGCAACCAGCGACGCGGGACAAAAAGTGAACAACAACCGTAGCGACTCATCCCGGGGGGCGGGCGGCAACGCGCTGCTCTTTGCGCGTAACTTCTTTCGTCACCCGCGCATGCTCGGCTCGATCGTCCCGAGCTCGCGCTTCCTCATCAAGCAGCTGTTGGAGCCGGTCGACTTCGGCCGGGCACGGGTAATCGTGGAGTACGGCCCGGGAGTCGGTGGTATTACGACCGAGGTCCTGCGTCGCATGCATCCGGATGCCGCGCTCATCGCCATCGAGATGAACCCCGACTTCGTGAGCTACCTGCACGAGTCGATTGCCGACAAGCGCCTGAAGGTGGTGGAAGGCTCCGCGGTCGCCGTCGACGAGATCCTGCGCCGTTTTGGCTTTGCGCACGCCGATTACATTATTTCCGGCATACCCTTCAGCACCATTCCCGCACCGCTGCGCCAGCGCATCCTGCGCAAGACGCGCGATCTGCTCGAGCCCGGCGGCGCCTTCCTGGTGTACCAGTTCTCCACGCGCGTGCTGCAGGACCTCAAGCGGACCTTCGGCTACGTGGGGCGCAAGTTCCAGCCGCTCAACGTACTGCCGGCGCACCTGTTCATCTGTCAGCCCGCAACGGCCTGACCGCCTCGAGCGCGCGCCGCCAGTAGTGGCGCGCACGTCGCGGTCACGGCGCTGCGCCGCGCAGTGTGCGCAGCAGCTCCTCGCCGAAATAGCCTGCCGGGATCGTGCCCTGCTTCATGAACTCCAGGTGGAACTGCCGGGCGGAGAAGCGCGCGCCGGACGCCTGCTGCGCGCGCTTGCGCAGAGCGAGGATCTGATCCTTGCCGAGCCGGTAGGTTATCGCCTGGGTCGGCCAGCGTGCATAGCGCGTGACCGCCGCGCGTGCCGTCTTGCAGCTCGCCTGTTTGGCCTCGAGTTTGAGCGCCGCGGCGTCCTGGCAGGAGCCGGGCAGGAAGTCGACCACCTGCGAGAAGAGGCTGACCGCATCCTCGAACGACAGTCTTCCGGTGTGGATGCCGGTGTCGATCCGCACCCGCAGATCGCGCAACAGCTTGCTGCGCAGCTGATAGAGGTGCTCCTCGGGCGTGTAGAAGCCGTGCGGCTCTCCGGGAGCCGCCTCCGCCAGCAGGCCTTCCGCATACAGTGCCCAGCCCTCGGCGGCGAGCGAGTCCTGCCACATGGAAGAAGAATCCTCGACCGCACCGGGCGTGAGCCAGCGGATGGGCGAGATCTGAGCGCGGTTCTGCGTCATGACTTTGTAGTGCCAGTCGTGACCGGGGAAACCCTCGTGGGCGGCGAGCGCCGCCATCGCCGCGTAGTTGTGCTCCTGCCGGAGCGTCGCGGCATCCTCTCCCGTGGGGGTGACATAGAAACGCCCGACGCCGGTCTGCTTGAACGGCGGCGCCGGGTAGTAGGCCGCACCCTCGATCGAGGCGCGCAGCGGCGGCGGGGTCACCGTGACCTCGAGGCGATAATCGGCCGGCACCTCGAACAGGCCGGTGCGGCGCGCATACGCGACCAGCCGCTGAGCGGTGCTGCGATAGCCCTCGAGCATCTCCGCATCCGTCTGCGGGGCATTCTGACTCACCTGCGCGAAGACCTGCCGCACGGTCTCACCACCGTCGCCGCCGGCGGGCCACTGATGGGACGCCGCGATCTGCTGTGCGAGAGCGATCACCTGCGCGCGCGTGCTTTCCACCACCGGCCAGGAGCTGGCGAACAGGCCTTGAGCGGTATCCGCCACGCGCAGGCTGTGGTGCAGCGACCAGTCGTACTCGCTCTCCCCAAGGGCGAAGTGATCTGCGCGATAGGGCTCCTTGGGTCTGGGCGTCGGCGCCTCCGCGGCGCCCGGCTCGAAGTAGGTCGCTGCGATGAACTCGCGCAGCCGGCGGTAGGCGGCCCCCCCATCGTCGCCCGCAGCCTGCAGCTCGCGCAGCAGCTCGTCGCGGCGCGCGGAGGCGATGTCGCCCGCGGCGATCTGCGGCAGCGTCTTGCTGAAATAGTCGGCATCGGCCGCCGCGCTCTGCAGGCCGTAGTCGATGAGTACCCGCCAGTCGGGCGTGTTGTGCGCTGCGATGCCGGCGGCAAGCTGGCGCTGAGCGGTGGCCAGGTAGCCGGGCACCGCTCGGGCGCGGGCGATCACGGCCTGCCACTCCTTATCGGTCCCGTAGGTCGCACCGCCGGTAGGGGTCATCCCCTGGATCTGCCAATCGACGCCCCGAAACGGCTCGTCCACGTAGGAGTCGAGCGAGCGCTGCTGGTGGCGGCGCACCTGGTGCTGGCGCAGCAGGAACGCAATTTCCGCAAGCGCCACCGAGCGGTCGATCCGCCGTCGAGCCGACAGCCGCGCGGGTGCGAGCGCGACGAAGCGCGCCCGGAATTCGACCAGGTGCGCGTCTTCCTTCTGCAGCCCCTCGGGTGAGTAGTCGCGCAGCGCGCCATCCACGTCTGCCAGCTGCGGATCGAACGCGGCGCCTCCGAGATACGTGGCGACCACG
>Ga0123356_10006005_pt1 | contig 12313 bp, 7 predicted proteins | sample TergutEmb28metaG_2_FD_92546 | JGI IMG/M metagenome (GOLD analysis project Ga0123356, IMG submission 92546) | Embiratermes neotenicus P3 segment gut microbial communities from Petit-Saut dam, French Guiana - Emb289 P3 | ecosystem: Host-associated > Arthropoda: Insects > Digestive system > Gut ... | reverse complement strand
TTTTCGATCGTAACCTCATCATCGAGAATAGCTTGGTAGGCGCGAGCTTCCGCCAAAGGTGTAAGCAGCACCCGCGTGTTTTTCTCGATTATCGCTTTGAGAACCACCTGGGTGGCATCGGTCGTGTTTCGCGGAAGCCATGTCAGATCTCTGCTCTGCGAATCGTACATCGTTGTACACAGCCCCCCGAAAGGCCTGGCAATCGCCCCACTCAAGGCTGGCGGGAACCCCGAATCATGGTCAACCTTGAGTTCCTTTTCCGGTCCCTCGGACTCAAAACCTAATTCGGGTACTACAACCCCAAGACGGGATTCGAACCATTCCGAAACGATACGTCGATGGCACCAGTTATCCGCAGTCAGCGGCGGCTTCTCCCAACACAGCAGCACGGGTTCTACTCCACCTGCAAGTTCGTGCAGAGTATCCCATGTTTTCTGCGGATCTAGTGGTGCTAGTATCTCCCCGTCGTACAGAACCATGTACTGCTCTTTCGATACGCTCTTGAACCATTCGCCAGGTGCAAGAGCCTTGAATACGCGGTACCCAGCCGGAGTCCCGCGCGGCGCGTATCTTGCAATGCATATGCGTCCTGGCCCCTTGTACCCCGCAAAACACGATGTCTTCATTCTTCATTCCTTGTCCGTCGTACCGACGCGACCGCCGCACCATTAACTCCCATCGCTTGATTGCGATTCAGCGCCGCGCGACATGCAGCCCGCCCCTTCTTGGCTATGTTTTCGATCTGAGCCAACTGGTTTTCGAACGCTTCCAACTCTTCGGCATGGTTCGAAAGTCCGACAACCTCGCCGTTCTCCACCATCATGCCAGAGTCCTTGAGCAATGCAGCGACTATTCGCTCTATTCCTTTCGCCAGTTCCGCTTTGTTCGTATTATCTGCGGATTCCTCGTCTTCCACCGCTCGAACCGTATTGTCCAAAACCAGGCCCGTCTGCTCCTCCGAAGCAAGCAGTTGGGTACTCATTGCTCGAATATCATTGTACGTCCTGCATTTTCCATCACGAATAGCACGAAACAGAGTTTCCTGGTTGACTGGGGTGAGTCTGGACATCTCAAACGCTTGGGACGGCGAAATCACACTGCTCACCAGAGCGTCTTGAAATTCCGACGTAAGGTTGAGCAAGCTGGTGCGTTCGGAAATGCGCCACACTTGCTTCATTCCAAGACGTTTTGCCAGATCTTCAACCGTGATCCCTTCGTCCAGCATTTCCCGATACGCCCTGGCTTCCTGCAATGGCGTAATGTCCACGCGTGCCTGGTTTTCGACAATTGCTTCGAGCTTCGCCTCCGTATCGGTTGTTTCCTGCACAACGGCCCTGACTGTTTTGAATCCACCCAGTTGGTGCGCACGCCATCGACGCTCGCCGCAAACGATCATGTACTTGCCATCGCCGATGCGACGGACCTTGATCGGATGAATAAGCGAATTCTGCTCGATACTCCTGTACAATTCTTCGAGGGCGCTATTGGAGAACACCATCCGAGGTTGATTTGGGTTCGAAACGATCATGTCAACCGGAATATCGCAGATCTCCGGGGTGTTTTGGGAGGAGGAACTACCGTCCATGCGAATCCTACATGCTCCTTGTTGCTGAGAAATCATCATTCTTCATTTGCAGACAATAGGAATCACGGTGGACGCAGCACTGCAAAATATCACTACGAATGTCTAACTTGCTTTCGCCGTCGTGCCAAGCAGCACCGCCAACCATAAAAACACGCAAGTCCCGGGAAAGACAAGAAACCAGCATAGACCAGTGGCACAACATCAATATCACGGTGCCCCTTTCTTCCCCCAACCCAATCACCGCCTACGCGCCTTGCGTCCACTACTCTTCTTCGGCGCACTCGGCTTCGCCTTGCTCGCAGCCTTGTTCCCACCAGAAGACGACGCCCTAGCCGTGCTCGCACGCCCGCTCGACCGCGCTGGTGCCGGTCGCGGTCTCGGTTTTTGAGCCCGCGAAGAACTAGCACTGGAAGAACGCGGAGCGCGAGATGCCCCTCCTGTCGCTCTGGCAGAAGAACCAGCCCGCGGAGCACGCGTTCTCGAAGCCGTCGCCCCGCCACCACCGCCACGCGCGCTCGATCCACGGGATGACTGAGACGCACCAGCACGCGATGGGGTTCTCGGTGTCCTCCTCAACGCGGTGCCACCGTTCGCTTCTGTCGACTTGCCCGCAGCAGAATCGTTCGCACGAAGCCTGCTGCCCGTCGAACCACCGCGATCAGAAGCCCGCATCCTGCTGCTTGTCCGAGGTCTGCCAGATTGAACCGAAGACGCACCGTCACTTGACGAAGCACCCGCCCCGTCAGATGCCCGCGACCTTCCTCCCTGCCTCGTTCTTCCCGACCGACCAGATGACGCTCCATCGCGTCCAGAATCTGCTCCCGCCGCGGCCGCACTTGCTTCACCTGCCCCAGCGGAGCTCGAATCTCCACCCGATCCAGCCCCCCCACGGTGCCTGCCTCGGCTCGATCGACCATCGCTGTCACCATCCTCAACAGCGGCTGATGACGACGAAACCGAATCGTCGGCCGCGCCATCGTACCCCCCACCACGCCCGCGCCCTGCCCCAACCGCACCTTGCGATCTTCCCGATGAATCTCCACCTACGTCACCGTCGCCCAAATACTCCTCATCGTCCGCGTAATCGATTTCTCCAGCAGTCGCGCCATCAAGCCCGCCTCCCAACAACGCCTGAAGGGCCGCGCACCCGCTCATCGATGAAAACACCATTAGCCCAGCAAGGGCCAACGCGCACCTTGACAGCATCCGGTTTTTCGATCCAACACGAAAATACCACACCGAATCTATTCTACTGCTCATTTTCGTTCACCATTTCCTACCACATAATCATTCCACAACAGCAAAAATCGGCTCGCCGCATCGAAATCCTTGACCTAACTAGAACCTAAGCCCAAAATTCAACATAAGCCCGATCGATACTTGGTCGTCAAGCTCATCATCCTCGGGGTTATATGCATACGTGGAATACTCGTACTCATTCCCGCCATCTTCTGACTCCTCGTCGGATTTGGGAATCCGTATATTGGGAAAAAACACACTCGCTCCAATATGCAACACACTAATCTCATAACCCAAACCAACAGTAGCTCCTGCCCTCACTACCGACTGCGAATCTTTATACTGTCTACCGTCGTCACAAGTGTCAGTCGTCGCCATCGAATAATTCACAATGCCGAACTCGCCAGAAACGTAAAACCCCTGATAGTCCTCGGAATAAATCTTCAAGCCAACCAGTACCGGAATCTCCGATGTGGTTGATTTGAACGACCAATAAGGTTCGTCCGGACCATCACGAGACACAAGCGGCTTGGTGTACTGGTGCTTGATGTAGCCAATCCGTGCAGTCAACGCGACATTCGGCGTAGCGAAAACACCAAGGGCCACCAACCCGCCATACCCAATCCCAGCCGCGTCAGCCCAGTTCCCAAACGGCACAACTAACGCTCCATCGGCACCAAACGTGATTTTCGTGGACGAATCCTCCAAAGGCTCCAACCCATCCTCTTCTGCCCCACCTTCCACATCCGCGTTCCGATCATCTTCATCAGCCAATGGCTCAGAACCGTCCTCATCCGCGTCATCAAATTCCTGATTCGAACGTAGATCAGAACCGCCATTGTCCTCCTTGACACGCCCAGCGAAGCCCTCTTCATCGGCAAAAGCATATCCAGGTTGGCATGTGCCAGTCAACACAATTGCCGCAATCAGGCAGCATTCGGTCACGATGTTTTTCATGGTATATGGGAATTGGGAAACAATGCAGAACACTTATCGGTAACTCACCTACGCGCTCTTAGATATTGCGCGTGGTTTTTGATGCGGTGAATAATGCAGCTTCCGTGCCATGCCACCAGCCGCTCTACGCTCCATCACAATTCCACAAGTGCGCCGGGTCATACCCCGCCTCACAGCACAATCACCTGCCAATCAATCGGCGAGTTCTTGCCGACGCACCATGCCCAGCCACGTACCAACTACGTAAATACCCAATAAGTCATGGCGTCAAATCCGCCAGCCTTTGCGGCAGGAACTCCGTTACAGATTTGTTCTCTCCCAAGTATCCACGAATACTCGTATAACTCTGACCTGCCGCCGGGAACGCGCCGCCCTCCCATATGAAATTACTCAACTGAACCTTCGACGACCCCTGCGACACCTGCACATCGGAGCCATTAGCCACAATCGACACACCACTCACCTCTAACCTGCAAGACTGATACGCCATATGATTCGAACCAGCCAAATCCGCAACAGTCGCCACCATCGGAACCAACGCTGCTCCCGACACCCTACTCGCTATCGTATGCCCAGTTGTTAACTGAACCACACCATTATACACAGACATCGTACCCGAAATATCCAACCGATCCCCAACTACCACAGTCGGCAATGTAGACTGAGTATGCACAAATATACATCCCCACAACGGCTGCGACTCATCTGCAATGTAAAACCCATTCGACGCCCCAACCAGCTTGCGAACTCCCGTCACCACCGCCTCCGCAAACCTCACTTCCGCCCCAGTCCCCATAGTCTGACGCGCATTCGCAATGGTCGTCGACGCCACTGGGCATTTCGCACCCCTCGCATTCGGAATCGTCGGACACTTATCGCATACATCCCCAATACCATCACCGTCTTGATCCGCTTGATCAGGATTGTAATCATACGGGCAATTGTCTGACCCATTACCAATACCATCGCCATCCACATCATTCGGATCCAAATTATACTCACAATTGGTATTGTCCGAGTCAAATGGACACACATCGCACTCATCCCCAATACCATCACCATCAATATCCCCCTGCCCACTCTCCAAACTCCTAACAGGATTAAACACAGTCGGACACTTATCCTCAGAATCAGGAATCCCATCTCCATCCTGATCCCCCTCAGTCGGAATCCCACCATACTGCCCAGGACGCATCGGCACACAACTCGGCTCATTCGTCGGCGTCCCACAAAAATATAGCGGATATATCGGCGTTATCGCCGAAACAACACCAGACAGCGTCACAGACGTACTCGGATCATCCGAGATACACGCCTTTTTCGCCACACCACAAACCCCAGTTCCCCATAACGCATTATCACCGGAATCAGCCGCCTTCGGCATATCCTCACAATGCCCCTTGCCAAGTTCCGACATCAACGCCGAATCCCCATACATAGGCCTCCCAGAACGCAACACCAACACAGTATCCGCCAACTCCGCATTCGTCACCGCCGAATGCCTCTTATGCTCCTTCCCATTGAATATCGCAATATCAGCAAAATACGTCTTCTTCAACATCCCAATCGCATGATACGTCCCAGTCGCCAACGCACCATTAGTTGTGGCCATCCGCCAGATATCCTCTTCCGAAAAATACCCGCCAAAATTATTCTCGTTCAACCCACGAACACACTTAAACTCTCTAACAAAACTCATAGAACCACTAGGCATCCAATCCGTCCCCAATGCTATTATCGCACCCGCCTTGTGGAACAACGTCATACGATTCGTATCACCATACAACGACACATTCGTCCGCGGAGACCATATCAATTTAGTCCCAGTAGTCGAAAAATGCTTCACATCATCAGCAACCAACCCAACCCCATGAATCCACGCCGACGTGTTCATCAACAAATTGTTGGACCCCTGACTCAAACAAACAAACTCATTCCGCGCCGCCTTGTTTATCCCCTCAGCCACATGAGGAACATAAAACGCTCGCCCCTTTGCATACGAACTCGTATCCATATTCGAACCATACCCACACCCACTACTCAACATCTTCCCCCCACTATCACCCAACGGAAACGTCTGATACGTCAACGCCGGAATTCCCAACCCCTCATTCATATCATCCTTATCCACATTCCTAAGTACACCCTTCGCACCATTAGACCCATTTATCGACGTCGCCCCACTCATCATAAACCTTAACTCAACCCCCACCTTCACCGCCTCACTCGCCCCACTATTCGTAGCTATCTCCGGCTTACCATTCAACCCCCTACGCCACTCATGACGATGCTCATACCTAACATCCTTGAGAACCGCCGGATTCCCCTTTCCAAACGGCGGATTATTCCCATATGTCACATGATCATGCGAATTAATTAGCCCTGGACTAATAACACCATCCGGACACACAACCTTAGTCGCAGCAGAATACAACGCCTCACCCGAACAATCACAACCCACACACTCAATACCCCCATCCGCACCAACCAACACCTCCCCACCCTCATAAACATCATCCGGACCCAGCACCACCCCACGATAAACCGTCGCACCACTACCCACCGACACCACACAAGTGCCCGCAGAAGGAGCGTCACCAAGCGATCCACACGAATGAATCTCACTCACACTCCCAGCCGTCTGACCACCACCAGTTCCACCACCACCAGTCCCACCACCACCAGTGCCTCCATCTCCCGCTTCCCCACCAACATCGCCACCTTCTTCATCACCCCCATCCAGATTCCCACTCCCACCAGCCCCGCCATCGCCACCCGTCGACGAATCCGACGCGTCATCGCCACCACATGCGCCAACCACAAACGCCATCGCCACGCCAACCAACACAACCAACAATGTCGACTGCTTACGCATTAAAACCTCCAACACAAAAGAATTAACTCACACAGAACACTCACCAACACACGCCAAATAACTTGTTCAGTACATGTTCGACGCGCGCCGAGTGTGAACTGCGCCACTCGCAAAACACAAACCTAGCGGAACTTTCTATGACTATCGGGATGATGAGTTCGGGAATACTAATCCGCAGTCTGCCAACTCGCAAGCCCCAGAATAGAACCTGCGAGTGGATTGCGACATTGCAGCGAAAACTACCAACTACGCCGTGCTAGCAACGGACTTGCCTCTACCCACCAGCACTGCCTGCGCAGCCGCCAACCGCGCTATCGGAACGCGGAACGGGGAACAAGACACATACGCCAACCCAACGCTATGGCAGAAATGGATCGACGCCGGATCACCACCATGCTCGCCGCAAATCCCCAACTTGATGTCTGGACGCGTTTGCTGCCCACGCTCAACAGCCATCGCTACCAACTGACCCACGCCCTCAACATCCAGCGACTGGAATGGATCCTTCGCGAAAATCCCCGAGTTCACGTACTCAGGCAAGAACCTCCCAGCGTCATCACGCGAAAGACCCATCGTCGTCTGGGTCAAGTCATTCGTCCCAAACGAGAAGAACTCCGCTGTCTTCGCCAACTCATTCGCACACAGCGCAGCCCGCGGAAGCTCAATCATCGTCCCAAACATTATCGACACCGGCTTCTTCGCCTTCGGCAACACCTCGGCACCAATCGCATCAAACTCAGCCTTCATCTTGTCCAACTCACGCTTCGTCATCGCAAGCGGAATCATCACCTCGGGCTGAACATCCACACCCTCATTGGCACAAGCTACAGCAGCCTCGAAAATCGCGCGCATCTGCATGGTCGCAATCTCAGGATAGCAAATCGCCAAACGCACCCCTCGATGACCCAACATCGGATTGAACTCATGAAGCTCCGCAGTTTTCTGCACAAGCTTCTCCACCGACACCCCCATCGTCTTCGCCAAATCCTCAATGTGAGCCCGCTCGGTCGGCAAGAACTCATGCAACGGCGGATCCAATGTCCGAATGGTCACCGGCAGACCATCCATCGCCTTGAATATCCCAATAAAATCCTCACGCTGGAACGGCAACAGCTTATCCAACGCCCGCTCCCGCTGCTCCACCGTGTCACTCAAAATCATCTCACGAACAGCCGCGATCCGATCCTCACCGAAGAACATATGCTCAGTCCGACACAACCCAATCCCCTGCGCACCAAACTTACGAGCCACCCCAGCATCATGCGGCGTGTCAGCATTCGTACGAATCTTCAACCGACGAACCTCATCAGCCCACTCCATCAACTGCCCAAAATCACCCGTCAACTGCGCCGCAACAGTCGGAATCGCCCCCAAATAAACCTTGCCAGCAGACCCATCCAACGTCAGAAAATCCCCAGCCTTAATCGTCACAGTCTCAACCGCCACCTTGCCGTCGTAAACCGTGATGTCCATTTTCTGCGCTTTGTAATCAATGTTCAGCGCAGACACCCCAGCAACACAACACTTCCCCATCCCACGAGCAACAACAGCCGCGTGACTCGTCATGCCACCACGAGCAGTCAGAATCCCCTGCGCCGCATTCATCCCATGAATGTCCTCCGGCGAAGTCTCAATGCGAACAAGCAAAACCTTCGTGCCCTCAGACGCCAACTTCTCCGCCTCATCAGCACTAAACACAACAATCCCACTCGCCGCACCAGGACTCGCAGGAAGCCCAACAGCCAACGTCTTCTTCGCAGCCTTAGGATCCAAGGTGGGATGCAACAACTGATCGATCGACGCCGGATCCACACGCATGATCGCCTCTTCCTTCGTGATCAGCCCCTCACGCGCCATCTCAACAGCCATCCGAACCGCCGCCGCCGCAGTTCGCTTGCCCACGCGACACTGCAGCATGAAGAGCGTCCCCTCCTCAACCGTAAACTCAATGTCCATCATATCGCGGTAATGCTTCTCGAGCCTCTCGTAGATACCCTTGAGAGTCACATAAGCCGCGGGCATACACGCCTCAAGCGAGGTCCCAGGACTTCCACTATTCTCTGCAGCCCTCGTGGTGACATTGAAAGGAGTCCGAATCCCCGCAACAACATCCTCACCCTGCGCATTCGGAAGCCACTCTCCGTAAAACGCATTCTCGCCAGTCGAAGGATCACGAGTAAACGCAACACCAGTCGCGCTAGCATCACTCAAATTACCAAACACCATCGACTGCACATTGCACGCCGTCCCCCACGCCTCGGGAATGTCATGCATCTTGCGATACGTCTTCGCACGCTGATTGTGCCAGCTCCCAAACACAGCACCAATCGCCCCCCAAAGCTGCTCCCGCGGATCCGTCGGAAACGGCTTACCAGTGTGCTTCAACACAATGCCCTTGAACACAGTGACTAACTTGCGAAAGTCCTCAGCACTCAACTCCGAATCCGGAACCTTCGTCTTGAGCTCCTCAGCATTGTACTTCGTAATGTCGATGCCCTTGCCCTTCGCAACTTCACGACGCGTTGCTTCCAGATCACCCTCGAAATGCTCCTTGCTCACTTCAAGCACGATGTCGGAAAACATGGTGATAAAACGACGGTACGCGTCCCACACAAACTTCTCATTGCCAGTTTTCGCCGCAAGCCCCTCAGCAATTTCGTCATTCAAACCAAGGTTGAGAACAGTGTCCATCATCCCAGGCATCGAAGCCCGCGCGCCACTGCGAACGCTGAACAACAACGGATTGGAGGGATCTCCGAATTTCTTGCCGAGAAGCGCCTCGGTCTTCGCCAAAGCCTCATTGACCTGAGCATCGAGCTCAGCCGGGAAAACCTTCCCGTTCTTGAAGTACTCGGTGCAGACATCAGTGGTAAGAGTGAATCCAGGGGGAACCGGGATCCCGATGTTCACCATTTCCGCAAGGTTGGCACCCTTGCCACCAAGCAGGTTTTTCTGTGCAGCCGTTCCATCAGCCGCGCCACCACCGAAGAAGAAGACGTACTTAGACATATTTCTTTGACCTCACGTGAGCATGTTGAAGTGAGCAACACCCGAGCATTGCTCAGAGACAGACCTCATCAACCTCAATCTGTTTTCTCTAAGAACCATGTCTTCGTCCATCACGAGAACATGGGTGAAAAACTCTCCAAGAACCGGGGCATAAGCGGCAATCGCTGCAAACACCGCTGGATAGTCCCGCGTGCCATGTGCACACCGAAGCTTCCCACGCAACTCAAGCAGCCCATGATAAGCCGCCTTCTCCGCCTCATGCGAAGATTTGTCAAGACAAATCGGATCCACCACCTCACCACAAGGCGACTCCCGCGCAATATTCGTCGCCCGCTTAAATACCTCACCAGCCCGAGACCGAACATCCGCCGTCAACCCAGACAACGCCCGAACCCGCAACAAAACATCAGTCGGAACATCACACCCCGACGCCAAACAAGCGTCAACCACATCCTGCGGATAACCATCCTGCACCAACCCAAATCGCATCCGATCCTCAAAATACGCCCCCAACTTCACACGAAGCTCATCCTTCGACAAATCCAAACCAACTCCCCCAAACCCACAATACGCAGCATCAAGCATCGCACCAACCGAAACCTCATATCCACGATCCCACACCGTACGCAACACACCGATGCACGCCCGACGCAACGCATAGGGATCAGCAGCCCCGGTAGGCGCCAACCCAACCGAAAAACAACCCACCAACGTATCAAGACGATCCGCAATCGCAACCACAGCAGCCGACGCAAAGTCAGCCGTCGAATCCGACGCCCCCTTCGGCTGGTAATGCATCGAAATCACCTTCGACACTCCCTCCAACTCACCCTGAACCAACGCATACGCAGCCCCCATCACACCCTGAAGCTCAGGAAACTCGCCCACCATCAACGACACAAGATCACACTTGCAAAGACGCGCCCCCCGAAGCGCCACAGCCTTAGATTCCTCGTCCAAATTGATCATGTCAGCCAGCAGACCCACAAGCGAAACCACGCGTTCCACCTTGTCCCGAACAGTCCCCAACCGACGTTGGAATACAATCCCACCGAGCTGCTCATATCGCGATTCCAACGCAACCTTGAGATCCTCCTCATAGAAAAACCTCGCATCAGAAAGACGCGCCTTCATAACCCGATCGTTGCCAACACGAATCACGCTATCCGCACCAACACGAGTGATCTCTCGCTTGCCGTCCGCATCCCACACCCCAGCGCCAGCTCCTTCACCATATCCAGATTCTGAAGCAACTGTCGACCCAAGCCCAGCAAATGTCCCCGCAACTCCGAAATACGCCGGGACCAGTTTTCCATCGGACCCACGAGCACAAAAACACTTCTGATGCCCCTTCGCCACGGCGACAATAACCTCATCTGGCAAGGCCAAAAAAGCTTCATCAAATGAACCAACAACCAAAAATGGCTCCTCAACCAAGTTCACATTCTCCGCCAGCAGCTCCTCATCTTCCACAAGAGTGGCCCCCATTTCCCCGCAAATCTTGCGCAAACCATCGGAGATCATCTCCCGACGCATCTCAGCCCTAACAACCACATGAGCCCGCGACAGATCGCCAACATATCGTGAACAAGCAAGCTCAATAGGAGCCGCAGACTCCGACAGATCCCCACCAATCGATACGGAACCCGGAGACAGAAAACGATGCCCCAAGCTCATGCGACCGCTGCGAACCCCAGCAAACTCCATGTCCACAACCTGCCCACCAAGCAACGCCACTATCCACCGCACCGGACGCCCAAACGCCGTGTCCACATCGCTCCAACGCATCGATTTTCGAAAAGGAATCGCCCCACAAATCTCCGCAAGCATAGGCCCCAACAGATCCGCAGTCGCACGCCCCACCTCAACCCGAGTACCCACAACATACGCCCCCTTCGCTGTCTCCTCGATACCCAGTTCACCAACTGAACACCCAATTTTCGAGGCAAAAGCCAACGCTGCTTTCGTCGCGTTGCCCTGTTTATCAAACGCAACCCGAGCCGGCGGCCCCTGAACTTTCTCACTCAAGTCGGGCTGACGCAAAAGCAAACCATCAACGAATACCGCTAACCGACGCGGCGTTCCCATTGCCGAAATCGAGACATGCGAGAGCCGCAACGCCTGCAATCGCTGCCGGAACAAATCGGGAAGCACAGACAACGCCTTATCAACATACGAAGCTGGCAGCTCCTCAACCCCAATTTCGAACAATAAACTCGCTTTATCGGACATCTGGAGCGCGCACTAACCCACAACCACCAACGCTGTCAAGCCACAAATTCATGTCCCGCAATGCTCCCGAGAAACTTCCGAAATCCAGTACGACAGAGAAAACCCTACCACCCCACAATCAATCCCACGCCACCACCGGCAACCGTCCAACAATGTCCAAAGTATCCACACTAATCCGAATAATCGATAGCAACAAATCCAAAATATACCGAGGATTCCCACGTTCCTCACCCCAGCAATTCGGATCATTCACAATCCCGCTGGCCTTATGAACACTCACAGCATAACGCTCCATAACCCACTCAATCGCCGACTTCCCATTCACAACATAATCATAAGCTGACAGCGGAATCCCAGATATCCGAATATGCGGATTATACACAATCGTGCCCTTCTGCCCCTTTTTCAGAAAAGAC
>Ga0123356_10006004_pt1 | contig 12320 bp, 3 predicted proteins | sample TergutEmb28metaG_2_FD_92546 | JGI IMG/M metagenome (GOLD analysis project Ga0123356, IMG submission 92546) | Embiratermes neotenicus P3 segment gut microbial communities from Petit-Saut dam, French Guiana - Emb289 P3 | ecosystem: Host-associated > Arthropoda: Insects > Digestive system > Gut ... | reverse complement strand
AATACAATTACGTCATGCTGGCATATAAATTTAACAAATATGAAAATTACATTGAAAGATATCATTAAAAAAATTCCGCGCTACAGTCGCGATATTTTTGTGATTTTTTATTACAAATTTTTGAGTTTGTTCTACAAAGATAAAAACAAATTCAAAGATGCTTGGCTTATTTGCGAAAGAGGTATTGACGCGAAAGACAACGGCTATCATTTTTTTAAATATATGCGGGAAAATCACCCTGAACAAAAGATATATTATTTGATAGATTTTTCTCAAAAAGCCGAATATGAAAAAGTTATAAAATTTGGCAATCTTATTCAATACAATAGTTTTGAATACAAAATGGCAACGTTTTTTGCATCTCATTTGCTTTCTACACACATTGGTTTTATAACGAGTTGGAGTTTTTTGTTGTACAAAAAATTATTTTTAAGAAAAAAACAGACAAAATTTGTTCTGCTAAATCACGGAATAACTAAAGAAGATATGAGTTGGATTATGAGCAAATGGAAAACAGGTATTGATTTGTTTATTACCGCAAATCAAATTGATTACGACGAAATATCTAATTATCAAAAATATGGATACAAAAAAGAGGAAGTATTGTTGACTGGATACGCAAGATATGATAATTGGCACAATTTTGAAAGCAAACGACAAATTGTTTTTATGCCGACTTGGCGTATGTATCTGGTGAATAGATATTTATACAATAAAAACAATCCGGATATAAAAAATAATTTTATTCAATCGTCTTATTTTAAACATATTGAAAGTTTTCTGAATAATGAAAGGTTAAAAGAGTTGTTATGCAAAAATAATATTGAATTTGTTTTTTACCTACACTATGAAGTACAAAAATCTTTGTCGCTTTTTAATGTTAATAATGAAAATATAACAATAGCGAGCTGGCAAACACACGATATTCCAACATTGTTAAGGGAAAGCGCAATGATGATTACTGATTATTCAGGCGTTGGATTTGATTTCGCTTACATGTACAAGCCATTGATTTATTATCAGTTTGACAAAGAAGAATATTACTCAAAGCATTATTTGAAAGGCAATTTTGATATGGAAAAAGATGGTTTGGGCTACGTCGTGTTAACCGAAAAAGAGCTAATTAATACTATTGAAGATGTGATAAAAAATAATTTTCAAATAGAAAAAAAATATGTTGAAAGAATAAGTAATTTTTTTACATTTCACGACAATAAAAACTGCGAACGTATTTACAATGCAATTACTAACTATACAAAATGAAAAAACTGCTCTTAATAAGATATAAAAGACCAGATAAAATTCAGGAGGGAGGCGAACGGGTTTCTCAAGGAAATTACGATGCTTTTGTCCGTTTGCTTGGCGAGGAGAATGTTGTTACGTACTATATTCACGACGGAAAACCTAAAAACATATTGCACTATTTTCAGGCTGTTTTTTACTTTTTTTATGGGCGTTTTTTCGGATTATCAAGGAAAAAGAGCAGCGAGATTGTAAAAATGGCTTCAGGGTACGACATCGTTTTTATTGACCGCAGCGTTTTCGGCATATTGGCTAAACAGATGAAAGGGAACGGTTATAAAGGGAAAATAATTACTTTTTTCCATAATGTGGAAGAAATATATTTCGGTTGCAAAATTCCGAAATTTATACCCGGACGTTTTATCGTTTTAAATTGTGCCGATAAAAACGACAGATATTCCTGCTTGTATTCTGATAAAATTATTGCTTTAAACGACCGTGATGCGCGTGAAATTCAAAAACGCTACGGCAGGATGCCCGATTTGACTGTTCCGGTTGTGTTTAAAGATTCATACAGCCACGTTCAACCTTCACAGGATAATACCTCCATACCGCTGAAATGTCTGTTTGTCGGAACATTTTTTCCTGCAAATACGGAAGGTATAAAATGGTTTATCGAAGAGGTATTCCCTTTTGTCAATATAAATTTGCAGATTGCAGGAAAGGGAATGAGCCGGCTAAGGAAAATTATGGATATTCCTGAAAAAATAGAGTTGATTTCGGATGCTCCCGATTTAAAGCCATATTTCGAGAGAGCGGATGTCGTTATTCTGCCAATTTTCAAAGGAAGCGGGATGAAGGTGAAGACATGCGAAGCCTTGATGTATGGGAAAAATATTTTGGGAACCCAAGAGGCTTTTGAGGGTTATGAAATTGATTGCGAACTTGCTGGCGGATGCTGTGATACCAAAACCGAATTTATCAACAGGATAGAAGATTTTCTGTCGCAACCGCGACCGCGCTTTAATGCCTATTCCCGCAAAATGTTTCTTGAAAAATATTCTGAGAAATCTGTGGAAAGTAAATTTAAGGATTTGATATTTTGAACCTTTTTTAAATTATTTTGCAATTCTAAAAATTTTTTCGTTACTTTGTCGTGTAGCATTTTTTAAAAATTAAACGTTAGTAAATATATAATGAGAACATTACTGATTTTTGGATTTATTATGACAACAATGTCATTATCAGCGCAAAAGATCGAACGCGGACCTTACACTCTTGAGAAAATTTCCGACAATATCTACCGGATAGAGGACTACAACAGCGTGCGTGGAAGAGGCTCTTATACTAATACTATGGGGCAGACGGAGTATAACAATTGTTCGGATATGTATTTGATTGTCGGTCGCAGCAAGGCGCTACTTATCGACCTCTCGAACAATATACATTGGGCTGACGACGCTGCGGAGTCGCTCCGTAGCCTTGTGAACAAGTACGCGCAGGGACGCGAGCTTGTTATCACGATAACTCACCTGCATGGCGATCACCTCGGAATGTTGCCTGCCTATTTTGATGATACGCAAGTGCGTTTCTGGGTGCCGAAGTCCGAATTTGCAAAATGGAAGTTTTTCCCTAAAAAACGTACAACATTCTTTGCCGATAATGCCTCTATCGACTTGGGAGGCACGGTTATAAAAACTCTGAAAGTAGAGGGTCACACACCCGGCTCGACGCTATTTTTTGTGGAGGGCAGGGATATTGTCTTCACCGGCGACGCCATAGGGTCGGGCAACGGAGTGTGGATATTTTCTGCCGAAGGATTTTCGCAGTATAAACGAGGGATTGCGAAACTTATAAAATTTATCAACAATCCCGCCAACGGCATTAATAAGGATAAACTCGTGATTCAAAGCGGACACTCGGTGCAGATACCCGCCGAAATCGAGACTTTAGGCATTCAATATATACTTGATATGAGCGAGCTTATCAGGCGAATAGAGGCGGGAAGCGGTTATGAGACAATTCACAATGAATGGAATACGCTCCTTGATACTCATTACAAATATGGTACGGCAACAATAACGTGGAGCCGTGCGGCTGAGAAGAAATATTTCGGAAAAAAGGCGCGGACTGTTGTTTTGTGACGTAACTTTTTAAATACAAAAATATGAAAACGCTCAAACATCGAAAACTGATAATATTGTTAACGCTTCTTTTTAGCGGATTTACAGCTAATGCTCAAAACCATGAAGCCACCGATGATTATATGCAGGTTCTCACCTGTTACGATAATACCGTACTCGACGTTTTGCTCAACGACGCCATGATTCACTGCAACCGCAGTGATATAAACCTGACCATAACAAATGGCTCAAAAGCAGGCGCGACGACTATGGTCGATTCCGACAAAAACATTGTCTATACCCGCGCCGCCGGCTTTATCGGGCGCGATATGTTGGAGTATAGTGCGGTTTGCAATGGAACTGCTTACACAGCGAAGGCGTTTATTTCGGTGGTGGAATGTCCTGATAATATTGCTGATGTGGAGTGTTTCGGAACACCTCAGGGATTTCTATGGGATATCAAAGAAGATTGGAGAGGTTCTCAAACCAATGTCTCTACTTATGTAACGCCGATAGTAGCCGATTTGAACGGCGATGGGATTCCTGAAATTCTGGTGGGACGATTTAACCGAGATAGCGGACAGTTTAGAATATATGACGGCGTTTATGTTTATTGGGGACACAACCGCTCAAATCCTACCTTTGTGCCTACGGTAGAAGGGACTTTCACCAGTTATGGTTTTTCGGTGGCGAAGGTAAATATTAATGGTATTATGAAACCAATTTTAGTAATGCCCGGTCATGCCGATGGATATTTGTATGCGTATGATCCAACCTTGACGTCATCGGCGCTGATATGGAAATCAAGCCATCCTTTAAGTAATTCATGGAATTCTGCCGATAGAGACCTGTACACAATGGGTTTTGCGGATTTTGACGGCGATGGAGAAGTTGAAATCTATGCAGGAGGTCTCATTTTTGATGCTTCCACCGGAGTTTTATTAGCAGAAGTGCCGGCAGGAGGAAATAAAGGATATTTTAAATCTCCCCGATATGCAATGAAACAGTATTGTCCATTTGCTGCCGATGTAACCGGCGATGGAATAGTAGAATACATTGCCGGAACAGAAGTTTATTCCGTAAATATCGTAAACAGAACCGGTACGGCAGGCAATAAAATGACATTAATAGCCTCAATACCTCCGGTGGATATGGGTAGTGGCTACACCATAAAAGACGGCGCAACGGTAGTTGCCGACATCAATGGAGACGGACGATTAGATGTAGTAGTACATTGTATTATGAACACAACCGATAGCCCTAATTTGCAATATGGTATTATGGTTTGGGATGTGCAAACACAAACGCTGATAGCCAAAAGCGCACCGACAACAACGTATGACTGGATAGGGAATTTATTGATAGGAAATATAGACAATGAACCGAATCTGGAAATTTTACTGACATCAAACACTGCATCAGCCGGCAAAATTGATGGATTCCGTTGGGATGGCAACCAAACTCTGAACAGAGTATATACATATTCGACAAGCGATCGTTCAGGCGGCACGGGAATCACTTTGTTCGACTTTAATCAGGATGGCGTTATGGAACTTGTTTACCGTGACGAAACAGACTTGCGGATTATGCAAGCCAATCCGGGTACAGGAACTTTCACGAATTTAAGAACCATTCCTGCCACTTCGGGTACATCAGAGGAATATCCGATTGTGGCGGATGTGGACAACGATGGCGCAGCAGAGATTGTTGTAGTAGGAGGTACTACTGCAAATGCAACTCAAGGGTCACTCCGTATTTATAAATCGGGCAATCAGTATCCATGGGCGCCTGCACGCAAAGTCTGGAACCAATACGCATATAATGTAGTCAACATTAACGAAGACCTAACAATTCCGCGTTACCAAATGAATCCCGCAACATTTTTCCCAAACGGAAAACAACCGTTCAATGCCTATCTTCAACAGCAAACCCTGCTGAATACCGATGGCGATCCATATTGGAGTATGCCAAACATTATATGGACAAAAGAAGCGGAAGCAACCGTTGACGACGATGCCGTAACCATTTCCGGCTGCATTAAAAACATTGGCGACGCCGCACTGCAAGCGCCGTTTTATGTGACATTCTACAAAAACGACACAATTGCCGCAAATATAATTGCATTACAATCTGTTAATGAAAAATTAATGATAGACAGTACATTATGTTTCAATTTGACCATAAATAATATAGGCGACCATGCCACTGTTACCTCTGTCTGGATTAGTATTAATGACCGCAACGGCGACTATCCCTACCAGACGCAATGTATGGTTGATGGGCGGCGTGAAATATTTTTAGAAGAAAAACAAACTGACGACAATTATCTGCAAATACTAACTTGTTACGAAAATACTCTCCTTGATGTTCTTCTGAACAACACCATGATTACATGCAATCGCAGTGAAATTGACCTGACAATAACAAGCGGCTCAAAAGCAGGCGCAACGGTTACGGTCGACAGCGACAAAAACATTGTCTATACCCGCGCCGCCGGCTTTATCGGACGTGATACGCTGGAGTACAGGGCAGTTTGCAATGGAACCGTTTACACAGCGAAGGCGTTTATTTCGGTGGTGGAGTGTCCTGATAATATTAGTAATCCGAATTGTTATGGCGAACCGGAAGGGTCTCCATGGAGTATCAGAGAAGCGTGGAAAAGTTCATTAGACATTTTAGTAGCTCGACCATGGTTTGTTGGCGATTTGGATGGTGATGGTTTATCTGAAATAGTTGCAATAAGGAACTACGCTGCTCCGGGGTTCTTACAAATAGTTGTTTTTCCCGGAAATGACAGAGATAATCCTAAAATTATAAATGCAGATAAATTTGCTAATTACGAATGTATTTCGTGGGGAGCTATAGGAAGAGTAAATAATAAGGGAATGATTTTTGTAATAGGAGAAAACGCCGACCGTAAAATTCATGCTTATGAATACCCTTCGGGAAATAAACTGTGGGTATCCGATCAGGATATTACATGGAGTGGAAATTTACCAATAGAGGCGCCTACTATCGGTTTGGCAGATTTTAATGGAGATGGAATACCCGAAATTTACGTTGGCAACAAGATTTTTAATGCCGTCGACGGAAAATATGTTTGCGGCGCCGGAAGTAGCGCAATGAAAGGTTTTGCGTTACAAAACAATGCTACAAACGGAGCTTCTTTAAGTGTTGCGGTTGATATTGACGGCGACGGTTTGCCGGAATTGGTTTGCGGAAATGAAGTTTACAAAGTAGATATTGCCGCTAAAACCATGACTTTATGGAAAAAAATAACCCCTCCGACCATAAACGGAACAAACGTTATTAATGACGGACACGTTTCGATTGCAGATTTTAATGGCGACGGCTTCCCTGATGTTTTGGTAAGTCTGATTCAGCCCGGAGCCGGCAACAGTATGGATAACGCACGGTTTGTAATGTACGGATGGGATGTGATAAATAACGAAATCCTGTTCACCTGTGTTCAAAACAACAAAGGCTCTAAAAATATTCCGCTAATAGGAGATCTTGATGGCGACGGCAAACCTGAAATATTGGTTTTGACACAGGCGCATAATAATAATAATGATGGAGCTATTTATGTTTACAGATTACCTGCAACATTGGGAGCCGGCGCCACATTGTCGCAGATGTGGAGACTAAGCGTAGATGAAACGTGGGGTAGAACAGGGATAACTTTATTTGACTTTAATCAGGATGGTAAAATGGAAATAGTATATCGTGATATGACACGATTACGGATCATAGACGGTAACGGTCAGGATATTACAACATTTCCCTCCACATCTTCAACCACTTGGGAGTATCCTATAGTGGCTGATGTTGATGGCGACGGCATGGCTGAAATCGTTTGTGCAGGTGGACTTGCTTCATCTTTTCAACCGGATAACGGTTATATGACTATTTATAAACCGGATATCGGTCAGCAGTGGGCGCCGGCACGTAAGGTCTGGAACCAGTACGCCTACAATGCCGTGAACGTGAATGATGACTTGACAATTCCGCGTTACCAAATGAATCCGGCAACATTTTTCCCCAACGGCAAACAGCCTTTCAACGCTTTCCTGCAACAGCAAACCCTGCTGAATACCGATGGCGACCCATACTGGTCAATGTCCAACATTATATGGGAAACCGAACCCACAGCAACCATCGACAGCGACGCGGTATCCATTTCAGGCTGCATTAAAAACATTGGCGACGCCGCACTGCAAGCGCCGTTTTATGTGACATTTTACAAAAACGACACAATTGCCGCAAATATAATAGAACTGCGCTCTGTTCCGGAAAAATTGATGCCTGACAGTACTTTATGTTTCGATTTTACCGTAAATAATATAAGCAGCCATGCACCCATTACCGGCGTATGGATCAGCATTAACGACCGCAACGGCGACTATCCCTACCAAGCGCAATGTATGGTTGATGGGCGCAGGAAATTAAAATTGACGCCGGAGTGTTATTCTCTATCCGAAAATTTAATAATCTGTCAAAATGAGCTTCCATATACTTGGAGGGATACGGTTTTCGATGCCGGAACGGATTCAAAGCAGATTATTTTTGAACGGCAGACGGCTGGGGGGTGCGATTCGATAGTGACGCTGGATTTAACCGTAAAAACCGGACTATCGGTTACGGTTTTGGATAAAAATGTTTGTCAACACAATATTGTTCGGCTTAATTTCACAGGTGTTTCGCCTTTTGAAATGGAATATACTTTCAACGGTGTAAGGCAAACCACTACCATTCACGGTATGAACACTATACTTATAGCCTCGCTGACCGGCGAAAATCTCTTTCTTGTACATCGCTTGGAATCATCAAATGGTTGTTCGCTGGAAAATTTGGACGATGAGAATGATGTGAAAATTAACGACATCGTCTGGGCGACCCGCAATGTAGATGCTCCCGGTACTTTTACCCAAAATCCCGAAGATGCGGGGATGTTTTACCCATGGAACAGCGTGGTAGGTTGGAGTTCGACCGACCCGCTTGTCTCTTCCGACGGCAGCGCGTGGAAATATACTTATGAACACAATGACGTTGACACTTGGGAAATAACCAACAATGTGTGTCCGCCGGATTATCGTGTGCCTACTGTCTCTGAAATGGAAAGTCTGGCGAACGTCGCCGCTCAATGGAAAACAATAAACGGCATAAATGGCATGATATTTGGCAGTGAAGATAACACTATTTTCTTGCCTGCTGCCGGTCAGCGTATCGGAAACAATACTCAACTTGTTGCCGTAAACTTGAACGGCTATTATTGGAGCGCTACTTATATGAATAGTATGGGTGGTGGCGCTGCTAATGCTATGCAAATTGCCCCAACATCTGTAATAGTGAGCCCCTACTTCGGAGTCGCTTGCTTCTCCACTCTATCTGTTCGTTGCGTAAAACATGTCGTTCAAAGGGATACGGTAACAGTCAGAGATTGTTCTTATAAACCTTGCGAAAATGGAGAACCAATACTCCAATATGTACCTTTAACACTTTGCCAGCATGAACTTCCATACACTTGGCGGGATACGCTTTTCGATGTCGGTACGGAATCCCAACGGATTGTTTTTGAACGACAATCATCTATTGAAGATTGTGACTCCATTGTTACGTTGAACTTAACAATCAACCCAACAATATTTGACACCATACCGGTGATAACTTGCGACAGCGTACTTTTCTATGGGCAATATTACAGCAAGCCGGGACTTTACACTACTATCCTGGGTTGCGAAATGAAAACTTTGGACTTAACTTTAAATCCTGTACCAACAGTCACAGTTGCAGAAAAAACCGTTTGCCAAAACGAAGCCGTTCATATAATTTTCACCGGCGTTGCGCCTTTTGAATTGGATTATACATTTAATGGTACAAGGCAAAAAATTACGGTTTACGGAATGGATACCGCGCTTATAGCTACGCAAATGGGCGAAAACCGGTTTGTTGTGAATGGTTTGGTAGCCGGAAACGGCTGTTCTCTCTCAGGAGGAGCGGGCGGCGTAGAGATTAACGGCATTATTTGGGCAACCCGCAATGTTGATGCACCCGGCACATTTGCTGCCAAGCCCGAAGATGCGGGAATGTTTTATCAATGGAACCGTACCGTAGGGTGGAGTTCAACAGACCCATTAGTTTCAAGCGACGGTAGCTCTTGGAGCGCTTATGTTGACGATAATACAGGAGTTTGGGCAACATCGAACAATATATGCCCTGCCGGTTATCGCATACCAACGCACCTTGAACAGGGAAGGTTGACAAGCGCAGGTAGCCAATGGGTAACACTAAACGGAGTAAACGGTCGTCTGTTTGGCAGCGGCTATGAAACAATTTTTTTGCCGGCAACAGGGGGGCGCATATCAAATGGCAATCTTAACCTCTCTTTTAATTCTAATGTTGGTCGATATTGGAGTAGTATGGGGATTGATTATACCAATATAGCTCATTCCTTAGAAATTTGGAACACTCATATTCTTCCGGCAATGCCGAACTCTCGCAATCTTGCCTTCTCTGTGCGGTGCGTAAAAGATTCCAACCAGGAAGCGCCTGTTCAAGAGGTGACAATAACAGTCGAAGATTGTAATATTCCGAATCCTTGTGAAAGCGAACCGACTGTCACAGTTGTAGAAAAGAGAGTTTGTCAAAACGACACCGTTCATATAGTTTTCACAGGCACAGCGCCTTTTGAACTTGATTATACTTTCAACGGCACAAGGCAAAGCATTACCGTTTCGGGTATGGATACGGCACTTGTAGCTACACAGGTTGGTGAAAATATATTTATTGCTAACAGTTTAACTTCTGCAAATGGTTGCTTACTGTTGGGAGGAGGCGTAGAAATTAATGGCATTATATGGGCAACTCGCAATGTGGATACACCCGGCGCTTTTACCGATAATCCCGAAGATTTCGGTATGTTTTATCAATGGAACCGTCCTGTTGGCTGGAGTAGCGCCGACCCAATGGTAAACAGCAATGGCGAAACTGTTTGGGATAATAGCCATCCTGCCGGTACAATCTGGGAGGCGGTTAACAACGTATGTCCCGCCGGTTATCGCGTACCTACCGACGTTGAAGCCCAAAGTTTGATAGATGCTGGTAGCCAATGGACTACTCTAAACGGAGTTAATGGTCGCGTATTTGGCAGCGGCGGCAACACTATCTTTCTGCCCGTTGCGGGTTATCGCGACTACGATGACGGCACACGCAAAAACATAGGTTTGACCGGGCACTATTGGCTTAATATGCCGCTCGGCACCTTCAGCGCGACCCTGGGCATCCAAAACAACAACGCGGTCGTGGGTCCCTCCACACGTACCTTCGGGTTCTCCTTGCGCTGTGTAACAGATATTCAAAAAGTAATAGTTATTCCGATAGAAGATTGTACAACTCCAGATCCTTGCGAAAACGGGCAACCAATAACCACAATTTTAACCCTAACAACTTGCCAAAACGAAAGTGTTTTATTTAATGGTAAATATTACAATCAAACAGGAACTTATTCCGACACATTGACGGCAGTAAACGGTTGCGACAGCATTGTAACTTTGCGTCTGACCGTCAATCCGGCGCCTAATTTAAGCACGTCAGCAACCATGTGCCAAACCGATTTTCCATACGTCTTCCGCGACACGACATTTCAACCCGGTACGATAAGCGGCAATTATGTTTTACGACGTAAAACGGTAAATGGTTGCGACAGCACTGTAACTTTGCGTTTAACCGTTGTTCAAAGATACGAATTGGGCGGTACAACAACCATTTGCCAAAGCGATTTGCCATATACTTTCCGCGACACAACATTTCGGGTCGGTACAATAAGCGACGATTATGTTTTCCACCGTAAAACTAAAAGCGGTTGCGACAGTGTTGTTACCTTACGTTTGATTGTCAATCCGGTTTATAATCTTGATAATACAGCCGTTATTTGCCAAAGCGATTTACCATACGTTTTCCGTGATACGACCCTCCGAGCCGGTACAACGAGCGGTGACTATGTTCTGCGCCGCAAAACAAAAACCGGTTGCGACAGCATTATGACGCTACGTTTGACCGTCAACCAAACCTACACTACCCGAATCAACGCAACAATCAACATCGGCGAGGGTTACAGCGAAAACGGCTTTTCGATACCTGTTCAAAATGAGGCGACGGCGTTTTCCGACACTTTGCGCCTGACGAGCCGGTTTGACTGCGACAGTATGGTGATTTTGAACTTAAAAACCTGTCACCCGAATACAACAAACATTTTCGACACTATTTGTGCCGGCGAGCCATATTATTTCGGCGGTAAAATATTGTCGGAGAGTGACGTTTATTTCAATTATGAGAAAAATGCGGCAGGTTGCGATAGCGTTATCGTATTGGATTTCAAAGTTTTACCAAGCTATTATAACCGTATTTTCAAAGAAATTGTTGAAGGCGAAACTTATCTTTTCCATGGTGAGAAATACTCTGAGGAAGGCATTTACAGCCAAAATTTTGTCACGGTTTCAAATTGCGACAGTGTAGAGATTTTGCACTTGGGGGTTTTACCCAAATTTAAAAAAGGTGAGAAATGTCCCGAAATCGAAATTCCAATATTTTTTACTCCCAATTCCGATGGCGTAAACGACTATTGGAGAGTCAAAAACATTGAATGTTACAACCATAAAGTTACTCTTTACGACCGTTTCGGCAAGGAACTTTCTGTGTGGGACAACAACTTTCACGAACTTGGCTGGGATGGCACATATCTTGGTAAACGTATGCCTTCGACTGATTACTGGTATGTGATTACGCTCGAAGATGGTCGCGATTATACGGGGCATTTTACGTTGTTGCGGTAGGCGCCTATTATTTTATCTCCCCGAGTAATTTTGCTATAAGTGCGTCTTTTTGAGCGAGTTCCTCCCTGCGCTCGCGCCGATTTGTAATCGGTGCGCTGTTTAAAGAGGTATTAACGCACGGTTT
>Ga0123356_10006003_pt1 | contig 12322 bp, 11 predicted proteins | sample TergutEmb28metaG_2_FD_92546 | JGI IMG/M metagenome (GOLD analysis project Ga0123356, IMG submission 92546) | Embiratermes neotenicus P3 segment gut microbial communities from Petit-Saut dam, French Guiana - Emb289 P3 | ecosystem: Host-associated > Arthropoda: Insects > Digestive system > Gut ... | reverse complement strand
TGTAGTTGACGGTCAGGTGCTTTCCGATGTCGCGCAGGAAGTCAAGAATCGTAACATCCTTGGTCCAGTCGTGGTTATTGACCATCTCGGCGCGGTTTGGCGCGTCGCTGAAGTCCAAAAACTTCTCTAACTGCCGGCGGATCGATTTGACGTTCTCTGCCACGATATCCATGGAAAGCAAGTTTCGCTCCGCGGACTTCCCGGACGGGTCGCCGATCATCCCCGTAGCCCCGCCGACCAGCGCGATGGGCTTGTGCCCGCACCGCTGCAGGTGCATAAGCAGCATGATGGGGATCATGTGCCCGATATGCAGCGACCTGCCGGTAGGGTCGAAACCGATGTACCCGGAGATCATCCCTGTAGCCATTTTTTCTTCTAGGCCGGGAGTAACGTCGTGGATCATCTCCCGCCAGCGCAGTTCATCAACAAAATTCATAAAAACGTCCTTTAATGGTTCTAAAATCTTTAAAATCAAAATCAAGGTCAAATTCTTTTTTTGGGGACAGGGGCTACGCCCCCGTAACGCCCCCTATGCTAAAACCTGGAACGCTAAAACCCGTATCCTAAAACCAAATACGCAAAACCGGTACGGCAACGTCAACACAAATTAATATTTTTCTAAATATACATTATGCCATCCTGCATCAACACGCAAAAAAGGCATTAGGGATATGGTCTATTTGTCCCCTATAGATGCCGATAACGTCTATTCGGCAGGCTCGGTTGGTGATTTTTCGCTCGTACATGTAGCGCCGCGCCATATAACTGATGGTCTTCTGCTTGGCCGGCGTAACCTTGTGCAGCGGATTCCCATAAGCCTTCCCGCCCGCCGCCTTGACCTCCACAAACACCAGCGTCCCATCCGGCGCAGAGGCTACAATATCCAGCTCCCCCTGCTTGGTCCGATAATTTCGTGCCTCAACGGTATACCCCAACCCCAACAAATACTCAACCGCCAAATCCTCTCCCACCTTGCCTTTTTCACAAGTATTCATACAACCTCCCTATGGTATAAATGGATTATTAGTACTAGTGTTGATGTCTTGACACATTGATACAGCGAAGAGGAGCGAGCGGGAACAGCCATAAACCAAGAAAGAGGGACAACAATGGTAATATAAGTGATTTCGTTGATGAAATCAATAGGGTAGTTGATTTTGATGTTGCCGTTAAACTATATTAATAGCGTACCCACATCCACCCCTTTAAAAAAGACGGCCACAATATGCGATTCGAAGAACAATTTGCCAAACCCCTCGCGGCGCTCAAAGAATGCGCCCAAATCAGCAAGGACGAGGCCCCGTCCGAAGAGGCCACGGCCAAGAAGAAGCAGGCGGTAGGCGAGATCTGTTCGTCCTACTGGTCCTGGTTTGCCGAGAGCCTTGGCGAGATCATCCGCACGAACGGCGATACCAACCCGTTCATGGACGGGAACGCCGACCTCATCGACTTTGGCATACAGCCGCAGTTGGTCAATGTCGCCGAGAAGAAGGCCGCCATCGTTGACTGCGACATTGAGGGGTGCCGCATTCAGGTGCGTACCATGTCGCAGTGGCTCAGGGACCTTTTGCAGAAGGTTCGGCAGGGGGACAAGCTGGAGAAACTGGCGCGCGATCACAAGCTGCAGCAGGTGCAAAACAGGAAGCTGATGACCGAGATCACCGACATGCAGGCCGACCGCCGCACCAAGATAGAGGAGATGTACTTCAAGCCGACCGACCCTGCCAAGTCGCTCACCGAGCTCGAGAGCGCCGACAGTATGCTTTTAGACAGCCTCCGCAAGAAGAAGGAGATATCCAAGGGCGCGTTTTTGTCGGTCGAGCAGAAGCGTCTGCATGTCAAGCAGCAGATAGAGCTCCAGAAGAAGCTCGAGTTCGCCAACACGTTCATGGCGACGCTGCCGAGCAAGGAGGGCGCCGGCGAGATAAAGAGAATGACCAAGACCCTGCACGAAGATCTGTTCGTCAAACTGGTCGACGCCGAGGCCGTGGTTAAACGGATGTCCGAGGAGCTCGATGCGATGCAGAAGCGCTCGGACCAGATGCCGCCCGGCGAGGTTGAAACGCGGATCACCGAGGAGCTCGAATACATCCGAGACCTTACGCGCCTTTCCGCCAAGCGTTTGGGCCTCGACCCGTTCCCGCTGCTAAAGCAGGAGGACAAGGTGTTCGCTCTTAGCGCGCTGAACAAGAACCTCAACCAGATATCCGAGTTCGACCCGCGCATCTTCAAAAACGACCGCGTGCCCCTCTTCGGCCGCCCGTACGTTCTGATAGTCCCCGCCACGGGCAACGCCATATACGATTGGAAGAACAACTGCATAATCCTGCCCACGATCGCCCCGGGCGGGAACTTTATGGGCTCGCTGGCCACGGGGATCATCGAGTACCGCTTAGACGTGGACGAAGACAAGGCGCTTTTAAACTCGTTCAGCCAGTTGCCTGACATGAAGACGATCCGCTCCATCATCGACCTAAAAGCGAAGCTGGTCAAAAACTACATAATTTGGATGACGTCGGAGTACAACGGCTACCGCATTTTGTCGAAGGATCTGAAAAAGTGGTTCGAGTACGAGATCGGCCCGTCCAAGAACGACGTATTCACCCCGCTTGAATTCCAGAGCTACACCATGACATCCATGGAGTTCAACAAGATGTTCGAAGATGTGGCCGCGCGGCTCAAGGGCGCGGAGGACGGCGGTTTCGAACCGACCCCGGAGGATTTGTGGGCGGGAAGCCTGCTGAACTACCAGATGGGCAAGCCGGAGAAGGCGCTGCCGCTATTGGAGAAGTACGTTAAGGCGAAGCCGGACGATCTGATGGGGTGGTATAACCTCGGGCATGTTGCGATGAAACAGATGAATCGAACGCTGGCTCGAGAGGCGTTTAATGTTTTTTGCAAGATGGATACGCAGAGTTGGTGGTCTAAGGCGGTTAGGGATCATTTGAGGAATTTGGGGACTTAAAAAAATAAAGTCAAATTCAAAATCTTAAAATGCTTATGGGGACAGGGGGCTACGCCCCCCGTAACGCCCCCCTATTCTAAAACCGATTACGCTAAAACCCGTATCCTAAAACCAAATACGCAAAATCGGTACGTCAACGTCAAAATCAACACATCAATACAAATCAAACCAACGTCGGTACATCCAAAAATACGGTTTCTACACCGAATTTTTTGTGTAGAAATTCACCTATCGCTTGGACCCCCGGCTTCTCTGTGTGGTAGTGGCCGCCGTAGATTATGTTTATGTTGCCTTCTAAGGCGGCGTGGTGGTTTTCGTGGATTGGTTCGCCGGTTATGAAGAGGTCTATTTTTTTCTCGATGGCCTCGGGGAGCGATGCCGTGCCGCGGCCTGATACTACGGCTGCGCGCCAAATTTTTTGCGGGCCGAAGGGGAGCGATGACGTCGGGCCGCCGAAGGCCTTGTGTACCTTGTCCGAGAGGGACTTGAGTGTTTCCGCTTTGGGCAGGTAGCCCTCGAACCCGATGTGTGAGCTTTTGTAGACACCGAACGGCTGGATGTTCTTGAGGCCCAGCGCTTTCGCTATGAGCGCGTTGTTGCCGAGTGTGGGGTGCATGTCTAACGGCAGGTGCGAGGCGTAGAGGTTGATGCCGCTTTTCACGAGGAATTCGATTTGCTTGTAGACAGGTCCGGTAACGCGCTTGATTCCGTCCCATATCATTCCGTGGTGCACTATCACCATTTCGCACCCTTTCTCATCCGCCAGCTTGTACGTTTCGAGAGATGCGTCCACCGCGAGGCCGACCCTGGTGATCTCAGCTAGCCCCTCGACCTGCAGGCCGTTAACTGAATTGTCGGGGATCTCGGACGTCCGAAGCGTCTTGTCCAGCAGCGAAACGATGGCATCCCGCGACACCTTTACTTTTGTCTTTACAGTTGGTTTTGCTTTGGGCTGAGCCTGCTGACGTGCCGGCATGGTTTTTCTCCTGTGATTAGTGTGAGTGACGCTGTATGAATTAATATAGTATTTACGGATACACAGATGCAAAATTTTTTTGCATCCCGAAGGGATGCGCCGCCTGGTAGAAGAATGAATGCCCCGACGCAAAAATTTTCTGCATCCCGAAGGGATGCACCGCCTGGTAGAAGAATGAATGCCCCGATGCAAAAATTTTCTGCATCCTGAAGGGATGCTCCGCCTGGTAGAAAATATGTCCCGCCAAAGAATTTTTCGCATCCCTAAGGGATGCGTCCATCATTTTGTTATTACGACAAATTTTCTATCCCCGAGCTCCGGCATCCCGGCGTCAAAGATTTCAACCCCATCCTCCCCAAACACCCGCACGTCATCCAATATCTTGCTCTTGTAGAGGACGATCTTCCCCCGCGGTTTGAGATGTTTCAGCAGGATTGGTTTATAGGCAGGCTCGATTTTTACAGATCTGGACACGATGATATCAAAAACATCATTCCCCCCAACTTCCTCAATCCGCATATCCCAAAACCGGCAATTGTCTAATCCAAGATGCTCCGCTGCGGCCTTGACGGATGCGATTTTTTTCTTCCGCGAGTCAAGCAGCGTCAACCTGGCATCCCCATAAACAATAGCCAGCGGCAATCCGGGCAACCCCCCGCCCGTCCCAAAATCCAAAACGCTTTTACCGGCGAAATCCACATACTGTACTGATAGCAGCGAGTCCAAAAAGTGTATCGTCCAGATGTCTTCCGGATCTGTCTGCCGCGATATCAAGTTGATCTTTTGGTTCTCTCCGACAAGCCACGAATGGTACCGCTCGAACCGCTGAAGCAGCGTATCTGCACTATCAGGAAACTGCGTTGCCAGGAATTGCCGGAAAACATTTTTTTGCATCATGCGTTGCCCATGTCCAATTGTGAGTTTGCCGTTCCTGCGGAGATCAATTTACAGGATGTGTCTCGCAATATTTTTCCCTATAAAAAAGGGCGGGGGAAAATCCCCCGCCCTGCGATGCCGAGTGCGTATCAGGCAGATTAGCGGACGCTAATTGCCATCGACACCCTCTCTCTGTTGCCGTTGACGTCGGTTACCACGCCTCTCACCAGATACGTGCCGCCGGATACTTCGCGGCCCTTCGTGTCTTTGAGATTCCATGATCCGACCGTACGCGTCGCGCTATTGCCGGAGATGCCGGCGTCGCTGATGCGTACTCTGTTAATGAGATTACCGGACGCGTCGTAAATCGTCATCACGGCGTTATTTACGCGCTTGCCCTGACGGTAGAAGTTGACGGTGCCCGCCTGCCTGCTTACCGGGTTCGGGCCGGCTGTGAACCTGCCGGTCAACGCGTTTACAGGAGTGATAATCGCCGTTAACTCATCATCCTTAGGGATGACGCGGGCGATATCTACCACAGATACCTCTGTGACAATCGTTACCGTGACCAGGCGGCTTGTTGACTTCGCTGTCGTATCGCCGTCGACCTTGTTGTTAGTGTTTGTCACTTCTACGTAGAAGTAGAACGTACCCAGCGAGTCGGTGTTAACGGTGTATGTCGAATCAGTCTCACCTGCGATCAGCGTTCCGCCTGTGGTATTCTCGGCCGTGTTACTGTACCACTGGTACGAGAGCGTGCCGCTGTCCGGCGACGATGCTGTAATCGCCAATACAGTGGAGTCTGTACCTACCTTAACCGTAATATTTGCGGGGCCCGATATTACCGGGAACTCGGCGTCAACCAGATCACCTTCCACAACCGCTATCGTGACAAAGCGGCTTGTTGCTATAACAACCTTTTGACCGTTGGCATTGTTGTTCGTGTTCGTTACCTCGACATAATAGTAGAGCGTTCTCAGTGAGTCGGTCGCGGGGACATACGTTGAATCTGTCGCCCCTTCGATCTTCGTCCAGCCGGTCATGTTCAGAGCCGTGTTTCTGTACCACTGGTAGGTAAGTTTGCCGCTGTCCGGCTCTACCGCCGTAGTTGTTAACGTTACCGCGACGTTCAACTTCACGGATCTGTCCTGCGGGTCGGTGATTACCGGTTTCGCCGCGTCGAATATCGCCGTTACCGATACATCTTCCGCCGGCATGATAAACTTTGCCGCCGCGAGGGTCGGATCGAGAAATTCTACGTCATCACCGTCCGATATCCACTTCGCGAACGTCTGCCCGGGGGGCGTGATTCCAGCGGCGATGTTTATGCTTACGGTATCACCCTCTTCGTGTTTGCCGATGGATACGTTGTTTACCTTTACATCAAATGTAGGACCCTCCGTTACCGGGACCATCACTTTTTTGATGAGGGAGTCGGCGTGAAACGCTACGTAGTTCGCAATCGTAGCCGCGCTCGGGGTGAATTTTACGTCGTACCCTTCGTTGTCAACTTCGGGCTCGATGTCGGGATCATCCCACGCAAATGTGCCGAGAGCATTGGACACGATGTTTAAATTGGATTCGGACAGCTTGTCGCCCAGGGTAACCACAGTTGCTGACGTCGGCCATGGCGTGATGACCGGCGCGGGTGCCCTTCTCACGATGATGTTGAAATCTTTCGTATAGTTAGTAGTGGCGGTAAAGCCGTTAGTAACAGTAGCCTTAACAACAACTCTTCCCGCACCGGTTACCGTTAAGGTGTCGTTGCTGACGGCTGCGCCGGAAGCGGTAGTTGAGTCGGCTACTACACTCCATACGATCGTTTTATTGGTTGCGCTGTCGGGGACAACCGTTCCCACGAGCCTGAACGGGGTGCCCCAATTGATTGTGTCTGCCGCGACGGTGATGTTTGCTACCGCTACAAATGGCGGCGGCGGATCGGCTATGAGTAAATCTCCGTCTTCATTGAGCGCAATGACCTTGTCTTTTGCATCGGCCGAGAAAAACGCCTTATTTGCTTCAGTTCCGTCCTCTTCAACTATTTTTCCGCTGTCGGCAACTTTAGATACCCATATATCCATACCGGCAGCGGGTACGCCGGCACCGTTAGCGACCGTACCAATCGTGATATACCGGCCGGCAGCCAGAAAAACGTTGTTTGCGATGGAGTCATTCCTGGTGTTGTCGGCGATTTTGGCATTGCCGCCTACGATCAGCACACCGTTGGTGTCAGCGGCGAAATTCACACCGCTGCCGTTGCCGTCGCTGATGTTGTTATTTTCGAGAACCGCGCCGGTCGTCACTATAAGCGTGCCGCCGTTGATCAGTACCAACGAACCTTTGCTGTCCTCAATTTCGTCTTTGGCGCCGTCGATGACGATATTTTCCAAAATAAGCGTCGCCCCGGCGGGTACTGTGAACAGATTACCAAGGGTGTCTCGCGTGAGGATGAAAGCCGTTGTCCCTGCGCTCTTGATCGTGAGCGACAGACCTTCCGCATTGGCCGGAATGGCCACGAGCCCTTCAAGCTCGAAATCGTCCCCAATTTCAATAACGACATCGTCTTCCGCATCCTCATACTCCGCTATCGCAGCTATGAATCCCTCAAAATCCTCAACCTCAATCGCCTCTGCCTGAGCGATCCCTGCCCCAAAAAACAAGACGGCACAAGCCACCATAGCCACGGCCCGGCCGAACCAGTTCACGGACAAATCCCCGTTCGAGCCCCTATTAGCCCCCGACAGTACGTTTAAAAGCGTTTTACTCATAGTACGACCCTCCTAAAGCTATAGTAAGAAAATTTAAGGATTATAGTATCTGTTAGACAATTCTGTCACACCGAAGTGTTACCGGCACCTCCAAAAAAGTTCCCCAAAGGTGTTATACGGGAATCGAACAATAAAAATTGTCCGAAAAAACCTTTTATTAAGGCAGTACCATAACCTATATTATACAACAATATTGTCCAACATTCAAGGGGAAAATTAAAAATGGCCGAATCCGAGTACAAATACTCTGCCTCCGCGCTGGGAATGCGCCCGTCCGAAATCCGCAGAATCATGAAGCTGGCCGGCGACCCGTCGCTGATCTCATTCGCCGGAGGCGCCCCCGGCATGTCACTTCTGCCGGCAGACATTGTAGACGAACTTTATAATGGCCTCACCGACCAAGTCAAGCGCATAGCCATGCAGTACGGCGCTACCGACGGCTACCGGCCGCTGATGGACGAGATCAAAAAGTACCTGACGGCAGCGAAGGGCATAAGCACCGACGGCCAGGACCTGATAGTAACAACCGGCGCCCAGCAGGCGATCAACCTCGTCGCAAAAACTTTCCTGGACCCGGGCGACGTAGTGCTGACCGAATACCCAAGCTTCATAGGCGCCTTAGCCGCGTTCAAATCCTACGGCGCCGATACCGTCGGCGTTGATATGGATAGTGACGGCATCATCATCAACAAGCTGTTGGAAACGATTAGCAGGTTGGAAAAAGAGGGGAAGAAGGTGAAAATCCTGTACGTCACCCCGTACTTCCACAACCCGGCGGGCATAATCTACAGCCCCGAGCGCAAGCGCCAGCTGTTGGACGCGCTGAGCGGCAAGAACATCATCCTGCTCGAGGACGACGCCTACGGCGAGCTCTATTTTGACGCCGGCGACAAGGCGCTGACGGTCCCGATGAAGTCGATGCCGAGCCAAGACGTCACCATCTGCTACGCCGGCTCCTTCGCCAAAATCTTCAGCCCCGGCATGCGCTTAGGCTGGCTCCTGGCCCCCGCGGAAATCGCCGACAAGTGCCAGCTGGCAAAACAGTCGATAGACGCCTGCTCCCCTGTGTTCACGCAGGTGCTGGCATGCGAATTCCTGTCAAAAAACAAAATGTCCGGATATTTAGAAACCCTCCGCCCCGCCTACAAGCGCCGCGCAGGCATAATGCTCGACAGCCTGAAAGAGCACATGCCGGCAGGGGTAACCTGGACCACCCCCAAGGGCGGCTTCTACGTATGGGTAACACTCCCCGAATACATGAACGCTTCCGACGTATTCGAAGCCTCATACAAAAACGGCGCCGCCTTCGTAATAGGCAGCGCATTCGACCCGGCAGGAAAAAAGAACGACTGCCTGCGCTTAGCCTTCTCCAGCACACCGGAGGATAAAATCGCGCAGGGGATAAAAATTGTGGCTGACGCTGTTAAATCGTTTATCAAAAAATAAAAGGAATATAAATTATGGTTGACAAAGAATTACTATCCATCCTCTGCTGCCCCGAAACAAAGCAAGACGTTTCACTCGCAGCCGACGACGTAATCAAAAAGATCAACGCCGCCATCACCGCCGCAAAGGCAACAACCCGCGGCGGCGCGGCAATCAAAGACCCGATAGAAGCCGGCCTCCTCCGCGCCGACGGCAAATACCTCTACCCGATCCGCGAAGACATCCCGATAATGCTGATCGACGAGGCGATCCCGGTATGACGGGTTTGACATTGCCAATAAAAGTCCTCGCGGTTAACGGCAGCCCCCGCCCCGATGGCAACACCGCCGCAATGCTGAACACAGTGCTGGCGGTTTGCAAGGAGGCCGGGCTTGAGACAGAACTCTATCAGGCAGGCGGCAAGCCCGTGCGCGGGTGCCTGGCCTGCGGCGGATGCGGCAATCATATAGGCCGCTGCGCCACCGACGACTGGGTGAACGAGCTCTACCCCAAGATGGCCGAGGCCTCCGCCATCATCCTCGGATCGCCCACCTACTTCGCCGACCTGACCCCGGAAATAAAGGCCGTCATAGACCGCACGGGCTACGTTTCCCGCCGCGACGGCATGAGGTTCAGCCGCAAGATAGGCGCGGGCGTCGCCGCCGTGCGCAGGGCCGGCAGCATACACGTGATAGACTCCATCAACCACTTCTTTCTGATTAACGACATGATCATCCCCGGCAGCAGCTACTGGGGCATGAGCCTCGCGCGCGACAAGGGGGAGTACGACGGCGACAGCGAGGGCGTGGCCACCATGAAGCGGCTGGGGGAGAACGTCGTGTGGCTGCTTGAAAGGCTCGGCGCGTGAAAAAATACCGGCATATTTTCCTGGCATCGCTCGTATCGTGCCTGTTTCTGTTTGTGGCATGTACGAACGATCCAGCAGTCATCAATGTTACTGGCAAGTCAGCCGACAAGACCCCCTACGAGTTTTTTGTTGAGTTGTCGGCAATCCCGCGCTGCACAAATGATGAGGAAGCGGTGAGCAATTACCTGATTGCGTTTGCGCTCTCGCTCGGACTTGACGATGTCTATCAGGACGATGTTTTTAACGTGCTGATCAGAAAAGGCGGCACGAGGGGGCGGGAGAACGAACCGCCAATTATCCTGCAGGCGCACGTCGACATGGTATGCAGAGCGGCGGAGGGCGTTGAGCACGATTTTAAAACGGACCCGATCATCCCCGTAACAGGGGAAGACGGCTGGATCACCGCGCAGAAGCAGACAACGCTGGGCGCAGACAACGGGTCGGGGGTCGCCATGATTATGGCGGTGCTGGCGTCAAAGCGCGTTTCACACCCGCCAATCGAGGCGCTCATAACAACGCAGGAAGAGACCGGGCTGATTGGCGCCGATCTGTTTGACGTATCTCTGCTGAACGGCAGGCGGCTAATCAACTTGGACAATATAGAAGAAGGTGAGCTTATAGTAAGCAGCAAGTATGACGAAAGCTCCAATCCTACAATACCTCTTTTTGCGAAGATAGCGGCCCGCCCTGAATGGACATACAGGGAAGACTCGCCGCTGCGGGACAGGATGGTCAACGTCTTCAAGGATTTCTACGGCAGCAACCCGCTGCTGGTGGGAATCAACAGCCGCGTAGCCGGCGTGGAGTGCTTAGTATTCGCAGACAAGGTGCCCGACATGGACATGGTGTCCATCGGCCCGGATATCGTTGACATCCACAGGTCGACCGAGCGGATGAATTTGGAGTCGTTCGAGCGGGTCTATGAGTATCTTGTGAGGGTTTTGGGGGCGCTGTGAGGGATTTTAGGTGTTTAGGGGCGGGTTTCCCCGCCCGTTTAGTGTTGTTCTAGTTATTTGAGCCCGAGTTTTTTCTTGGCTTCTTCGGGCGTCAGTCCTTGTTCAATGAGTGCGAATACTTTTGCCATGCCTTCCACCCGTGCGTAGTCCAGCCTGGCCTCTTCGTCCATTCTGGCCAAATTGCGGTAGAAGTACTGGTCGCGTAATTTTTGGTCTGCGCTGACTTCTTCCAGCACTTCCAGCGCTCGTTTGATAGTATCGTTGTTTTGTGCTGCCACCATGTATTCCTCCTTTTTCTTTGCTTTGATGAACTTGAGCCAGTCCTCTAACTTGCCGTCGGCGTCCTCGGGCAGTTTTGGCAACTCAAGCGTATGGATCGTTTTCAGGTCGTGCAGTTCGAAGTGCTCTGTTTTCTCGAGCATGCCGAACTCGCAGTGGAACCGTTCTGTTTCCGGCAGCATGGTACCTTCTGCGATGATAACGACCCCCACCACCGGCAGCAGGTTTTGGAATTTGTTGCCCTCGCCCAACTGCCGAACTAACATATTACTAATATAATACTCGACACGCTTGTGTATGTCTTTTAATTTACCGACCTGCATTTCGACGTTGACGTACTTCCCGCTGCCGAGTCTGAGTTTCAGGTCGAGGATCCCAAGCTTGTCGTCAATATTGTCGCGAGCCAGGTGTGGATCCAGGATCGTTATGTCGCTCGGGGTTATTTCGAATTCGAGCACCGCGGACAGGAAGTTGGCCAGAATGTCCTTGTTGCGCTCGTCGCCGAACACAATCTTGAAGATAATGTCGACGGTGGGCGAGAGGATCTCCGGGAGGTCGTCTTGGCGGTAGGTTTTGACTTCAGTACTCATTTTACAGTCCTTTCAATAAATAGGTTGATTTTACCGCAAAGGCGGCAAAATGCGCCGTCTGTGCGATGTGAATGGTAATTTTTGGTAAAACAAACAGCAAACAGCGTAAACCTAGAAAGGAATTCCAATGGGTAAACCGAGAGAGTAAAACGAGTGATTCGTCATTGTCCACCACCAATGACCGGAGTTGCGCCCTTATAAAATTAAGGGCACCGCCGTGAGATACTGTAGTAAGCTTCCGTAACCGAGTCAGCGGCAGAAAGGTCGTAGCGTGTACAGCGAAGAGGGCCGCGGGTCTCTTCGAGGAAGCCGCGCTACGTTGATAATATAATTAATGGGTGGGTACAGTGTAAGACAAAATATTTTCATCCCCAAACTCAAAAATTGCCGGAAGACTTGGCGGACTATGATTAGGCCGGTTATTGCTTTTTGGGCGCCCGAGATGTATATTTGTATTATTAGGATTGATAGCTGGCAATTCGCAGGTTTATGATGTGGATGCTGTGTTGACAAAATTGTTTTGGGAGTTGATATGTTTTTGACTTTGGCTGTGTTGATTTTCGCGCTTTTAACCGTGTACGCCCTGACGGCGCCAAGGCGGGTTTTACCCATAATCCAC
>Ga0123356_10006002_pt1 | contig 12322 bp, 6 predicted proteins | sample TergutEmb28metaG_2_FD_92546 | JGI IMG/M metagenome (GOLD analysis project Ga0123356, IMG submission 92546) | Embiratermes neotenicus P3 segment gut microbial communities from Petit-Saut dam, French Guiana - Emb289 P3 | ecosystem: Host-associated > Arthropoda: Insects > Digestive system > Gut ... | reverse complement strand
GCGCTGGATTCAAACCCGCAGGAAACGCCAGCTTCTCAAGAGGTAGCAATTCCGCAGGAAACGGCGGCTCCACAGGAGAGACTTCCTCTTTTGGAGGCAATGGGTGCGCAAGAGCCGGCGTCTCCACAGAGGCCGGCGTCTTCTGCGAAGCCGGTATCTCCTGCGAAGCCGGCGCCTAAAAAAACGACTGCACCCAAAAAACGCAAAACCAACAAACCAAAGCTCAAGATTCAAATCGCGGAACTGTCTGCGCGGGGCCTGCCCCCTCAGGAGATAGCATCCCGCCTGCATATAAGCATTGTCGAAGTTGAGCTGGCGCTGAATTTACTGAACAGACCGGGATACAGCGGTTAGGACTTAGCGTTTTTTCTCGCGCCGTGATACCAGCACCACTGCGGCAAACATGGCAAGCAGCAGAATAATAGACAATATTGCCATTACCACATTGCCTTTGCCTGCTTCAGGCGGGATATCTTCAAGCGGTGTGTCCGGCAGGATCAACATCTGGGGAGCCGGGCTGGAGAGATAGACAATCAGGCACACTATCACTGCTATAGTCATTAACGCCAGAGCGCCAAGGGCTGTGCGTTTTATCCCCTGGCTTGACTTTTGCGAAAGCGCAAAATAAACGACGCTGAGTAATAAAACAATGCTCAGAAAAATTCGAAAGACCATGATATAGTATACACCGCCTTAACAAAAAAGGGAACCACTTTTAATGGTTCCCTTTTTTGTGTAATATGCTATGGCTGGTACACCCGTACCCAATCCACCTCAAACTGGTGCGCTCCGCCGCCTGTGGGGCTGGGGAAGGTACCCGGGAAGGCAGATGCGGGAGGCAGACCGCTTGCCATATTGCCGCCAATAGCCAAATTCAGGATAATGGCGAATCCTGCCTCGTTCCAGAAATTTTGCATCCATTCGTTAGAGCCGGCTCTGCCATCAACTTGCGCCCATGTTCTGGAAATGGTTACTTGATCGTTCAGCATAAATTCAATTCTGGTATTATCCCAGCGGACGCCGTACACCTGCCAGTCACCAGCATAACCGGGACCGGGGAAATTGCCTTGCGAATTGGTAGCACCGGCCCGGTTCGGTGTCGTATACCAGCTTGTATACCGCCAAGGGTTTTCGCCATTAAAAGTGGCGCCATAGTGCAGCGTTTGCAGCAATTGGCCTTCCAGTCCGCCAAAGAATTCCAAAATGTCAATCTCGCCGCACAGCGGCCATCCCTGCTGGGCAATTTGGGTAGGTCTGGGGAAAGGACCGGTTGTTCTGGCAGGTATATTGCCGTATGAATTCGAACCCAATAGCCAGAATGCCGGCCAGAAGCCAACGCCGTGCGAAGACCGTATCCGCGCTTCGACCAGACCGGTTCTTACCGAGTACGTTTCGCGTGTCCATGCACCGTTTTGAGTTGCTCTGGTTTGCCCGGTCGTTATTCTGCCGGAAGTATAGTTTCCGTTTTGCACTCTGCCTTCCAGAATCAAGTTACCGTTCCTTACAATGACATTGTTCGCATTATAACTTTGCGCTTCCTGATTGCCCCATCCGGAAATGCCATACTGACTTCCGCCGCCGGTTTCAATATTCCACTTGTTTAAATCAAGCGTGGTTCCGTTAAATGCGTCGCCCCATACCAGGGTGCCTTTGCCGGTTACCGTTTGTCCAATCAATACGCCGTCTATGTCTTCAGCGCCGCCGGGTATGAGCTCAAAAGCCGCGGTAATGGTAACGGCGGCGTTGGGCATGGTAAAGGTGCGGGAATTGCCGGTTCCGCTTGTCGTCGGATTACCGCCTCCGCCGGTTCTGGTAACGGTAAAGTTCACCAGACGGAAACCGGCGGCAGGCTGCGCGGTTAAGGTTACAATGTCATTTTGCGCTGCCTGTGTCGTGGTGTTGCCGCTCACCGCCGGGCCGCCTGCGACTGAAGCCGTAAAGGAATGGCCTGAACCTGGCTGGGAAAGGGTTACATTGTAAGTCTGTGTGAAGGTTGCCGTAATGGTGACATTGGCGTCGGGCATGGTAAAGGTGCGGACATTGCCGGTTCCGGATAAGGCTGGATTGCCGCCGCCGCCGGCTCTGGTCACGGTAAAGCTGGTAAAGCGGAAATTGGCAGCAGGGGTGGCGGTCAAGGTAATGACTTGATTCCGTTCCGCAGTGGTATTGCCGGTGACCGCCGCTCCCCCTGCTACTGAAACGGTGTATGTGCCGCCGCTTCCAGGCTGGGTAACGGTAATGGTGCGCGGTACCGATGGAGTGCTGTCAACAATTTCAATGCCGGATAAGCGTAAATGCACCGTACCGGCTTGATTTGAATGAATTCTCCAGGCGCTTACTACCACCGGAGCGGTAAGGCTGGTTATGGATGTAGCGCCGTTCATAAAGTTTGCCAGAGGAATCTCGTAATCGACAAATACATTAGCCTGTGTTCCGGTAACCTGCGCATTATATGCGGTACCGTTAGCAGTCAGTTCAACGGTAAAGGTATACGGCGCTCCTCCATCAAGCTCCAGGTGCATTCCCACAGAAACGCTGGCATTTGGCCCAAAAAACGGCGCAATATTATTGTTTAAGCCTGTTCGTCCAAATGTTCTGGCGGGACCTGCTCCCGAGTATTGCAGAGCCCTGCGGCCTCCGGTTGTCGCGTCAAAACCCCAGAACCACCCAGAGCCTGTTTGAGTATAGCTGCCAATAGCTTCTGATAAATTTTCGATTATCCGGGATGACGGTATTCCCGGATCATTAAACGTCCATGTTGCCGTAACGGTAACGTTTTGGTTCGGCATATTGAATGTGCGTGTCGTGCCGGACCCGCCTAATGTTTGCGCAGGGGTAACGGTGAAGCCGCCAAAGGTATAATTGGCGGATGGCGTTGCAACCAAGGTGATCGCCTGTCCGCCCGTTGCCGTTGTACTGGTATTGCCAGCAGCTCCGCCTGCAACCGAAACGGTAAAGGTTCCGCCGGTGGCTTGGTTCACGGTGATAGTGCGTACGGTGGCAGTATAACTTGCCGTTACGGTGACATCGTAATCCGGCATATTGAATGTGCGCGTATTGCCGGAGCCGGTATTCAGAGCTACCGCAGCGCCGTTAGATGTTCGGGTAACCGTAAAGCTGCCAAAGGTGAAATTGGCGGATGGCGTTGCAACCAAGGTGATAACTTGCCCGCCCGTTGCCGTTGTATTGGTATTTACTGCCGCTCCTCCCGCAACCGAAACGGTAAAGGTTCCGTTTGCGGCCTGGTTCACGGCAATGGCGCGCGGCGTGGCGGTATAACTTGCCGTTACGGTGACATCGTAATCCGGCATATTGAATGTACGTGTCGCACCGGAGCCGGTATTCAGAGTTACCGCAGCGCCGTTAGATGTTCTGGTAACGGTAAAGCTGCCAAAGGTGAAATTGGCGGATGGCGTTGCAGCTAAGGTGATAACTTGCCCGCTTGTTGCCGTTGTATTGGTATTTACTGCCGCTCCTCCCGCAACCGAAACGGTAAAAGTTCCGTTTGCGGCCTGATTCACAGCAATGGCGCGCGGCGTGGAAATCGCCGTAAAACTTGCCGTAACGGTAAGGTTGCGCGGATCCATGGCGAAGGTTCTGGAGTTGCCGGAACCGCTCAACGCTGGTACACTGCCGCCGCCGGTGGTTCGGGTAATGGTAAAGCTGGTAAAGGTAAAGCCGCCTGCGGGGCCGGCGACCAAGGTAATGATATCACCTGATGCTGCCTGCACATTGCCGTTGACAGGCGTTCCGCCCGCGACTGAAACCGTAAATGTTCCGCCGCTTGCAGGCTGATTAACCGTAAGTGTGTACAATGGTGTAAAGGTCGCCGTAATGGTAACGTCGGTATTGGGCATGGTAAAGGTATTGTCTTCTGTTACATTTACATTGACGGTAACGTCTTCGGTTTTGGTAACCGTAAAGCCGTCAAAACGGAAATTGGCGGCAGGGCTTGCGACCAGAGTAATGGTTTGATTCTGCATTGCCTGAGTATTGCTGTTGGCAGCCGTTCCCCCATCCACTGAAACCGTGTACGAGTTGCCATTACCCGGCTGGGTAACGGTAATGAGGTGCGGGGTTGGATTTGGGGTAAAGGCCGCTGTAATGATGACATCTGCATCAGGCATGGTAAAGGTATTGTCTTCTTCTACATTTACATTGACGGTAACGTCTTCGGTTTTGGTAACCGTAAAGCCGTCAAAATTGAAACCGGCTGTGGGGCTTGCGATCAGGGTAATAGTTTGAGCCTGTACCGCCTGGGTATCGGAACTGGTAGCCGCTCCCCCGTCCACTGAAACCGTGTACGAATTGTCATCACCCGGCTGGATAACCGTAATGGTACGCACCGTGGGTTGTTGACTTATGTTCTTTTCCGCCTCATCAGCAGGGCAGGCGGCGAAAAAAGCCAAAATACTCGTGAGGAGGACAGTAGCTATTGCCATCCCCCAATGCCGTTGTTTCATGGATAACTCCTTATAAAGGTAGTATAGCATACTTTTTAGGAACAAAACAATACTTTCCATTGACAAACTATCAATTGATTGGTAAAATAATGTTAACCAAGCTATTGGTTGGTAGGATATCATGCTGGGTGTGGATCAAATTATGTATGGAACAAATTACAAACGGTAATACAAAAAGTTTGCGCACCAATGGTGTCACCGCAGATGTGGATCAGATCAGCAATTACATGGAGCGTCCGCGCTTGCAAAAGCTGCTGGAGTATGCCATGCATTATCGGTTGGTTGTTTTAATTGCAGGTTCGGGATATGGCAAGACCAGAGCGGTAGATTCTTTTCTGTCAAAATATGATGCGAATATAACCTGGTATCAGTTTTCCGAGCGTGATAATGTAACAGCGCGTTTCTGGGAAAGTTACGCCAACATGATGTCGAAGTCCAGGCCTGAATTCAAGGCGCGTATGATGGATATCGGGTTTCCCGAAACAGATGAAGCATTTGCGAAATTCAGCATAATGGTACGCGAGTTAGCCGCTCTGCCGGGAAAGCAGGTACAGGTATTTGACGATATCCATCTGAGCCACAACCCCGTCTTAGTCCGTTTTTGCCAACGATCGTTAAGCATAACTCCGCCAAACACAACGGTGATAGTCATTTCACGCACCACACCGGAGCTTAATCTTATAAACCTGATGTTACATGATCGTGTGTTCTTGATTCAGGAAGATACATTATGTTTTTCAGAAAACGAGATTGCCGAGTATTTTAACCAACTGAGGCTTCAGGTTACGAGCGGGGATGTGCGGAATATCTACGATGACACACAGGGATGGGCCTTTGCCATTAACCTGATCGCCCGCTCGCTTGCCAAAAAGCAAAAGTATGAGCGCTACGCCATTGAAGCAATGAAAAAGAATATTTTCAGGCTTATCGAAGCGGAAATTGCTGAAACGGTTTCCCAAGAGTTGTGGCGATTCCTTCTGCGCATTTCGCTGATTGACCATCTTGCTGCAAACCTTATCAAAGTGCTGGCCAGAGATATCGTGAGCGAAGCAGGCGCCGATGCGTTAATTGCAGAAATGGAGCGCATAAACGCCTATATACGTTATGACTTTGATATGGACGCGTACATGATCCACCATTTGTTTTTGGATTATTTACGGCAAAAGCACGGACAGCTATCAGATGAAGAAAAAAGAGCGACATACCAGACTGCGGGCGTGTGGTGTGAAGCAAACGGTTATCAGATGGATTCGTTTTCTTATTACGAAAAATCCGGAGATTATAACACCATTATGCAGAAGGTTGCTTTATTTAATGTGCAAGTACCATTGGATGTGGCGCAGTATGTGTTGGACATATTTGACCATGCGCCGGAAACCGTGAAATCCCAAAATCCAATATTTCCCGCTATGTATTTAAAGCTGAAGATAAGTCTGGGCCAATTTGCTGAAGTGCTGGCCATGGCGCGTACGTATGCCGAAGATTATGAGACACGGCCTGAATCCCCTGAAAAAAACCGCGCGCTCACGGCCATTTACGCCATCTGGGGGCTTTCGCGGATGGACTCGTGTACATACACCGATGTGTATGATTTTGATATCTATTTTAAAAAGATGAGTGACTATTTTAATAAAAGCCCATTCCAGATATTAGGCGCATATACATCGTCATCGGCAAATGCCTGGGCTTCGCTTGTCGGCACAAACCGTCTGGGGGCGCAGGAAGAATACTTGCAGTCATTGTTACGGACGATCCCGTATGTATCGCGTGTGCTCAACGGATGTTTGATCGGATTTGACGATCTGGTACGGGGCGAACTGTGCTTTTACCGCGGTGAATTTACTGATGCGGAACAATACCTGAAACAATCGGTTGATAAAGCGCAGGCCTGCAATCAATTCACCACGCACAGCCAGGCTTTGGCTTATCTGATGCAGCTTGCTTTTTTTCACGGCGATTTTACTGCTGCAAATGCCGGATTGCAGGAAATGAATGCGCTGCTTTGTGAAAAGGATAATGGCATTCGTTATACAATGTACGATATTGTCTTTGGTTTTTACCAACTGGCGCTCTACCAGCCGGAACAGGTGCCGGAATGGTTAAAAGGTGATTTTTCGTCTTTTACCCATCCGTCATATATAGAAAACTATGGCAACAGGGTAAAGGCGCGGTATCATTACCAAACATCTCAATACAGCGCGTTGTTGGCGTTTATTGAAAATGCGATGGGACATTCAATAAGTCCACAGGGTGAAGTTTCCAGGGCGCAGCCGATGATTTTATTCGGCAAAATAGAACTGAAAGTGTTACAGGCGCTGTCTTTCTATCATCTTAAGCGGCGTCCTGAGGCAATTGCTGCGCTTACGGAAGCGTATCATCTTGCTGAATCAAATAAAATCATTGTCACATTTATCCAGCATGCGAAAGATATGCGTACGCTTTCCTCCGCCGCTCTTAAGGACAAATCATGCAAGATTCCAAAAGAGTGGCTTGAGGACATCAACCGTAAATCATCATCCTACGCAAAACGAAAGGCCAAAGTGATATCAGAATACAGGGCAGCCAATAATCTGGGAAAAAAAATTACGCTGTCACCGCGGGAAAGTGCTGTCCTGAAAGACCTTTCCCAGGGGCTTTCGCGTGTTGAGATAGCATCTTCCCGTAATTTGTCGATCAATACGGTTAAAATGGTTATTAACCACATTTACTATAAATTAGGCGTATTTAGCCTGCCCGAAGCCATTCGTGTTGCGGTGGATCATAAAATTATCTAGGTAATTCTCTTCCCACCGCTCTTACAATATCTTCCCACTGCGGCATATCAGGCAAATGGTCTCCTGAAGCCGGAACTGTCACAGAAGGATATACATTCCAGCAATTCCGAATGCTGTACAAATCCGCTTTTTCTCCTGCGTCTCTCCACTGTCTGGCTCCTACGCGCCAGGCGCGGGTAAAGCCTTCTCTTGGAATGGTCATTTCCACAGGCAGCCAGCGTTTGCCGTCTATTTCAATGATATCGGCGCTTCCTGCATTCCAGTTTGCGTTTCCCACTTCAAACGCAACATAAATATGCCCCGGTATGGTAATAAACGCGCTTTCAATGCCAAGCGCTTCCAGCATTGAACAGAATAAAATCGAAAGGTAAGAGCAATCACCGCCTCTGTAATACAAAGCCTGATAGGGGTAACTCACGTTATCCAAAACCGACTCATCCGCTGAAACATTCACAAAAGACGTAGCCGGAACAACGACATAACTAATGCCGTACAACCGCAAGGCCTCAAACAAAGCCGTTGCGTAAATTACATTGGACGGAGTATTGTTGTTTGCCGGCCGAACTGAAGATTCCGAATTCACCGCGCTCTCTACATATTTTGCGAAAAATCTTGCCGCAAAATCATACGGAGAAACAAACGCCGCGGCCCTTCTGTCATCGTCCCAGGAAAGTGTGTTACGGTGAAAAATGGGCATCTGTATGGCAGATTCCGTTTCTTTCTTTGCGCTCAAACTGCGATATTGAATATGCAGCAAACCATTGGCGTTTACCGTTTCAGTCAAATTCATCATCGCTTCGTTGAACAAAGCAGTAACAGGAACATCGATACTTTCACCTGATCCAAGCATCGGCACTGTTGCGAATGTCCATGGTTGACTCATATAACTTTCCATGAAAAAAGAAAGATGCATATCAGTAATGGCATTAGGTTCATCATTGGTAACCCGTACCATCGCAACAGGATTTTTTTCATACCAGGCCCACGAAACCGGAAATACCCGGTATTGTTCTGTTTTTTCAACATGCACTCGCGTTCTGCCGCCTATTATTTCCGATAAATTAAGCCTTAGTCCTATAGCCGCGCCGAAAGAGGGCAGGGGATCGGCGCTAAAAACCCGGTACGTATAGCCGCCGTCAGCAAACAATGAAAAATACGGCGATATATAAAAATCAGCCCCAAGCGTAAATCCCCCCAGTACGTTGGTTTCGCTTTCTCCTGTTCTGGAATACTGGTACAGGCCTCCGTTACCGGCGACTCTAAAAGCCCATCTGTCAAAAGGGCGATACCGCAAAAATAATCCCGCTTTACCTTCCATTAAGTTAAGAGGGTCGCCAATCTGAAGCGGCAGGGAAGATATAGTTCCGCCGGCGCTTAAACCTATATTAAATTTTTTTGCAAATTGCCATTTGGTTTTATTGGAGAATGCCCAATCAAGTGAAGCCGCCGCTCCCATTCCGGTATTGAAAAGCGACTGATCAACCGGTATTTCAATAACAGGAGCAACACGAAAAGAGATTTCATTTTCCGCAAATAAAGGAAAAGATAAAGAAATAAATAATAAAATAATGGAAAAAAATCTTAATGTCGTCATTTTATTCTCACTTTTCTGTAAGGTTTCTGACCGCATCCCAATTTGCAGGAGGCGGTTCTTTCATATATGCTTCGCATCGTTCAATGTACAGCTCTGCAACCCTGTCTTGGGGAAGTATTGCCTTAACGGCATTGAACAATTCCAACGCTTGCTTAAAATCCTTTGCTTCAAAACAATCAATCGCTTTTTCCCAAACTTCTACGGCCTTTTGTTCATTATTCATTATTTCATACAACCGCAGCGGCGTATTTATGCCGACAACCCGCACACGATCAAGCCTTCTTAATAAAAATTCATCGCCTATTTTTTCGCGGGTATATTCGCTGATTAAAATACCGCCTGTCCTGTATTGCTTGTTCACCCCTTCAAGACGCGCCGCCAGATTAACCGCGTTTCCCATTATCGTATAATCCATTTTATTTTGAGCGCCCATGTTTCCCACTACCATATCGCCGGTGTTAATACCTATGCGTGTAAACAGCGGAACAGGGCTTAATCCTTCTTCGACAATGGTTTTGTTCAGCTCCCGCTCCGCTGCCTTCATTGCAACAGCGCTTCGGCAGGCAAGAACCGCATGATCGGCGCGGAAAACAGGCGCGCCGAAAAACGCTATAATCGCGTCTCCTTCGTATTTGTCTATAGTCCCGACATTTTCCATAACGATATTACTCATTAATGTCAGATAACGATTAAGCAATTTAACCAGATGAACGGGATCCAGCTGTTCGGAAATCGTCGAAAAACCCTGAATATCGGTAAATATCGCGGTCATTTCCCGCTTTTCGCCGCCAAGATTTAACTTTGAAGGGTCATTGATAATTTCAGAGATTACTTCGGGAGCCAAATAACGGGAAAAAGCGCTGTGCAAAAAGGTTTTTTCGCGGCTGGCCGTCAAAAATTTTGAAACCATAAGAGACACAAACGTAAAGGTAGTAGCGGCAAGCGGAACCGCAAGTCCAAGATAAACCCTGCTTGCCAGAAATAAAATTACAAACGAACCGCATAAAAATACTATGCCGGATATGCCTGTTATTATTGATAAATGGGTGTCAAAACGGCTTACCAGAAAACTCATTGCCAATGAAAAAACAACTGCGATAATCAAGGATATAAACCACGGAGCATCAGTAATAAAGTCTCCTGCAAGAAGCATATTGGCGATAACCGCATAGCTCCCTACATTGGGATAATTTTCTTCAAATGTAATAATGCTGTGATCGGTCATTGAAGTAGCGTCAGAGCCTATAATGCTAAAACTTCCGTCCAATACAGCCGCTTCTTCACGTATTGCCGCCAGCCTGTCAAATTGCGATCGGCAAACATCAAACAGTTCTCGCACAAATTCAGCCATGTAATAGTCATCGCCTACATCGGCAAGAATGATATCTTCATAATCGCCATGCAAAAACGCTCTGCTGGTATTAAAAAATTCCTGTTTCGCAAAAAGCCATTCCTCTGCAGCCGCTCCGCTGCCTTCAAATGTTTCTTTTTTTAATGCATCAGCTGTAATATACCAATCCCAGGGCGTAAAATCGCTTTCCCAGCAATAGAAAAAACCGGAGTCATACATCATTGCAATATTTTCTGCAAATATCGGTTCTATTACCGTGTGTTGAATAAGCGGCACAAGCGACAGCATATTGTAATCGTAAAACGATTTTCCCGGCCACCTGATTAACATACTGCCATCCTGCGCTCTTGGGATTCGCAAAGCGCCGCCGTCATGCATATGCAGGGTAATGGCCTTGTTTGTCACTGCAATCGTATCGTAACCCAATTTTTCCTGTATAGCCGCCAGTGTAAGTTGTTTATAGTAGTTATCCTGATATTTCCACAATAGATGAACGCGTCTGCGAAGGCCGTCAGTATCGGGAGCGGCGTTTACAATTCCCGCGCCCTTTGCCTGGCTTAACAGTTTTTGAATTGCAGGCGTTACGCTGGCCGCTTCCGGCGTTTTACGATCGCCTGTGCCGGTTACATTACCCGCAGCTATATATTGCGCCAGAAAACAGTCTATTGTTTCATCTGTGGTAATATCTTCCGCATTGTCAAAAATTTCCGCAGAAAACATGGTAAGCGTAAGCCATGAACAATCGCTGAAAGCCAGTGCTTTTGCGAAATATTCGTCTACATCCCTGCCAATCAACGGGATTACAGAGACCGCATCGTTCAAACTGATGGAATCAGTATTAAAATGCCGGACAAATGAATCGACGGCATACACCGGATCAAAACGCCTTGCGCTTTCGTCAAGATAGCTTAAGTCGAATACTATCGCGTCAGCGCCCAGTTCCTTCAGTAAAACAACAACATCAGCCATTACCTCGCGCCTGAACGGAAACCCGCCGGCAAATTCCATTGACGCATCGTCAAGCGCAAGTACGACCACTTTTTCGCTTTCCGCTAACGGCGGCAGAACGCGCAGAAAAACATCAAACAGCTTATGGTCAAGTGCCGTGAAAAACAATAAACACGACACCAGACAAGCTGTAAGAGTAACTCTGATAAATGGCCTTTGACGTTTCAAATTAGTTATTCTGCCGCAATATCTTCATCAGACGCGGCATCGCTGGCGCGGGCAGAAGCCGTTGACGCTTGCCCCCCTGTGCGTGTCGCTGCTGCTGTTTCCACCCGGGCAACATTCCCGCCAATACGCAAGCCAGATCCGATAGCAGCCAGATCCGACACCTTGCCATTTCGCGCTGCGGGAATGGTAATGGTCCTTTCGCCTGACTTAAGCACCAGCGATGAACCAGCCGCCGTGTGAATAACCGTATCGGCATTAAGCGTGTCTCCGGCTTTTACCGCAACTCTGCCGTTACCGCCTTCCCGCTGAACCGAACCCTTTACGCTTTCCACCGTATAGTCCTGTGCGAAAACGATTCCCATTGCCATTACGGCAATCACCAACGCCAAAATTCCTTTCTTCATCTTTTGCCTCCAAAAAAATATTATCTGCTTTCCGCAATTCTTTCCAAACCGCGTAACGCTGTTTGGTTTTGCGGCTCTCTCTGCAATGCCTGCCTGAACCATCGTTCCGCCGCAGCAAAATCCCTTTCTATCAGGGCAAGATTGCCCCGGTTCGTCATGGCCGGAACTGACCCCATATTCACGGCGCGTTCATACGCTGCCTTGCCTTCAGCAACACGCCCGGCTCGCACATATAAAATCCCCAATCGGTTTTGCTGCGCTGCCGTATTCTGCATATTGCTTGTTCTTTGAATAATCGGGTTTATTTCCTGCGTTATATACCTTTGCATAACATTATTAACTTCGCGTAACACAGCGGCATTATCTGTCCTGATACCAGTTCTGCCCAATTCATACAACGGAGCGGGCGGATACACTGCCCATGCGTCTTCCACTGCCACAAATTCCGCAAGTTCTCCGGTTGCAAAAGATTCGTTCAAAGCTGCCGCCCCGCGCGCCCATGCGGAAGTAAACCCTTCATGCAAAACAGACATCGACAAAGGCAGCCACACATTATCATT
>Ga0123356_10006001_pt1 | contig 12322 bp, 10 predicted proteins | sample TergutEmb28metaG_2_FD_92546 | JGI IMG/M metagenome (GOLD analysis project Ga0123356, IMG submission 92546) | Embiratermes neotenicus P3 segment gut microbial communities from Petit-Saut dam, French Guiana - Emb289 P3 | ecosystem: Host-associated > Arthropoda: Insects > Digestive system > Gut ... | reverse complement strand
GATGGCCTCCGCCTTATCCAACTCCAAGCGGCGACGAATATTAGCAAAGTCAGCCTGAGCACGTTGCCAGCCAGCCAAGTTTTCCTCAGCCTTTTGGCGGGTATCGTTGAGCTCTTTGATCAGGGCGACCACGTCTGCCGGGGATATTGGTGCTTCTGGTCCGGCCGTATCATCGTATCTTTCTTCGTCTTCCAACATAGCTTGTCCTAATCGTAAGATATTTTTACCGTCCGCTTGGTGCGGCCCGGCACCTAATGGTTACGAGGCGGTCTGGCGGGTGGACGGAGGACTTGCCCCGTATAGCTCGGTAACCAGCATACTGATGAGTGAGGCGATATAGCTTAGCACGGGAATGACATGGTGGTAGGCCATGCGCGTAGGTCCGACCACGGCGACTGAGCCTAAGGGCTCATCAGGTAGGCCATAGCTGGAGATAAGCAGGCTACACTCCTTAATAGCTTCGGCTTGGTTCTCGTGACCTATAAAGATCTGTAGGCAAGGATCGCGGCTAATACTCATTAGCTCGGCCAGTTTGCGTTCTTCCACCATGTTCATAAGCCCTGCCAAACGTGCGCTGTGATGGAATTCCGGCTGGGACAATAGGTATTGCCAGCCATCTAAGAAGATCTCCCGTCCGGGACGACGATCCTCGGCTTCCATCAAGCGGAGTACATTTTGGGCCACATACTGTTCTATATCGCTAAGTTTGGCTGTGGCCGTGCGTACCCGGGCCACCGAGAGTTTGGCCAATTTCTTATTGAGACTGGCTGCCAGTTGGGATAAATCCTCTTGGCTTTGGATTTTATCTAAGTTAATGAGTTGCTGATGAACCTTGACTCCCTCTAGAACTAGCACCATCAGGGCGAGTTGCGGTTGGAGGGACACGAGTTCCATGTGCTTAAAGCGAGCCGCCGCCGGACGCGGGGCAGTTACGGCAGCCATGCTCCGGGTCTGCCGGGCAAGTAATGTCGCGGCCAAATTGAGCCACTCCTCAAGCTTACCCTCAACCTGATGGAAGAGATGGTTGAACATAAATTGGACTTCCATGGGTAGTTGGGAGGGAGAGAGGGTGCTGACGTAATGACGATAACCCCGGTCGGAGGGAATGGAGCCTGCTGCATAGTGGGGGCGCGAGATATAACCCTCTTCCTCAAGGTGGGCAACGTCGTTGCGTATGGTGGCTGAGCTTACGTCTAAGCCACACTCCTCCAAGATGCCGACAGAGGACACCGGTTGAGCCAAGGCGACATACTGACGGATGATGGAACTGAGGATCGTCTCTTCTCTTAGCGTCAGACTTGACATTGCTTAATCCAAACCTGCCTTTAGAGGATTACCCTTAGAGGCGACCTTGGGTAATTTATTTTAGCAATCGATGACATCGATTGCTAAAAATGTAGCACCTGCGCCCCCAGTTGTCAAGGGGTAGCATTAATTGAGGAATTGAGGCGGCAAAGGGAGTACTGCTAGGGGTATAGTCGCCCCTGATTATTAAGGAGAGGGTGTGGGGAGAGGGAATATGCTAGGGGTTTGAGGATACTGCCAAGAACACTCGCCCGTCTTTTTTCTGAAAATCCAAGATGCTCTCAAAGTCGTAGCCCGCACGACGGAGGCTATCACCCCCGCCTTCGTGCCGATCCACCAGGGCAATGACTTTTACTATGGTGCAACCCATGCCCTCTACGATGGCAATGGCTTTTAGAACCGATTCCCCGGTAGTGACAACGTCTTCGACCATGGCCACCCGGTTTTGGGCCTGAAGAAACCCCTCTACGGGTTTACGTGTTCCGTGTTCTTTGGGATTTTTTCTCACGATAAAAGCGGGGATATCACACCCTTCAAGGTGGCTTACCAAAGCAACGGCGGTGGCGATAGGAATAGCCCCCATCTCCGGACCGCCGACGGCATCAATGGCTAGGCCAGCAATCCTGTCATAGATAGCCTTGCCGACGAGATAGGCTCCCGAAGCGGCCAGGGTAACCCTCTTGCCGTCCCAATAGTGGTCGCTCTTAAGGCCCGAGGATAGCGTGAAATCGCCGTATAGTACAGCCCCCGTTTTCTCGGCCAGTTCCAGGATTTGGTTAGGGTAATTGCTCATCTTTACCTTCTTTGGGGAGATCTGCGTCTGAGGGCGACCTTTACTACTGCTCGAAATAACCCAGGGCCAGTTTTATTTTATCCTCGGCGCTAAGCTGGGTATCGCGGGGCACAGCGGCCACAGCGCGTGATGCCTCGGAAGCGGAGTACCCCAGCGCCAGAAGGGCGGCAATGACGTCACCGTCGCCGACGCCCGGGGACAGCCCCTCCCCGGCGACTATTTTGTCCTTAAGTTCCAAAATGAGCCGTCCGGCCAGTTTTTTGCCTATGCCGGGCACCGAAGTTAAAAGCTCTAGGCTTTCTCCGGCAATGGCCAAGGCTAACTCCTTGGGGCTTAGGGCTGAGATGATAGTTATGGCCAGTCTGGGACCAACGCCCGAAACACTCTGGAGAAGCTGAAATAATCGGAGTTCTTCGGTGGTGCTGAAACCGAAGAGGGTAATAGCGTCCTCGCGTACTACCATCTGGGTGTTGAGGTGAACCGTGGCCCCAAGCGTGTTAAAGGTGGAAAGGGTAGAGGTTGGCATAAAGACCTGGAGACCAATCCCGCCCACACTTATGACGGCATGATCGGCGGCAACGTACTCGACAGTGCCCCTAACGCTGGCAATCATATTTATTCCTTAAGCCCTGGAGCTACCTGGCCCCGGCTTTTATCTCCTGGAGTTTTATTTCCCGGGCATGACAGATGGCTATGGCCAAGGCATCGGCGGCATCAAACGGCTGCGGTAGCTCGGGCATCTCAAGGAGTAGTTTAACCATCATTTGCATTTGCTCTTTAGAGGAGGCCCCATAGTCGGCTACGTGGTGTTTTACGGTGGCGGGAGGGTACTCGAAAACAGGGAGGCCGCGCTGGGCAGCTGCCAAAATGGCCACGGCTTGGGCTTTACCGATAGCGATGGCCGAGCGGGCGTTCTCGCCCACAAAGGGGGTCTCAATGGCCAATGCCTGGGGTTTGTACTGGGTAATGACTTTGCCCAACTCGTCGTATAGGCGGCACAGCCGCTCAGGCATCTCCCCGCGGCACTTTACTGCCCCATAGGCTACGGCGGCAAGGGTCCCATCCTCGTCGGCCACAATGCCGTAGCCGAGTTGGATGGTACCGGGATCGACGCCTAATATGATCATACTACTGAATTATCTCGCCTGCGCCTCGTATTTTGCCATTATCTCATCGGTGAAGTCTACGTTGGAGTCAACATTCTGAACGTCATCCATCTCCTCCAGCTTATCAAGCAGCCGGAGCACTTGGAAAGCGGCATGTTCGTCAAGGGCGCAGGTCGTCTTGGCAATGCGCCGCACCTCGGCCGATTCAATCTCTACCCCTTGCCCTTCAAGCGCCAGGCGCACGTTTTCCAAATCGCTGGGGGCGGTGTAGACCTCTATATACTCGTCTTGAGGGGTGATGTCCTCGGCTCCGGCGTCAATGATCTGGAGGGTTAATTCGTCAATGTTCTTACCTGCCGCAGGGAGGCTGATAACGCCGCGGGTTTCAAACATCCAGGCAACGCAACCGTTCTCTCCCAGATTGCCGCCGCCCCGGGTAAAGGCACTACGCAGTTCCTGCACGGCCCGATTGCGGTTATCAGATACAATATCAACAATGATGGCTGCTCCGCCGGCACCATGGCCCTCAAAGGTGGCCTCAATGAGCTGGACCCCTTCTGCCGTGCCGCTACCTTTTTGGATGGCTCGCTGGATGTTGTCACCCGGCATTCGGGCGTCCTTGGCCTTTTGGACGGCAAGCCTCAGGCGGGCGTTGCCCTCGGGGTTAGCGCCACCTGAGCGGGCGGCCATGATGATTTCGCGCGAGAGCTTGGTGAATAACTGACCGCGCTTGGCGTCAGCTATTCCTTTCTGGTGCTTAATGGAGTGCCACTTGGAATGCCCTGACATATATATGCCTCCTTCTCGCCGCTAGGCGGCACAGGAAAATTATAAACAAGGGAGTATAGCATAAAAATATTAGCACGTTGCGACCGCCGGGGGAATAGGTTCACGCGGTTATTAGGCACTCAAGCTTAAGATTTTTTCTGGAGGCAGTTAGGGCTACCCTAGAGGGGGTTACTCTAAGTCGTCGTCGTCATCGTCACCCGGGGCCTCGGCCCCACCATCTCCGTTGGGACCCATCTCCTCTTTATATCTGTCGAAGAGGCGGGCGGCGCGGGGATATCCGATATTTAACTTGCGCTGCAGGAAAGATGCGGAGATTTGTTGATTGTGGTCCTGAGCAAGCTTGCGCACTGTCTCCATCAGGGGGTCTTCCCCGGTGTCCTTTTGGGCGGCACTCATAGCCATCATATCTTCCAACTTGATTAGCATGTTATCATCACGCTTTTGGCTGTTCCAGAAATAGACTAATCGTTCTACTTCTGGGTCGGACACATAACAACCCTGCAGACGTTTGGGTTTGGCGGCGTCGGTGGGGGCAAACAACATGTCCCCGTGTCCCAAGAGCTTTTCGGCGCCTACCATATCAAGGACGGTACGCGAGTCGACCTGTGAGGTCACGGCGAAGCTAATGCGGGTGGGGAAGTTGGCCTTAATGAGACCGGTGATTACATCGACCGATGGTCGTTGTGTGGCCACTACAAGGTGGATGCCGACGGCGCGGGCAAGCTGGGCAAGGCGGCAGAGGATGTGCTCAACCTCGTCAAAGCCAGCCATCATGAGGTCGGCCAGCTCATCAATGACCAATACCAGATTAGGCATCTTTTCGGCACCTGTCTTGTCGTGGTTAAAGCCCTCGATATTACGCGCCCCGGCATTGGCGAGTTTCTTATAGCGATTATCCATCTCAACATTGAGCCAGCGCATAGCTGCCAGGGCTTTGTCGGTATCGACGATGACCGGTGCGGCAAGATGGGGCAAAGAATTAAAAGGGGTAAGCTCCACGCGCTTGGGGTCGATGAGAACGAGTTTGGTATCGTAAGGACTGTTGTTCATGAGGATACAACAGATGACGGCGTTTAGACACACTGTTTTACCCGAGCCGGTAGCCCCGGCGATAAGCAGATGGGGCATTTTGGCAAGATCGGCAGAGACGGCTTCGCCCCCCGCCCCTTTACCCAGGGCCATAGCGAGCTTGGATTTGGTTAGGATTTTCTGGAAAGCGTTGGTTTCAATGACGCTTCTAAGGCTGACTGTGGAATATACCCGATTGGGAACCTCGACCCCCACAATGGGTTTGCCAGGCACAGGAGCCTCAATGCGGATGGTCGGGGCAGCCAGGGCGAGGGCCAGGTCATTAGCCAGCGAGGTGATGCGCTCAACCTTAACGCGAATACGGGCCACCTCTTCTTCGCGGACAATGGTATTGCCATCCTTGTCTTTCTCGACCACGCGTTTGGTTTTAATGTCCCAGCCGGGCTCAATGCCGAACTGGGTTACGGTGGGGCCGACGTTGATCTGCACAACTTTACCTGCAACGCCGTAGCTTGCCAAGGCTTCCTCGATGACTTGGGCGCGCTGGGCGTTGTCGGCATCGTTAAACTCTGTTTCCCGGGTTTTGTCCAAGATATCCACATGCGGCATCTTCCAGCCGTCGACACTGGTGAGCGATGCGGGCTCGCCGTATTGCCTCCAGATATCCAGCGCCACTTGTCGGCTTTCCGGGCCCTGTGTGGGGATCTCTCTGACAGGAAACTTGGGAGTTACCTCGGCAGGGACATCGGAATGGGTTGGAATAATCGGGCTCTGATTCTTTACCGGGAAAACCTCTTTATAGGCAGGGGTGTCAGATGCCGTCGCACCTTCGCTTAAGGGAGGCTTGGGGCTGTCTCCGGCGGAGGCATCGGGGCGCGCCGGTATTTGCGGGTTCGGACTCTTTATCGGGAAGACCTCTTTATAGGCAGGGGTGTCAGATGCCGCCGCGCCTTCGCTAAAGGAAGACTTAGAACCCTCCCCGGTGGGGGTATCGGAACGGGTTGGAATAATCGGGCCCTGAGTCTTTACCGGGAAAACCTCTTTATAGGCAGGGGCGTCAGATGCTGTCATCGGGCTTTCCCCTGCGGGGGGACTTTTTCTAAACGGGGGAAACCAGGTCTTCTTCTCAGCAGGTGCGGCTCCGGTGATTATACCCCCCTCGTGGGATTTGGATGTGGGTGCGGCCCCGGTGATAATACCGCCCTCGCGGCGCGGGGGTGATACCGGTGTTGTTGTAGCCGGGGGTGTAGGCGTGACGCGCTTTGGCATATAGGGTGAGGTTGAGGCGTCGGCGGGGTAGGGCCTGGGGGGTTGTCGGAAAAGACCAATGAGGAATCTGCCCAATCCCCGGATGGCTCTGAAGCAAGCACGGGGGGCAATAAAGATAATTCCTAGCAAGATGAGGCCGATAACGCGCAGGAGACCCACTACAGGGTCATGAGAGACAATCGCCGCGCCGACGTCGCCGCCTAGGGAGAATAATCCTAGAATGCCCCAGATGGCTACGAACAAGGCGATGGCCCCAATAATAACGTGCCATAGGTAGAGTTTGTAGTGTCGGGCAAAGGCAACCAAGCGCCCTCGGAAAGCAATGAAAAGAACAACAATTATTGCCAGAAGGATAAGGATTAGCCCCCAGCCTAAAAGCCCGTAAATCCCGCTGACCAGATTACTAAAGAAACGGGTGATATTGGGCCACTGCCAGATAAGAAGAGCCAGTAAGGCGACAAATAGCAGAATACGGATGGCCCATTTGAGGATTTTCCGCAGGGGACTGGGATCCTTGCGGACGGCGCTAACCTTTTTTGAGCCCATGTTTACCCTGCTTCGGTTACTGCGGGCTTGGCCTTTTGTGGACGTTGTTTTACTCATGATTTCTCTCTGGCCTTGGTATTAGAAGGATGCCTAATTATATCGCAACGCTTAAAATTTTGCCTCATAGCCGATACCTATCACCAGTTTAGTCGGAGATGGGGACGTCTTGCCGTAGTTGTAAGAATAATAGTCTTGATTAATGCATTAATACCGCAGCGGCATTTTCCCCAAGAGAGGACCTAAAGGTTATCAAGTGGGTCGGCTTGCTACCCGTTTACGGACTCTTTTTTCCCAGGAAAGAGAAGAGTTTCCAACGCTTGCCAGCTAACTCGTGCTTGTATGATGCCCCTAGAACCTTGGCGATGGCGTCAGATGCGTTGTTGTCACTGTAGAGCACTTGGTAAATATGTTGGGTTATGGGCATCTCCAGGTTGAGCTTGCAGGCTTGATCCCAGACGGCGGCAGTAGTGGTGACCCCTTCTGCTACCTCTTTCATGTCTTTGGTAATATCACCGAGCTTCCTGCCTCGGGCCAGCTCCGCCCCCACATAGTGGTTACGGGACAAAGGGGAGGCGCAAGTGGCGATTAGGTCACCTAGCCCTGCCAGCCCCGAAATAGTTAGGGGATTGGCCCCCAGCGCTACCCCGAATGCGGCCATCTCGGTAAGTCCGCGCGTAATAAAGGCCGCCTTAGCATTATCGCCGTAACCGAGCCCATCGATCATGCCTGCCCCAATGGCGATAATGTTCTTGAGGGTGCCTCCCAGCTCGACGCCGATTAGGTCATGGTTGGTATAAACAGTAAATTTAGGGGTGGTAAGAAGTTTCTGGGCCTTGCGAGCCACCTCTTCCCTGTCTGCCGTCACGACAGCCGCTGCGGGGAGTCCTCGGGCAATCTCTCGGGCAAGGTTAGGGCCGGATAGGACGCAAATGTTTTTATGATAGGCAGGATCTATTTCATCGGCAATTACTTGGGACATGCGCTTGTTGGAGCCGATTTCCAGCCCCTTGGAAGCGCTAATGATGAGGCGGAAGGATTTGAGGTGGTCTTTGAGGAGGTGCGCGTTTTGGCGCATGGTTTGCGAAGGTACTGCCAAAATGACTGCTGACGTAAGCAATAAAGCATTTTTCAGCGAATATGTAACGGTAAGGTTGGGGGGAAAAGCGATCCCCTCAAGGGCAGGCGAAGACGGTCCCTCGGTACTCAGCACTTTGGCCTCGCTCTCGCTACGTGCCCAAAGCTTTACATCATATTTGTTGCGGGCCAGTAGGACAGCGAGGGTTATTCCCCAAGAAGTGGTACCGATTACCCCAATTCTAGCCATAAAAGTTATATGTCGCTAGGCCGGGCTGCCGGAGCGAACCTCCGATTTTTGATTGAGTTTGCGCTCCTGACCATTAATGAGGCGCACGATATTATCGCGGTGGATGACGGTAATAAGGATGGCCGCCGCCGTGGCATATATGAGGTATTCTAGGGGCGAGCCATAAAGGAAGGTTAGGGGGATGAGTAGGGTGCAGGCCCCTAGGATACCAGTGAGACTACCGAGGGAGGCAAAGCCGGACAGGCCTGCGGCGATGATAAGAATCTCGCCGCCAAAGAGAGCGGCAGGGGGGCAGATAGCAAACATCGTGCCGATGAAAGTTCCGACGCCGCGTCCTCCCTTGAAGCGGGCGAAAACGGGCCAAATATGTCCGGCCACGGTGGCCATGGCTACGATAGAGACGGCCCCCGGACGCCCCAGATTGTAGGGGCCCAATGACAGGAAGCCTTCTCCGTAAATAAGTCCTGCCAGTAGTACGGCAACTGTTCCCTTAAGCACGTCCAGTGAGGCTACAGCAAGGAAGGCCCCTCGGCCCAAAGTGCGCAACACGTTGGTGCTACCGGTGCGCCCACTACCATAGTTGCGGATGTCAACCTTGGCTTTGAAGCGACCGATTATCAGCCCGAAGGGAACGGAGCCTAACAGATAACCGGCAATTATTACCAGCAGTAGCTTAAGAAGCATCTATTTTTCGCCTCGGCTCTTGAACACAAACTTGAGGGGTGTGCCCTGGAAACCAAAGCGCTGCCTAAGGGAATTTTCCAAGAAACGCTGGTATGAGAAATGGGCCAAGGTGGCATCGTTGACAAAGAAGACAAAGGTTGGGGGGTTTACCTCAGCCTGGGTTACGTATAGGAACTTAAGGATGCGCCCTTTCTTGGTTGGGGGCGAATGGCGCGCGGTTGCTTGGCTAATGATGCTGTTTAATTCGGCAGTAGGGATGCGTTGGTTGCGCTGAGCAAAGACTGCAAGCGCTGGGGTAATGACATCGGCTACGCCTTGGCCGGTGGCGGCGGAGGTAAAGACAATGGGGGAATGGCTGAAGAATTTTAGTCGACTGTGTATGAACTGTGTCAGTTCTTCTTTTTGAAGGTCTTCGACTAAATCTTGCTTGTTGACTACGATGACTGCCCCTTTATAGGCTTGCTGGACGAAGCCTGCAATATGCAGGTCCTGTTCGGTGACCGGCTCGGTGGCATCAAGAACGAGCAAGGCGACGTCAGCACGCGAGATAGCCCTTAGGCTACGCTCGACGCTGTAGCGATCGACTCCTACCCCTACGCGCCCACGCTTTTTGATACCGGCGGTGTCAATTAGGACAACGGGTTGCCCGTTAAAGTTAAGAGGGGTGTCGATGGCATCGCGAGTTGTGCCGGGTATGGAGCTGACCACTACCCTCTCCTCACCCAGTAGGGCATTAAGCAGGGCGGACTTTCCCACGTTGGGCCGGCCGACAATGGCGAGCTGAGGGATATTCCGGGGCTTGGTCGAGATCTCCGGAGCCTCCGGGAGGACAGCCAATAGGGCATCCTGAAGGTCGCTCACGCCGCGCCCGTGGTAAGCGCTTATGGCAATGGGGTCACCCAACCCCAGGCGATAGAACTCGGCGGCGTTTTGGGCGAACTTGGCGGTATCGGCCTTGTTGGCAACGAGCAAAACAGGTTTCTTGACTGGTCTAAGTAAGGTCGCCATCTCGGTGTCGATTGTTAATAACCCGGATTGGGCGTCGACTACGAAGATAATAACGTCCGCCTCGGCGATAGCCATTGCAACCTGGCGGTTGATTTCCTGGGCCAAGGTGGCCTGGGGGGCAAGCTCTAACCCGCCGGTGTCAATTAAAGTAAACTCCCGGCCTAATATTTCCGCCTCAACCTTGAGGCGGTCGCGGGTAGTCCCAGGCAGATCCTCGACGATGGCCAGGCGTTGTCCCGTAAGGCGATTGATAAGGGTGGATTTGCCGACGTTTTGGCAACCCACAATGGCCACGATCGGTTTGCGACCGGGGGTCGGTTGGGTCGGTGGCGTCTCAGTGTTTTTCTTTGTCATAATGGTTTGAGTTGGGTGTTCAAATTATCCTAAGTATACCGCATGTGCTACTTCAAAAGGCTTTAGTCGGGATAAATACCAATACGATTAGACGACGGACATCTCTTGCATTGGTTCCGGACTTTACCGCTGGCTGGCCACCTCGGCGCCTCCTAGCATCTGAGCTAGTACGGCTTTCTGTGCATATAGGCGGTTTTCGGCTTGGTCCAGTACTACCGAGGCGGGACTGTCGATGACCTCGGGGGCGACCTCTGAGCCGCGGTGGGCGGGCAGACAGTGCATGAAGATGGCGCCTGTGGCTGCCTCGGCCATAAGGGCCCGGGTCACCTTGAATCCGGCGAAAGCCAAGGCGCGCTGATTGCCTTCCTCTTCTTGGCCCATACTTACCCAAGTATCGGTATAGACGACATCGGCCTCTTTTACCGCCAAGTTGGGATCGGTGGTGGTCATGATGGCTGCCCCGCTTTCCAGGGCATACTCCTTGGCAAGCTCAATAGTTTTTTCATCAAGGGCGAATCCTTCAGGCGTGGCCAGGCGCAGGTCCATGCCAACCAAGGCTCCGGCGAGTAGGAGGCTACGCGCTACGTTGTTGCCGTCGCCTACGTAGGCTAGGCGGATACCCTTGAGGGCTTCCTTGTGGTCGAAAATAGTAAGCAGGTCGGCCAGGGCCTGACAAGGGTGTTCGAAATCAGAGAGGGCATTGATGACCGGCACGTCGGCATAACGGGCAATCTCGAGGAGTGTTTCCTGAGCGAAGGTGCGTACGGCTATGACGTCAGCATAACGGGCAAGCACCCCGGCAACATCTTTGATCGATTCGCGCTTACCCAGCCCCACCTCGGCGGGGGAGAGGTAGATGCATGTGCCGCCGAGTTGTTTTATGGCCAGTTCAAAGCTCACCCGGGTGCGTAGCGATGGCTTTTCAAACAGGAGGGCCAGCGTTTTACCGGCCAAAGCACCCACCCAGCCATCGGCGCGTAATTCTACGGCGTCAGCCAGCAATAGGTGGATGTCGATACTGGAGAGGTCACTGATAGAGAGCAGGTCTTTGTTTTTCATCTCCTGATCCTGAAAAGAATTAGTATCAGTATAACACTAAATAAGAAGGGGCAAACAAGAACAGCACTTGCCAGCTGGTGACTCTTCTTCAATAATAGTATAAATATGTTATAATCAGATAGCAACTCGCCATGAGGGGAAGAAAATGCATTTTAACGGCAAATTATCCGTCCTTGGTCTAGCCGCAGGTTTAGCGGCGGGCTTGGTATTGGGCCTAATGTATGCTCCCCAGCACGGGGCGACGACGAGGCATAGGCTATCTGGCAAGGTCAATTGGCTCTTGTGGACTCCTGAGGAGAGATATTCATATCTTTGGGGCCGAACCCGTCAGGCCCCTCGGCCGAGCAAGACAGCCTAAGGCTAACTAGGTTTCGGCTAAGCCATCTTTCTCAGCATGTCCTCTGCCGTCTGGGCCATTCTTTCGGCCGTTAGCCCGAACTTTTCGTAGAGCACCTTGCTTGGGGCGGAGGCCCCGAAGTGATCGAGGCCGAGGGCTATACCCGCGCTTCCTACCCAACGCTCCCAACCGAGGGTGGCTCCCGCTTCAATAGAAACCCGCGCTTTCACGCCTGGGGGCAGTACGCCATCGCGGTATTCTTGTGACTGTGCTTGGAAAAGATCCCACGATGGCAACGACACGACTCGGGCCTGAACACCCCTCTCCTTAAGCAGCCGTCCTGCCTCCAAGGCGATATGCACCTCGGAGCCTGTGCCAATTAGTATTACATCGGGGTCGCTGTGTTCTGCCCACACAACGTAGCCGCCGCGCCTGAGGTTGCTGGCCGAGGTTGATGGGCTACGCTCAATAATGGGCAAGGCTTGGCGTGATAGAACAAGAACGGTGGGTTGCGCCTGGTTGGTTATGGCGACCCGCCAGGCCTCGGCTGTCTCGGCGGCGTCTGCCGGGCGGATGACACACAACCCCGGCACAGCCCTAAGCCCGGCCAGGTGTTCAATAGGCTGGTGGGTTGGTCCATCCTCGCCTACTCCGATAGAGTCATGGGTGTAAACGAAGATCGCACGCTGTTCGGTTATGGCAGCCATGCGCACTGCGGG
>Ga0123356_10006000_pt1 | contig 12322 bp, 8 predicted proteins | sample TergutEmb28metaG_2_FD_92546 | JGI IMG/M metagenome (GOLD analysis project Ga0123356, IMG submission 92546) | Embiratermes neotenicus P3 segment gut microbial communities from Petit-Saut dam, French Guiana - Emb289 P3 | ecosystem: Host-associated > Arthropoda: Insects > Digestive system > Gut ... | reverse complement strand
TAAACACCTGACGGAAGGCGAGAAGCGGAAAAACCTCAAACCGAAGTAATATTGTTGTTGTAACTGCTTTCTTCTTATGATATAATAACAACAGGGCAAATTGTAATGCAATAATAGTAAATTTACTTATTTAGCCGCCCTTTGTGACCGAACACGCCACTTTGTGCAAAATTATCTTTACTGAGGCGGTGACCGTATGAATTACGACTGTTTGATCATCGACGACGAAACAGAAGTTGCCTCCGGCACCAGCGAATATTTTAATTTGTTTGGAGTCAGTTCGCGCTATGCTCTGAACGCTAATGACGCGCTTTCTTTTTTGCGCGAAAATACCGTCAGCCTGATCCTGCTGGATATCAACCTTGGACAAAGTTCCGGCTTCAACCTCTGCAAAACGCTTAGGGAATCACTTGACGTTCCCATCCTGTTCATCAGCGCCCGCTCAAGTCATGAAGACATGCTGCTGGCCCTGAATATCGGCGGCGACGACTATATCTCCAAGCCATATTCCCTTTCCGTGCTTCTGGCAAAGGTTAAAGTGGTTTTAAGGCGTTACGGAACGAAAAAAGCGGAAAACAGGCTGCATATCGACACGGCGACCGAGCGTATATACCTCGGCGGCGTGGCGCTTCAGTTGAAAAATATGGAGTATAGGCTGTTGCGGTATTTGATGGATCATAAAGGCCGGGTTATCGGCAAGGACGAATTATTTGAAAAGGTTTGGTACGATAGCTTTGTAGGCGACGGTACGCTGAGTGTACACATACGCCGTTTGCGGGAAAAGATCGAAACGGATCCTAATGAACCGTTACTGATCAAAACCGTCTGGGGCGTGGGTTATGTCTATGATGAGGGCCGCGGCGTATGAAATGGTTCATTTTACTTTTGATGTTCATGCTGGCCGGCGGTCTGTGGTTATCCATGGATACGCCGGCCACGGATTATGGGCTGGATATCTTGGAAATCAACCGCATCGTCAAGACTATTGAAGAGACCTGGCCGGACGCGCTAGCCGGCCAGCTTCCCAAAAGTCCGGTCAAATATGGCTTTGTGCCGGACGGACAGTCTATATACAAGTATATCGCGGATCGGGACACAATGGTCGATATCTTCGTTGGTAAGCAGCTTGTAGGTAAAGCCGTTATTTTCAATGGGGCTACCGAGCGGCTGAACGCTATACGGACACGGCTCTCAGCTATTTTTTACATTTTGGCCGCGCTACTCGCCGCAGTCTGCGGTCTATTCTGGTTTTATCAATACCAAACAATATTGCGGCCATTTAAAAAGCTGGAAACCTTCGCCTCACGGGTGGCACAGGGCGATTTGAGTTTCCAGTTGGAAATGGACAAAAAAAACCGCTTTGGCGCTTTTTCCGAAAGCTTTGATTTAATGCGCGAACAGCTTGCCGCCGCGCGGGAGAATGAGCGGCTGGCTAATATCAGCAAAAAGGAGCTGGTGGCTTCGCTGAGCCATGATATCAAGACGCCGGTGGCTTCCATCAAAATTATCGCCGAACTGTATCAAGCCAAGCATAACGCGAACGCCGAGATGGAATCCATCATCAGGAAAGCCGACCAGATCGATTTGTTGATTTCCAATATGTTTACCGCGACATTGGAGGAACTAAAACAACTTGAGGTTTCCCCGGCAGAGATAACAACCGCTGAACTGGAGGAACATATCCGGGCCTCCGATTATCAAAAGAAGGTAAAAACCTTTTCCTTGCCCGAATGCGTGGTCACAGCGGACAGCCTGCGTTTCCGCCAAGTCATTGATAATGTGATCGGTAACTCCTATAAATACGCGGATACTGATATTGAGGTTTCCGGCGGTTTCGACGGGGATTTTTTTACCCTGTCTATGCGGGATTTCGGCCCCGGCGTACCCTCGGATGAGCTTTCCTTATTATGCGAGAAATACTACCGGGCCAAGAATGCCAATGGCAAGAGCGGTTCAGGGCTGGGGCTGTATCTTTCTAAATATTTTCTCACCGAAATGGGCGGCTCGCTGACGCTGAAGAACAATGGCGGGCTGTGGGCCATCATGCGCTTAAAGATTTAAGAAACAGTTAAGAAACTGGTAAAGACAGTTAAACATTTTGCTTGTTATAATAGAAGCATCATTAAGGGCGCTTTGAGAAGGTCATTATTATTATCCCTTCTTAGGCGCTATATTTTTTTATTGACATCGACACGTTCATAATTGTACCGCAAAAATATTTACCTAATTATTATGGAAAAAGGGTGAGTATATTGTTAAACGGATATGACGATAACCATGATTCGGCGCTTCGTGATAATAACATACTTGATAATAACATACGTGACAATAACATATATGAAGAAAGTATTGATGACGGGAAGCGGCTGCTGACAAATAATACGCGCCCGGTGAGTATTACGGCACAAAACTTGCTGCAATTGGCAGAGGAAGCGGAAAAACAAGCCCGCTTGACGGCCGCGTCCGCGGAAACGGCGAATAGCTTGGCTCAATCACTGATCGCGGACTTGCATAAAGGCGGCGATGATTCTTTGCGGCTGCTGGCCGAAAAGGCCGTCAGGAACGCTTTTATTACAGCCGAGGCAGCCGTGCAGGCGCAAGTTTCCGCTATTGAAGCCCATGCCGCGGCGGTGAATCAAAGCTTGGCTGATTTTGAAACCGCCAAGGATACGCTGCATCTGCACTCGCAAGGTTTTATCAACCTCAGCAAGCAGGCCACTCAAGCGCAGGAAGAGGCGGATATAGCCCGCGAACAAGCCGACCGCAGCCGTTTTGAATACGCGGCCAAGCAGAATTTCGCCATCAACAACCGCGACGCGCTGCTGCAATCCAAGCGTGAATATGAGGCAAAGCTTAATCAGACTCGTTCGGCTCAGGAGAATTTGGAGTTAGTGCAAAAAAGAGCGCGTAATGTCCAAAATGACTTTTTGCACTTAAAAGATAATTTGGAGGATCGCCGCTATCAGTGGCGGCATCTGCAACAGAACGGCCATGTTCCAAAAACGCCGGATATACAGATGCAGCAGCCACCACGGCAAATCGCAACTGCCGCCATACCGGCCACGGAAGCGCCGCTTACCGAACGGCGGCAATTGACCGCGCTGATAATGAAACAGCCGGAGCAGCCCTCTGTTTATGGCAGCGCCGCTTTTGAGCTGGCAAAATCACCGGCGCGCCATAATGCCCTCTTGCGAGAGGAGCAAAAAAGCAAGGAGCTGCGTCTGCTGGCCCTCATTCAAACCAGCAAACTCTGTAAATCATTTTCCTCGGGCGGTATTCAGCAACATGTACTCAGAAATCTCGACATGGAGATTTACGAGGGAGATTTCACCGTTATCATGGGCCCTTCCGGCGCGGGAAAATCCACGCTGCTATACGCCCTGTCGGGTATGGACAAACCGACTTTGGGCTCTATCCGCTTTTTCGGCCAGGAAATTTCCAAATTTTCCAATGACCAGTTGGCGTTATTCAGGCGCAAGCACTGCGGTTTTGTATTTCAACAGATGTTTCTGCTGGATAATATGAGTATCATTGATAATGTGCTGGCCGCCGGACTTTTAGTATCCAAAGACAAGAAGGCTATTGTCGCCCGCGCCAAGGAGCTGCTTAAACAAGTGGGACTGACCGAGCAGATTTGGCGTAAATTCCCCACTCAGCTGGCCGGCGGCGAGGCGCAGCGAGCGGCCATCGTCCGGGCGCTGATCAACCGGCCTAAAGTCGTCTTTGCCGACGAACCGACGGGCTCAATGAACTCAGCCTCCGGTACGGCGGCGCTGGACGCGCTGACAAAGGTCAATGAAAACGGGCAGAGCGTTATCGCGGTCACCCATGATATAAAGACTGCGTTACGGGGCAACCGGGTACTGTATATCCGCGACGGCGTGATTTACGGTACATGTATCCTGGGCAAGTATAGCGGTGGCAGCCGCGAGCGTCATGACAGGCTCACCGCCTTCCTGGACGAAATGGGGTGGTGACATGAGCAAGATACTCCTGCTCATCAGCGCCAATATCCGCAAAGCAAAAGGGCAGACGGCAATATTGGCGGCGTTATTCCTGATTTCGTCCATGATGTTGAACACAGGGCTGAACGTATTTAACTTCGGTAGCTTTTTTGACAGGACGGCGGAGGAATTAAATGCGTCCGACGCGTATTTTATCATTCCTGAAGCCCGCTATAACAGCATGGTGGAAGAATATTTGTATAGGCATGAAGAGATAACCGCGCTGCAAAAAAACAGTGGCTTACATGTCTATATGACGACAGGGTGGAAAGACGAAACACTGAGTATCCAGAGAATGATCTGCGATATAGATGAGCCGCGTGAACTGACCCAATGGAAGCTGGTCGGCGATTCCCTCTCCGGGATCGCGGACGCGGTCTATGTGCCGTATCTGTACAAGGTGGTCGGCGGCTTTGATCTGGGCGACAGCATGACCGCAGAAATATGCGGCAAAACATATGATTTCACAGTTGCGGGCTATATCGAGTGTATCTACCATGATCGCCTATATACAGGCGATATGTTATTTATGCCGGGCGCGCGCTATGAGGAGCTGTGCGAAGATTTGCCGGAATACCGCAAAGTGCTGATTTTCGCCAATGGGATCAGTAATTACGCGAAGATCGAGTCCGCACTGCTTGATCTAACGGATGCGACCTCGGCGGGGGCGGGTTATGTGACCGATGAAAAAACATTACTTCATGCGATGTCCTATTCCAGTATGAAAACAGAAAGAACATCAATGGCTTTGATGATGGCTGTTATGCTGATCGTCTTCACCGCTGTTATTACCATTGTCTGCTTATTGGTCATCCGTTTCCGCATCAATAACAGCATTGAGGAGGATATGCCCAGGATCGGTTCGCTGCAATCGATAGGTTATTCTAGCGCTCAGATTTCGCTATCGGTGGTGGCGCAATATGGCATGATCGCCCTGGTGGCTTGTCTGATAGGCGTTATTCCCACCTACCTGCTACTGCCGGTCATCGGTGAAGTTTTCGCCCAGCAGAGCGGTTTGTTCTGGGAATGCGGCTTTGAACCGCTCACCAATCTGCTGGCGGTTGGATCGCTGACTCTCATCGTTACCGCCATGGCCTTGATCGCGGCCTTGGAGTTTAGAAAAATCACCCCGGTACTGGCATTGCGAGGCGGTATACTGACACATAGCTTTAAACAAAACTGCGTCCCGCTTGACCGGTCGCGTTTGCCACTGACAATGGCGCTGTCCTTTAAATCCATTCTACAGGGATTGCGGCAGAGCGTGACGGTTTTCGTGATCCTGACAGCAGTTTCTTTTACGGCAACCATGGCCGCTGTCCTCTATTATAATGCCGCTGTTGACCTCAGCGTCTTTGAGAAGGTGCCGGGCATGGAACGGGCGAACGCGGCTATCGCCTTCAAACCGGGGCAAGATACGGATGAATTGAAGAAAGAGGTTCTTAAACACGGGGATGTGTATAAGGCGCAGTATCTTGATATTGGCAGGACTGTTGTAGACGAGGTCGATGTGGGAGTTGTCGTCATGGAGGGTTTCGCCGGTAGGGAAACCAACAATGTGTATAAAGGTATATACCCGAGATATGACAATGAAATCGCCATACCGGGGGTGCTGGCCAGTATGATGGCAAAAGACATCGGCGACGAGGTGCTGGCCGGAAAAGAAGAAAGGCCTTTCCTCATCACCGGGTTGACACAAGGTACGGAAGCCGGCCCGATATCGGTCTATCTCACCTTGAATGGGATGAGGAAAATATATCCCGGCTTTCAACAAATCGCGCTGATGATTTATCTCAATGATGGGGTAGACGCCGCTGAGTATGTTTTTGCCATGGAGGATATATATGCTGAACAGGCTCTTAGCATTATAAACGCGGACGCCAGCTTTGCTGAAGGCGTCAGTTCATTTGCGACTATTATATCCTTGGTGGGGCTGGCTATACTCATCATCGCCGGATTCGTCGTCATATTAGCGCTATACTTTGTCATCGGCTCCACTGTCATTCGTAAACGCCGCGAGCTGAGTACACAAAAGGCTATCGGCTACACCACCATTAATCTGATGCATCAAATATCGCTCGGCTTCGTTTTTCCGATCAGCCTGGGCGTTGTTGCCGGATGCCTCCTAGGCATGACGACGACGAACCCGCTTATATCCATTATTATAACTCAAATGGGTATAATGAAGGCAAATTTTATCATTGATACATCATGGGTAATCATAGTCGGTATTTTCATCATTTTATTCTCCTATTTAGCCAGTATGCTCATCACCTGGCGTATTCGGAAGATATCCGCTTACGCGCTGGTAACAGAATAAGAAAATAGCCAACTGTATAGCTCGATATCCCTTCCTGCCAGCGTAATGCGCCACCTCCCCCGCGGGAGGTTTTGTGCTTTTTTTAGGCATTATACTGTTTGATCTGATCGGGAACGCCGGAATAATCCGGCGAATGAGAGATTTTTCGCGTCTTTAGCAAGGGAACTGGACAAAGCCGTCGAAGCTAATACTAACGGTCTGCTTCGCAGCCCAAGTTTTGAGTCGTGAGTTATGAGTTTTGAGTGAATTCTTGTTTTTTATTTGTGCGGTTTGTCTGTAAGGTACTATACTTGGTGAAAGGAAGAATTTATGAGATGAAAAATAAACTGGTCTCTTTGTTGATTTTGGCATTATTTCTTGTTATTGGACTATTCTTTTGGCAGGTGTTTGGGCATGGTCATATATTCTATATGCTAAATTTCACTTATATAGGCATCTTTGTCAGCACTGGCTTTTACCTCATGCTTAATAAAAAGCCGTTTGCCCGCAATGTATCGCAAATCGGCGTGGGTTTGTATATGTTGGTGCTTTTAGGCGCTGTGTTCGGTGAAAATATGCAGATAGAAGGGTTTTGGTTTTATCTTTTTTCGGGTATGTTTCAAGCGGCGGTCATTCATTATCTGGTGGCCAAAATCGGCGGTCCGCTGCTTTTCGGGCGCGCTTGGTGTGGATACGCCTGCTGGACAGCGGCGGTGCTGGATTTGTTGCCGTATAAAACCCCGCAGGGTGAGAGAAAAGGAAAGCTCGGCGTCATCCGCTATCTGCTGTTTGCCCTTTCGCTCTGCTTTGTCGGCAGCCTGTTTTTGCTGAAAGCGCAAAATATGGAGCAAATCATGTATATCAGCTTTATCGCGGGCAATGTCTTGTATTATGCGGCCGGTATCGCTCTCGCCTTTGCTTTCCGGGATAACCGCGCCTTTTGTAAGTATATCTGCCCGATAACGGTATTCTTGAAGCCGGTGAGTTATTTTTCGTTTTTACGGGTGAAGGTGGATCAGGATAAATGCATCTCCTGCGGCAAATGCGAGCAGGTATGCCCGATGAATGTAACTGTTACCGACAATAGGCGCTCCCGCAAGAACGGCACGGAGTGTATACTGTGTATAGAATGTATCAATAACTGTCCGAAAAACGCGCTGAAAGTATAGCACAATATTATGACATAAAAAGGAGGAGAATGGATCCATGCTTAATACGGAATCATCGTCACCTGCTGCTGAAGCCGCCATGCCTGTGCCGCGTAAAAAAATGAAGGGAGTAAAAAAGGCGGCTATTATAACAGGACTGAGTTTACTGGGTATTGTTTTGATCGTAGCCACAATGATAGCGTTTCTTTTCGGCGGCGAAATAGCCACCATAGCCACCATCAACAGGATAAACGATACGGATCTATTTACAATGGAGTACAAAGGGAATTATGGTTTTGAAGCTTTCCTGGAACAAGGCGCCTCAAGCGATGCCGATGTCGTGTCTTTCATATCGCAGCAACTGCTTAAAGGGCTTCCTTTGGAATTTGAATTGCCGGAACTTGGCTGCAGCACCTTCCTTGCTGTTACGCCGGATAACGATTACATATTCGGCCGAAATTTTGATAACCGCTATACACCGGTTCTGATCCTTACCACGCATCCGCAGGGCGGATATGCTTCTATTTCTGTAGTCAATCTTTCATTTATCGGCTACAACAAAGATTTTATGCCGATTGGGCTAATTGATAGATTCCTTACCCTCGCCGCTCCGTTCGCACCGCTGGACGGGGTAAATGAAAAAGGCGTATCTATTGGCGTGCTGCAATTGGATACAGCGCCGACGAAGCAGGATAGCGGCAAAACCCACATCACCACCACCACGGCTATACGTCTTATCCTGGATAAAGCTGCCACTGTCGATGAAGCGCTGGAACTTTTACAGCAGTACGATATGCAGTCATCGGCGGGGGCGAGCTATCATTTTCAGATAACGGACGCTTATGGTAAATCAGTTATTGTGGAGTATGTGGATAATGAATTTACCATTATTGAAAGCGCATACGTGACAAACTTTATTATCGCGCCAGGCCCATGGTATAACCAGGGCAGCGGTCAGGATAGGTTTGAAATACTGGCTCAAAAACTGGCAGAAACCAACGGGGTATTGACCGAGCAGCAGGGCATGGAACTGTTAAGCGCGGTACTGCAGAACAAGGACTATCCCACACAGTGGTCGGCTGTGTACAATAACACAAAAAAGACGCTACAGTTTTGCCTCAGAGGTGACTATAGCACTGTTTACGAGTTTTCTCTAAAATAAAATACTTCTATATGCTTTTCCCAGCGAGGTATATTATGTTCGATACCCCCACCTATAAGCCCGAATGGGCCCCCGAAAACGCGGATGGGAAATTCGCCAGCCGGGTTATGTTTGGTGTGAAAAAAACAGACGCCAGAGGCGAGAGGACAGAGCTTGAAGCAAGCCGCGAAAAAGACGGCTTGCAATTAGCAGTCAAGGCCGCCCGTCCGCCGGAATTTACCGCCGCCGATTATGTCGCGGGCGTGTTGCGCTGTGACCGTATGATTTTGGCGCGCGCCATTACCGTTATCGAAAGCAATGCGGCCAAGCATTTTGAACTGGGGCAGGAAATTGTCCAGGGACTGCTGCCTTATGGCGGCAAGGCCGTGCGCGTGGGCGTTACCGGCGTGCCGGGCGCGGGCAAAAGCACTTTTATTGAGGCGCTGGGCATGCGGCTGATCAAAGAAGGGCATAAGGTGGCCGTGCTGGCTGTAGACCCCAGTTCCACCGTATCGCGCGGCAGCATCTTGGGCGATAAAACCCGTATGGAGCAGCTTTCCAAGGAGGCCAACGCCTTTATCCGCCCCTCCCCCTCCGGCGGCACGCTGGGCGGGGTGGCGCGTAAGAGCCGTGAGACCTTGCTCTTATGCGAGGCTGCCGGCTATGATGTTATTTTGGTGGAAACCGTAGGCGTGGGGCAGAGCGAAACCACCGTGCGTTCTATGGTAGATTTTTTCCTCACCGTGGTGATCACCGGCGCGGGCGATGATTTACAGGGCATCAAGAAAGGCATACTGGAATTGGCCGACGCGATACTGGTAAATAAGGCGGACGGGGCTAATAAGCAGAAAGCGCTGGTAACTAAGGCCGATTATAATCAGGTGCTGCATTATCTGCGCCCTGCTACCGAGGGCTGGCAGACCGAGGCCCATATCTGTTCCGCCTTAAACGGTGAGGGCATAGCGGAAATGTGGCGGGTGGTATGCGCCTTCATGGAACAGATGTGGCAAAGCGGGCAGCTGGAAGCGCGCCGGCAGCAGCAAAACCTCACCTGGGTGCAGACGATGATAGATCAATATGTGCAAAAACTGATCGCCGCTGACCCGGCTATCGCCGGGCCGCGCCAAGCGGTAGAGCAGGCGGTGCTGGCAGGCAGCCTTAGCCCCACCACGGCGGTGCGGCAAATCATCGGCATAATTGAGGCGGCGTTTGAACATAATTAGTGTGGTAAGTTTTTGCATCAATTAGACGCGGATTTTACGGATTTGACAACAGATTATCGCAGCTTTATAAAGAAGAAATAAATTAAAATAGCCGCCTAAGTGCGGCGGAATGGAGTGTTTTTATGACATTTGGTATTATTATCGGTGCGGTTATCGCTATTGGACTGATCATTTGGGGTATCGGTATGCAAAACAAACTGATACAAACCGATGAACTATGCGGTAACGCTATGAGTCAAATCGGCGTGCAACAGGCTACACGCTGGGATGCCATGACAGCCCTGGCCGATTTGACCAAGGGTTATTCCGACCATGAATATCGGGCACTTACGGATATCATACAATCGCGGCGCCCGGTGAGCTTTAATTCGCCCAGCGCGGAAGCGGATGCCCAGGAAGGTATGCTGGGGCAGTTCATGAACCGCTTCTTTGCGGTGGCGGAGGCTTATCCGGAGCTGAAAGCCAGCACTATCTATATCAAAACTATGGATAGCTTGCGCGATTATGAAGACAAGGTCAGAGTAAGCAGGATGGTCTTCAATGATACCGTTACCAAGTATAACCGGCTGATCCGCGCTTTTCCCGGTTCGGTCGTCGCGGGGATGCTGGCTTTCAGGGTGCGGGATTATCTTCAGGAGGATATCTCAAAATCATCCATGCCGTCAATGATCAGATAGTGAAAGGAAATGACATATGTATTATAATGAAACAAATTTTCGCGCTGCATTATACGGCATTAGGCGTCTAAGTAAAATGACAGCACGCCAAAGTAGGCAGTTTGTAATTATTATCATCGCTCTGGCTGCCGTTTTCCTGGCGCAGCTGATATTTTATCCGCAAGCAGCGCTGGCGGCAAGCCCCCTGACGCGCGGTATTGATATAGTGGTCGAACTTGATAATGATGGCGGCGGCTATGTTACGGAAGTATGGGATGTCCGTACTGTCGATGGCACAGAATTCTTTTTGACCAAATACTATCTGCAAGATCAGGAGATAACCGGTCTGTCCGTTCGGGACGAAAGCGGCCGGGAATACCGCAATATCGGCGTTTGGGATTCACAGCGGCCGCTTAAGGAAAAAGACGGCGAGTGCGGCTTGATCAGCATTAATGGCGGTTATGAAATCTGTTGGGGCATCGGCGCTAATTATGGCGATCATATTTATACCGTAAGATATCATATGAACAATCTGGTTAAAGGTTGCAATGACTATGATATCTTGTATCAGCAGTTCGTTTCCTCCGACCTGCTGGCGCCGGTTCAAAGAGTAGGACTGACGGTTAAACCGCCGGATTTGGTTTTTACCACGGAAAATACCGGGGTGTGGGGTTTCGGACATAGCGGCGATATTCGGGTGACCGATAGCCTGGTGGTATCGAAAAGCCAACAGTCTTTGGCTAAAGCGGATCATGTGACGGTTCTGCTGCGTTTCGATAAAGGTATGTTCAACCCCCAACTGCAACTGGACATGGATTTTGAGGATGTCCGCACGGAAGCTTTTGCCGGCAGCAATTATGCCTCGGGTAATCAGCAAGCGCAGCCTACCAGTACTGTTATGATGGTGATCGGTAATATTTTATCATTGCTTATACCAATAGGCATAGTTTTTTTAGTAATTTATTCCAGAAAGAGCCACTCTGCCCGGCACAAACTTTCAAACAGAACTATAACCAGGAAAATTTATAAGGAATTGCCATATTGCCGGGAAATACCGTTTAATGGTTCACTTGCCGCAACTTACAACCGTTACCGGGAAAGCGCCGGCGCGCCGGATAAGATCGGCGACCTGGCCGGCGCGTTTATTCTCAAATGGTTAAACGAGGGCAAGGCTCAGGTAGTGAGCCAAAGCAGTATGTTGAAAAAAGAGCAAACTGCTTTGCAACTATTGGACGATGAAGCAGGCAGAACCGCATGGAAAAGTATGCCCTGTACCAGCGCCGTGGAAATAGAGCAAGCGTTGTACGGAATGTTCTTAAGCGCGGCCGGCGCGGATCAGGTGCTGGAAAGCAAAGAAATGAAGCGTTGGAGTGAAAGTCATTATGATGAAATTGATAAATGGCTAAAAAAACTCAAAACAGTTGCCCATACGGAACTCACCGACATGGGTTGCGCGGCGCTCACGGAGGTTAAAGGTACATTCGGCAAAACGCACAAACTTCTGAAGCTGACCCCGTATGGTGAGGAAATGACCGACCGTATGCATGGGTTTAAGAAATTCCTTACAGAATTCACCATCATAGATGAACGCGACCCGGATGAGGTTAAGCTGTGGCATAATTATTTGATATATGCCAAAGTTTTAGGGATAGCCAGCCAGGTTACGCGCAGGATCGCCAAACTATGCCCGGCATTACTGCAGAATCCCGAGTTTAATAACAGCGCGATAGATATTTCAAATATCTTTGCTATATCCATGCATTCAGGCTATGTAAGCGGACGATACGACTCCTCCGACGGCGGCGGCGGCGGTTTTTCCGGCGGTGGCGGCGGCGGCGCTTCCGGCGGCGGTTC
>Ga0123356_10005999_pt1 | contig 12323 bp, 11 predicted proteins | sample TergutEmb28metaG_2_FD_92546 | JGI IMG/M metagenome (GOLD analysis project Ga0123356, IMG submission 92546) | Embiratermes neotenicus P3 segment gut microbial communities from Petit-Saut dam, French Guiana - Emb289 P3 | ecosystem: Host-associated > Arthropoda: Insects > Digestive system > Gut ... | reverse complement strand
GAAACCCGGGACCCCGCGGCGGGGCGCCCCGACCTGCCGGCCGCCGCGGTACTGGCCGGCGGCCTCGTCGCGATCGTCTACCCGCTGCTCGAGGGCCGGGACCTTGGCTGGCCAGCCTGGACCTGGGCGGTGATGGCCGCCGGGGCGGCGGCGGTGGTGACGCTGGCCGTGCGGGAGGCAGGGGGCCCGCGGGCCCGGTCGGGGTCGGCGGCGCGCGGCCCGGTGGCGCCGCTGCTGCGACCGCGCCTGTTCCGGATCCCGGCGTTCGCCGCCGGGCTCGGGGTGCTGCTGGCGTGGGCGGCCGGCATGCAGGGCTTCTTCCTGACGTTCGCGCTGTGGCTGCAGGCTGGCGAGCACTTCTCGCCGCTCAAGGCCGGGCTCACGGCGCTGGCGTTCAGCGCGGGCAGCTTCGCCTGTGCGCCGGTTGCGGTCCCGCTCGCGCTCAAGTACGGGCGCCGCGTCCTGGTCACCGGCGGGGTGCTCATGGCGGCCGGCGCGGCCGGCGCGCTGGCTGTCGTCAGCCACGTCGGAGTGAACGGCAGCCCCTGGCCGGTCGTGCCCGGCCTCGTGGTTGCGGGCGCCGGGCTCGCCCTGCTCCTCATCCCGCTCGGGAACGTCGTCCTGGCCGCAGTCCCCGCCGACGCGGCGGGCGGCGCGTCCGGGCTGTTCAGCACCGCGCAGCAGCTCGGCGGGGCGGTTGGCGTGGCGTTGCTCGGCACGATCTTCTTCGGCTGGGTCACCGCCGGGCACACGCTCGCGGCGGCGATGAGCCACAGCACGCCCTACGCGATCGGGGCGTTCGCGCTGGCCGCGGTGCTGGCCCTGCTGCTGCCGCGTACCGCCGTCAGCGAGGAGGCGATGATCGGCGCAGACGAGGTCGACGCGCTACGGGCCCGCGCAGGGGCGTGATGGGACCAACGAGGCCCGTAGAGGGGCAGCGTTGCCACCCTTGTAGCCCTTGCGTAGTAGGCGGCGGCGAGTCGCTGCGAGGCCCGTGCACTCGCAGCGACTCACGGCTGCTGGTCGGCACCGCCAACATTCCGGGAAGCTGCAGCCGGTACAGCCGAAGCTGCGCGCGCTGTTTGTTGTCGTCGGCTGATCCGATGCTGCGGGCGATGAGGTGCGCGAGACTTACCGTGTGGAGCTGCTGATAGCGCGCAATCCTGACCCTGAGTCGAGCCTGCCGTATCTGCTGCGCGTGCCGATCGGCGATGGGCTGGTATTCCGCGCCAGGGACGTCTGGCCGCGCACGAGCGCGGTGTACCTGCACCCGGTCTGGGCAGACGAGTGGCCGGCCGAGCCGGAGATCGTGGAACGGGTCGGGGTCCGGTACTGCGCGCGACGCGGCGCGGCCATCGACCTGATCCTGGACCGCGGCCGGGAGAACCGCTCGCAGATCGTCTACACGACCGCGCGCGGGCGGGAGATGGTGTTCTGGCAGTCGCCGCGCACACGCAAGCAGGCTCGCCCGAATGTTGCGACGCCGACGGCGCGGGCGTCTGCGGTACCGCAGCTGCCGATCCTCGTGGACTCCCACGAGCGGTACGCGTACAAGTTCGCCGGCAAGCACGTGACACTCGCCCGCCGTGCGCTCCGCTGCGGAGACTACGGCGTCGAGCGAGACGGCCAGGTCATCGCATCAGTCGAGCGCAAGAGCCTGGCCGACCTGGTGTCCTCGCTACTGAGCGGAAAGCTCCGGTACGCCGCGGCCGAGCTGGCCACCTTGCCGCACGCCGCAATCGTCGTCGAGGACCGCTACTCGCAGATATTCGCGCTCGAGCATGCCCGTCCGTCGGTCGTCGCTGACCTTCTGGCGGAACAGCAGGTGCGCTGCCCAGGTGTGCCGATCGTGTTTTCGGAGACGCGCAAGCTGGCGGAGGAGTGGGTCTACCGGTTCCTGGCCGCGGCGTACACGTGGAGCCCTGATGGCACAGATAGCGGACTGCCTCCGGCGGAGGAGCAGCCGTCCGCCGGCCCGCTTGCGCAGGAAACCGAGTCCCAGCCGGTGTCCGTGGCGGAGGTGCGAGCCTGGGCGCGGCTGCGCGGCCTGGACGTGCCGGATCGCGGGCGGCTCCGGCCGGAGACCATCGCGGAGTGGCGCAAGGCGCACGGTTGCTGACATCCGCGGGCGCCCAGGTGGCCGAGATCCTGGCTGGAGTGGCCCGAGCATCCCGGCCGCATGCCTAGCCTCATGGGGTATCCGTTTGGCAAGCAGGCTGGTCCGCTATGGGGCGTGAGGATGAGGATCGCAGAGTCATTCGTGCTGGCTTACGCGCTGGGCAGCAGCCTTGCCAGCGTGGTCTGCGTCACCGGCATGGTCATCATGCCGCGCATGCGCGCGCGCCTCGCGCTGTGGCAGGGTCACCGGCGACTCGCGCAATTTCTCGCAGAGGCCGCCGGGGAGTCCGTCAACCCGTAGCCTGACCTGCCTCGCCCGGCTTAGCCGGACCGCTGGAGGCTTCGTCGCCCCGGCTCAGACGCGGAGGCGGTGAGCGGCCAGCTCGTCGTAGAACGGCTGGCATTGTGCCGCGAGCGGCTCCAGCTCGGCCGGGAGGCCGACGCTGGCCGACGCCGGCCGGGACGGGCCGAACCCGGTGGAGCGCCACACGCTCTCGTACCAGTACGGCGCCCACACGCCGTCCGTGGACCGCGGCCCGGCGGGCCACGACAGCATCGCCGGGTCGAAGGCGATGCCGAGCGCGGCGCACAGTGCCGCGAGCGCGGCCGGCGGGTCGCGCAGGATGTCTCCGGAGTCGATCACCGGGCCGCCGAACGTCCGGAAGATCTCGGCCTGCTGCTCCAGCCCGAGATCGGCGAGTGTGGGCTGGCTCCTGACCCGCGCATAGGAGGCCAGCAGCTGACGCGGATCGCGGATCAGGAACGCGTGCGTCAGCCCGGCGAGCGCCGTGCGGTCGACTTCCGGCAGCAGGTGGTGCGTCATGTGCTTCTGGTAGTGCACGGAGATTCCGTCCGGCAGGCGTTCGCCGGTGAGGGCGTTCAGGACGGAACGCCAGTCCGTCGGCATGATCTCGATGATCTCGTCGCGGCCGGGGTGGTCGATCCCGGTCGCCGCCAGGTAGTAGCCGTAGAGCGGCTCGTCCACGACGATGGTGTCCGGCCGGTTCTCAAACGACCGCATGAGCGCCGTCGACACCGTGCGCGGCCCGGACCACATCGCGATCCGGGCCCACGGGGGGCGCGCCCCCCGTGATCCCCCCGAAGACCTTTCAGCTTCGCGATCGCCAGGCATGGCACTACTCAGAGCAGCACGACCGAGCGGAGCACCTCCCCGCGCTGCATTTTCTCGAAGGCCTCCTCGACGCCGTCGAGCGAGATCGTCTCGGACACGAACTTGTCGAGCGGGAGCCGGCCCTGCAGGTGCAGGTCCACGAGCATCGGGAAGTCGCGCGTGGGCAGGCAGTCGCCGTACCACGAGGATTTCAGCGCGCCGCCCCGGCCGAACACGTCCGCCAGCGGCAGGTCGAGCCGCATCTGCGGGTTCGGCACGCCGACGAGGACCACGGTGCCCGCCAGGTCACGCGAGTAGAAGGCCTGCGTGTAGGTCTCCGGCCGCCCGACCGCCTCGATCACGACATCGGCACCGTGGCCTTCGGTGAGCGCCCGGATCTGCTCGACGGGGTCGGTGATCACCGAGTTCACCGTGTCGGTGGCGCCGAACTCGCAGGCCCAGTCCAGCTTTCGGTTGTCGATGTCCACGGCGATGATCTTCCGGGCGCCGGCCAGCGAGGCGCCGAGGATCGCGGCGTCGCCGACACCGCCGCAGCCGAAGACGGCCACCGAGTCGCCGCGTGTCACTGCGCCGGTGTTCAGCGCGGCACCGAGGCCCGCCATCACGCCGCAGCCGAGCAGTCCCGCGACCTCGGGCTTGATCGCAGGGTTCACCTTGGTGCACTGGCCTGCGGCGACCAGCGTCTTGTCCGCGAACGCCCCGATGCCGAGGGCGGGCGACAGGACCGCGCCGTTGGTCAGCGTCATCTTCTGGGTCGCGTTGTGGGTGGCGAAGCAGTACCACGGGCGGCCGCGCAGGCACGCGCGGCACTGCCCGCACACCGCGCGCCAGTTGAGGATCACGAAGTCGCCCGGCTGCAGGCCGGTCACGTCCGGGCCGACGGCCTCGACGAGACCCGCCGCCTCGTGCCCGAGCAGGTAAGGGAAGTCGTCGCCGATTGCGCCCTCGCGGTAGTGCAGGTCGGTGTGGCAGACACCGCAGGCCTGCACGGAGACCAGCGCCTCGCCAGGACCGGGGTCGGGTACCACCACCGTTTCGATGCGAACCGGGGCTCCCTTGCGGGATGCGATGACGCCGTTCACCTCATGGGGCATCTGCTGCTCCTTCGTGGCACCCATTTGCGGCACGGGCCGCGCGTATCGCCGCGGCTGGCCTGCGGCCGTGTCGCGATGATAGCTAGGGCCGGCTGGGAGCGGGCGGCTGACCGCTGCGCGACTGTCCTAGCGAGTTAGCCGGCCACACCGGCCGCAGGATTCCGCCGCGCGGAGGTCGCGGGGTCAGCGCCCGCAGTGCGGCCATGCTGTTGACCACCCGGATGGGCACCGTCTCGGGGGCGAGCTCGTGCAGGGCCAGCCTGAGGTGGCCGGGAGGCATCTCGCAGATCCTGACCCGGTAGCCGGGCCGGTCGTGCCGGACCATCGTGAGGGCAGGCCTGCCGCGGCCAACGCCGAAGGGCATCAGCAGCGCGGCGAAAAGCACCGCGGCCTGCTCACGCCTGCTCGGCCTCGGCACCCAGATGGCAGCGGGGCCGAGAACGATGTCGGCGAGCACCGTCGACCGGCGGGGCACGAGGGTTATCTGGGTGATGTCCGACCACGGAAGGAAGACGCGGCGCCTCTTCATCCGCTTGCGGATCGTCCGGGTGCCGAGCAGGATGCCGGTGCCGTCTGCGCGGAACGCGACCCGCCTGGCAGTGAGCAGCACGCACATGGCAGTCAGCACCGCGAGGAGCAGACCGCCGATCTCGCTGGCACCGAGCCAGAGCGGCAGCTGGCCGTTGAGACGGAAGCTGATCACGGTGACGGCGCCGCCGAGAATCGCGAACCAGACCGGGAACAGCCACAGGTAGCCCCGCGGATACCGGCTAGCCGGCCCTTTAATCAGACAGACAACTATGTCATCCACGGCCGCTCCCGGTGATATCCCACGGTGATCATCGGCCCCGCGGGGTGCCTGTGGCAAGGCCCTCTTTCCGCAGCCCTGGCTGGCCTCCGCGACCGGGGCGCTGACCTGCTGGAAGTTCAGTGCGTTAACATCTGGTGACGACTTGTAGCTAACGAAACGTTGATAACGCAGCGTCTACGCTCGCGCGTGCCGCACAATGGGACCGCTGCCCATGGAGCAGAGCCGCCGCATCAGCCTCGGGAGTAACAGTCGGTATGACATCGGGATGGCCGCAGGACCCGCGGGATCTGCGGTGGCCCGCAGTTGACGACGACAACACCGGACCGATGTCCAGGACTCGTGGCCGAGTTGCCATCGAGTACGGTCCGGGTCCCGCCATGCCTTCCGACGGCACCGAGTTCGGCTCCAATCATCCGAGCGGACCACTGCCCGTCGGGCCGATGCCGCGTTCTGGCAGGTCCGGTCGCGGCAGGTCGCGGGACGCGGGCGAGACGACCGGCGACGCCGACTTCGACTGGATCCGCTACCTGGGCGAAGCCGGGCCCGCGCAGAACTCAGGTTCCCGGTCGAGCGGATCCTCGCGGACCGCGGCCGCCCGCCCGCCCGCGGTTCGCAGTGCTCCGCCTCCGGCCAGCTCGCCGCGGGCAGCGCCGAGGACGCCTGGCAACCCGGCCCAGCCTGGTTACCCGGCCCAGCCTGCCTACCAGCCCCCGACTGCGTACCAGCCCCCGACTGCGTACCAGCCCCCGTCTGCGTACCAGGCACCACCAGCGGACCCAGCGCCGCCGCGCGGGCGGCCAGGGCGCGCCAGCGGACCGCACACCGGACCGCACACCGGCCCGGCTCCGCGCGTGCCGCACACCGGACCGCACACCGGCCCGGCTCCGCGCGTGCCGCACACCGGACCGCACACCGGCCCGGCTCCGCGCGTGCCGCAGGCCGAGCCCTCACCGGACGCCTGGCAGCCGGAGCGCGGCTGGCCCGAGCCCGGTCAGCGTCCTCCGGCCAGCCCTCCGCCTGCCGTGAGCTCACCGCGTGCCCGGCCGCGGGCGCTGGACGACTCCATGCCGGGCACCGGGCCGGTGCGGACGGGACCTGTCCGGCCCGCCGGGCGGGGTGCGCACCGTGCTCCGGGTCCCGCCAGCCGCGGGCCGGGCCTCGCCGCGCGCCCTGATCGGCCACGGGCGGCTGGCCCGGCAGGGATGGAGCCTGAGGGCGGGACTGGCCCGATGCCGGCCCGTTCCCCTTCTGGGCGGGGCATGCGAGCGGACGGAGCGCGGCGGGCCATCCCCCGCCTGGCGCACAACCCTGGGCCCCGGCCCGCGCTGCCCGCCGGTCAGGCGCGGACGTCCGCCTCGGTGCTGGAGTGGCCCGACGCCGCGGAGACCATTGCGGCTCCCGAGCGCGAGGGCAGGCGGACCAGGCGCGGCGCGGCGCGCCGGATCCCGCGGAAGCACATCGTTCCGCTGGTCGCGGTCGGCGTGGCCGTCGCTGCCGCGGGTGCCGCTGGCGTGATCGTCACGCACCCTGGCCTGCTCCGTGCGAGCGGGCCGGCGCACACCATCGCCGCACCCTCGACGCTGCTCGGCTACACGCAGGCACCGGCCCTCGCCCAGGGCATGGGCGCGCCGGCGCTGCGGGCTGACATCGTGCGCAAGGGCAACGGCGAGGCGAGCCACGTTGTCGATGCCGTGTATGAGGACAACCCGCAGACCGGGTCCAAGTCCAACCCGCTCATCATCCTGTTCATCGGCGGCAACCTGTCCGGCTCGGCGAGCTCGTTTATCTCGAGTTTCACCGGCATGGTGCCGGGCGCGTTCGTCACCAGCGGCGGGTCGATGGGCGGTCAGGCAGCCTGCGTTCCCGGCTCAGCCGGCCGGCCTGCGGAGTGTGCCTGGGCGGATGACGACACGTTCGGCCTGTTCGCGTCGCCCACTCTCAGCGCCTCCGGCCTCGGGGCGGAGATGCGCTCCATGCGGCCGCTGGTCGAGCACCTTCGCAAGGGCTGACCGGGGTCAGATTGCTGGGCTGACCGGGCCGGTCTATCCGGGGGGCTGCTTTGTGCCGCGGATCTCGGGTCGCTGGTCAGGATTGCGGGTCAGGCCCGGTCGCATTCGCCGAGGGCGCCGGCACCGGGTCCCGCTTGCGCAGGGACAGCCGCATGATCGCGATAGTGACCGCCCCGGCGAGCACGGCCAGGCCGACGATCTGAGCGCCGATGAGGCGGGCGTCGATCGGGACCGTGGAACTCACGTCCGCCGCGTGCACGGACGGGCGGGACCGGGCGCCTGGCAGGCTCACCGATCCGGAGCCAGGAGTGGGGCTCACGATGGGGAACAGCTCCGACGGGTTGATCGCGGTGGTGCCCGTGCCGGGAATCGGCGGCAGCCCGAGTAGTGGCGGCACCGAGCTGGACGAGGACGAGGGGAGCGTCGAGGTGCTCGCCGTCGACACGAACTCTTGCGTGGAGGCTGAGAACGGCGTCGCCCCGGTGGCGGTGACCTTTGCGGTAAACGCCACCCGGCCGCCCACCGGGGCCAGGGTCGACACCGGCACTGAGACGAGCAGCTCGTAGACCTGGCCGAGCGGAAGGCTGGCGAGCGCGCATGTTGCGCCGCTGGCCGACGGGCAGATGGTGAAGGCCGGGCTCGAGAGGTAGCTGGCCGCCGTGATGCTGGTGCTGACCGAGACCTTGCTGCTCGCCGCTTTGGTGCTCCAGGCCCAGACGACGAAGCTGGCGGTGCCGCCCGCGGTCACGTTCGCGCCGGTCGTCGGGTAGTTCTGCACGAACACGCACAGCTGCGGGGTGGGCGGCGGCGGCTTCGGAGAAGTCGACGGGCTCGGGTTTGGTGTGGTCGGACTGACGGTCGGCGTCGTGGAGGAGGGGCTGGGGCTCGGTGACGTGCTCGGGGACGTGCTCGGGCTCGTGGTGTCCGACGGGCTCGGCGACGGGCTCGTGGTGTCCGACGGGCTCGTGGTGTCCGACGGGGAGCTGGTATCCGACGGGGAGCTGGTATCCGACGGGGAGCTGGTGTCGGCGGGCGTGCCGGTGTCCGTTGAGGTGCTGTCGGTGGGCGTGCTGGTATCGGTCGAGTCGCTGGCGCTCGGTGTGCTCGTGTCGGTGGAGCTCGCCGCTGGCGTGGCTGTATCGGTGGAGCTCGCGGTCGGCGACGTCGTGTCGCCGGGGGATGTCGTGTCGCTAGGGCTCGCCGCGATCGTGGCTTTCGTCAGAACCACGGACGATGCCGGAGGCGTTCCGCAGACAGCGCTGGCTGCGTTCGCCGCGCGGACTGCAAACCCCGAGAAGATCATCCCGATGCCGAAGAATGCCATGGCGATAGCCGCGCCCAGCGCGGCCGGCTTGAGAAGCAGTGCCCTCACCAGATGCAACCTCGCTCCAGTCAGCCGTCCAGGGATCACGGCTGTCGTCGACCTTCGTCACAGTACTCATGGTTTGCGCGGCGATTCCAGTTGTCGAGGGCTGGACACCAAAGGTTCATGATCGTTTCGCTTTGCGATTCGTGGCCGTCTGCCCGGCTGCAAGCACACCACCTGCTCGGGCTCGTGCCCCGGAATTGCAGGGATTAAGCCGCTCGCTGCCCGTCGCGTCGGATTCTCTCACTCTGGCGTCGTCACGTGGCCCCGCACCCGCTCGTCGTGCCGAGCGCCGGCGGCACAAGCGGACCTCATTTTCCACGATTTCGAACGCCCCCCGCCGGGGCATTCGGCCGGTAACTTGACCTGGCTCACGGACTTTGTCCTACCACACGTGCAAGCTACCCCCGACTGCACATATTAGCTGCCTCAGGCGCATCTTCGTTCCCAGCCGACGCTTTTTATCACACCGGCCCCTGCATTTCTGATGTCAGTCAGAATGGCACCCGACTGTGAATCCGGCGTGCCGCCAGCGAGCCGGAGGTATTCCGGCGCGGCGAGCGGGCCCTGCCTGGGCTCCTGGCATCGGGGCCGGGACATGCCGCACGTCGGCGCGACGTCCGAGCTTCCGGCACCGCTGCACGGCGCGTTACGCCGCAGACGGCAACGCGGTCGCAATCTGTCCCGGTTGTCGGCGCAAACAGGCCATAGCCAGGAAATTATGGCGCGAGTGAGCCCGACCTTCCGGTAATGACTCACCGAAAAGACCTGAGAACGCTATTCTCTGGTCGAAGATGGCGGTTGTGGCATCAGACGAGGGGGGCGTATGGCCAGACGACAACGCCCGCGCCCGCCCAAAACCCGGTCGATCCGCACCACCCTCGCCGGGCTGCTTGTCCTGCCTCTTGTGGCACTCGTTGGCCTCTGGGCGTTACTAGCGACTATCACTGTCGGAAACGCCGTGTTCGAGTACACCGAGCACCACACGGCGGTCACGGTAGGCGCCGCAACGGACACGCTCTTGCTCGCGCTTGAGAACGAGCAAGCTCAGACGTTCACCTGGCTCAGCAGCGGGCAGCCAACGCCCACCAAGGCGCTGACTGCCAGCCAGCGGAAAGACATAGCCGCGTGTGACACCTACATGCGCCTGTACCCGGACCTGCCGTCCAGGCCGGCCGTCATGGCTCAGATCGCGAAGATCGCCCGATTCCGGGCCGCCGTCAACGCAAGGAAGCTCAGTCCCACAGCCGCCTTCCAGGATTTCAGCGGGGTCGTCGACGGCTTGTTCGACGCCCTTCTCACGACGGCCGTGCCGAACGAGTCCATCCAGCAGCACACCGTCGGCGCGATCGAGATGGGCCAGGCGCTGGTGTACCTCAGTCGCGAGCTCATCCTGTCCTCGGCCGCGCTGTACGACGGCGGACGGATCCCGGCTCCCGACGTCGCTCTGTTCGCCACCGAGGTCGGCGAGCAGCGACTCGCGGTCCAGGATGCACTCGCTCAGGGCGACGAGCAGGTGCACGCGAGCTTGCTGCGCCTGTACAACTCTCCGCTGCACCGCTCGCTGGCGGTCCTGGAGAGCCAGATCGCCGCGAGCGGAGGCCGCCCGCCGATCCCGGTGCTGGAGGCATGGGGGCAGCAGGCGCAGGCCTTTCTGAGGCAGTTCGAGCAGGCCCTGGCCGCCGCGCCCATGCCGGTCAGCGCCGAGTCCGCCCAGGTCAGCAGGACTCTCTTCGTCGAGGCGGGCCTCGCTGCCGGGCTCGGCCTGGTGGCTGTCGCCGGGATCGTGCTGCTCACGCTTCGCTTCGGCCGCAGGATCCGCCGGGAGCTGACCGGCCTGCACGACGGAGCCGAGGCCATGGCCACCGGGCGCTTGCCCGCGCTGGTCGAGCGGCTGAGCGAGGGCGCCGACGTGGACGTGGCAGCGGCGTCCCCGCCGTTGCCCGCTGGCAGGATCACTGAGGTGGTCCGCGTCGCTGACGCATTCTCCGCTGTGCAGCGCACCGCAGTGGACGCGGCGGTCGGGCAGGCTAGCCTGCGCAAGGGCGTCAGCAAGGTGTTCGTCAACCTGTCGCTGCGCAACCAGTCGATCCTGCGCCGTCAGCTCGGCATGCTCGATGCGCTGGAACGCGCCACCGACGATCCGGCCGCGCTGGCGGACCTGTTCCGGCTCGATCACCTGACGACAAGGATGCGCCGTCACGCCGAGAGCCTGCTCATCTTGTCCGGCGCGTCGACCGGCCGGTCCTCGCGGCAGCCGGTGCGTCTCGTGGACGTCCTCCGGGCAGCCGTGGCCGAGGTCGAGGATTACACCAGGATCGACGTGGTGGGCGAGCCCGCCGCCGCGGTGGCGGGGCCCGCCGCGAACGACGTGGTCCACCTGCTCGCCGAGCTCATGGAGAACGCCACCTCCTTCTCGCCCCCGAGCACCAGGGTGGAGACCAGGGTCGACGAGGTCGGGACCGGCGTTGCCGTGGAGATCGAGGACCGCGGGCTGGGCCTGACCAAGTGGGAGCTAGCCGAGATCAACGCCCGGCTCGCCAGCCCGCCGGGATTCGATCTGGTCGAGAGCGAGCACCTTGGCCTGTTCGTCGTTGGCCAGCTGGCCTCGCGACACGAGATCAGCGTCGGGCTGCGGCGGTCCCACTACGGCGGTGTCACGGCCGTGGTGCTGCTGCCGCACACGATCGTCGTCCCGCTCGGCGAAGCCGCTCCCGCGCTGACGGGTATCGTCACGTCCTCGGCGCCTCGGCGGAGTAGCAGCAACGGGAACGGCTCAGCTGCCAACGGCCATGGCAGCCACCCGCGCGACGACACCTGGCCCACCGGCCTCAGCTGGCCCCCCGGCGCGATGGCCGCGCCAGATCGCAACGGCGCCCGCGGTCCCTTCGAGCCGCTCCGGCACCAGGGATACGTCACGGAGCCCCTCCGCCGCGACCCGCAGCCTGCCGGCCCGAGGCGCGAGCCTGCAGGCGCTCCTGCACCGGTCAGTGAGCGCACATCGTGGTCGGTGGAAGGCGACACCTACCGCGGGCTGCCCCGGCGAGTCCGGCAGGCGAGCCTGGCGCCGCAGCTTCAGAACGGCCGGGCCGCAGCATCCGGCCAGGACTCGGCTGGCCACGAAATCACCACGTTCTCGCCGGAGATCACTCGCAGCAAGCTGTCCTCGCTTCAGGACGGCTGGGAGCGGGGCCGGACAGATGAGCTGGACGTGCCCTACGGGTTCGGCGACGGGACTGGCCGGGATTCCTGGGATGCCTTCGACGGCGGCCAGGCATGACGGCGCAGGCCGACGCGGCCGGTCAGCTGAGCTGGCTGCTGGACAACCTCCTCGAGGTGAACGACGTACGCCAGGCTGTCGTGCTCTCCAGGGACGGCCTGGTGATGGCGGCTGCGCAGGGCATGAGCCGGGAAGACGGCGATCATCTCGCGGCCCTGGCGGCTGGCTTGCAGGGCCTGGCCCACGGCGCCATGGAGTACTGCGGCGCGAGCGAGGTACGGCAGACAATCATCGAGCTGGACTCAGCGTTCCTGTTCGTGATGGCAGCGGGCGAGGGCACCTGCCTGGCTGTCGTCGCCTCACAGGACGCCAACGTGGGGGTCATCGCCTACGAGATGGCCATGATGGTGCGGCGGATGGGCAAGTACCTGCTGGCGCGGCCACGACTCAGCGCGCGCGAGTCGGCCGGGTGATCAGCAGTGTCGGTCCCGATGGATGGCTGGCAAGACGGGGACCCGGGACCGTTCGTAAGGCCATACGCGATCACCAGGGGACGAACGACGCCCGCCAGTG
>Ga0123356_10005998_pt1 | contig 12327 bp, 12 predicted proteins | sample TergutEmb28metaG_2_FD_92546 | JGI IMG/M metagenome (GOLD analysis project Ga0123356, IMG submission 92546) | Embiratermes neotenicus P3 segment gut microbial communities from Petit-Saut dam, French Guiana - Emb289 P3 | ecosystem: Host-associated > Arthropoda: Insects > Digestive system > Gut ... | reverse complement strand
TGGTTCAAACGCCTTGAATCCGGAAGGAGTAAACTGCTCTTAAGCGACAGAAACACAATTTTTGCCGCGGTCAGCCCTTCGCGGCAGGCTCGCGTCCTTATTCCGCTTGCAAATGACGGCCTTCTCCTGTGGGAAAGCCTGCGGCGCAGCCCCGAAGGCCTTACCGCCGCGCTTGTAAACAACGATGCGGCAAGCGACACGCTCTTAAGATATGCGGCAGTCCTGGACGAAATTGAAAAACCGCAAATTGCCGTAACCGGCGAAGTAATCCCCTCTTTGCAGCAATGCGAAAAATGGTTTTCCTGCCCTGAATTCGACCACATATTAATAAGAGCTGTAAAACAAAACATCGATCCCGTCTCTGCCGCGGCAGCTTCTAAACCGCTTTTGGCAAAAAACGGCAGCCTTATACTGCTTTGTTCGCCGCCGCGGCTTGGCGAGCGAATTTCCCGTATATTGGCCGCCGAATGTGAAAACCGCTCTCTTGTCTCAAAGCTGGAAAAAGCGGAAGATGCCTTTTTCCAAAACGCCGCGGCGGATCTGCGCAATGAAGGCGACTTTACCGCCGCATTTGAAAAAGAGGGTTTTACCGTAACTTATGATTTAATAGACCAAAATGAAGAGCGCCTTATTACAGAAAAAGACCTAAGCGTCTGGTTTAATGAACAATCCCGGTGGGGCTCTTTTATGGCAAAAAACCTGGAAAAAGCGGATTTTTCAGCTATCGAAGAAACCCTTCGCCAAAGAATAAACAAAGGCCCCATTTTATGGCGCTGGAAATCAATTTGTATTAAAGCTTCAATTTGACGATTAAAAAACAAAAAACAGACAAAAATTTAGCAATTTTAAAAATAAATACAAAAAAAAGTTCACATTATGTAAAATTTATGATATATTAATAGTAATTTTATGATACTGAAAGGGGTATTTTGTGAAAAAAGTCGTATCCAGCAAAAAAACAACGAAAAGTTCATCCAAACCGGTAAAAAAGGCCGCGGCTAAAAAAGCTGCGCCCAAGGCTAAGGCAAAAACAGCCAAACCTGCAAAGACAACTGCAAAAAAACCTTCAAAACCGGCGGCTAAAAAAACTCCGGTTAAATCAAAGGCAAAAGCCGTAAATAAAGCTCCGGTAAAATCAAAAGCCGCGGCAGTTAAAACAGCGGAAAAAAAGCCTGAGAAAGCCGAAAAAACAGTAAAAAGTGAAAATACAGCGGTAAAACCGGCGGAAAATCAGGATATGAGCCTTCCGGAAGGCAGCGCTCTACAGCCAACCGGCCAACGCCGCCCTTTGATAGTCTTCCCCAAATAATTTAGCAAAATATTTTAAATTTTTATTAAAGTTATTTAGCTTAAGCGCCGATAATGACAATGAAAAATTATAACCGGACGGGATTTCCGCGGATTCGGTCAGGTTTGGTTTTTCAGGCAACTTTACGTTGCACGGAAGCATGGATGCTTCTGTACATATTCAAGGAGGATCTTATGATCATTAATCACAACCTAAGCGCAATGTTTGCGGACAGGTCCCTCAAGGGAACTCAAGTTTACCTTACGAAAGACATGGAAAAGCTTTCTTCCGGTCTTCGTATCAATCGTGCCGGTGACGACGCATCAGGATTAGCAGTTTCAGAAAAACTTCGCAGCCAGATTCGCGGTCTTAACCAGGCTTCAACCAACGCCCAGAACGGTATTTCATTCATCCAGGTAGCAGAAGGCTATCTTCAGGGCTCACAGGACATCCTTCAGCGCCTGAGAGAGCTCTCTGTACAGGCCGCAAACGGCATTTACAGCGACGAAGACAGACTCTACATCCAGGTCGAAGTATCACAGCTTGTAGCAGAAGTCGACAGAATCGCTTCTCATGCCCAATTTAACGGCATGAACATGCTTACAGGACGTTTTGGCCGCCCAATGGGTGAAAATGTTGTTACAGCTTCTATGTGGCTGCACATTGGCGCCAATATGGACCAGAGAATTCAGGTACATATCGGTACAATGACCGCAAAAGGCCTTGGAATCCGCCTAATGGACGATTCCTTTGTCAACCTGCAGACCCCGGATGATGCAAACAGAACCATCGGCGTTGTTGACGCAGCCCTCAAGATTATCAACAAACAAAGAGCCGACCTTGGCGCTTACCAGAACCGCCTGGAACACTCTGTCCGCAGTCTCGACAGCGGCGCAGAAAACATGCAAGCTTCCGAGTCCAGAATAAGGGACGCTAACATGGCCAACCAGATGGTTGATTATGTAAAGAACCAGATTCTGAGCCAGGCCGGAGTAGCAATGCTTGCACAGGCTAACCAGAGATCAGCTTCGGTATTGTCATTATTACAATAATGTGTTAAACTTAAATTAAGAAGGGTTGGCCTGATTCAAAGCCGTGGAAAGTGTTTCAGGCCACCCCTCCTCTGGCGTTTTTAAGTCCCTTTCCCATATATTTGGCGGGCAGAGATATTTGACAAAATCCCTTCGGCCTTGTTTTGCCATTTACCGGTAAAGCATGCGTGGGACAGCACGAAACGATCCATTTTTGCCGGGCGTTAGGTGATACCATTTTGTGTATTGCTTATGCCTATTCGCATTTTCGGACTATGACACCAACTGGCACAAATCTTTCGTTTCGTTCTGTAAGCAGAGGTACGGGAAGGCGGCGCGAAACCGTCCCTGAAACCTGCTCCCGCGGAACGTCTTCGGCATGGATAGCTGAAGAAAAGCAAACATGGAGGGTATATAAATGATTATTAATCACAACATGAGCGCAATGTACGCCGATCGTCAACTCGGTGTAACCCAGCTAACGTTGAGCAAAAACATGGAGAAGTTAAGCTCCGGTATGCAGATCAACAGAGCTGGTGATGATGCATCCGGCCTGGCAGTTTCTGAAAAAATGAGAAGCCAGATTCGCGGATTGCAGCAAGCCGAACGCAATATCCAAAACGGCGTGTCTTTTATCCAGGCATCTGAAGGTTATCTTCAGGGAACACAGGATATACTGCACCGCCTTAGGGAATTAGCAGTACAATCAGCCAACGGTATTTATTCTGACGAAGATCGCATGCAGATCCAGGTCGAAGTATCACAGATGGTTGATGAAGTAAACCGTATTGCATCACATGCCCAATTTAACGGCATGAACATGCTTACAGGCGCGTTTGCACAGAATTCGCCAACTGGCAGAATTATGCAATTGCAGGTTGGAGCCAACATGGATCAGAACGCAAGGATCTATATCGGCGACATGTCAGCAACTGCTCTTGGTTTGACAGATTCTCAGGGCAATGAAGGTAAACTTTCAATTGCAGACCCTGCAGAAGCAAACCTTGCTATCGGCACAGTAGACAGCGCGTTGAAAATTGTTAACAAACAACGTGCAGACCTGGGCGCTTACCAGAACCGTTTTGAAATGGCAGCACAGGGCGTAGCCATAGCTGCAGAAAACTTGCAAGCAGCAGAATCCCGCATTAGGGATGCAAATATGGCCAGCAGAATGGTAGACTACACAAGAGACTCCATTCTGGCTCAGACCGGAACAGCAATGTTGGCACAGGCTAACCTTCGCACACAGTCGGTCATGCAGCTGCTTTCATAAAGCGCGGTTAATTAAAAATCCTAAAAAGCGAAACAAGAGACTTCTGGACGTCGTCTTTTATTCGCACTCTCTTTGGAGGGTAGGACAGTGGAGTTCGCGCCTTCACTGTCCGTATTTTTTCTTTGCCAGGGATTGGCGAAGAAAATGCTTGTTTTGTTTTTGCAAATGCAGAAACAAAACCGGCTCGTATTTTACATGGAGGTAGAAAATGTCCGTAGCAAGTGTGGGATACTCCCCTTTCTCGCCGGCGCCGTTTCAGAGCGATATTCGCCCGCAAGCGGTCAGGCAGCAAGAACCCCAACCGGAAAAAAAAGTAAAGCCTCAAATAATTCAATCTGCAGCAGCGGATTTGGAACGGTACGGGAATGCTTTCAACAAAAAATTGAGGTTTGTTGTGGATCACAACTCTAACCAGGTGATTGTCAAGGTCATTGACAAAGACACCGATAAGGTGATCAAAGAGCTTCCGCCCGAAGAACTGCAAAGATTGCACCGTAATCTGAAAGAGGCTATCGGCCTCTTGTTTGATGAGATGGTCTAGCTCCAAGGGAGCAGATTTTAATCGCCTGTAACGGCGGTTACAGCCTGTTGATGGGGGGATTTCGGGTCTATGTCAGATATTTATATTCCTGGAGTAAGGAGCAGATTCAACTCTGATCAGATTATCGAAGATCTGATGAATCTGGAACGGATTCCCAGGGACAGAACACAACGCAACATAGATACTCTACAGGTTCAAAAAGGTTATTGGCAGGAAGTAGGCAGGCGCGTTCACTCTCTTCGCGAAAGTTCGCGGGCGCTCTACTCTTTTCAAAATCCTTTTAACGAAAGAATCGGCCAAAGCGCCGATGAAAATATTATTTCTGCCAGCGCAACCAGAGAAGCTTCCGAACAGTCATTCCGTTTTACCGTTAAACAGGTAGCCTCCGCAGATCGTTTTCTTTCGCGCCCCATGGAAGAAAGGGCAAGAATCGACGCGGGAAATTATGTTTTTACCGTAGGCAATGAAGAAATTGCCATCAATTTTCGCGGCGGCACTTTAAGAGATTTCGTAGATACTATAAACCGCAGGGGACGCGATAAAATCGCAGCCTCTCTTATCGCAGTACAACCCGGGACAAGATCCCTTCTCATAGAAGCCAAAGAAACAGGCTCGGAAAACAGGCTTGGCTTTTTAGGCGATGCAAGAACGCTTGCCGTCCAAATCGGCATGATGGAATTAAGCAACGATACTTACAGAAATTTTGAAATTAACGAAAGCACTGTCCGCGCAAACGGCGCCGGCGCAGGTTCTTCAAATATATCGATAAACGACGGAGTAATGCAGGTAAACCCGCGTTCTTCGGCTTCTCTGCCCATGAATATATCCGTAAACCAGGACACCACTTTAGTGCTTCGTTTACAAACACAGACCCGCGTAGAAACAGGCAACGCTTTTAATGCTCCGCAGACTCCTCCGGGGCCTTCTGTTCCTTCCGGCTCTGTTACTTACAGCGGAATAACGATTCAAAACGACCCGTCGGGCGCTCCCTTGCCGGAGATAACAGCTCCACCGGCTCCTGTGCGCCACGACGACATGGCGGTTTTAAATCTAGTTTTTTCCGACGGCACAACGGCAAAGCTTCCGGCAATAAGCGACTCTTCTTCGCCCACTGCAAGACAGTATAACCTTTCTGATGTTGCCCGCGGCAAGACAATAGTTTCGCTCAATATAGAAAACACAAATACGCACCGCTTTGTTTCTGTCGGTAATGTAGAAGTGCTGGATCCCAACTCTACAAGCGGCGGTTTAAAACCGCTCAACGCCGTTTCTACATCGCGCGATGCCATTATCACAATGGAAGGCATAGAAATTACGCGTTCTTCCAACAATATCAATGACCTTATCCCGGGCGTTACTCTGAATGTCAGGGGAGTTTCCGAAAGACCTGTAGAATTAAAAGTAACCGCCAATGTAGAAGCCGTAAAAGAAGCGATTATATCTTTTGTAGGAAACTACAACCGTTTAATGGCGGAAATAAATGTTCTTACCCGCAGGGACGACCGTGTAATCGACGAACTTACTTATCTGACAAAAGACGAAGCGGACTCAATGAGGGAAAGGCTTGGTATTTTTGCTACCGACACTACATTGAATACTTTCAGGGGCAATCTTCAAAGAACTGTTACAGCCCCCTACCCTACAAGCCTTGAGCGCGATCTTTCGCTTCTTGCGCAAATTGGAATAAGTACAAACGCTTCCAGAAGCAGCGGCTATGATCCCGCGCGTCTTAGAGGCTATCTTGAAATAGACGAAAAAGTTTTAGACGCCGCGCTGGAAACAAAAATACCGGCAATTAAAGAACTTTTTGCAAACAACTCAATGGGCGATGTTATTGCCGATACGGGAGTTGCCTTTAATACAGATATGCTTCTTAGGCCGTTTGTAGATACCGGCGGCATTATTTCTTTAAAAACCAGCACGATAGATTCCCGCATAAGCCAGGACGAGAGACGTATTGTAAATCTGGATCGTCAGCTTGCTGCAAAGGAACAGGAACTTCGCATCCAGTATGCCAGAATGGAATCGGCTTACGCGCGTATGGAACAGATGTCCAATTCCCTTGATAATTTTAATCAGCAGCATCGCGGCAACAGGTAAAGGGTAAACATATGGAAATAAAAATAAACGACAAAATTCTTGATGTAACGCTTGATAACGAAAACACCCTGGGCGATGTTTTAGCGGGTCTTGAGCAATGGCTTATTAATTCCGGACATCGTATTTCAGAAATTAAAATAGACGGGCAGGCTGTAAAAGCTTCTATGCTGGAAGACGCTTTTTCCAGGGAAGTAAAAACCATAAAATGTATTGATGTTTACACAAACGTTATTGCAGAATTAACAGCGGCAAGTCTTTTGAACCTGCTTGAAGACATTAAAGAATACGAGCCCCTTGGCTTTGAAGACAAGGCAAAGTTTTTTACAAACTGGAAGAACAGCGCCACCGCGCAGTTCATTTCTGCGGAAATGCCCGACCTTTTTGCGTTCTGCGGCAATACCTTTACCAACGGCGATGTTTCTTCCGAAACCCTGTATTCCATAACCGAAGAAATACTGCGCGAAGTTAACGAACCAAAAACAGAATTAAAAAATGTCGGGCCTGTATTAAATGAAATCTGCGTAAGGCTTGTAGATCTTCCGCTGGATATTCAAACCGGAAAAGACGCGCGCGCGGCTCAAACCATACAGCTTTTTTCCGCCATTACAGAAAAAATATTCCGTATTTTTAAACAGCTTGAAATTCAGGGGTATCTGGCCGCGGAAAAAGCCGGAAAAGAAAAACCTCTTACCCAGCTTGTTACCGAATTCAAAAATGTTTTAAACGATCTTTTGGAAGCATACGAAAAAAACGATTCTGTGCTTGTAGGAGACATAACAGAATACGAAGCGTCTCCAAAGTTAAAAGAGCTTTATTTGGCTGCGTTAGAATATATACAACAGGAAGATAAATGAATAATTTAAACCTTTATCCGTTACAAGTATCCGCGTCAGATTTTAATATGGACCCAAGCATTTCTCCGCAGACATTGATTATTTTTCTTGCGGTTGCTGCCGTTATTGTCGGCGTTGTTGTAATTCTGAATGCCATAAAAAAAGGCGGCGGAGGCGGCGCAAAATCCTCGGGCGGCGGCGGCGGTGGAGGCGGCGGCATGGGCGGAGGCGGTATTTTATCGACTCTTGCGCTTCGCCGTGTTACAAGGAACATAGGGCTCAATAGCGAGCAGACAAAAATGCTCGATTTTATCTTTAAAACAGATCAGGTTATGGATCCCCAAAAATCCCTGGTTACTCCGGCTCTTTTAGACAGGCATTTTAGGCGCGCGTACCGCATTATAGAGAACGCATCTTCTTCCGACGCCGAAAGACAGCGTAAACTGGCTATTCTTTTTTCTACCAGAAATATGCTGGAAAACAGCGTTATAGGCGGGATATCCTCTACGCAGCAAATAAAAGAAGATACTGTGTTTATCATTAATACGGGCAAGGAAAAAGTAAATGTCCATATGGTATCGGCAAAAGGCGACCATTTGCTTGTAGAACCTCCAAAAAATGTACTGGGAAGCCCCATAAAAATACAGAGAGGCACAAGGGTTAGCGTATTATTTTTTAACAAGAGCAATAAAGGTTTTTCTTTTGAAACCCGGGTTACAGGTTATACAAGCCATAACGGCCACCCTGTAATGCAGCTTGCCCATTCCAATAATTTAAGGTTCCTGGCTCAGCGCCGCTTCAGACGCCGCCAAACCACTCTTGCCTGTAATATGTTTTTAGTGTATATTGAAGGCAGCGGAAAAAAGCAGCGCCTGATAGTTGACAAGCGCCGTATACAGGGGAACATCGCGGATGTTTCTGTTGGCGGCTGTTCAATTAAAGTTTTGGCTCCCATGCAGGTTGGCGCCAGGTTTAAGCTGGAATTTACACAAGGAGATGATAATATAGCGGCTTTAGGGCTGGTGTTAAGATCAAATCGTACGGGTATGAATACAATTATACATGTTAAATTTTTAAAGGTCACACAAAAATCAATGAACGCAATTAATTCATATGTTTATGAATATGGCCGGGAATAAAGTAAAGGACTAAAAAATGAAGGTTATCTGCATAAAAGATATGATCAGAAAAGACGTTCCTATCTACTATCGTAAACTTTATACTGGCGTTGCAGTAATTGAGTTTAACAATGCGCCGTCCGACTTTCGCATTGATTTTTCAATTGAAATAAAACCGACAGGACACAGGGAAATTAATGTCTCTTTTATAGATACGGTTGACTATCCGCTTGTTCCTGTAACCAGAGAATTAAAAAATTTAATCAGCGAAATGGATTCAAATGGCGGACTGCCGGACTGAGTTTCATTCCAATTCGCCGGAAGAAACCACCGCTTTAGGAAAACAAATAGCAGAACATCTAAACGCTGGCTCTGTGGTGGCTCTTACGGGCACGCTTGGCAGCGGCAAAACATATCTAACAAAGGGAATTGCTTTTGGCCTTGGCATAACAGAAAATATTACAAGTCCTACATTTACAATAATAAACGAATACGAAAGAGCCGGCCTTCCTTCTTTTTATCATATAGACGTTTACCGGTTAAACGGCGACAGGGATTTTGAAGATATCGGCGGCACAGAAATTATTCACTCGCGCGGAATCTCTGTAATTGAATGGAGCGAGCGCATTCCAAAATCCATGCCGGACAATGCGATTACCGTTTCGCTGGAAATTACCGGTAATTCATCCAGATTAATTACGATAAGCGGGTTAACAATTACATGAAACTACTTGCCATAGATACTGCCGGCCGTATGCTTTCTATCGCCGCCGCAAATGAAGATGACGTTTTTTTTACGCAGACAGACACCCAGATGAAACATTCAGAACAGGTAATGTATTTAATCGACAGCCAAATAAAAGCGGCAGGTTTTTGCCCAAAGGAGCTAAACGGCATTCTTTGCATGGGCGGCCCGGGTTCTTTTACGGGACTACGGATAGGTTATTCTATTGCCAAGGGCCTTGCTCTTTCTTTATCGATTCCCTTTGCCGCGGTTCCCACTCTGGAATGCGCGGCATGGCAATGCAGCGGTTTAACGCTTGCGGTTATAGAAGCAAGAAAAAACGCGTACTTTTATGCTTTTTTTCAGGACGGTCAGCGTCTTACAGAAGACAAAGACGCAGGTATTGCCCAAATTGCAGCAGAAATTGAACATTATGACAAAAAGATTTTGCTAACAGGTTACGGCTCTGAAAATCTTTACGAAAACTTATCCCGGAAACAAAAAGACAATGTTTCTTTTAACCATGAAAATAAATGTTATGCAAAGGAGCTTATTTCCATTGCAAAAAGCAAAAACATACTGAACAGCGACTGCACCGCCTTTTTAAATTCCGGCCCTGAGTACTTAAGACTGAGTCATGCTGAGTTGTCCCTCTAACTCTTCGAAGGCTTCGGTTAGGAACGCGTTTAAAAACAACATTTTATCTTTATTAACCCAGCGCGCCATCGTTTGGGGAATACAGTCTTCGACGCCGCGTCCAAATCTTTGCCTAAACAACTGTAAATCAGGGCCTTCTACATAGCGATAACCCATTAAAAGACTTTCTTTTAACAGTGTTTTTTTATCCAGTTCTTCACAGACGGATTTTGCAGAAAAAACATCATTGTCATAGGTATAACGAACAGCGGTTCCCGTATTTTCATTTATAACAGTGCCGCTAGCCGAAGGCCCAACTCCTATCCAGTTTTTCATTAACCAGTAGCGGATATTGTGCAGGCTTCGCTTGCCGGGTTTTGCAAAGTTGGAAATTTCATAGTGTTCAAACCCTTCTTTTAAAAGCGCGTCTTTTCCGGTTAACCATAAAGAATCGGCTAAATCACCTGGCGGAAGCGTAACCGATTTTGTTTTAATTTTCTCTTTTAAAGGCGTACCGTCTTCTACAGTAAGACTATAAAGCGAAACATGCGCGGGGTTAAAATCTAAAATACGTTTAATATCCTCCGCGATAACCTTTTCATCCTGAAACGGAAGCCCGGCAATCAAATCAACAGAAAGCGACTCAGGAAAATATTTTGAAGCTAAAATAATATTTTTATTATTATTTAGCTTTCTCCCTCTGTTAACGGCAATTCTGCTTGGCTCATGAAATGTCTGCACTCCAAGACTGAGCCTGTTCACGCCGCCTTCCCTGCAAATCTCCAAAAATTCTTCTGTGACAGATTCAGGATTTGCTTCGATAGTAAATTCCTGTGGAGAAAAATTCTCAATGTTATTCAGCGCATTTATAAGTACGCTTATTTTCCTTCCCAAGACCGAAGGAGTTCCCCCTCCGATATACACAGAAGGAATTTCTTTAACATTAAAATAATCAATCTGATGTTTTATATTTTTTACAAGAGTAAGAAGAATAGTATCTATGTCCTCATCGCTTAAAGACCCTGCCGCTATAGAGTAAAAATCACAATAATCACATTTAGAACTACAAAATGGAATATGAATATAAAGCGATGCTTTTTCTGTCAAATTAAAGCAGACCAACTTTAACAACCGGCCAAAACCTTACTACGGCTTTTGCGGTAATTAATGATGGAGAAATTACTCCCCATGTCCTTGAATCGTTTGTATTGCTGCGGTCGTCGGAAACTACAAAACATTCATCCGGACCAAGAATTATTGTATCCATAGTGCCGGAAAACGGAATTGAATCGTCCCAAAGCCCCAACGTTATGGGTTTTGCGGGATGATACGGCCTTTCGGAAAGTTCAAACTCTGTAAGACTGTAAGAGCTGCCCGCCGCTTTAACCCTGAACTCATAGTCCTTCATGGAAACTTCGTCTCCGGGAAGCGCAATTATCCGTTTTACATAATACTGCCCTTCGCCGGAAAAAATGGTAACCCTTTGAGCTGTAAAAAATCTTACAAAGCCGTCTATAATCCGCAAGGGCAATTTTTTATCTTTGTAATGCCTCATGTCTACAAGCACTATATTGCCGCGCTTAAAAGGATACTGATCCTCGTTTTTACCCCTGCCAAAAGACGGCATAAAAGATGAAAAAATTACACGATCGCCTTTGTTAAAAGTCGGATTCATCGCGTCGTTATCTATAACCCAAACAGAAACAAAAAAAGCCGTAAGACAGTTATACGCTATGTAAAGAACAAAAAAAACAAGAAGGTATTTTAAAAGACGATGCCTTTGATGTTTTTGCGCGGTATACGAATATTGAGTCCATTTATCAAACATAATTAATACATTCCTCCCATGCGCCAAAACGGCCAGAAAATAACAAGTCCCTTGCCAAGCACTTTTGACGTACTGACAGGCCCCAGGCTTCTGCCGTCGTTTGAACTGTCGCGGTTATCTCCCAGCGGAAAAACCCTGCCTTGCGGCACATACCATCCAAGGCGGTTTTTTGCCAAATCCGCAGCGTATCGCGTATCGTGCGGAACCGCTTTCCTTATTGTCTCCAGCCTTGCCCTGTTAAAAGCAAAACTGTCAGAGTTGTGCATTCTTTCCGCCGCTGTCGCTTGTGAAATTAAATTCTGCGAAACCTGCAGCCCGCAGTCTACCCAGCCTGTGGCTTTTCCGATAGAAGTAATAGCCGGATAATGTTCTTCTCTTACCAGACGGCTTATATTATGCTTCCAGCCCATAGCGGCATTGTAATCTCTTTCGCTAACCCAGCGATCTTCACCGGCAAAACGTACTTTTAGCTCGCCATTTTCGAGCATAAATCTGTCCCCGCCCTGACCAACCGCGCGTTTTATAAGAAAACGAACCCTTGGCTGGCCTCTGTCATCCCTGTCGATGTCTACAAAAGAAAGGGTAAGCATGTAAATAACTCTTTGGGCAATATCAAAGGCGGTTCCGCGGGAAATATACGCAGGGCTTTCAAAAATGATTATATCGTTGCGTTTTGGCTGAAAAGGGCTTGGAAGTTTAATTAAACCGGGCAATAATTCCGGCCCATATACCATTTTATTGACAAAAACATGGTCGCCAACATGGAGCGTGTCTATCATTGAGCCTGATGGAATTCGATATGCCTGTACCAGATATTGATTTGCCAATAAAACCATGCAGGCCGCCCAAATAAAGGCGTCAAGCCAGTCCAAAATAAAATGCTTTTTCTTTCTTTTTTCCTTTTTTTCATGCCTTGTCCTGGCGTTATACGTGAGGACTTTCTCGGTAATTAGTT
>Ga0123356_10005997_pt1 | contig 12328 bp, 13 predicted proteins | sample TergutEmb28metaG_2_FD_92546 | JGI IMG/M metagenome (GOLD analysis project Ga0123356, IMG submission 92546) | Embiratermes neotenicus P3 segment gut microbial communities from Petit-Saut dam, French Guiana - Emb289 P3 | ecosystem: Host-associated > Arthropoda: Insects > Digestive system > Gut ... | reverse complement strand
GAGTCGGGGAAGTGCTGCGTTTCGAGACAGAACGCGTGATGCTGCTTGTAAATTGCGCCGTTCGGTCCTTGAAGCCCACTGAGAAAATTCCCGGTATAGAGCTGAACGCCGGGGCTGGTGGTCCAGACCTCCATACGCCGCCCGCTGGTCGGTTCCGTAACAACCGCGGCCTGTGCGAGGCTGCCATTTTGTGAGCGCAAAACGAGATTATGATCGTAACCGACAGGATCACCACCCATGGCTTTGAGGTCTTGGCCGATGGGCTTGGGCGTGGTGAAATCGATGGGCGTGTTTTTAACGGAAGCGATCTGTCCGGTCGGAATCAACGTCGCATCGACAGGTGTATAATTGTCAGCGAGTAATTGCAGTACATGCGAGAGAACGTCCGACTTCCCGCCGTCCTTGAGATTGAAGTACGCATGATTCGTCAAATTGATTGGCGTCGGCTTATTCGTGGTGGCGGTGTATGTGATGCGAAGTGTTGCGTGGACAAGTGTATATGTGATGGAAGCCTGAACGGTCCCGGGATATCCCTCGGTGCCGTCGGGATCGGTGTGGGTGAGCTTAAGTGAGGGCCCTTCATTGGTTTCGAGCATGGAAGCGGCCCAGATGTATTTGTCGTAGCCGACGATTCCGCCATGCAGATGGTTGGGCCCATTGTTGGTAGCAAGCGAGTAGGTCTTGCCGTCGAGTGTGAATTTGCCTTTGGCGATGCGGTTTGCGACGCGTCCGCAGATCGCTCCGAAGTATGGACTCTCTTTTTCGTACTGCGCAAAGTTATCGAAGCCGAGCGTAACGTTCGCGATTTTTCCGGTTTTGTCGGGGACGTTGATTTGCGTGATGACGCCGCCGTAGTTAAGGATCGTGGCAGAAACGCCGGAACCGTTGGCGAGCGTGTAAGCGGTAACAGTTTGTCCCGCTGCGGTTTTCCCAAACGGCACCTGAGTGATGGTATGCATGACAATCTCCTGTGCAACCCACCCCGCGAAGCGGGGTCGCTACCCTTTTATTCTTTTACCTTTTAACTTCCTTTTAACTTTTAACTTCACCACTTATTCCAATGCGTCCGTGACTGCCACGGTTTCTTTTGTTTGGCGGTCACTTCAGCAGCGGGCCGTCCTATCGGCAAGAGAATCCTCGCGACCTTCGGCGACGGGATTCCCAACAGCTCCGCGATCTTGATGTCCGCACCGCCACGGAGGTAGCCGTCGAACCAGACCGTCGCATACCCCAACGCGGCGATCGCCAGCAGCACATTCTGTGTGACCGCCGCACTGTCGGCAAGCTCGAATGTTTTGTCTTCGTAAACCGGTGTGGGATCGCTGACGATGACGATGAACGCCGGTGCCGTCCGGATGAACACCTTGTCCGGAAACATCGCCACGATCGCCGCACGCTTGTCCGGAGCGTCGACGACGACGAATTCCGTCAGTTCTTTGTTGCATCCCGAGGGCGCCGCCGCACCGGCTGCGAGAATTTTCTCAATGTCTTCCCGCCGCACCGGCTTCGGCAGAAATTCCCCGCGATAGCTGCGACGCTGTTGAATAGCTTCAAATAGTTCCATATCGATACATCTCCTTTATACGGTTATTGTAATCGTTCCAGAATTTTCTTCCTGGCGGCTTCGAACTCCGCCTCACTGATGAGCCCGTCATCTTTCAAACTTTTCAATCGCCGCAGTTCCTCATCGAATGGCAACTTGGCGTTTTGTTCCACTCCTCCCGTTCCTCCCATTTTGATACCGCTTTGGTCGAGTGCGTCGCGAATCATGCCGCCACCCATTCTCGACCAGGGCTCCAAATCTTTTCGTGCCCTTTCCGGATCAAGCACAAGCCCCGCCCCCGCCACGCCTCGAGCCGCAAAATGTCGGACTACCTGCCCGAGCGCCACGACGCCCATGCCGAGCGCCGCGGTAACCCAGAACCCGACGATGGTGGACTGGCTGCTGCTAAACGAAGGCCCGCTGACATCCCGAACCATGCACCCCATAAAGCCGACAACCCCAATCACGATCAGGAGTACCCCAAACACCGTCAACCCGATGCCGAAGGTGTAGAGTGCCTGACGTTCCGGAGAAATTTTTTGAGCCATGGCATGCCTCCAGTTTTTCAGTGGACCATCTGCCAATCCTCGATTGACAATCCTGGAATACGCTTGAATTCGGCGAGGTTGTGCGTCACTAAAGTGGCCCCGCGTGCCAGAGCCACAGCTGCGATCAAGTTGTCAAAGGGACCGATGCTCTGCCCCGCCTTCGACAGCATGGCGCGGATTCGGGCTGACTCATGAGCAGCGCTCACGTCGAACGGCCAAATATCAAATGTGGCGGCAAACTTGCGAACGCTTGCAAGATTGTCGGAGACCCGCTCGCTTCGATATGCTCCATAGAAAAGCTCTTCAACCACAATCGAGCACGTCGCCACATTTCCGCGACCCGTCCTCATGATTCGCTGAACAATCGCAACGTCGGTGCTGTTCAAATAGTGGATGCAGGCATTCGTATCCAAAAGATATTTCATCGCAACGGCTCACGAATAGGGAATTCGCCCTGCGGATAGCGACGGAACGAGGGATCTTTAATACTGCCCTGCAATGACAACACGGCGTTGGCCCACGCCTCATCTGTCTGCGGGTTCTCTTGCAAATCTTGCTTCACAACGACAACGAGATCCACATCCGCTTCCGGAACGCCAACTGCTATTTGCAATTTCCCTTCACGATCAGTCTTTGATTGGATATGCATAACTGTCATTGTCAGGTTCCCTTCGAATCATCTCATGGCATTATATCTTAATCCCCCGGCTCAAGGATAGACATAAACGCCTCCTGCGGGATTTCGACGCGACCGACTTGTTTCATCCGCTTCTTGCCCTCTTTTTGTTTCTCCAGCAACTTGCGCTTACGAGTGATATCACCGCCATAACACTTGCTCGTCACGTCCTTGCGCAACGCCGAAATAGTCTCCCGAGCGATCACGCGACTCCCGATCGCAGCCTGCAGCGCAACCTCAAAAAGATGTCGCGGTATCTCCTTCCGCAGCTTCTTGATGATCGCGCGGCCGCGGGATTCGGCTTTGCTGCGATGCACGATCAGCGACAATGCCGAGATCTGATCGCCCGCCACCAGAATATCCATCTTCACAAGATCGTCTTCGTGGAAGCCGATGAGGTCGTAGTCGAGTGTGCCGTAGCCTTGGGTGGCGGTTTTGAGCTTGTCGAAGAAGTCGAAGATGATTTCCGCGAGCGGCATCTCGTATTCGAGAATGACGCGATCGGTGGTGATGAATTCGGTTTTTTTGTAGGTGCCTCGCCGGTCGCGGCAGAGTTGTGTGACGTCGCCGAGATTGCGGGCGGGGATGATGATGCTGGCTTTAATCATCGGCTCGCGGATTGCTTCGTAGTTGGAGGGGTCTGGGAGTTCGGAGGCGGAGTCGATCAGTTTGATCGTGCCGTCGGGCATGACGACTTCGTAGGGGACGGTCGGTGCGGTTTGGATGACTTCGATCTGGTGTTCGCGTTCGAGGCGTTCCTGGACGATTTCCATGTGGAGCAGGCCGAGGAATCCGCAGCGGAACCCGAAGCCCAGAGCGTCGGAGGTTTCGGGCTCGAAGGTGAAGCTTGAATCATTCAGCCGCAGCTTTTCCAAAGCTTCGCGGAGCTGCGTGTACTCGGTATTTTTGCCGGGGTAGAAGTCGCAGAAGACCATTTGTTTTGGCGGTCGGTATCCGGCGAGTGGTTGTGCAGGGTTCGCAGCGTCGGTGACGGTGTCGCCGATGGTGACATCCTGGATGGTTTTGATACTTGCGACGATGAATCCAACTTCGCCGGCTCCGATGGATTGGACGCGGGTTGCTTTTGGCATGAATTTGCCGAGATCGGAGATGGTATAGAGTTTTTCGGCACCGATCATGCGAATCTTCTGCCCGACAGTAAGCGTGCCATTGACGACACGGACGTAGACGACGACGCCGCGATAATCGTCGTATTTAGAATCAAATATAAGAGCCTGGCAAGGAGCGGCGGGGTCACCGGTAGGGGGGGGCAGCTTTTCCGCGATGAGTTTGAGCAACTCATCGACGCCCTGTCCGGTCTTTGCAGAGATGGGTGCGCACATGGTTGCGTCGATGCCAAGGACTTGCTCCATTTCTTCGGCGACGTCGTCTGGGCGTGCGGAGGGGAGATCGACTTTGTTGATGACGGGTATGATTTCGAGCGACTGGTCGATGGCGGCGTATGCGTTTGCGACGGTTTGGGCTTGCACGCCCTGGGTGGCATCGCAGAGGAGCAGCGCGCCTTCGCAGGCTTGGAGGGCTTTTGCGACTTCGTAGTGGAAGTCGACGTGGCCGGGGGTGTCGATGAGGTTGAAGAGGTATCGCTGCTTGGTGTCGGGATGGGTGTAGTAGACGGAGACGGCGGACGCCTTGATCGTGATGCCGCGCTCGCGTTCGAGGTCCATATCGTCGAGGAACTGCGACTCCATCTCGCGCTGCGTGATGGCTCCTGTACGTTCGAGGAGTCGATCGGCAAGCGTGGATTTGCCGTGGTCGATGTGTGCGATGATGCAGAAGTTTCGGATGGGTAGGTCGCTCATGAATCCTAGCTCAAGTACGGGGGGGGGTAAAACAATCGAGCCCAATATTCTAGTAAGTTTAACGGGAATTAGCCACAGACAGATCAGACAGGTCAGACAGGTTTTTAAAATAGTCTGTCTGATCTGTCTGATCTGTCTGTGGCTAATTTACGTCGTTATTTCTCCTGATTCCGTTTCATTTCCCAGAGCGTGAGATGTTTGAGATAAACGCGATACGAGCTGTTGATCGCGAGGATCAGTCCGATTTTTCCGTCGAGGAAGCCGAGGTTCAGGATGTACATTTTCAGGAACTTTGCGAATCCTCGGAGGATCGCTTTGATGACGCTGGGGTTCTTGTGCTTCTTGACGACCGAGCCGTCGATATGGTCGCAGAAATAGATCGTGCGTTGTTCGTGGTATTTGATCGTTTGGCAGGTGTAGTGCAGAAGCTCTTCGTGGATATCCGCGACCTCGCAGTCCAGCTCCACGAACGGATGGCTTTTTTTCAGGTTGTAGTTGCCATTGTTGCGGTTGAAGAGCCTTAAGGTGTAATCACGCTGCCAACTGGAGTATTTGATTTTCTGTCCGAGAAAGAACGTGTTCCTTTTAACGCGATATCCTTTATTGACGCACTGCGTCTCGACGAGCGACTGTATTTTTTTTCTCAGCGGCTCGGATACTTCCTCATCCGCATCGATATGAAAGACCATATTATGCTTCGCGAGCTTCACCGACCTGTTGAACGCCGGTCCGGATCCGTCCCAGTAATTATATTCATAGATGGAGCAGTTCGGATATTCCCTGCAAATATCCAGCGTCTTGTCCGTCGAGCCCGTGTCGTTGATCACGATTTCATCTGCCCATTTGACGGACTCCAAACATCGCCGGATGTTGGCTTCTTCGTTTTTGCAGGTGATGACGACACTGATTTTATTCATGTGGGCATTATGCCCGTTCCCCGACATCGACGCCATGATGTGAGGAGGATTTTCCATTATAGTTGGGCGATGATGGAAGTTGTGCGAGAGATCATGCGTGAGGAGATTGCGGCGGGGCTGCGGGAGTTGGGGCTCTGTGCGGGGGATCGCGTGATGGTGCACTCGTCGCTGAAAAGTTTTGGACGGGTGAAGGATGGGGCAGAAACCGTCATCTTCGCCTTACAGGATGTGCTGACGGAGCAAGGCACGCTGATGATGCCGTCGTTTAATCACACGTCACTAAAAGGCGGAACTTATGATCCACGCGAGACCCGAACCCGCAACGGCATCATCCCCGACACATTCTGGCGAATAGGCGAAGACGGCGGCGTATACCGAACCCTAGACCCCTCCCATCCGATCGCCTGCTGGGGCAAGGACGCCCAGCGCTACACCCAATTCCATCATCGCACCCTGACGCTCGGCCCGGACTCACCACTGGGCCTCCTTGCCCGAGAGGGCGGCAAAGGCCTCATGCTCGGCGTAGGCTACGGCCCCAACACATTCCACCACGTCGTGGAGACGACACTGAACGCCCCATGCCTCGGCCATCGCACCGAAGCCTATCCACTCCGCCTCCCCGACGGCCAAATCGTCCTGGCCCGAACCTGGGGTTGGCGAGCCGAAGCATGCCCGGTCACCGACCCCGTACGCTACGCCCCGCTGATGCAGCCCCACGAGCGCCGAGGTAAGATTGGGCAAAGCGAGGCTATTCTGTTTTCCTTCGCCGACGCGCGAACGGTGATCGAGAACGCACTGCGAGGGTCGTGCCACGAATGCACAATCCGCCCGCGAGTGAACAAGTTCGTTGTCGAGAGCGATTGGGACGAGGCCAAGGGATGTTTGAAGCCAGATTCCGTCGCGTGGAGTTATTGAAATAAAAGTTTAGCCGTTGATCGAAGATCAACGCTCTTGACATCTTGACGGTGTGGCGTATCCTTGCTCGCTTCGCCATTTTGAATCCTTTTCGGAAGGGATGCAGAAAAACATGGAAATACCCATCGAGCAACTCGTCATCGAGAAAGCAAAATCCCTCATCGAGGCCTTGGGCTACATCCAGCGATTCAACGAGCGTATCGTCGTCGTCAAGGTCGGCGGCTCGTTCATGGACTCCGAAAGCGAATTCAAAAAAGTACTCACGGACGTCGTCTTCATGCAGGCTGTCGGGATGCGGCCGATCGTTGTCCACGGCGGCGGTAAGGCGATCACTGATGCCATGAAAAAAGCGGGACTCCAGGCACAGTTCGTCCAGGGACGCCGTTACACGGACGAACGTACCCTGGCGATAGCCGAGCATGTTCTCTGCGGCGAAATCAACAGCTTCATCGTCAATACCATCCGCGAGCTCGGCGGCAAAGCGATGGCACTTACCTCGCTCACATCGACATGTCTATTCGCCGAGAAAATGTACCTGCCCGGCGAGGGGGGGAGCGGAGCGAAAGTCGACATCGGCCAGGTCGGCGCAGTCACCAGCGTCAACGGCGAACTGCTCGAAGCACTCACGCAAGCCGATTTCATCCCCGTCATCGCGCCCATCGCCCGGGACTCCGCCGGCGAGAAGCTCAACGTCAACGCCGACACCGCTGCCGGCCATGTTGCCGCGCAAACCAAAGCTGAGAAGCTCGTGCTCGTTTCCGACACCCACGGCATCCGCGCCAAAAAAGACGACGCAAACTCACTCATGCGATCCGTTACCAAATCACAGATCCAGCAACTCATCGTCGACAAACAGATTGGCGAAGGCATGCTTCCGAAGGTCGAGTCGTGCATCATTGCGCTCGACGCCGGTGTCAAAAAAGCACACATTATCGACGGACGTTTCCCGCACTCGCTGCTGCTGGAGATTTATTCCGATCATGGCGTAGGAACGGAGATTCTGCTCGGCTGATGGAGAAGCCAGTAGCCAGAAGCCAGAAGTTTTTTTCACTCACATTGGAACGCTCTCATGCCCACCAAACTTGATTTTATGTCGATTGCTTCGACTCCGCAGGAGAATCTGCTGCACTTCATGGCAACCGCGAAGCGGCTCAAAAAGCAGCACAAGCAAACCGGTCAAAACGACCCGCTCGCAAAGGGCAAGGTGCTCGTCTGCGTCTACGAAAAGCCTTCGCTGCGAACTCGCGTCTCGTTCGAAACCGCGATGTACCACCTCGCCGGTAACGCAATCTATCTTTCGCCCAGCGAAGTCGGTCTTGGCACTCGCGAATCCGTCCCGGATGTTGCTCGCGTCCTCTCCGGCCTGTCTGATGGCATCATGGCACGCGTCTTCGAGCAGCAGAAAATCCACGACCTCGCTCAGTACGCATCCGTCCCCGTCATCAACGGACTCTCCAACGACACGCATCCTTGCCAGGCCATGGGCGACCTGCTGACGATCGAAGAGCACTTCGGCAAACTCGACGGCCTGACCATCGCCTACATCGGCGACGGCAACAACGTCGCAAGATCACTGCGAGCCGCCTGCGAACGCTTCAACGTCAACTTCCGCATGTCCGCCCCGCCCGGCTACGAACTCGAAAATCAGCCCGCATGCCCCGATCCGCAGGGCATCGTGAAAGATGCCGACGTTATCTATACAGATACATGGGTCTCCATGGGCCAGGAAGCCCAGACGAACGAACGCCTCTCGATTTTCCGTCCGTACCAGGTGAATGCCGCCCTTCTCAAGCTCGCCCCTCGCCACGCGATGGTGATGCACTGTCTCCCCGCCAACCGCGGCCTGGAAATCACCGACGACATCATGGACGGTCCGCAGGCGCTTGTCTTCAAGCAAGCTGAGAATCGCCTCCATTTCCAAAAAGGCCTGCTCGCCGTCCTGCTCTGTGGTGTTAGTTAGCCGGCATGCTTGCATGCCGCTCGGCGTGCCATATGGAAAAAAACATGCTGAAACGAGTATTGATGTCACTCTGGCGACACGGCCCCACGGAAATCACCACGGCCGACCTCCTCCACGAAATCCACGCAACTCTCCCCACCCTGCAAAAATCCCTCAACACCCTCCGCCAACGCCAATGCATCATCTCGCAAACCCCCACCGGTCTACGCCTGCTCTCGACAGGTCTTCCATGCTGGCAGGACATCCTCGAAGAGACCGCGAAAGAAAAGAAACTACGCATCGGCCAGCACGTCAAAATTTTCGCCAAAACCGCCTCCACCAACGACATCGCCTGGCAGTTCGCGGGTAACAACGATGCCGACGGCCTGATCATTCTCGCCGACGAGCAAACCGCCGGCCGCGGTCGCCTCGGCCACATGTGGACCGCAAAACCTTCGCAATCGATCCTCATGTCCGTGTTGCTCAAGGAACGTGAAGGGTTTGACGTCGAACGTCTGACCCTTCAGGCTGGCCTCGCCGCCGCCAAAGCCATCGAACAATCCACAAAACTACATATTCAAATCAAATGGCCAAACGATCTCCTCATCAACAACCGCAAACTTGGCGGCGTTCTGATCGAGAAACGACAAAACAATATCGTCATTGGCATCGGTGTCAACGTCATCCAAAGTCCCGCCGACTTCCCACCCGACATCGCAAAACGTGCTGCCTCCATCTATCAGGAAACCGGCACACAAATGGACCGCCTGCGCCTGATCGCTGACCTGATGCAGCATCTGAATGACTTATGCACTCGCACAATCCCCGACGAACATTGGCTATCCGAGTGGAAATCCCGCTGTAAAATGTTCGCCACCCGCATCACCGCCATCCACGCGGGTCGCAGGATCACCGGTGAAGTGGTGGATGTCGATCCATTAAAAGGCCTGGTGATCCGTACCGAGACCGGCAGCATGCTGTTTCTTTCGAGCCAAACAACAACCTTGGGAATGACGAAATTCGAATTTCGTCATTCCCCTCCCGTGTGCTGCCGATAATCCCCCACTTCCAGCCGCATTCATAAAAATTCGAGAAATTTACACGCTTTTCTCTTAATTCCATTTGCTCAACTTCCGATGAATTGTACGTTGTTCGAGTGGCCACTTGAACCAGTTGAAAATTGATGTCGCCCGCAAGGCGGCATGCCGAAGAACTCTGATTGCCACGGACCACATGGCACGTTGCCATGTGTGAGTGAGCCGTGTGGCGGAGGAACGGCAACTTACAATTGGAGACCCTATGAAACGCAATGTCCGTGGTTTTACCCTCGTCGAAATTCTGATCGTCGTGATCATTCTCGGCATTTTGGCCGCGATCGTGATCCCGCAGTTCACGAATGCCAGCACTGACGCACGCAACAACTCGATTGCCACCACGCTGCAAACGATTCGTGGCCAGATCGAATTGTTCAAGATCCAGCACAGCGATCAGCTCCCCGGCATCACCGCCGGCTGGACCATCATGTTGACCAAGTCCAACACCGGCGACCTCACCGGCGCTGGCGTTGCCACCGGCGTGTTTGGCCCCTATCTGCAGAACGCACCCGTCAATCCCGCCAACGGCCTGACCACCATCGGCACGGCCGCCTCCGCGACCGTCGGCTGGGTGTGGAACACCGCGGATGGTTCGATCAGAGCCGTCAGCACCAATGGCACCACCTTCTTGACCTACTAAGAATACTCATGCCTAACCCCGGCCTGGTTTCGGAAAAACCCGAAACCAGGCCTTTTTTTACCGGGGGAACATTTCAACTTAATCACATCTCTCCAATATCCGATGAACCTTAAAGTGTTCTTTGTAGCTACTTCCGGAGAGATTCCGTGAATCGAAAAAAGCATGCCTTCACCCTTCTTGAACTGCTGATCGTCGTGACTATCCTCGGCATCATCGCCGCGACTGTCGGCGTGCAGATCGGCAAGGCCGGCAACGACGCACGCGACAACACCATCAAAAGCACACTCCAAACCCTCCGCAGCCAGATCGAGCTCTTCAAATTCCATCACAACGGCCAAGCCCCCGACCTTGGCAACAACGACGCGCAATATTGGGTCATCATGCTCGGAAAATCAAACACCTCCGACATCGTGAATCCCGTCGCCACCGGCATCTACGGCCCATACCTCCGAGCCGCTCCCGCCAATCCCGTCAACAGGCTCACCACCCTCGGAGCCGCGCCAAACCCAAACGTCGGATGGGTCTACTCCTCCACCGACGGCTCCATCAAAGCCGTCAGCACCAACGGCACTACCTGTATCGCCTACTAAAAAATACTCAGACCTAACCCTGGCCCGGTTTCGGAAAAACCCGAAACCGGGCCTTTTTATGCAATTCGACTTAATCACATCTCGCCAATATCCGATGAATTTTATAAGTGTTTGTGTGCCACTGCTGAGGATATCCCGTGAATCGAAAAAAACACGCCTTCACACTCGTTGAAATTTTGATTGTCGTGATCATCCTCGGCATCCTCGCCGCGATCGTGGTCCCGCAGTTCACAAACGCCGGCACCGATGCCAGAGAATCGGCGACGAAAGCCACGCTGCAGATGATTCGCGGGCAGATCGAGCTATTCAAGGTCCAGCACGGCGAGAAGCCGCCTAACTTGGGGAATAACGGACAAGGCTACTGGAAAATCATGACCGGAAAATCCAACACCAATGAAGTTGGCCCCTCCCCAGGCAACGCCAATGGAAAATTTGGACCATATCTGCATACCCCCCCCGTCAACCCCTTCAATGGCTTGACTGTCGTTGGCAATCTCAATGGTGGAAATCAGAGCGGCAACGGTTGGGCGTATGACCAAAACACCGGCAAAATCCAGGCAGTGAACAGGAACGGCAGCGGACTTCTCTCCTACTAAAACAGACTGATAAGAGCGCCATTTCCAACGAATTCCTTCACTCACCTCCACAATCGACCGATATTCAACTTGAATGAAGGAGATTCCGCCCATGACACAAATCGTGCTCCAACCCCCTCTCTCCACCCTCGAACCTCGTCGCGTCGGCTCGATCATCTGCCTGCTCCTGGCGCTCCTGAGTATGCTCGTCTACGCAAACTCACTCCAGAACGGCTTCACTTACGACGACGTCGCGATCGTTCAGCACAACGAGCAGGTCAAGAGCCTCGAGTGGACCGCCATCTGGACCAACAACTATTGGAGCTGGGAGGGAAAAAAAGTTCTGCGAACCGACGTACTCTACCGACCACTGACCCTCTGGACCTACCTCGCCTCACACGCGATCTTCCCTGACACAGCCTGGCCGCAGCATCTCATCAACGTCCTGCTCCACGGGCTCGTCACCGTACTGGGTACGCTTTTAACCTGGCGTATCTTCGGCAACCGTGCCATCGCGATCCTCACAGGGCTCCTCTTTGCCGTCCATCCCATTCACACAGAAGCCGTCTCCAACATCGTCGGGCGAGCCGAACTCCTCTCCGTCGTCTTTATCCTTACCGCACTCCTGGTCTATCTGCCCGACTCACCAATCATCGCGGAACGCCGCCCGACCCACCGACCATTCTGGCACGGCATCCTCGTCGCCATCTGTTTCTTCGGAATGCTCTTATGCAAGGAAACGCCCGTCGCTTTCCTCGCAGGCTTTGTAGGCATCGATATATGGCGATGGATGCAATGGCACAAATCCGACCGCCCAACACTCACGCTCTGGCTCGGACGTCAAACCCTTCGCTACTACCTCCCGCTATGCATCGCCCTGGCAGTCTATCTCGCCATGCGAATCAACGCCTGCGGGTTCATGAGAGACGTCACGCTCATTCATTCCGTCGTGAACCCGCTCGTCAACGCAACCGTCGCCGAGCGGCTCATCACCCCATTCGTGATCTTCGCAAAATATCTCGCCGTCACATTCTGGCCCGTTGTACTCTCCGCAGACTATTCCTACCCCAG
>Ga0123356_10005996_pt1 | contig 12330 bp, 10 predicted proteins | sample TergutEmb28metaG_2_FD_92546 | JGI IMG/M metagenome (GOLD analysis project Ga0123356, IMG submission 92546) | Embiratermes neotenicus P3 segment gut microbial communities from Petit-Saut dam, French Guiana - Emb289 P3 | ecosystem: Host-associated > Arthropoda: Insects > Digestive system > Gut ... | reverse complement strand
GTTCAATGCGAAGTTCCCAAAAAGTCGCTTGCACAAAGTAGCCGTTCCTATGCCATCCATTTTCAAGTGGGGTAATGTTGAATATCTTTTCCCAAGATTTCAACTTGGCTTTTCGCTTTTCATTCTGTGGTAAAGCATCAAACCAAGCGTTAGCTTTATCATAATCAGATTCATTTCTTGCGCCACTGAAATACCAATCATTGAGAACATAATGCCAGTTTTCTTCGTCGCTTAACAGAACCTGGGTCTCCGGTAGTTCGACTGTAAGCGCATAATTTTCACCACTGCAATCGACTATTTCTGTCCGTCTCAAGTCAGCCTTTGCCGGCTTGCCATCCAATAAATACCATGCCCAAATAGGATAGAACACGCCTTGCGGTGGCTTGCCAACGCGCTTTTTCATTTGCTCAACAAGCCAATCATAAGATCGGCGAAAACTTTTTTCGCTTAACCAATTCGCAAGTTCAGGTTTGCAACGCAGAACACCTGTGACACAGAGTTCATCGTATGCGGGTTTGTCTTGGATGGTTACTAATCGCACTGTCAAATCTCACTCGCAAAACAACAGCTTGCCATACATATGCAGAAGCTCGTTGATCTCTAAAACATCACTTTGCCATTCTTGAAGAATGGCCTTGCCCTGAAAACGAAGTATGTTTTTTTATCGGATAGTAATCGTGTCAAACATCGTGCTGAACACAGCAACCATGTTTAGAATTATGATTTCACAAACAATGGAGCAGTGTTAAAACTTCAGACATTCCAAACTCTGGCTTTATTTCAACCAGAGCGATCAATATTGCTATACCGAACAAATATTGCACCATAGCATAGGCTGTTGTAAAAGGCATCGAGAGCAATGTGCGTTCTCGCATGAAATCGTTACAACTCAACCCAGACAAAGTGTAATCCGATTTTTTAAGCCCATTCGGTTTCCTATGCTGTGCATTAGGTGCAATATTTAATCGTGGGAAGGATAATTAGGGTATCAAGGAACTCAAGCCCAGACTAATAGCGACCGAAGCCATAACACAAGCAGCAAGTACCAAGACCATTATAACCGTCAGTTCACGCGAAGACACTATACGCTTGACAAGTTGTCGTAAATTTGCCTCATTGCGCAAAGCCTCATCAGCCTTTTCACTTGCTTCACGTGCAGCACGTTCAGCAGCCGCGATAGCAGCTGCACTTGCTTCTTCAGCACGACGAGCAGCTTCCTCAGCCGCACGCTCAGCCGCAGCAGCACGTGCAACAGCCCCCTCACCCACAATTCTGGCAGAATCGGCAGCATCGTTAGCCTCATGAGCTATCGCCTCTGCACGTCTAGCAGCCTCCTCGGCCGCAAGCCGTGATTCATCTGCAGATTTCTTTGAAGCTTCAGTCGCTTCTTTTGCAATGCGAATTGCGCCTTCGGCACCACTGGCAGCTCTTGCCGCAGCTTCAAGAGCAACTACTTCTGCCCGCTTAGCAGCTTCCTCCGCAGCAAAACGTGATTCCTCAGCAGATTGCTTAGACTCTTCTGCAGCTCCCTTAGCCGCACGAATAGCCTCTTCCACACCTCCGGCAGCTTTTTCTGCAGCATCTATCGCTACAACTTCAGCGCGGCGAGCCGCATCTTCTGCTGCAATACGCGCTGCCTCTGCATCACTTGCAGCCTTGGCCGCCGCGCTAAGAGCTACAAACTCAGCTCGTTTAGCAGCTTCTTCCGCTGCCATGCGAGCATCCTCAGCCGCTTTTTTAGAGGCTTCAGCAGCTTCTCTTGCCGCACGAATAGCATCTTCGGCACCGCTAGCAGCCTTGGCAGATGCTTCCACCGCTACAACTTCAGCACGACGAGCCGCATCTTCTGCTGCTATGCGTGATTCCTCTGCAGACTGCTTCGAAGCATCTGCCGTTTCTTTAGCAGCGCGAATGGCTGCCTCCGCACCACTGGTAGCCATAGCTACAGCTTTAAGAGATACAACTTCCGCACGCTTAGCAGCCTCTTCCGCAGCAAGGCGCGATTCTTCAGCAGCTTTTTTAGAAGCTTCGGCCGTTTCTTTTGCAGCTCGGATTGCCTCTTCAGCACCACTAGCAGCCTTTGCCGCAGCTTCAAGAGATACGACTTCCGCCCGCTTGGCGGCCGCTTCAGCTGCTACACGAGCCTCTTCAGCGGCTTTTTTAGAGGCTTCAGCCATCTCTCTGGCAGCACGAATAGCCACCTCTGCACCATCAGCTGCTTTAATAGCTGCTGTTTGAGCAGCTAATGTGGATGTCTCAGAAGCCTGAATTGAAGCATTGGCAGCTGACTCAGCAGCCTTAGCCATATTTTCTGCTATAGATACGAGTTTATGTAAAGCCTGTGCCGCTGCCTGAATAGCCTCATCTCCCAATAAATCGGCATCCTCAGCTTTCTTAAAACCTTTGTCGGCAACTTCATAACCTTTGGCAGCTGTTTTTTTTGCTTCCAACCCAGCCATCTCAACCCGTTCGGCCGTCTTGCCACTAACACGAACCGAGGCTTCAATAGCCTCATCGCCTGCTATGTCTGCCAACGCCGCACAACGTCGTACATCTTCTGCCGCCCGTGCAGCTAGTGAAGCTAAGCGTTTGATCATGCGACCAGCATCATCTGCTTTGATAGCTGTGTTGGCATTGACATTAGCGGACAGTTCAGCCAATGCAGCTTTAACTTCTTTCGACGAGTCTTCGGCGTCTTTCGCTGTTTTATTAGCTTTGCTGATAGCCTCCGATAAGATTGCCCTCGCATGATTAGCAGAATTTTCAGCCATAGCGGCTGTTGCAGCAGCAGCTTGAGCAGCAGCGGCTGCTGCTTCGCGTGCCGACAGCTCGACTTCTTCGGCTTTATGGGCTGCTTCTTCAGCAGCATACTTAGCACCGCGGGCTGTTTCCTCAGCTTTAAGAGCCTGTTTTTCTGCCCGGTCGGCTGCTTCTTCAGCAGCCAATGTGGCACTTTCAGCCGCTCTACGTGCCATAGCAATAGCTTCGTCTGCGGCTTGCTTTGCTGATTCTGCCGCTATACCTGCGGCCTTAACCGCCTCCTCAGCACTCCTAACAGCCTCTTGACTAGCTGTCTCTGCTCTGAGAGCTGCTTCATCAGCCGCTTTCTTGAACGCCTCTGACGCAATCTTAGCTTCACGGGATGCTGTATCCGCCTTACAGCTAGCTTCTTCAGCTGCTGCCTTAGCGGCATTAGCCAGTATTTCTGCCTTCGAAGCAGCTTCTTGAGCAGAACGAGTAGCACTTTCAGCCGCCTTACTGGCGGCTTCACGAGCATCCACAGCACGCGCCTCAGCTTCCTGCGATGCTTTCGTAGCAGAAAGCGCCGCATCGCGTGCTAGCCGCGCCGCTTCTTCAGCGCGATGGGCTGCTTCAGTGGCAGTATCAATATTGTTGCCCATCTCCTCAAGAATTTGAGGAAGAGGCTTACTCATTATTTCAACATTTTTGGGGCGTGATTCTCCTACAGTTTCGCTATTTTTCTGCGCCATATTAACCCTCCAAAAAGTCAACTATGCCATTGGCAACCACTGCAAACAGCCCTGCCAGCTTGGTAAAAGACAGAGCACCAAACACTAACGACTTCTTCATTTTCACCTAAGTAGAGCATTTGGAGAAGCTTGGTTAATACTATACTCCATTTTTTACACCATACGCAAAACCAACCATGCCTGAGAGAGTATGAGAATTGGCAATTTTCACCCAATCAGCGGGGAGTATTATGGTTTGCGTTCTTACCTTAGATTGCTACTACGCCGATTAGTCTTTGTTTTCAAGCAGAAATATCAATAAGGAAGCACAATTATCTGAGAAAACTCAGCCACGGTTAACTTGAGGCTCAATGCATAGTGAGTTTTTGTGGCATAGAAAATGGAGGCTACATTCCAGATAGCGATGTCCTACAACCATAAGGGAAATAAGAGCCTGTTAGCCACTTCCAGTGCGCTTAAGCAGCTCATCAAAGGCGGCAAACCACTTAATTTTGACATCTTCTGACCACGATGGATCAAAGCCTGGAAACTTGTCAATTAATAACTTGTCCAAACTTATTCCATTTGGAACATGTAAGCCGTTTTTTGGAATTTCTGTCCCTGTGTTTTTGCATGGAATTTTGGACACTTTCTTTGCAGATGATATTTGGCGTGAGGCCCGATTCTTCTTGGTAACAAACGGCGATATTTGCATACCGCTATTGCCAGCTAACCCAATAAAGAATTTGATACACTTTCGCGCCACATCGTTAGCAAGCTGATAATTGTCGTGGAAAGCTTCCTCTAATTGGGCATAGGTAGCAGTCTGCGGGTCTGCCTGCCCTAAGAAGAAGAAACTGTATGATTCCAGCGTAATCTGCTTGAGCAAATCGGTTCGCTGGTCTTCTCTACTTCCGGCCAGCTGGCGCAGTTTAACTGTGGGGAAACCATTTGCATCCACCAAATCTAGAAAACGCAAAGCTGCCACCAGCTGCGCACCAGTACTGCCAGAGAGACGCTCTCCCCAATAACTGCGATCAATGCGGGCAGGCATAGTCTGCTGCAAGCCTTCTATGAAATTCAAAAACGTACGGTACGAAACATAAGGCGGCAACAACTTCTTAGACGGATTGGATAACATCGTCACAAATTGTAGATTAATTCCGGTATGAAATGCAACCGGACAAAAACTGTTTTGAGGTGAGGACAAAATTAATCTGTTATGGCATTTCGCCGGACAGTATTGGACAGTATTTGACGGTTCATATTGGCACAATTTACTATGACGAAAATTTCACACTTTAAGGAGTAGGAGAGCATGGGAGCAGCAATTGAGTATCAAAAACTAATGACAGAAATTGTCCACATCAACCTTCCCGGTCCATCAGAGCCAGCGCCAGGTATGAGCGGCGGAGAACTGCTGCATGGATTCTTAGCTGATTTGTATCGCAGCAACAGCCAAGAAGTCAAGAATTATGTTAACTCGCTGTGCTTAAAATGGAACGTCCACTACCGCGAATACAAAGGCCAGTAAGCCTGCGCTTCATGTATTAATGTAGTATCCTACAGGAGAAAGAGCAGAGGAAACAATGAGTAATAAATATGCAGTCAAATGGAGAAAGCCATGAAAAGAAGGAAAGTCGCATCAATTGACATCGGGACTTCTAAAGTCTGCACCGTGATGGCAGATACTGACGGCGAGGATGTGCGCGTCCTAGGTGTCGGAGTGGCACCTTCCTTCGGCATGCAAAAGGGGTTGGTAGTCAACTTAAACGACACCAAAGAATCCATTCGCCAATCAGTGCGTACAGCAGAACAGGCTGTAGGCTATAAGCTTGAGTCCGCCATGATTAGCATCAATGGCCGCCATATTAACTCTGTAAACAACCGCGGCGTCATCGCCATTACATCTGACAAACAAACAGTAAAACCAGATGACGTTTATCGCGTATTGAAAGTGGCACAAAGTACTGACCAAACCGGCGCCGCTGGTTCAATGGTCTTGCATTTAATACCTCAAACCTATGCCGTTGATGGGCAAGAAGGCATTAAGAACCCTGTTGGTATGCATGGATTCAGATTGGACGTTGATACTCATATCGTTTCTGCATCCACCGCATCAGTTGAAAATCTCACCAAATGTGTGCGCGCTACAGGCATTGAAATTGAGCAACTGGTTTTTGCACCGCTTGCCAGCGCCGAAGCAGTCCTGTCACCCGATGAAAAGCAAACAGGTGTTGTCATGGCCGATATCGGCGGAGGTACCACCGGCATTGCAGTATATTACAACGGTAACATCTTTCACACTTCAGTACTCCCCGTATCCGGCTATTCCATCACACATGATATTTCTGTCGGTTTAGGAGTATCTATTGAATTAGCAGAAAGCATCAAACAAAAATACGGTAGCGTCATACCAGGCGAAGAAAAACTGGCAAGTCACACATTGCTAGAAGACGGCCGCACTATTCCGTATGAGGAACTGTATGAAATTATCCGTACGCGCGTCGAAGAAATGCTGCGGTTGATTTTGCTTGAGCTTCCCAGTGATTATAGTAAGTACATCCGCTCTGGCATAGTGCTAACCGGTGGCACTACCAACCTGCCCGGCATCACCGAGCTGGGTATGGAAGTAGCTCATTTGCCAGTACGCATCGGCATACCGCCAAAATTGTACGGTATATCCGACAGTTTGGTAGACCCGGCTTTTTCCACTGCAGTAGGGCTGTTACTGTGGAAACATGGCAATAAGATAACTTCAAGAGATAGTGAAAGCGGCGAGTCAAACCGTAGCTTCATATCTGACTTCACCGGCTTTTTTGGACGCAAGCAAAAATCATAGGGTTTCATCAAAAAATTAAAGGAGCTTAAAAACTAATATGGCAAAAACGATATATGTACAAAGCGGCGCTAAAATAAAGGTCATCGGCTGTGGAGGCGGTGGTTGCAATGCAATCACCCGCATGGTGCGCGAACAAATTCGCGGCGTTGAATTCGTAGCGATGAATACAGACGCTCAGGCACTGGCTGTCACTGAGGCGCCTATCCGCATTCAATTAGGCGAAAAGAATACCCGTGGTCTAGGTGCAGGCGGTGATAACAAAGTAGGGCATAAGGCGGCAGAGGAAAGCCGTGATGAAATACGTCAAGTAGTACAGGGTTGCGATATGGTCTTTGTGACAGCCGGCATGGGCGGCGGTACCGGAACAGGATCAGCTCCAGTGGTGGCTCAAATGGCCAAAGAATCCGGTGCACTCACTATTGCTGTCGTTACTAAACCATTTGCTTTTGAAGGCTCTCACCGCACAAAAGTAGCCGACGAAGGCATTGCAGAACTGATGCCAAACGTAGATACCCTCGTGCTCATCCCCAACGACAGGTTGTTTGATATCTGCGACCAGAAAACCGGAGTTGATGGTGCATTCCATATGGCCGATGAAGTCCTGTGCAACGGTGTTCAAGCAATCGCCGAAGTAATCACAGTGCCAGGCCTCATCAACTTGGACTTCGCCGATGTACGTTCAGTCATGAAAGATGCCGGCCCTGCATGGATGTCCATAGGCCGCGGCGCCGGCGCCAACAGAGCAGCAGAAGCAGCGAAGCAAGCACTGCAAAGCCCTCTGCTTGATGTATCTATTGAAGGCTCCAAAGGCGTTATCTTCAATGTTGCCGGAGATAATTCCCTGTCTTTATATGAAGTCAATGCTGCAGCCGATATCATTCGCAAAGCAGTTGATCCAGATGCCAATGTCATCTTTGGCGTACTTGTAGACAATAACATGGGCAGTGAAGTACGCCTGACACTAATTGCCACCGGCTTTGCTACCAAAGAAGGTATGGCTGGTGCCGCACGCGAAAGAGAAATCTTCCGTGCTCTGAAAAACATTAAGTCTGAAGACGAACTAGAAGTCCCAGCATTTATGCGCCAGCGCAGTATGCTCGCCGGACAACGCATGCACCCCATTGCCACCAACTCGCATCCTATGCAAGGTGTCGGTGCAGGCATGGGAGTGAACCGCCGTTCAATGCGCTAATACAGCCCTGCTCTTGTGGTAGGGAGGGATCCTCCCCCTCCCTACCACTGCTCCTGCCCGTCTCAAACCTACCACCTATCCAAATCGAGTACACTTTATTATCATTCCATAGCATATTTACCTTCTCAAGCAACACATGCTACTATTTACGTCATAGACAAAGGTTTCAAAATCATCAGTCCAGTCTTTGACCAAGAATTCTGTAATGGAGTAATAATGTGGACAAAGTTACATTCGGCCCCCAAACACTGGTATATCCCATGCCTAACTTTCTTGTAGGCGCTGATATTGAGGACAAGCCAAACTTTATGGCCGTAGCTTGGGGAGGTGTAGCTTGCGGCAAACCACCAATGTTAAGTATAGCGCTGCAGCACCACCGCTTTACGTATAAAGGCATTAAGGCTCATGGTGTTTTTTCTATCAATATCCCATCGTGCGAGCAAGTAGTAGAGTATGACTACTGTGGGTTAGTGTCAGGCGCCAAAGTTGATAAGAACAAAGCATGTAATTTCAACATATTCTACGGCCAAACAGCTCATGCCCCGCTAATTGAGCAATGCCCCGTAAACTTAGAATGCCAGCTGTTGCACATACTTAATCTTGGCAGCCACGACCTGCTTGTAGGGGAAATCATACAAACACATGTCAGCGCCAGCTGTATTACCGATGGGCAACCTGATCCTGGTAAGATACAACCTTTCATCTACTGCGGCGGAGGACAATCCAGCTATATTGCTTTCGGGGAAAATATAGCGCCAGCTTTCAAAATAGGCCGACAGCTAAAAAGCTAGGATTTCATTGCCATTGCTGAGATTATGCACAAAGAGCCTGCAAGCATATTGATTAGCTCTTATACAAACAAGTATTAAGCTCTCAGCCCTTTTTTCTTGTATGCTACAACAAATAAAATGAGCAAAACAGAAATATTTGCCAATATCGTCAATAATGGTTGCGTTAAGCTCATATCAACATTATTCACAATCTCTTTTACCTGTTGCGTGTAAAGGACACTAGTAACTCTGCCAACAGTGTCATTAAAGTTCGAAATCATTGGGCTGAATGCAAGAATCATGAATACAGGTGTGGCAGTTGCGGTTGCAGCTTGTTGGTTCTTAGAAAAAATACCAATGGATGCGCCAAGAACCACAGATGCCACGGAACCCAGAATCAAAACCAACACGAATTTCACTAGATCCACTCCGCTAAACCCGCCTATTAAACCGAAAGTAACAGACATGAGTGAACAAGCAAGCAGAACAAACCCACCAATACCCAATAAGTATTCCCACGGCTTAACTCCAGCCATCACAAGAAACCGTAAGCTTTTGTGTTCCTTATCTTCTGCTATAACCGAATTGGTCATCATGAGCGGAGTCATTCCAGCAAACATCGCAGCAAACATAGTGACAAATATACTATCAGTAATATCTTCAGATGGTTTCGCCACTAATTCAGTCATAATAAAAGCTATGGCAGGGAAAATAATAAACTGAACCAACATCATGCGATTCTTTAGCGTATCCCATATCTGTTTGATAAAAATCGCTCTTGCAGTTCTCATTGCAGCGTCGCCCCTGTCATCTTAATAAAAACGGCTTCCAAATCAGGCACGGTTTTTATGGCATTGTGGCGTTTGCAGATTTCCGATGGCGCCCCGTGCTCAACTATTATCCCTTTGTGCAACAGTACGACACGATCGCAAAGCTTAACCGCTTCGTCCATATTGTGTGTCGTTAGGAAAACTGTCGCACCATTTTCACGCAAGCGCAGTATCAAGTGATGTATGCCACGTGCCGTTCCTGGGTCAAGCCCACTGGTTGGCTCATCCAAAAACAGCACTTTTGGTTCATGCAAAATTGCTCTTGCCAAAGCCAGCCGCTGCCTCATTCCTCTTGAGAGTGCATTAACTGCCTTTTTTGCAGAATCTTCAAGCCCGACGCTTCTCAATGCCTCCAACGACTTTTGGGGCGGAATCCCATAAATGCCGGCGAAAACATTTAGATTCTCAAGGCAATTCAACCGAGGATACAAACCATCTTCGTCAAGCATCAAGCCGGTTTCAAACGGCACAACACCTATTTCATGGCTACCACCATCAGAATTCAACTGATTGGTGAGGATATTGATAATTGTTGTCTTACCGGCTCCAGATGGTCCAAGCAAGCCGAAGATTTCTTTTTGTTTCACCTCAAAAGTAACATCGGAAAGAACAACCTGCCCGCCAAAACGTTTAACAATGTTGCTCATCTTAATCATCACATGCGCTCCAAGATAAAGGATAGCTGTTTCGCTCTTGTTTGTTGAGATAGTTAACGATTAATAGAGTAGTACCGAAATGGTTTTCATGTCGCACTACTGTCACAACAATTACTACAAGTACAGCTGTCGTCTTCTAGCTTGATAGACATCTTGTTGAGCATAGTACATCGGCCACGTTCAAACGCCTCGGTATTTATGTCAAGAATCTTAGCCGGTAAGCGTTGTTTGATAACATCGTTCCAGCTTTCGCGTCCAAAAGGCAAGAGCACTGATAACGTGCCCAGCATCAATACATTTAACGCTTTGCTGTTGCCAAGATCAGCTGCCAAGTGCTGCCCTTTAATAAACATCACTTTAGCACCATTGTGACACAATATTCGTCGGACCGAAGCATCATCAGGATAGACATTCAGCCCCAAACTAACCGACAGCGGCGGTATACACTGGTCATTCACTACCGCAAAAGCCGTCCGTTTCAGGTATGGACTCCAGCGAGCTGCTTCAAGTTTTTCGAAAGCCAGCAAAAAGTCAGCCTCACCTTCACCAATCATGGGAGACTCCACCACATCCCCCATACGCATGTGTGTTACCACGCTGCCGCCACGTTGCGCCATGCCAAGCGTATCTGTTTTTTTAACATCACACCCGTTAGCCAGCGCTACATCACCTAAAATATCGCTTGCCAGCACTACCCCTTGTCCGCCAACTCCAGTAAGGAGAATGTTGATATTACCCATTAGCAGCTCCCCCAGCTAATACTGGTTCAATAGCCCTAAATGAACAGCTCTGTTGGCACAGCGTGCAACCAGCGCACAATTGTGCGTCTATACGCATTTTACCTTCGTCCTTTTGTATGGCGGCACAACTCAATTTTAAACACATTTCACAGCGACCGCACTTTTTGGTATCGATAGCCATTGCCGCCGCTTTTTTGCGTGAGATGGCAACGCAGTCGCCACGAACTACCAGAACCACCAACTCCGGCTTATCGATAGCCTCTCTTAGCGCAGTGCGCAATGCGCGCAAATCAAAAGCAGAAACTTCATGTACGTTAATCACTCCACAGCTTTTAACCAGCGCAATAATATCAACCGCTTGTGTCGCCTCCCCCTGTGCTGTAATACCAGTACCAGGATGATGTTGATGCCCTGTCATAGCAGTAGTGCGATTATCCAAAATAACAACCGTCATTGACGATTTGTTATACACGGCGTTAATGAGACCAGTGATACCTGAATGCAAGAAAGTGGAGTCGCCAACTACGGACACAAGTTTATCACCAACACCAGCCTTTTCCATACCCAATGCCTGCCCAATACCAGCCCCCATACAAGCGCAAGTGTCCATGGCACTCAGCTGAGGATATGCAGCCAGTGTATAACATCCAATATCACCGGTAATAACTAAGCCAACCTCCCTGCGCCTAATGCCAAGACCACTCAGCACAGAAAAAACTCCTATATGCGGGCATCCGGGGCACAACAGCGGCGGTCGTTTCGTCAGCGCGTTTACCTCATCCTGCAACGCAACGTCCAGCTTACATTCATCAGAGGCCACCCAGCCAGCTTTCTGTGCTGCATAACACACAATATCTTTATTCAATTCCCCGGCACATGGGATAAAAGCTTTTCCTTCTACAACCAACCCCATAGCCCTGATTTGCTCTTCGATAAAAGGATCTAACTCTTCAATAACCACCAACCGCTTAACTCCTGCAGCAAAGCGGCGAATCATATTCTGCGGCAATGGATAACTCATGCCCAACTTAAGAAATGAAGCCTGTGGCAGTACTTCACGAGCATATGTAAAAGCAATACCACTTGTTATCACGCCAATATCCACACTGCCTTGGATAATACGGTTAAGCGGACAGGTTTCAGAATACTCCGCAAGTTTTTCCAGCCTTTCAAGAGTTATCTTCTGACGGTGGCGTGCATTAACCGGCAACGCCACAAATTTAGCCATATCTCTGCGAAAAACAGCTTTAGGCAACTCCGCTGGCCTTTCTCCATTAATGTTCACCACCGTTTTGGCGTGGGATATACGCGTAGTACTGCGCACCATAACAGGTGTGTCAAAGCGCTCGCTGATATCGAAAGCAAGCGGCATAATATCATACGCTTCTTGGCTATCAGCTGGCTCCAGCATAGCAATCTTAGCAAATTTGGCAAAGCAGCGATTATCCTGCTCATTCTGTGATGAGTGTATACCAGGATCATCCGCACTAATCACCACTAGACCACCACACACACCAGTAACTGAAGCCGCCATGTACGGATCGGCAGCTACATTCAAGCCAACGTGCTTCATGGAAACCATAGCGCGCACACCCGCATAACATGCCCCTAACCCGACTTCAAATGCCACCTTTTCATTAGGAGCCCATTCGGCATGAATATCCTTAAAACGAGCCATGTTTTCCAGTATTTCCGTGCTCGGAGTACCCGGATAGGCTGCGGCCACGCGTAATCCAGCATGATAAGCACCAAGGGCAATGGCTTCATTACCAGAAAGCAATTTCTTCATATGAGGATTATAGCACACAAACCAAATTACCGAATATCACT
>Ga0123356_10005995_pt1 | contig 12331 bp, 11 predicted proteins | sample TergutEmb28metaG_2_FD_92546 | JGI IMG/M metagenome (GOLD analysis project Ga0123356, IMG submission 92546) | Embiratermes neotenicus P3 segment gut microbial communities from Petit-Saut dam, French Guiana - Emb289 P3 | ecosystem: Host-associated > Arthropoda: Insects > Digestive system > Gut ... | reverse complement strand
TACGGAGATCAACGATAAGGCGCTGCAGCCGTACATGGCGGAAGAGATACAGTTTCAGGAAGCGGTAGACATAGCCGTCAAGCCCATCCGCAACTTCATGCTGCGCCAGGTTTCCGAAAAGGACGTCGCGCTTTTCGTACGCATAAGCCGCATGCCGGCGCCGCGCACGGTCGATGACCTGCCGCTCACGGTTATCATACCGGCGTTCATAACGAGTGAACTGAAAACGGGTTTCATAATCGGATTCTTGTTATTTATACCGTTTTTGGTGATTGACATGGTGGTAGCGAGCGTACTTTTATCTATGGGTATGATGATGCTGCCTCCCACGATGATAGCGATGCCGTTCAAGATAATATTGTTTGTAATGGTCGACGGCTGGCACCTGATTGTACGCCAGTTGATAATATCGTTCAGATAAGCCGGGAGGGGACACCCTCCCTCACAAAAACGCGCCCTGCTGGGCGCGGAACCATAGAGGCAGACAGATGGAACCTGCGGTAGTTGTAGATCTCGGACGGGAAGCGTTAATCATAACGCTGATGATGGCGGGCCCGATGCTCGGCGTAGGCCTGGGCCTTGGCCTCATGGTCGGTATCTTCCAGGCCGTAACCCAGATCCACGAGGCCACGCTTACGTTTATCCCCAAATTTCTGGGGATATCGCTTGTGCTGCTGTTCCTGATGCCGTGGATGATACTCAAGTTGATGGAGTACACGTTCGGCCTGTTCGACATGATAGGCAGAGTGGGCCTGTCGCCATGACCGCGCGCCGGCGCCCCGGCATACTGCCAACACACGGAGCGAAAAAGCGATGAACGACCTCGCCGGGCTTATGATTTCGCTCGACCAGATCCAGTATTACCTGCTGATGTTCGTAAGGGTAATCACAATGCTTGCGCTCCTGCCGATCTTCGGCGCGAACTTCGTGCCGGTGCAGGTCAAGGCGGCATTGGGCCTCCTACTGACATCCGTACTCTTCTCGGTGCAGCTTTCGGCGGGGCTGCCGGTGTTTCCGGGAGAGTTTTCGCTCTCGCTCTTCTTCCTGCTTGTCATAAAGGAAGCGATGGTAGGACTGGCTGTGGGCTTCACATCATCGTTTTTATTCGCGGCTGTGCAATTCGCCGGACGCCTGGTAGACACCGAGATGGGCTTCGGCTTCGTTGAACTCACCGATCCGACAACGGGCGAGCCGGTTACGGTCCTCGGCCAGCTCCAGGTCATCCTGTTCACCATCCTCTTCCTCCTGTTCAACGGGCATTACTTTATGTTGATAACGATACAGCGCAGTTTCGAAATAATCCCCATGTTCACGGCGACTTTCCCCGGCGGCCCGATAACCGCTCACTTGACGACAATGGCCGCCAACGTCTTCATAATAGGCTTGAAATTAGCAGGTCCGGTATTCGTGGTATTGATGTTAACACAAATCGCGCTTGGGATAGTAGCGCGCACAGTGCCCCAGATGAACATCTTTTTCGTGGGCCTCCCGCTGAAAATCATGGTGGGTATAGGAACGACTATCATCGTCCTCCCGATGCTCGCGTCGCTGTTCAGGAGAATGACGGAGGCTATAATACAGGATATCTGGCGGCTGCTCTACCTGATGAGTGGGTAGAGGTGCGCAGGTAGTTTAATTGTTGGCGATTTTATGGGCGGTGATGTATATTAATCTGCGGGGGATTTTATACCTGAGAAAGGGAACGTATGAGCAATTTTTCTTCAAAAAAAATCAATCTGTTGCTGATAGGCGTGCTTTTTATGGCGGCAGTGATGGCCGGATGCGGAAAGAAGGCGCATCGTAACCTGATACCGGTGAGGATACCCTACGGCTGGTACACCAGTGCCATCTTAGCCGACTCGTCGAGCGGCGCCGGCGCGGCGGTTTTCTCCGTTTCTTGCGTCGAAGAATTCGTCGAGTTCGCGCAGATCGTCAACGGTACCTGGGGCGGAAAGCCGGCGCGGGACAGCTTCTCCGGCAAAACCGTAACCCTCGCCGCCGGTATAGACCTGTCTGCGTATGACAACTGGGTGCCGATAGGGAACTACGCCGGCGGCGACGACAACGTCTTTGCCGGAACCTTCGACGGCAACGACAAACTGATAAGCAACCTCACCATCAAACGCACCGGCGGGAGTTTTCAGGGGCTGTTTGGCCTTGTCATTGGCGGAAGGATAGAGAACGTCAGGTTAGACGGCGTGAATATTTACGGGCGCGACTATGTGGGCGGCGTGGCGGGAGTTGTAGAGAGCGGCAGCGTCGCCAACAGCTATTCCTCCGGCTCGGTAGGCGGGCGTGACTATATCGGCGGCGTAGCGGGCAGGGTTTTGGCCGGCGGTAGCGTGATCGGCAGTTACTCCATAGGTACGGTTAAAGGCCGCGACCATATAGGCGGCGTTGCCGCGACACTCTCCGACGGCGGCAAGATAACCGGCAGCTACTCCACCGGCGCTATCAGCGGCGCCGGCAGAAACATCGGCGGCGTGGCGGGGACTGTCGAGAACAGCAGCGTAACAAACAGTTACTCCACCGGTACGGTCAGCGGCAGCAGCGCGTCGCTGTTTGTAGGCGGCGTAGTGGGGCGCTTGCGTAACAGCAGCAACGTGGCGACCAGCTATTCCTCCGGCACCATCAGCGGCGCCGACAGAAACATCGGCGGCATAGCGGGAGCGGTTGAAGACAACAGCGGCGTGGCGAACAGCTACTCCGCCGGCGCGGTAAACGGGGTTGAGAGTGTAGGCGGCATAGCCGGAACCGTAGAGGGCGACAGTCGCGTAGAAAACAGCTACTCCGGCGCCGAAGTCAGCGGCACCGAAAGCGTAGGCGGCGTGGCAGGATACGTAAGCAGCAGCAGCGTAACAGGCTGCTATTTCGCCGGCGCCGTGAGCGGCGAAGAAAATGTAGGTGGCGTGGCGGGCTCCATCCAGGGAGGCGCCTTGACAGGCAGCGCCGCGCTGGGCTCAGCGGTAAAAGGAACCGGTAAAAACACTGGGCGCGTGGCCGGCTTCATTCTCGGCAACACCGTCAACTTCTCAAACAACGGCGCCTACGCCCAAATAACAAACAACGCCGGCACAACCGAGTGGAAAAACAAGGGCGAAAAAACGATGGATGGCGCCGACATCTCAGCAGCCGAAATCAACACCGACGGCACCATAGGCGGACGCTTTACCGACGAAAATGGCTGGACGGTAGAAGCCGGCAAGTACCCGAGTCTGCGGCCCTAACAGCGAAAGGTTAAGCGCCAATGGCCGAAGATTCATCACAAGAAAAGAGTGAAGCCCCAACCGCTAAAAAGAAGGCCGACACTCGCAGAAAGGGCAACGTAGCCAAGAGCACAGACATCAACTCCGTCTTCGTGCTCCTGGCTGCCATCTTCATGCTTCGAATCGCAGGGCCGTGGATGCTTGACGAGATGCAGGCGAACATCCGCACCTTCATAGAGATGTTTGCGGTTACCGACATGAGCATGCTGCGGATCATAAAGATTGGGCAGGACTCGGTCATGCTGACGATCAAGCTAATGCTGCCGATTCTCGGCGCGGTGCTGTTCGCCGGGCTAATCGCCAACCTCATACAGGTAGGCTGGCTTCTCACCTTCGAGCCCCTAACGCCCAAACTGTCAAAAATCAACCCGCTAAGCGGCGTCAAGCGCCTCTTCGCCTTCCGCTCAATCGTAGAGACCACCAAGAACCTCCTCAAAATCAGCATCATCGGCTACATAGCCTACATTACCATAAGGGGCGGCTACGATATCCTCGTAGGCCTCGCCGACGCCTCCGTAGCGGCAATCTGGAACTTTCTCCTGGTTTCCACCTTCGACATATTCATCCGCACCGCCCTGGCGCTAATAGTCATAGCCATCGCCGACTACTCCTACCAGCGCTACGACCACACCAAAAAGATCAAGATGACGCACCAGGAAATCAAGGAGGAGCACAAGCAGATGGAAGGGGACCCAAAAGTAAAAGGCCGCATCCGCCAGCTCCAACGCGAAATGTCCCGCCGCCGCATGATGGACCAAGTCCCCCAAGCCTCGGTAGTAGTAACCAACCCAACCCACCTGGCAATAGCCCTGCGCTACGACGAAGTCGAATACCCGGTCCCAATGGTAGTAGCCAAAGGCGTAGACGCCGAAGCGCTAAAAATAAAGAAAACCGCCCTGGAACACGGTGTCCCTGTCCGCGAAGACGTAGAACTCGCCCGAGCCATGTACCCCAAAGTAGAAATAGGCATGGAAATCCCAGCAGAATTCTACGTAGCAGTAGCCACAGTACTCGCCGAAATCTACAAGATGAAAAACCACGCAGCGTAGCCCGCGCAAGCGGGGCCCGCCACCGTGGAGGCGCCTACTCCGGTGGGCCGGAAAACCCGTATTGGCGCCTGTGTACGTATTGATCGGTATCTCTCGCTGCCAACACCGGCCCACCTGCGCAGGCACCTCCACGACGACGGGCCATTACGCGCAAGCAGTATGTATTGCCACCCTGCACACTCCGGTTTCGCCGGGCAGCGAGTAGGTTGTAGATGTAAATGCTTTCGCGGCCGCGTTTTTAAAGCATGAGTCGAGCCCTCCAGTTGACACTCGCACGCTGCGGTTTTCCTCAAGAAATGGCTCGGCGACCAGAATTACCCTCGCAGACACATAATCCCAAATAAAGATTTTGACTTAATTTTTTGATATCGACGACACTATTATATATATTATATACGTAGAACTGTCATAAATAGGACCGTCAACCACGGCACTAAGGGGATTATGAATACACCGGCAGGATCCGCGCCCGGCGGCACATTAGGCGCGATAACGAACTTCTTGATGAACGTCAGCAAGCACCGCGACCTAATGGTCGTCGTAGGTGTCATAAGCATTGTCGTCATCCTCGTGATCCCGGTACCCACGTTTTTCATAGACATCCTCCTGACGCTCAACCTCTGCATAGCGCTGATAATCCTCCTCGTCTCCATGTATACCAAGGAGGCGCTCGAGTTTTCGGTATTCCCGCCGCTATTGCTAACCATCACCCTGTTCAGGCTGTCGCTCAACGTGGCGACGCTGCGCTTGATTTTAGGCTCTAACCCGCCTTACGCGGGCCAGGTTATCGATACTTTCGGCGGCTTTGTTACCGGCGACAACATCGTCGTCGGGGTCATCATATTTCTGGTGCTGGTGCTGATAAACTTCATAGTCATCACGAAGGGCGCCGGGCGTATCGCCGAAGTCGCCGCCCGCTTTACCTTGGACGCCATGCCCGGCAAGCAGATGGCCATAGACGCCGACCTCAACGCCGGGCTGATCAACGAGGAGCAGGCGCGTACACGGCGTGAGAAGATCTCGCGCGAGTCGGAGTTCCACGGGTCTATGGACGGTGCCTCCAAGTTTGTGCGCGGCGACGCCATAGCCGGGATTATTATCATCATTATCCAGATCGTGGGCGGCTTTATCATTGGCGTGGTGATGAACAACATGGACTGGGAGACCGCGATTCAGGCTTACACGCGGTTGACGATCGGCGACGCCCTCATGTCGCAGATTCCCGCACTCATGATTTCGGTTGGCGCCGGTATGATAGTGAGCCGCTCGGCGTCGGAAAGCAACCTCGGCATAGAGATCACCAACCAGCTCTTCGCCAACCCCAAGGTGATGTGGGTTGCCGGCTCGCTGATGATGGTTTTTGCGATGATGGGCATATTCGGCTTCGGTTTCCCCGTGCCCCCGTTCCTCGCCCTTGCCATTGCCTGCTTCACCGTGGCCTACCTGACTGCACAGCGCAATAAGAAGGTAGCCGCCGAAGAACAGGCCGCCGCCGATGCCGCCGGCCAGCAGGCGGATCAGCAGGCGGGCGGCAAGCCCAAAGACGAGTCCCCCCAGAGCTACCTGCACGTAGACCCAATGGAACTCGAGATCGGGTACGGACTGATACCCATCGTAGACGCGAAGCAGGGCGGCGATCTGTTAGAGAGGATAAACATGATCCGCAAGCAGCTGGCTACCGAACTTGGCTTCATAATTCCGCCCATACGCATAAGAGACAACATGCAGATCACCAATCCGAACGAATACCGGATAAAGATCCGCACGGTAGTGGTTGGCAAGGGGGAACTGATGAGCGGCGCGCTCCTCGCCATGGACCCCGGCACCGCTACCCGCCAGATCCGCGGCGTGCCCACGGTAGAGCCCGCCTTCAACCTGCCCGCCATCTGGATCACCGAGAGCCAGAAGAGCGACGCCGAGGTGGCCGGCTACACAGTGGTCGAGTTGCCGGCGGTGGTGGCGACGCACCTCACGGAAACGATAAAGAAGCACTCGCACGAGATACTGACCCGCCAGGACGTGAAGGGGCTGATAGACAACATAGGCGAACATGGCACGGCGGTGATAGAAGAACTTATACCGAAGTTGATGTCGCTGGGCGAGGTCCACAAAGTGCTGCAGAATCTGCTCAGAGAAAGGGTGTCTATAAGGGACCTGCTGCTGATACTCGAAACGCTGGCGAACGTCGCCGCGCGGACCAAGAACAGCGACGTACTCACCGAGTACGTGCGCAACGCGCTCGCGCCGCAGATATGCGAACTCTACAAAAACGAAGACGGCGTAGTCCCGGTCATAACGCTCGACCCGAATTTAGAAGCGAAGCTGGAGGGCGCGATTCAGGAGCGCGAAGGCGTGTTCCACTTCTCGCTCTCCCCCGTAGACGCCAGCCGCATCCTCGAGGCGCTCGGAGAGCAGATAGAGATAACGAAACAGGCGGGCGAGTACCCGATACTGATCTGCTCGCCAACGGTGAGGCCGCAGTTGAGAAGGCTGTCGGAGACGAATTTCCAGGAACTGGTCGTGCTGTCGTACAATGAGATTGTGGCAGGTGTAGAGATAAGGTCGATGGGGATGATATCATTAGAAGGCGCCTCGTAGGCGCTGGGTAATGTGTTGATGGTTGCGATGATGTGTCATTAATTTTAAGGATCGGTGTTGATGCGAATTAAAACGTACGTTACGAAGAGCATGCGCGAGGCCCTCCTGCAAATCAAGGAGGAGCTTGGCGACGATGCGGTTGTCATCTCGAAGGAAGAGCGCACCAAGGTCCTCGGCGGCAAGGAGTACCACGTCGTCGCGGGCGTAGACGAAAACGCCGCGCCCGCCGCGAAGCCGTCCGCGTTCTCGCCGCTCAAGGTCTCCGGCCCAGCCGACGCGGGCACCTACGCCCGCCCACGCCAGCCGGTGGCATCCATCGTAGATTCCGACGAGCTCGAGGGGCAGGAGTTGCCGTTCCCGGCGCCGCCGGCTGTGCGCCCGTACATACCGCCGCGCCAGTCGCCGCCAGGTCAGCAGCAGGCCGAGGACGGCCGAACCGGCGCGAAGACGTCACAAACGGGCGCGTTCCCGTCAACGGTCCGCGGACTCAACGAGATATCCGAGATCAAGGCCGACGTCAACGAGCTGAAAGACCTTGTCAAAACGATACTGGAGAGCGCGGCGGCCCAGGCAACTGCCGCCAAAAACACTCCCGCGCCCCCTCCGGTCACCGCGCCGCAAAACACCGTAATATCATACGACAGCGGCTGGGACGCGTTCGTCAAGCGGCTGATCGACGCCGAGGTCAAGCCCGACATCGCCAAAAGGCTGGTCAGCAACATCCGCGGCGGATCGCAGCTGACGGACGTCGAACTCGAGAAAAAACTTGAATACGCGCTGAGCGACCAGTTCCCCGTATCAGGCCCACTCAAGGTAAAAAAGAACGAACCGCTCGTAGTCGCGTTCGTCGGCCCGACGGGCTCAGGCAAAACCACCACTCTCGCCAAACTCGCCGCGCACTGCCGATTCAACAAGAGCAGGAAAATATCAATCATAGCCGCCGACACCTACAGAATCGCCGCGATCGAACAGATCCGCACGTTCGCCGATATCGTGGGCGTAGACCTGCAGGTCGTATTCTCGCCGGAAGATATCCCCGAGGCGATGGCCGCGTGCGAAGACAGCGAAGTCGTATTCGTTGACACGGCGGGAAGAAGCCAGCGCAACGAAGAGCACATGGAGGAGCTCAAGCAGATGATAAAGGTGCTGCGCCCCGACGAAACGCACCTCGTGCTGAGCGCAACGACGAAAGACTCCGACCTGATAGACATGGCGAACAAGTACCGCGGCGTAAGGGTCAACAGGCTGCTGTTCACAAAACTTGACGAAACAACAAAACTCGGGAGCATATTTAACGCGGTAAGCGAACTCGGCATCCCCGTGTCGTACTTCACGGCGGGCCAGAGCGTGCCGGACGACATAGAGCTGGCGCAGGCCGGGAAATTTGTGAAACGGTTGATGGAAGGGCGTGCAATGTGAGCGACCAGGCTCAAAAATTACGCGAAATGGCGAACGTCGCCGATGTGGCGCCCTCGGTACCGTCAAAAAAGACGGTCGCCGGCAGCTGCACCAGCATCGCCATAACCAGCGGCAAGGGCGGGGTGGGGAAGACCACGCTCTCCGTTACGCTCGCGGCGAGCCTTGCGAAGGAGCAAAAGAGGGTGCTGCTCATGGACGCCGACCTCGGCCTGGCGAACGTCAACATACTGTTAGGCATCAACCCGCGCTTCAACATCTCGCACGTGATCTCGGGCGAGTGCGCGATGGAAGACATCATCGTGGAGGCGGTCCCGGGCGTCTTCCTCGCGCCGGGCGCGTCGGGGCTCGAGAAACTGGCCAATCTGGACGTCGGGCGGCTCGAGCGGCTCCGCATGGACTTTATGGGGCTCGAGTCGAAATACGACTACCTGCTGATGGACACCGGCGCGGGCATAGGCACCATGGTAACCGCCTTCGCACGCCACGCCGACCTGGTTTTGCTCGTGATAACGCCCGACCCGTCGTCTTTGGCCGACGCCTACGCCATGGTCAAGGTCCTCTACGAGAAAGGGCGGGACAACATCGCCGTCGTGGTCAACACCATATCAAACGAGCGCGAAGGGCACGAGGCGTTTGACCGGCTGAACCAGTTTGTTATAAAATTTTTGAAAAAACCGGTAGAACTATATGCTATATTACCTAATGATAACGATGTCCGGCGCTTTGGGCGCAGGCAGGCGCATCTGAGCGGCCAGTCTGAGGGTAACCGCTTCTACGGCCTCGTTTCAATGCTGGCGCGCAAGATTGTTAGGGGCGGGCCCGCGGCCGGAACCGGCGGCGGATTCTTCGGGCGATTCTTTGGAGGGAAATGATGGGAAAAAGAGACGAAACAGACGATGACGACGATCTTCGCGAAGAGGAGGAAGCGTCAGAAAACAAAGCGGCGGAGATGATCCAGTGGACAAAACGCCTGGCGTCCTTTCTGGGTATCTGCGCTTTTATCGCCATGTTTTTGGTAAGTTACGACTTCGAGAATTATTTTGATACAGGGGTCATAATAAAATCTACGATAATGGGCCTGGGCGCCGCGCTGCTGTTTTGGGTCGCCGGACTCATCATCGGCAACATATTTTTAAGGGGGCTGGTCACCGATATCCCGGTCAGCCAGGAACATTTAGTTGACGGCGGGCTGTTGCAACGTATATATTTATATCAGCAGCACCTGAATTACGACCAGGACGGGAACGTAATACAGGTAGACCCGAGAACCGACACTATCGTCAGAAAAAACGTTAACGCTAAAGGCAAGTAAGGCGGAAACAGCGGTAAAATGGAAAATAATCGTACGGATATATAAATTAGTGAGGTATGTTGATGGTGGGACTGCAAAATCTGTGGCGTGAATTCAAGGAGAGCGGGTCCAAGGTCGCCAAGGACAAACTGCTCGTGGAGTACTCACACCTGGTGAAGTACACCACCCAGCGTCTCGCCGTGAACCTGCCCGCCTCGGTCGACCGCGACGACCTATACGGCGCGGGGATCCTGGGGCTGATAAAGGCGGTAGACACGTTCGAACCCGAACGCGGCTTCAAGTTCGAGACCTACGCCGGACACAAAATCCGCGGAGCCATCCTCGACGAACTGCGCGCGTTAGACTGGGTGCCGCGGTCGGTGCGGCAGAAGTCACGCGAACTGCAAAAGGTATTCACAAAGCTCGAAAACAAACTGGGCCGCTCCCCCTACGACGATGAAGTATGCGAGGAATTAGGCGTCTCAATGGAAGAATACGAGCAAATACTGTGCGACGTCACCCCCACAACCATCGTCTCAATGGACGAAGCGACCTCCGACCCGTTCTCAGACTCCAAAGAAGTAAGAATGGTAGACCAGATAGAAGACCCCGACAGCGTAAACCCGCTGCGGGAACTCGGCTTCGGCGAAATCAAAGAACTCCTGAAAGCAGCAATCGCCGACCTGCCGGAAAACGAACGCATAGTAGTGGCCCTGTACCACTACGAGGAGCTGACCCTGAAAGAAATAGGCGTAGTCTTGAGCCTCACGGAAAGCCGCGTGAGCCAGATACACTCAAAGGCAATGATGAAACTGCGCGCAAGACTGCTCCAAAAGTTCGAGCCGTAGAATTTATGAGGATTTGTGTCGTTGATGGGCAGCAAATAATTAAAAACGGAGGTTCGGTATGAACGGAATCAATGCCAATATTCCGGTGATGAACATGCCGCAGGTCAGCAGCCACCAGTCGGAAGTAGTGCGCGCCCCGCTGCTCCACCAGCAGCAAAACGCCGACATGAACCGCGACTCCTTCGACCACCAAATGCGAATAGCAAGAGAAACAGAAGCCGCCGAAGGCAAAACCATAGACCCCGAAGACAAACGGGAAGAAGAACGCAAAGGCAAAAAACGGCAGAAGCAGGAAGAAGAAGGCGACGAAGAAAACAAGGATAAACCGCCGGAGACCACAGTCTTCATGACAGACTCCGGCCACCTGATAGACATAGAGGCGTAAGCAAAATGAACGACAGAATAGCCAACACCGACAGAATACGCAAAGTAGCGCAAAGCGTCATGGGCCTACCCACGCTGCCCACCGTCATATCCAAAATGCTACAGATGATAGACAGCCAAAGAGCCTCCGCCGACACCCTCGCGCGCCTCATATCCACCGACCAGGCCCTAACAGCCAAACTCCTGAAACTGGCCAACTCCTCCTACTACGGCTACTCGCGCGAAATCTCAACGGTCAACATGGCAATCATAGTAGTAGGCTTCAACACCGTAAAAGACCTGGGGCTGGGCCACTCCTTCTACGACGTATTCAAAAACTCAAACGCCTCCGCCGCAGGCTTCGACGCGGTCAAATTCTGGGAACACAGCGCAGGCTGCGGCGTAGCAGCCCGCATGCTCTCCAAAAACACCGGATCACGCCACGCCGGAGAAGCATTCGTAGCCGGACTCCTCCACGACATGGGCAAAATGATCCTGAACCAGTACTTCGGCCCCGAACAGGCCGAAGCGCTCAAAACAGCGCAGAACTCCGAAACAGACTTAGAAACCGCAGAAATGGAAATCCTGGGCGTGAGCCACGGCCGCATAGGCGCATGGCTGGCCGAAAAATGGAACCTCCCCGCCATGATCTGCGACACCGTAAAACACCATCACGACCCCTGGAACGCCGAGGTCGACCCCGCGTTCGTAGCGCACATCACAGTGGCCGATATCCTCTGCCACCTGACCCAAACCGGCGACTCCGCCAGAAACGCCCCGCCCAAGTACGACGAACGCCTCTGGGACATCTTCGCCAACGCCGGAGCCCCCATAGACGAAACCGACCTCGAACGGCTCCAGGCCGACTTCATTGCCGAATACTCAAAGTCGGAAGCCTACACCTCGGTAGTAAAAGCCGACGGCCACGGGTGAGGCGAAAAATTTGCTTTTGGGCGGGAAATATAGTATATTATGAGTACTGACAATAGCCCCCATAGCTCAGTAGGATAGAGCACAGGTTTCCTAAACCTGGTGTCGCAAGTTCGACTCTTGCTGGGGGTATATTCCTGTGCAAGCCATGAGGCTTCGAATATTGCGGTAATATTGAAAAAAGATTCAGGTATTGACTTTTTCGAGAGAAAGAGTTATTTTATAATTGTGGGAACGGTTGTCCAGTCGTTTCGAGCGTTGTGTCCGGGGTTCTTTTGAACATCGGTCGCTGGGTCAGAGTTTCCACATAATCTTTGATTTAACCTGTTGATTTTATTTATAGTTGACATCGCCGGACTCCGCAATCGGAACTTGCCGGTTGGTCGTGTAACTATACGCTACCAGCCGCCAGTTGACTGCCCTGCGGAGTCCGTTTTTTCTTCGATTCCGAGCACTTCTACACTGTAAATCCTGTTTCCCCTGTTGTTATCAAGCGCCTTAACCGTAATTTTCACCGATACAAAACGGTTCGTTTTTTCGTCAAACATCAATGCGCCCAACCGATGT
>Ga0123356_10005994_pt1 | contig 12332 bp, 11 predicted proteins | sample TergutEmb28metaG_2_FD_92546 | JGI IMG/M metagenome (GOLD analysis project Ga0123356, IMG submission 92546) | Embiratermes neotenicus P3 segment gut microbial communities from Petit-Saut dam, French Guiana - Emb289 P3 | ecosystem: Host-associated > Arthropoda: Insects > Digestive system > Gut ... | reverse complement strand
TCCATGTTTTTGGTGAGGTAAACTTGTGTTACCTTGAGGGACCTATCCGCAAACATTGCGCTTAGGTTGTGATTGATGATCATAAGATCCTCCTTGATACTGTTACAGAAGCATCCATGCTTCCGTTTGGAAAAATCTGGGTTCAATCCGCGGAAATCTTACCCAGATATAGCTTTCCAGTTAATTTATCGGCAGATTAATTAAAGAACTTTAATAAAAATTTCATTTTTTTCTATTTTTTTTCACACGGAGACACGGAGGCACAGAGAACACAAAGGAGTAATTACGAATTAAAACTCCGTGCCTTTGTGTGAAATATTCTATAAATCATTACTTGGGAAACACTATCAATGGCCGGCGTTGTCCGGTTTGCTGAATAACATTTCCTTCAGGAAGGCTCATGTCCTGGGATTCCGGCTTTACAGGCACTACAGGTGTTTCTTTTTTTATTTCCGGCTTTGAAACAGGTTTTGGTTTGGTAATAGGTGTATTTTTGGGAGTGGATGTTGATTTAGCGGTTGTTGTCTTTTTAGCGGCAACGGCAGGTTTCGTTTTTACTGCTTTTTTTGCAGGTTTTACAGCGGATTTAACAGATTTTACTGGTTTAGAAGCAGTTGCCTTTTTAGGTTTAGCGGCTTTGGTAGTAGCTGCCTTTTTTTTATTATTTGGCGATTTTTTTACGGATTTAGTATTTTTTTTCATTGTTTCACCTCTTTTGAGTACTAATTGTAAACCTATAACTAGAATATAGCATAAATTAACTAATTTGTGAACTTTTTTATTCATTTTTTTTGAAATTTTTATATATTTGCTTTAAAACAGATGCTTTTCCAGCGCCAAAGGACTGGTCCTTTTGATATTCTTTGGCGCAAAGTTTCTTCAATAGCCGTAAATTCACTTTTTTCCAGGTTTTTAACTATAAAAGACCCCCATCTTGATTTTTCTGTATCAAACCAGGCGCTAAGGTCTTTTTCTGTAATCAAACGTTCTTCTTTTTGCTCGATTGTTTGGGTTGTAACTGTAAATCCCTGTTTTTCAAAGGCGTTTATTAAATCATTTTCTTTCCAAAGACCAAAAGCTGAAAATGCCGAATTATCAGTATTAGAAAAGAATAATTCTTCTGCATTATGCAAGTTTAAAGACAGTTCTTTTTTTCCGCATTCAACGTCTAAAATTTGGGATAATCGCTGTCCAAGATATGGCGGCGATGACAATAATATAAAACTGCCGTTTTTTGCTAAAAGCGGCTTTACGGCGGAAGCCGCCAAAAACGGCTCTATTGAAAGTCTTGGGCTGCGAAAAAGGATGTGGTCAAACTGCGAACATGAAAACCACTTTTCGCATTGGGAAGGTTTGGGTAGAATTTCGACAGAAGCTGCTAATTGCGGCTTTTCTGTTTCGTCAAGCGCGGCTGCATAACGGAGCAAAACATCAGCTGCTGCCTCGCCGGATACAAGCGCGGCAGTAAGACCTTCGGGGCATCGGCGTAAACTTTCCCAGAGTAAAAGCCCGTCGTTTGCCTGCGGAATTAAAATGCGGCTATGGCGGCAAGGAGATGCAGCAGAAAAAATTAAATTTCTGTCATGTAAAAGAAGCGAGTTTCTGCCGGATTCAAGGCGTTTAAACCAACCTTCTTTTCCTTTTGATGAAGCCGACCAGGATAAAATTTCATTTGATGTCTCGTTACTCCCCAAAACAATTGCAGCCTGTAATTCGCGTTTTTGTAAAACTTCTTCGCGGATTTTTCCTTCGTAACCTACAGACGAAGGAATGTAAAAAGTTCTGCCCCGTAAAGAGCCCGGTAAATACTGCTGCGCTGCCCAATGATCCCTGTAAGCATGAGGATAGACATAACCTTCGCCATGACCGAAACTTTCCGCGTCTCTGCTTGCATCACGAAGATGGTTTGGAACATCGGCGTCTTCTTTTTCTACTTCTTTAAGAGCGTCAAAATATGACATTGTTGTGTTTGATTTCGGCGCTGTAGCAAGATAAAGACAGGCATGTGAAAGAGGGAAGTTTCCTTCTGGAAAACCGATTCGTTCAAACGCCTGTGCGCATGAAATTACAACAGATAAAGCCATTGGGTCTGCAAGCCCTACATCTTCGCTTGCCAGAATTATCATGCGCCTAAAAATAAATTTTGGGTCTTCTCCTGCGCGTACCATTTTTGCAAGCCAGTATAATGCCGCATCAGGATCGCTTCCGCGTACGCTTTTAATAAATGCGCTGATAGTATCAAAATGATAATCGCCGTCACGATCATATAAGAGCGCTCTTGTTTGAATGCTTTCTTCTGCAGTGTTTAAAGAGATAAAAATATTTGTACCTTCAGGCGGAGGCCAGTTAAGCGATTCATCGATACTTGTTTCGATTGCAAGTTCCATTGCGTTTAAAAGGCTCCTAACATCGCCTCCTGCAACTTCTACAAGATGTTCAATCGCGCTTTCTTCAAATTTTACATTCCATTTGCCGTATCCGCGCTCTTTATCAGAAATCGTACGTTTTGCAGCTTCCAAAAGGTCTTCTTTTTCAAGCGGTTTTAATTGAAAAATACGGCTGCGGCTTACTAAAGCCTTGTTAACTTCGAAAAAAGGATTTTCCGTTGTAGCACCTACAAGGATAACAGTGCCGTTTTCTACCCAGGGAAGTAAAGCATCCTGCTGCGCTTTATTCCAGCGGTGTACTTCGTCTACAAAAAGAATTGTTCTTTTACTGTATAATCTGAAACGGTCGTCGCTTCGGTCAATTACTTCCCGTATATCTTTAACACCTGAAAGCACGGCATTTAATTTTTCAAATGCGGCGCGAGTGGTGTTTGCGATAACAGCGGCAAGTGATGTTTTTCCAGTGCCGGGAGGACCGTATAAAATTATCGAAGAAAGTCTGTCAGCTTGTATTGCTCGGCGCAGAAGTCTGCCTTGTCCTACGATGTGATCCTGCCCGATTATATCTTCCAGGGTTCTGGGGCGCATTCTGTCTGCCAAGGGACTGCAATCGTTTGTATTATTTTTATTTTTTCCCGAGAATAGTTCGTCCATTAAATGTGTTTATTCCGGTACTGTATTCCATGTGTCGTCAATTAATTGCCAAACACCATTTCTTTGAGTTGACGAGAAAATGATACCGTTATTATTGAATGGAAATTGTAATATATGGCTTACAGGGTTTTTGCCAAGTGTGTTGGTATAACGATCCCTGTTTATAATGGTTGATGGTAATGCAGAACCCGGCATGTGAAATTTCGTTACAGGTGATGATAAATTGCTGACAGCTATTTCCGCATAACCGTAGGTAAAACCGGAATTGGTTGAATAATTTACATCCTGTCTTCCTGCAAGAAGCAAAAGTACAGTTCCGGTTGAATCGTAAACGGTGGTAAGTAAACCTGTAGCTCTTGTATTACTAATAAAACCACTAAAATCAGCTACTTTAGCGTTTGATGAAAGATTATATAGATCGCCATCACGTGTTATCGCATAATTAGTGCTACTGACATTTATAATTCCCATAAAATTTGTAGGGAGAGAAGAATTATGAATGCCACCTGAAGTTGTATAAATAGTACCTGCACAAAGTAAACTTCCAGAAACTCCCTGTAATTCCTGACTTGCGTTAGGTATTATTGGAGTTGAATTTCCTTGTTGATAAATATTATAACTTTCTCCGACTCTGAAACTATAATATAAATTAGTACCATTTGAATGAATTGAATGTGCATTAACACCCGGTATAGTTGACCAAGTACCTGATTCAGGATTAGTGGTATATTTTATAATGCCGTTAGTACTTGAACCTTCAAAGCATAAAATATGAAGATTTCCACCGTGAACAGCGAGTTGTACAATCCTTCCGCCGGGATTAGGAAGAGAAGTGTTCCATTCATCGGCACTATAACTATAAAGACGGCTTCCTGAAGCTACATACATGACGCTGCCAATTTGAACAAAATTGGTAGGAGAGCCTTTTATCAGCGGTTTTTTTATTTTTTCGTCAAGAGAAACCATATGGAAAACCGAATCACTGCACGAAGCAAGAAAAAATGTAAATAGAATTGATAAAAATAAATATTTATTTTTCATTTGTTTCACCATATTAAAAATGATAACGAGCAGAAAGTGTAAAATCCATAAAGATTCCATTAACACTATTTTCAGCTCTGAATTCGGGAAGCCAATAAAGGTTGGATGTTAACCCGAATGACCAGCCATTTGTTAGTCTGTAAAAAGCAGAACCGGTGACTTTTGTATATAACCCTACATATCCAAAATTTAAATATCTGCGCCAGGATATACCTAGAGCACAAGCAACCGGAAATTCAAAGTTTCCCCATATAAATTGAGTTCCAATTCTTGCTCCAACAGGAATGACAAATAAAGTATTATTACCGACGGTTGACAAAAATAAACCAGTTGCCTCTGCGCCAATAAATATTTTAGAGGTTAAATAGTAATTAAAAATTAAAGATCCAGCGCCTCCGATGCTTGGACTTATTTTGCTTTTATCTCCGCCGATAAATGCCATTGGAGTGGTTATTCCCAAAGAGATTATAAATGTCTGATCTCCCGGAGCGTATAAGTCATAGTGAAAATCGTCCCAATCAGTTTCGATAGACGGAGCATTGCCATCCTGAGCCGACAAGACAGGTAAACACATGATTAGTGCCAATATTATTATGATCCCTGCTTTTCGCATTGAATTTCCTTCTTTATATATAAAATAATCTATTTCCCTACTTTATTCAACAACACATACTATATATGGGTTACTAATTCCTGTTTAGGTTTCCTTCCATAGCCATATATTCAAGCAAAATAGGGTATCTTGTCAATAAATCTCCGTATCGTTCCAATTCTTCAAAACGAAGCTGTGTTTCGATATGGTTTTCCGCTCTTCTTCCAAAAGAAGTTGATATAAAGTCCCGCTGGCTTGATAAATAATCATTATATAGGTCACGAATTTGCCTGTATAAAATAAAATCGGGGAATTTAGCTGTATGAATAGTTAGTGAAAAATCCCGAATTTCGCTGTATCTATTCCTGATTTCTCTTTCCATTTCTGTATCAGGATTACCTGATAGAATGTTTTCTATCCTTGAAATATCAGTGGAAGCTGATGAAAGTGTGCGAAGTATTAATAATTCGATGTCTTTGGCGTTATCCTGTAAATAATTATCGAAATCTTCTTGATTTTTAAGATTATATTTTTCAACAATTGAAACCAGCATTTCCGGATTTATTCCAAAAGCAAGCTCCCCTCTAAGATTCCAGGAAAAATCTACACTTGTTAGACCGATAAAATTGGAATAGGTATCACCGGAAGGAAGGGTATTGTTATAATTAATTGGGTATTTGAAACGATCAAGGTCGAATGCAGCAATATGTACATTTGTAGGTATCAATTTATACCATACCCAGCGGAATTCACCCGAACGTACTATTTTAGGGTCAATTCCATGTGTTTTTGAACTAATTACTCCAAATTGTCCCGGCGGAACCGAAAACTGCACCCAACCAAAGAAAAATCCAATACCTGCCAGAATCATCAGTATTATGAGTGTAATTAAAAACTTTTTCATACTATAATATGATATACAAATATTGATTTTTTAGCAACATGGTAACTGGGAGAAAGGAAATTGACAGCAGAAAATACTGAAAAAACTGAAAAAGAAAAAGCAAGAAAAAATCTGGAATACAAGAGTTTTTCCGCATGGATTTTACTTATTTCTTTTATGGCAACAATTGCCATTTTACTTGTTTATTTCGCAGAAGTTGATTTTTCCGATGAAACATTACATTTACTTTTATTAATTCTAAGATATTCCGCATTTATTGTATGCGTATGTTCATTGTATAAACTAATTATAAATATTTTACGCTGCATTCGTTATTCTGATTTATCCAAGTTAAAAAAGATATTTATTTTTTTATTATTAACCATTTACAGTATTGTTATAATATTTTTTAGTATGTTTATTGCTGTAATTTCAGGAGGAACAGGATGAAAAGACTTTTCGCTCTTAGAGGAGCCGTGCAATGCGAAAATTCCGAAGCTGATATATGCCTTAGAATTACTCAAATGTATGACGAATTGCTTTCTAAAAATAACCTTGAAGAAAAAGATATTGTTTCTGTAATTTTTTCCATTACAAGCGATCTTAATGCCGTTAATCCAGCTTCCGCTCTTAGAAAAAACGGCAGAGCGCTTGAGCTCTCGCTTTTTTCAACACTCGAACCTGATTGCAAAAACTCACTTGAACGGACTATCAGAGTTATCGTTCATTGTTATTTAAATGAAGATGCAGTTTTAAATCATGTTTACATAAACGGCGCTGAAGTTTTAAGACCAGATAGAGCTAGAAAATAAAAGTCCACTGATTTACGCGGATTTTCACGGATTAAGATAATATAAAATTAATTTATCTGCGTTAATCCGCGCTAATCCGCGCTAATCCGCGCTAATCCGCGCTAATCCGCGCTAATCCGCGCTAATCCGCGGACAATTTTATTACTGCTCCAGGCGCAGTATGTCCCAGACTTTTTGGGTTTCTTGTCCTATACGCCAAAAACCGATTGCTCTTACATTCATGGATTTAAGCATTTCAAAACGAGTTGATAACGAAATATCATCTTCAAAATAAACTTTGACAGAAACGTTTGCGACATAATCGAATGTAGGGATTCCGTTTTCTCTTCTTACTTGAGCGTTGTATGTGTTTATAAGTCTTTCTATTGTTGAATGTATTAAAGCCCTGTGATGATTTGTATCGACCCAGGCTCTGCCGTAAAAAGGAATGCCCATGACAAGTTTTTCAGGTCCTATTACGCGCATTGAATATTCTGCAACGCTTCGGCTCCATCTAATGCTGGAAACCGGACCTGCAGGACCGCCTCCCCAATGTTCGTCATATCCCATAACAAAGATGCGGTCAACAAGCGGTTTTATTTTTTCATAGTCATATACATCATTTGCCAATGTTCTTGTGCGGGCGTATAAAGCGATTGTCAGCATTTTATTTTCCGGAAGCCCTACACGAAGTTCTCTTAAAAACGATAAAAACGCTTCACCGGATCTTGGGGGAATATTTTCAAAATCGATGTTAAGACCGTCAAAATTCCTTGTGGCAGCTATTAAATCGGTAATAAGCGCTGCCCGCTGCGGGCTTCCCGGCATTAGTGTAAAATAGGTAAGAGAGTTACTGCCGCAAGTTACAACCAAATGAACCTTGCCTGTAAATCCTGCAAGGTTTTGCCTGTTAGGCACATTGGTAAGAGCGCCGTACATATTCACTTCCGCGCCGAAATACCCGACATCGGTTATGGGAAGCCCTCTTCTTAAAGCAGCTTCCTGACCTGCAACCACATATCCCCAAATTTCCCTAAATGACGTGACAGGCAAGGTAGTAGAAGTACCAGGTGTTACAACTGTTTCTGTAGCTGCGATTTCCGGCGTTCCAACGCAGCTTGACAAAAAGATTAAAAAAACGATTATTAATGTGAAGTGTTTCATTATTTATATTATCGGTTTTTTATTTTTTCCTTATATATCTCTGTATAACAGGTTTAAAGTTTTCCAGTAATAGCGAACGTGAAAAATAGTCAGTTTCAACAGGAAGATCAATTGTAACATCAAGATTGTTTTTATCAGCTTTTTCGAGCAGCTTGGCAAGCAGTGTTTTACCTAAACCCATTCCTCTGTAATTTGGGTTAACTTCAAGATTATTGATATGAAGAATCATTTTATTTCCAGGATCAAAATCTGCGCTTATGCAGCCGGCGGATTCTCCGCTTGCGGTTTCACTGATTAAGTAATATTCTTTTTCACCCTTTTTAAAAATAAAATCTTCAAGAACCAAAGAGGAGTTATCTTCGGGTTCAAAACCTATAGGTTCCAATCCCCATTCTTCTCTTAAAGCGTTATACCAGTTTACTACTTCGCTTTTCATTTCCTGTTCTTTAAAACTGAACCAATATTTTTCTGTCTCGGGATATTGACGCAGAATGTCGCGAAACGCGCGAAAGACACCTTTGTTTCTGTCAAGCGCATCTGATAATTCTTGTCTAATAACAGGATTTTTTAAATTGGAAGTAAATTTTTCCATCAAACGAAAGCCGTCATTGGAATCCCAGGAGGGCAGGGTTACAAAACGCTGTTCATCAGAAAAATCAGTTTCGTTTATATAATTATTTTTATGAATATCTACTACATGCAGTTCCTGTAGATCAAATAAAAAATTGCCATCCTGATTTTCCATAAAAAAGACAATTTCATCTGTCAGGATATTGTCTAATTCAAATTTCATAAAAGCATTATAGATTAAAAATTGTAAAAAGTATATAAATTAATAATGAAAAGAAATACAGATTGCGGATCATTAAGAAAAACAGATGCAAACCGCACAGTAATATTAAACGGCTGGGTTCATCGTAAGCGCAACCACGGCGGTATATTTTTTATCAATTTACGTGACCGTTACGGCATTACTCAAGTAACGATCGATACCGAAAAAAATACAAGCCTGACCTCTATTTGTGACGAACTTCGTAATGAATACTGTATCGCTGTCGAAGGAATTGTAAGTCTTCGCCCAGCCGACATGATAAATGCTTCTATGGAAACGGGTGAGATCGAAATTATCGCTTCCAAACTTTCCATTCTAAATAAAAGCGAAGTTCTTCCTTTCCAAATCGAAGATGAAAGCAAAGCAAGTGATGAACTGCGGCTTAAATATCGGTATTTAGACTTGCGCTCAAACGCGATGCAAAACCGCATAAAACTGCGAAGCCGGACGACTTTCGCTGTGCGTCAATGGATGACATCTAACGGTTTTTACGAGATTGAAACCCCGACATTTATTAAATCCACTCCTGAAGGTGCGCGCGATTATCTTGTTCCATCAAGATTGTATCCGGGTAAATTTTACGCGCTTCCTCAGTCACCGCAGCTTTACAAACAGATTTTAATGGTCAGCGGTTTTGATAAATATTTTCAGATTGCACGCTGCTACCGTGACGAAGATTCAAGGGGAGACAGGCAGCCTGAGTTTACACAGATCGATATTGAAATGTCGTTTGTGCAAAGAGACGATGTTTTAACGATGACGGAAGGTTTAATGAACCATGTGTTTAAAAGCGTTATGAACATAGATTTACCAAAAAGTTTCCGCCGTCTTACATGGGAAGAGGCAATGGAGCAATACGGCAGCGATAAACCCGATCTTCGTTTTGATATGCAGTTAAAAGATTTTAGCCAATTCGCACAGGCAAGCGGCTTTCAAGCGCTTAAAGATGCGCTGGCGCAAGGCGGGGCAGTAAAAGCGGTTGTCGCTAAAGGCTGCGCTTCGTTTACCCGCAAACAAATTGACGAACTTGAAGCTCATGCAAAGATTTACAAAGCAAAAGGTATGGCGTGGATGAAAGTTGTAAACGGAGCTTTTGAAGGCGGAGCGTCAAAGTTTTTTGCAGATAACACTGCGGATATTATTAAAGGTTTAGAAGCGCAAGAGGGCGATTTAATTTGTATTGTAGCAGACGCTAACCGCATTGTTGCAAATACTGCTATTGGAGCGGTGCGTTCAAAACTTGGAAAAGATTTAGGACTTTGCGATTCTACTAAATTTGAATTTGCCTGGATAGTTGATTTTCCGATGTTTGAATACAACGAAGATGAAAAAAGATGGCAGGCTGCTCATCATTTATTTACCTGGCCGCAGGATCAGTATCATGAAACTATGGAAAGTGATCCCGGTTCTGTAAAAGGTGATCTTTACGATCTTGTTTTAAACGGTTATGAGTTGGCTTCCGGTTCAGTTCGTATTCATGATTCAGAAATGCAAAACCGTGTTTTTAAAATTGCCGGGATTGACCCTGAAGAAGCGCAGAAAAAATTCGGCTTTTTAACAGAAGCGTTTAAATACGGAGCGCCTCCTCACGGCGGCATCGCACCGGGTCTTGACCGTCTTGTGATGATCATGGCAGGCGTTACTTCGTTAAAAGATGTAATCGCCTTTCCAAAGAATTCATTTGCGGTAAGCCCGATGGACGACTGTCCGTCAGAAGTAGACCAAAAACAACTCGACGAACTTTGTATTAAAATTATTCAAAAAGAAGTTTAACACGGAGACACGGGGAACACGGAGCTCACGGAGAAGATAAAAGATATTAATTCTTATTATACATCTCTGTGTCCTTTGTGCCTCTGTGCCTCCGTGTGAGCTCTTATTGTTTTATTATAAATTCAATCCGTTGACGTAGTTTTCATACGCTTGTTGCGCAGACCTAGCATTTGCTGTTGCTCTTTCATGGTTTGGTCTTAAAGCATCGATTTCTGTATCAAGCGCTGTAAGGCGGCGAAGGTATTCCTGCCCTTGTTGAGTCTGGCTTCCTGCCGCTTCAAGGTTTCTTCTAACCCTGTCTTGATCCGCAATTAAACGGTTACGTTGTGCGTCGATATCTCTTACCGCGAGTTCGGCGGCATCAACAGCTTGTTTTAATTCAACAGCTCTCTGTAAAGCGCGGCGTACATTTTGCGGGATTTCTTGATTAGTTGTATAACTTAAAAATACATCAGGTCTTAAAGAAAGCAATGTTATTCTTTCAGAAAGAGGCCGGCGTTCATTTACTGTAAGAAGCGTTTCGCGGTTTGCGGGTAAAGATACATTAAACCTATAAGCAGTCGCTGTTTGTTCAGCTGCATTGGGAGATACTAAATCTGTATTCGGAGTTTTGTTATGTTCAACTATCATGTTTTTGGCAGTAGAACCTGAATTGACAAAAGTATATGTTCTTGTAAAAGTCTGGTTGCGGTTAATTGTCATAACTCCGCCTGAAACAGTAACAGAACTTACAACGCGAGTATTTGTATCCCCTGTAACAGCAGTAACAGAAAGGTCATCTCCAAAGGAAATCAATCTTTTTTCACCTTCGTTCCAGAATTCCAAAAGTGCATCACCTGCATAAACTCCGCCGTCATAAACAGTGATAGGACCTGCCGGAAGTTTCATATTACTTGTGTTTGTAATTTCTGCGCCAAGACGCGGATGCCTTCCGGAGCCGCTGTAAATTAAAAGTCTGCGAGTTTCGATGTTTGATTCAACAAGCGGAAACATCGCGCTCATTCTGCGGTTAAGACTTACAGGATTTCTGATTGTAAATTCAAACTGACCGCCTGCCGCACTTGCTGCCGCTGTTTGTACTGTTCCGCCTGTAACATTACTACCTCTGTTTGGCTCCATAACAGGAGCAGGAGCAGCAGAAAGAGACCAAATATCCATTTCTGCAACAGCTTCCATCCTTTGGCGGCTAAGCGTGGTAACAGAACCGTCATAACCATGAGCTGTATAAGCTACATCATGTGTTGCAGCTTGCGCTGTTCCAGCGATTGCCAATGGAAGTACAGGCCTCCAGACATAATATGGCGGGTAAAGTTCCTGAATAAACGAAGTAGGTCTTCCCGCGACAAGCGATAGTGAAACATTGTTCCAGTCATTGTCGCTATCGTTATCAACTATTGCCCAACCTTGAAAAAGAGGTCTTGAAGCTCCAAGGTCAAGGCGGTAAGAAACTTTCCAAACAGGGGAGGGTATCACATAACTTATTGATACATCTCTTCTTCCGCTGCCGGGAAGGTTCGCCGTTAAATGTCTTGAAAAAGAATTTCTCGAAGCAGCGATTAAATCGAGTGCGCGGTTTAAATCACGTTCTATTACAGGATCAATAAATTTGATAGAACTAATATCTTTAAGAGAAAATGTTCTAAGACCTTGTTCTGTACTAAGTAATAAAATTGGTTCGTGTCCCATTTGGTTTAAACTCATTAAGTAGCGGTATTCAATACCAGCGATTCTGCCTGTATATAAAGTAGGAGATAAAATTTCTACTTCCGAACCCCGCAACCTTGAAAGGATTGTCGCCATATCAGGTGAATCGGAAAGATCGATGCTCAAACTACGCAGAGTTTGAACCAATGTATTTTCTGATTGATAAGTGATCGATGGTGTTGTAGTAGAGCGATCGTTTATTACAAGTGATTTTAAAGCATCATTAACAGCGTCAAGTCTGAACGGAAGATTGATACTGACATTTCCATCTACAGTACCTGAGTGTTCATAATACGCAAGTCCCGATGTAAGAATTACAATTCTTTTTAAAGGCAGCGTAGTTTCATTTGAAGTGTTAGTTACCTGATTACTTTGAGCCCAAAGGTTTAATCCTACAAAACATAATAACAGAAAAGCGAAAGATCTTTTCATAAGGCCTCCATAGCATTATAAACAATGCTCAAGCCTTAGTGTTACGGTTGTACTATCGCAGACTTCTGACGGACCAAAG
>Ga0123356_10005993_pt1 | contig 12332 bp, 10 predicted proteins | sample TergutEmb28metaG_2_FD_92546 | JGI IMG/M metagenome (GOLD analysis project Ga0123356, IMG submission 92546) | Embiratermes neotenicus P3 segment gut microbial communities from Petit-Saut dam, French Guiana - Emb289 P3 | ecosystem: Host-associated > Arthropoda: Insects > Digestive system > Gut ... | reverse complement strand
CGGCGAGGAATTACCGATTGTGGAGTATGAGACTCTTGCAGCCTTTATCCTTGAACAATCTGAAACCAAACCGTCTACGACTGAGCTTTCAATCTCGTTGGTTGGCCTTTCCGAGATGCATGACCTTAACAGGGATTATCGGGGAAAAGATGCGCCAACCGACGTGCTGGCTTTCGAAAACGACGGAGATCTACTGGGCGATGTGGTGATTTGCCCACCTATAGCGAGAGAACATGCATTAGAATTCGATTCGAGTTTCGAAGACGAGATGGCCTTAATGCTCACTCATGGGATTTTGCACCTGCTCGGCCATACACATGAAGGAGATACGGAAGCCAAGGTCATGGAGGCCCGAGAAAACGAGCTACTGGAGCTTTGGAGGACGAAGTGAATGTAAAGAGAGGACGAACAAGCCTTCCCGGTGCTTTCAAATTCGCTTTTTCGGGCATTGTCGAAACCGCGAAGAACGAGCGCACCTTCAGGATCGAACTGATTATCGGTGTCCTGGCTCTTATTGCCTCTGCCCTATTACAACTGCAACCAATTGAGTGGGCGCTCATCATCGTCCTCATCGTGCTGGTCTTAGTCTTGGAGCTCATCAACTCAGCCCTGGAACGGCTCGTCGATTTGGCGACCCATGATGAACACCCACTTGCAAAGTACACAAAAGATGCCGCCGCCGCCGCCGTTCTGGTAGCCTCAATAGGAGCTGCAATAGTCGGTGCGATCATCTTCGTTTTTGCCGCACTCAGATTATGGGGCGGATGATGCCCCCTCTCCCATTCAGAAGCGGTTTTATAGCTTTGGTGGGTCGTCCCAATGCCGGTAAGTCCACTTTGATCAACGCGGTGCTGGGACGCAAGCTCGCCATTACCTCAAACACTCCTCAGACAACGCGCCATCGATTCAGAGCTATCCTCAATAGACCGAACTACCAGTTGATACTCGTCGATACCCCGGGCATGCACAAACCAATCGATGCCCTGGGCGAAGAGCTCAACAGATCGGCTCTCAAAGCCTTCGAGGATGTGGATGCCGTTGCTTTCACCCTCGATGCTACAAAGCCTTTTGGCAAGGGTGACCGATGGGTCTTGGAGCAACTGACACGCGCAAAAGCCAAAATGATCCTGGTTATTACCAAAACCGCTCTTGCCACCTCAGAAGAAGTAGAAGCCCAGACTACTGCAGCCCAAGCCTCATTCCCCTTCGATAGCATCATCCTCACCAGTGCCTTGGAAAACCAGGGTGTTCAGACCTTCATTGATGCCTGCGCAGACCTGCTCCCCGAGGGTCCGGCCTGGTTTTCCCAAGATGCCAACACCGACCAGGCCCTCGAGGTGCTGGTAGCAGAATTCATCAGGGAGAAGATACTCACCTCCACCTTTGACGAGCTGCCTCACGCGGTAGGTGTTGCTGTTGAGGATATCGCCTATGAAAGCAAGCGTAACCACTACAGCATCGAGGCCAAGATCTACGTTGAGCGCGAAAGCCAAAAAGGCATGATCGTGGGAAAGAGCGGCTCGAAGATCAAAGCTATCGGCAGCGAGGCTCGCAAGGATCTGGAGCACCTCCTCGGTGCCAGCGTCTATCTCGACCTCCGGGTCAAGGTGCGCAAGAACTGGCGCAAGGACGCCCATCAGATCAAACGCTTCGGCTACGGTGAATAAGCAGAGTTCTCCTTGCACGGCATTATGGTTACGATTTGTATAAGCTCCATCATGAAAAGCTAGAATAACGGTTGATGGAACGACAAAGGAGTCCTCTTTGAAAAACGCTGAGATTCGCATGGCAGAAGTAGAAGATGCCCGCAGCATTCTGGAGATTTACGCCCCTTATGTAACCAATACCGCTCTCACTCTCACTTCTGAGATTCCCACGATAGAGCAGGTTGTCCAGACAATGCTCGACCTCAAGAAGTACTACCCTTATCTCGTCTGTACCAGACAGGGAGTGGTGGTAGGCTTTGCCTACGCGTTTCGTCTCCGGCCACACGAGGCGTACCGGTGGAACGCGGACCTCGCCATTTACATAGACCCGGAGTTCCAAGGCAAGGGCATCGCAACGGCGCTCTACACTGCGCTCTTCCAGATTCTCAAGATACAGGGTTTCTGCAATCTTTACGCGGTCATCACCATCCCCAATGAGGCTAGCGTTGCCCTCCATAAGCACTTTGGCTTCAAGGAGCTGGCGGTGATGAAGAAGAGCGGTTTTAAATTAGGCACTTGGCACGACGACCTCTACATGGAAAAAAGCATTCCAGGCTGTGCTAATCCTCAGAAATTCGGCACTCCTTTGTTGATGAAACAGATAAACAAGAACGAACTCGCTACTACACTCGCCATGTCAACCGCCTTGATAAATGGCAGAGGGCATAGCGTGGAGATCTGATGCTCTCCGTAAAGTGTGGCACTGACGCCACGTTGCCACAAGGATTCCTCATAGGCCATGCAAGCGACGAGGCAGCCGCTACCGGTTGCACGGTGCTTTTGAGCCCTGAGGGCGCGGTGGGCTCTGTATCGGTGCGCGGAGCCGCACCGGCTACTCGCGAAACCGACCTTCTCGCCCCTGAGAATGCCGTTCAGGAGGTGCATGCGGTGGTGTTGAGTGGCGGAAGCGCTTACGGGCTGGACGCAGCCGGCGGAGTCATGCGCTATTTGGAAGAACAGGGTACAGGCTTTCGTTTTGGAGGGGCTGTTGTGCCCATCGTGGTGGGAGCCTCACTGTTTGATCTGGACATTGGAAGTGCCACTGTCAGGCCTGATGCCGATATGGGCTATACAGCCGCCAAAGCTGCATCTGCAGAGATCGAAGCAAGCGGCAATGTGGGCGCAGGAACCGGAGCGAGTGTAGGAAGGTTCCTGGGACCATGCTGTGGCATGAAGGGCGGCCTGGGAATTGCCAGTGTTGAGAGCTTATCCAGTGCCGCGGGTGCAGAGGATGACGAAAATGCCGCCAGCGATATCAACCTGGACACGGGAAACCTGTTAGTAAGCGCGGTGGTGGCGGTTAATTGTCTCGGTAATGTCTTCAATCGTGAGACAAGTGCCTATGTGGCAGGCGCCCTCCTGGACCTGGATGGTAAGAGATCTATCGTAGAACCTCTAGACATCCTGCCGGATCTCCTGTTGGCAATGGGGGGTCAGGCAGGACGACGAACCAACACGATCATCGGCGCCGTGATCACCAATGCAGCGCTGAGCAAGCCTGAGGCTCTGAGGGTCGCCAGCATGGCCCATGACGGCTTAGCACGGGCCGTATACCCCTCTCACACCTCCTTTGACGGCGATGCACTCTTTGTCCTGGCCACAGGCAATGTTACGTCTCAACAGGATGTCGTAGGCTCCCTCGCTGCTTTAGCCGTTGAACAGGCGATCCTTGATGCAGTCCTCTCAGCAAAAGAGGCATACAACCTGCCCTCGGCCAAGTCTCTTTAGAAACCCCACAATATGAGTAAACCTCGAGTCCTGATTGCCATGAGCGGGGGAGTGGACAGCTCCGTGGCCGCTGCCTTGCTGGTACAGGCAGGCTACGACTGCGCCGGAGTTAGCATGGAGTTGTTGGGCAAGTGCGAAGACGCTGAAGTTGTTTGCTCACAATTACACATCCCTCATTTCTCTCTGGATTTACACGAGGAGTTCACGCAGAGGGTGATTGAGCCATTTGCTACAGGATATGCAAGCGGCTCTACCCCAAATCCCTGCATATCTTGTAACCGTCATCTCAAGTTTGGCCTGCTCCTACAATGGGCGAACCAAGAGGGATTCGATAGCCTGGCAACCGGCCACTATGCCCGCATCTTGGATGGAAGGCTCCTCAGGGCCAAAGATAGAGAGAAGGATCAGAGTTACGTGCTGTATGCCCTTAGTGAGGAACAGCTGCGAATGCTGCGCTTCCCTCTGGGGGAGTTCAGCAAGGACGAGGTTCGACAACTCGCTCTTGACATGGGCCTCGCGAGTGCCAATAAACCGGAGAGTCAGGATATCTGCTTCATTCCGGAGGGGGATTATGCGAGCTTCATCGAGGACTATCTGCAACAAAACGCTCCAGAAAAGCTCCCCGGACCAGGCAACATCGTCGCAGTAGACGGAACGGTTGTCGGCACGCACGGGGGTATCCACCATTTCACCATCGGACAACGGCGCGGTCTGGGTGTCGTAGGCGCTGAGCCTTACTATGTCAAGGACATCAACGCGGACTCTGCATCGGTCTTCATCAGCACCAACGAAGAACGCGGTGGGCACACGGCGCTTATCAATGAAGTCAATATCATAAGTCCTGGCACGCTCACAGATGGACAAAGCCTCACCGCTAAGCACCGCTATCGAGGCAGAGAGCACCCGGCAAAGTTCTTTCTCCAAAGCGATAACACCATTAAAATAGTCTTCGAAGATATGCAGCCCGACCTCACCAAAGGCCAGGCTCTGGTTTTATACGATGAAGATTGTGTTCTTGGAGGCGGCACCATTGTGGGTACTCTTTGATGGATGCAATTAACGCAATATTGGGTATCCCGCTGGGATACATCTTCTATTTCTGTTATAGCTTGCTGCAAAACTACGGTCTGGCGATTCTGCTCTTCACCCTGCTAACCAAGGTCTTGCTGTTCCCGCTCTCCTTGATTGCGCAGAAGAACGCCATCACCATGGTGAGGATACAGCCGGTGCTCGACGAGATAAAGCAGCGCTTTGCCGGCAACAACGCCCTCGTTATGGAGGAGCAAAAGGCGCTCTATAAGCGGGAGCATTACTCTATGCTTAAGGGTTTGTTGCCTCTCCTCATCCAGATTCCCATCATCTTGGGGCTTATCTGTGTGGTGTATTTTCCTCTGCAGCATCTCTTGCATTTGGATACGGCAACAATCCGCGTTTTAGTAGCTGCCACAGCCGATTACCTCGAGACCTCGGTAGCAGAACTGGGAGCAGGCGGGCAGTTGGCAGTCATGGAGCTGCTAAGACACGATCCCTCTGCACTCGCTGGTCTGGCGGGTATGCAGGATGTGCTCGTACAGATTAAAGCAGTGAATCTGGACTTTTGGGGAATAGACATGGCTATGGTGCCCAGTTTCGCTGCTCCCATCACCATGCTCTTCCCGCTCCTGTCCGGCGCATCCGCGCTTTTACTCTCGGTATTCCAGAACAAGTTCTATATTTTGCAAAGAGGTGCCGGGTTTTGGGGCAAGTGGGGCACGGCTATTTTCCTCACCGCTTTCTCGCTGTACTTTGCCTATATACTGCCCTGCGGTGTTGGTCTCTATTGGATAACAGGTAATCTCATCTCCATCGCTGTTCTAGGCCTCGGCAATGTCATCTATCCTCCGGGCAAGTACCTTGACCTTTCTGCCATCAAGACCAAGCCTAAGCTGAGCCCTGAGCAAAAAAGAGAAGCGAAGCAGCAAAAGAAAGAGGAGCGTCTGCAGCAACGCGTCGATATCAAGCGCTTCTACAAAACACCTGACAAACAACTGGTCTTCTACTCTGAAGGTAGCGGCTATTTCAAGTACTTCAAGCGCATCATCTACTGGCTGCTGAAAAACAGCGAGGTGACCATCCACTATGTCACCTCTGACCTGCACGACCAGGTCTTCAGCCTCGAGCTGCTGCCTGAGCACCGTCAGCGTTTCCAGAGTTATTTCGTGAGTCAACGTGGCCTCATCTCCTTCATGATGAAGATGGATGCCGACCTGCTCGTCATGACGATGCCCGACCTGGAGGTCTTCCACATCAAGCGCTCCCTTGTGCGCAAGGACATCGAGTACGTCTATCTTGACCACGGTATGACCAGCTATCATCTGGCCTTACGCCAGCACGCGCTGGACCACTTTGATACCATCTTCACCTTTGGCCCCAACCACAACCGCGAGGTGCGCCGCTCGGAGGAGCTCTATGAGCTGCCACCTAAGACGCTCGTACCTACTGGATACCCCTTACTAGATGACCTCTTGGACAGCGTCAAGGCAATCACTCTCGACCAGGTCAACGAGCCGCCAACCGCTCTGGTAGCGCCTTCATGGCAAAAGGACAATCTCATGGAGCTTTGTCTTACCGAGACGGTTGCGCCCCTACTCAAGGTAGGTTTCGCGGTCACTGTGCGCCCTCACCCCGAGTATGTCAAGCGCTTCAGCAAAACGATCCTCGAAAACCTGGCAGACTTTGAACAGGAGCTCGAGAGTGGGCAACTTGGCATAGAGCATGACTTCTCCTCAAACGAGACTGTTTATAGGGCAGATGTAGTGATAACCGACTGGTCGTCCATTGCTCAGGAGTACTCCTACGCCACCAAGAAGCCCTCGATTTTCATCAATACGCCCCTCAAGGTGATGAACCATGCCTGGGAGGATTATGGTCTTGAGCCCCTCGACATCACGATGAGGAACCAGATTGGCCGAGTTGTTCACCTTGAGGACCTGGAGACCCTTGGTCAGCTGGCTCGGGAGATGCTGAGTCGTCGAGACGAGTATCGCGAGCGTATAGAGCAGGCTATGGACGAGAATCTCTACCACGTTGGCAGCGCAGCTGAGCACGCCGGCGCTTATATTCTGGAAGCTCTGCAGCAACACGAGAAAGAGCGTGAAGCGGATAAAGCCCACCTGGAAGGTCGCTCCTTGGCTCCCACCATGGAAGAATTAGAAGAAGAGCTAAATAAAGAGAATGAATAGTGTAAAAGCAGGACAATACTGCAGGTAATCGATTGTGATTGAGTGATTTGACAACAACAAGAGTACAAAAGAGGATCAAAGCCTGGTACCTACCATACTGCGGCTTCTTGCTGGCAGTCATGTTCTTCGGCTTTCCCAATAGAGCCTGGGCTTATATAGACCCGGCAACCACCAGCTATCTCATACAGATCATCTCTGGTCTCATCATCTCACTTTCGGTGGCCTTTGGAGTCTTCGCGAGCCGCCTGCAAATGGGCGTCATCACCTTGAAGGCTCGCACCGAGGCCTTTTGGATGCGTGTTCGCAATAAGCGCTATCGACAACTCTATGCAAAGGCTAAAGCGCGTGAAAAGGCACAGCGGAAGGCTGCAAAAGAGCTGGAGCCACGCGAACCGCTCAGAGATTACCTGCTCAAAGATGAACGCACACTCAGACAAAGGGCGTTGATTGCAGCGCTTTTGGCAGCAGGCTTTGCATTCAGTTTCATCTTCTTTGGGGTATTCGATCTCCTCATCACCAATAGTGCCGCCATGCCTTATCCAGTGACACTGGTTTTTCCGGCGGTTAGCCTTGCGGCAGCTGTGGTCTTTGCGGCACTCTTCCTGCTCCTGTTGGCGCTCCGTGGTAGGCTCTTCACCGTTGTGGCAACCTTGCTACTCGCTGTCACGGTGACTCTCTATATCCAGGGTAATTTCCTTAACGGCGCCTTGGGGCAGCTGACGGGGGACTGGCTCGACCTCTCGCAGATCATCTCAGACGTTGCCATCAACACCATTATCTGTCTGGTCGTTCTCACCATTCCCTTTATAGTCTTGAGATTCGCCCCCAAAGCGATGAGGGCGCTGTTCATTTTCATCCCCAGTTTGCTCATCGGCATGCAGCTCATCGCCCTGATTACCAGCTTCTCTACATCAGGGGTCCTTCAGGAGCGCATGGAGGAGCAGACCTTCCTCTCCGATGAGGCACTCTACGAGGTGGCACCCCAAAACAACATAATCGTTATTCTCCTGGACAGGCTTGATGAACGATTCATCGAAGAGCTGCTGCAAAATGAGCCGGGTTACTTCGATGGTCAATTTGATGGCTTCACTCGATACACCAATAACCTTTCCACCACGAGCCGCACCTTCCCCTCGGTCGTTACCATGCTCACCGGTTACCCCTACGAATTCGACATCCCCGCCGAGACCTTCATGCGAGAGGCCTGGCAGGGCTCGGAATTCCTGCCGGCTTTGCGTAACCAGGCCGGTATGCGAAACGACCTCTATCTGGAGTACAGCTATATCTACCTGGACGGTGAGGATCTTAGCGACGCCGCGGACAACATCGATACCGGCTTTGCAGTTGTCGATGCCGCTGCCCTGAAGAATCTCCTGACTATCTCTGCCTATCGTTACATGCCCTTCTTGTTCAAGCCTTATTTCTGGATAAGCTCCAACACCATAGACGAAGATGTGTCCTTCCAAGGCGAGCGCGGGGCTCGCTACCTTGCGGACGATCACCTGTTCTTCGATACGCTCAAAACCGAGGGGCTCAGCATCAACGAAGAACTCAGCGGCAATTTCAAGTTCATCCACCTCAATGGCGCCCATCCTCCCTTCAATGTCGACCTCGACTTCAATAGGGTTCCCAGGGAGGAGTCGAGCCAGTACCTCCAGACCCGCTTTGCCTTTGCCGTGGTGTTTGAATATCTGGACAGGCTCAAGGAGCTCGGGCTCTATGAGGAGAGCACCATCATCGTCACCGGTGACCACGGCTACACGGTAGAGCTCGATTATCTGGGCGATTTCTACGACCTGAGTGAGGTGCAAGTGACGGGCCTCTTTGTCAAACCGGCAGGGGAGTACTCAAAGCCACTTGCTCGGAGTTCTGCCCCGGTGAGCTCAGATAATCTTCGCGCAACCATTTGGGAGCAAGCAAGCCTTAATGCCACCCAACTCGGCCTCACCTACGAGCAGGTGCCGCCGGACTCCCTTGAGCTGCGCTCCTTCATGTTCCAGGTAGGCCTCAGCGGTTCAAATGACAAATACCTCCAGTTCTTTGAGATACAAGGCGATGCCAACAGCTTTGACAATTGGTTGGAGGTCAGGCGGCGCCCAATGCTTTTCTATCACGGTTATCAGGGGGGTTAGGATAAAGCAACGCCGGCGATTCGAAAGAATCGCCGGCGAATTACTGTCTAGCTTTCAAGCTACAAACCAGTGAGAAGAATCCTTGCTGTTGTTACACCTATCTGCTTACCTGGGCGCGATCTCCCAGTTCCTTGATCTGGCTTTGGTTCTCGAGATAGCTCAGCCAGCCATCGGGCACTGGGAAGAGCGAAAGATGGCACTGAGTGCAGAACATCACGCTTTGCTCGTGAGACTGATGGCAAAGGCTGCACTGCAATTCTTGCGCATGACCTTGTGTGTCATAGGCAACTTTATCGTGCGGATTACGTACAAAGTCCTTCGCAGTGAATGCAATCAAATCATCGAGATTGTTGATGTCGGTATGGCAACCTTCAACGAGACAGGTCTCAACACCATTCCTCTCATGCTTGACAAGAGCTCTGTCCCCAAAGGTAAACATCAAGGGGTTAAGAGGTTGCGGGACGTTGCCGGTAATCCAAGAGATACCTTCGGATATCTGAATGTCGAGACCGTCGGTGTGGCAGTCAAGACAAAGGACGTCATTATCAGCATGTACCGAGACAAACAGGGGGTTCTTCAGGTCTGTTTGAAGGGGATTGATGGAGGTGCCTTCCAAATAGCTCACAACGTAGGGATCCATTGGTGTGTGGCAAATGGCGTTACAGAACTGTGGGTTTGAATGCTGTGTGGCATACACAACACCACCACCTCCAGCCATGAGAACAAAGACAATCACGATAACCAGGATTATTATTCGTGCCTTGCCCTTCTTTTTGGGCTTGTCTGCCTTTTTGTCAATGTCTGGAGTTGAATCAAGTTTTTCTTTTGTTGCGTTTTCTACGCTATTGGTCTCGTCGCTCATAGTCACCCTCTCACATTATTTCCAACTGGATACGGTCAGCTTACGGAATGCTGACAAATATTTTATCAGAAATTGCTAAAAAGCAAGCGAAATAATGATTAAAGGTGCTTTTGGTATTAGCGTTTGGATACTTCAAACTTAAACTCATACTCACACTCACCAACAAGGCAAGGAAAGGAAAAACTAGGATCGTTCGTACTCCCCGCTCAGGTAGTGTCCAAACTCCTCGACATCAACGTTCACTGAGTGACGGGTTGGCTTCCAGCTGGGTTTCTTGAAGATGGCTGTAACGGCGATGGGAACGTAGGTGAGCACAAAGAAGGGGAAGGTCAACACACAGAGAATCTTCTGTCCCCGCGTGCCACGGATACGCTTTCTCTCGGTGATAGTGGTAATCAAGCCAAAGATGAACATGAAGCAGCCAAAGAAGACCAGGCTCAAGGTGAGAGCGTAAATGGCTGTGGACATCAGGGCCGGCGAGGCGATTCCAAAAAGGCCACTGATGAAGACCGTTGAGTTGACCGTCAGTGAGAGCACCAATAAGAGCATGGCGGGGGCAATGGTCATAAGCAGATCGTAGCAGGCAAAGCGATAACCTCTGGGATTGAGGAACTCACCCAGGAAAAGCCTGGCCCCATAGCGGCGAAAGACCTGGTAAATACCTCGAGTCCAGCGAAGGCGCTGGTTCCACGAGTCCTTGAAGGTTAGGGGTTGCTCGTCATAGATAACAGCTTTTGGAGCATAACTGATGCGTTGCCTGTGTAAAATCGTGTCCACCGAGAACTCGATGTCTTCTGTGAGGAGGTGGTAGCACCAGCCATGGTTTTGCTGGATAAGCTCGGATGAGACATAAAAGCCGGTGCCGGAAACAGCACAAGAAGTGTTAAGTACATAGCGAGCCTGGTTGATGTATCTCGCTTCTCGGAGGAACCAGACCCCGTAACCGGCTGTAATCCAGTTTGAGCCAAAGTTCTTGGCATTACGATAGCTGGTGCATGCTACCGCGCCGTTGTCGAAGGCCTTATTCATCTCCTTGAAATAGTTGCCATCCAAGACATTGTCAGCATCAAAGATGAAGTAGGCCTCGTAAGAATCGATGCCAAAAGCCTCGTCGATGGAGTCAAAGCAAAACTCCAGCGCGTAGCCTTTCCCTACAAACTCATGGTTATAGCGCGTGAAGACAGTTGCGCCGGCCCTTTTAGCAACCTCTGCGGTGTCATCGACGCAGTTATCAGCCACGACGAATATATCGATAAGCTCTGAGGGATAGTTCTGCATGCGAATACTGCGGATGATATCTAAAATGACCTTGGATTCGTCGCGAGCACAGATTATGGCGGCATAGCGGTGATTTGCTTTGGCCTTAAGCTCGGGTGGTTTCTTGAGGATTGATACAAAGATGTAGATTATCTGGTAAGTGAAGCAGAGGGTAAAAGTCAACATGACTGTAAAATTAAAAACCTCAAGCACTCCAATAGTGGCAAAAGGTTGCCCAGGCAGGAAAAGCATGCGTTACGCCCTCACAGTCTTGGCTAACAAAGAGACACCTAAGGTCTTACGCTTCATGTAACATTTGCATTCTGTTTGTCCTACCATGCTTTATGCGGTAATAGCAGGATGGCCGATATTTGGGGTGGGCGAAGGGGCTTGAACCCTCGACCTACGGAGCCACAGTCCGTCGCTCTGCCAGCTGAGCTACGCCCACCACATTGCAGTGAACCCTTGTTTCTAAAAATCACTCGCGTTGCTTGTAAGCAATTTTCAGGGCCCCGCCAGGGGCATGCCCGGGGAAAGAAAAGCTCTTGCTTCCGCCTCCAGATCAGGGAGCCATTGTCCGGCTCTCACAGGGCACAAGAAGGAAGTATAGCAGAAGCCTTTGGGATAAAGAATCAGCTCTTCATAACTGTACCGTACTGTTATAATCTATACCTTGTGTCGGGGCGTAGCGCAGTTTGGTAGCGCACCTGCTTTGGGAGCAGGGGGTCGCTGGTTCGAATCCAGTCGCCCCGACCATTTCGATTCTCGTCAAAAGAGAAAGCCTCGCTAGCCAAAGATACTTCTTATCGCAACGCCGCAGCTGATGAGAAGAATAATCACGAAAAGCAATAAGAAGCCGAGAACCACGAGCATCGCCTTGGCGATGCCGGGTAAGCGTTTTGAAGGCGCAGCGCCGGGTGTGGGTCTATCGGGGTCTTCAAGGGTGCTAGCAGGAGTAAGCGCATTGTCCTGTTGATCGAGGAATCTTTGAGTCTCTGTCGTCCGGATAAGCTCAGGTACCACCCAAGTGCTGCGGCAGAAAACACACTCTACTTCACCGGTCGCTGGATTTTTCAGCCGGTAGCCGTCAGCCCCACAGTTTGAGCAATTGATATTGGGATTCGGCATAATTGTCATTTCCTCTCAAGTGCCACGCGGATTTGCCTGGACTATCACCACAGAATCATTTTTCATAACAATCACTATATAAAGCTTAGCCGCCTGTCACAACGGGGAAGAAGGAGATCGAATCCCCATCCTCTAGTTTGTCTAGAGGGCTGGCAAGAGCACCGTTCACGCTCACGAAGAATGCCTTAGCAAGAAGCTGGGGCATCTTAACAGCTGCCAGGGCGTCGGCTAAGACAGCATCGTCTTTGAGCTCAACCCAGTATCGCTCGTCGAGCATCTTCTTGCTCCACCCGGGCGG
>Ga0123356_10005992_pt1 | contig 12332 bp, 8 predicted proteins | sample TergutEmb28metaG_2_FD_92546 | JGI IMG/M metagenome (GOLD analysis project Ga0123356, IMG submission 92546) | Embiratermes neotenicus P3 segment gut microbial communities from Petit-Saut dam, French Guiana - Emb289 P3 | ecosystem: Host-associated > Arthropoda: Insects > Digestive system > Gut ... | reverse complement strand
GTAGTGCAGTAGTGCAGTAGTGCGGTAGTGCAGTAGTGCAGTAGTGCGGTAGTGCAGTAGTGCAGTAGTGCGGTAGTGCAGTAGTGCAGTAGTGCGGTAGTGCAGTAGTGCAGTAGTGCGGTAGTGCAGTAGTGCAGTAGTGCAGTAGTGCAGTAGTGCAGTAATTATTGTTGGTCAGGTTATTTGGACAAACTTTGAATACACTTTCAATCAGTCCTTCACTACTGCACCATTGCACTACTGCACTATTGCACTCGTCAGAGCACTACTACACTCTTACCTCAATCGTCTGGATTTCTATCGGCTGCACCGGTACGTTCTCGTACCCGTCCTTTGTCGCCGTGCGGACCTCGCTGACCTGCACCGCCACCTTAAAGCTGTCCGCATCGGCAACCTTGCCAAAGGCCGCGTACTCGCCGTCTAAATACGGGACGTCCGCGACGCAGATAAAAAATTGGCTCGTCGCGCTGTCTTTTACCGAGGTGCGCGCCATCGAAAGCGTGCCCGCCGTATGCAGCAGCGCGTTTTCAACGCCGTTGGAGCGAAACTCCCCCTTAACGGTGCGCGGCGCTTTCTTTTGGCTCAGCTTTTCGCCCTTTGCGATAAAGCCGCCGCCCTGGATCATAAAGCCGGGGATGACGCGATGAAAGCAAAGCCCGTCATAAAAGCCGGATTTAGCCAGTTCGACAAAATTTTCAACCGATAACGACGCAACCTCGGGGTACAGTTCGAGGTTGATTTTTTTTCCGTTCGTAAAACGGATGACGGCTGGGATGGATGTGGTGGGCGACATATGGAATCTCCTTTTAGTGCAGTAGTGCAATAGTGCAGTAGTACAATAGTTATTGATTTTTTTGTGAGTTGACTACGTTCTTTGAAGTAATTTCTGTTCATCCTTTTATTACCCAATAGCCCGAACGCAACGACCCTTTCCTTTCGATTAAACCACGGCTTTTGAGTTGCGCAATCATACGGGAAATTGTCGGACGCGATACTTTAAGGGTGTCGGCAAGTTCGTTATAACTTGCCGAGGGATTCACTTTTAATGCCGATAACAACGCAGCCCCATTAGTATCATGATTAGTATCATTAGTATCATTAGTATCATTAGTATCATGATTAGTATCATTGGCATCATTTTTTCCGTTTACTATGCCATTTACTATGCCATTTGCGCCATTTACTACGCCACCGCCGTTCGCCCCGTTTTTCATAAGCGGCACAACCGTCTTAAAAACATCGCCCTCTATCAGTTCGGGCTCGCACCCCGAATAAATTTGTGTATACCTGTATAAATTACGAACACCGGAGCCGAGCTGGTCGGCATAGCCGATATTCACGAAAAATCTGGCAATCAGCGGGTTTTTGGATTCAGGCGTAAACGAATTTGCATCCAATTTACCAACGCGCTTTGCTCGGCACCAGTTTTGCGCCACAATTCGGTCGCGCTCAATTACAATCGTAGCGGGAACGGTACTGCTGTATTCACGATGCGCTAATGAATTGCTAACGATTTCTCTTGCAATCGCGCCGCGAACGCTGATTCTACGGTTGTCTATCAGAAAAAACCTGTCCAGCGTGTGCTTTGCGATAAAGTCTGTCAATAACCCAAAGCTGTCAATGAGGTTTGTTTCCACCATCAGCCTGTCGTCGTAACGGTCAAGATTTTCGCGGCGCAAAATTGCATCGGTAACATATCCGGGAGCGCAAGACCTAATTACCTCATCGCGTCCAAACAACAAGATTGCCGCCAAATTAAAGCCTTTACGTCCGGTTATTTTGTCGTCCTCATAGAGCCCTGCACTCCGCATAATTTCCATTGTGGACATTTTGCCCCATGGATGATTCGGAATATACTGTGACATATTACGAACCCTCGGCATAAGTTCGGCAAGGCGCAAATCTTTTTCGGTCGCGTAAGGGAAAAGCTGACGTTCGGAAAAATCTAATGATTTACGCCGCGCCAAATTTGCGACCAAATCAACAGAACGGCCAATATCAAAATCCCCGTCCTCGGCTCGATCAAAGATTTTCGCGCCCATCATCACCATTTGCGAACTGACGGGAACGTAAACGTAAAGTAATAGCTTGCCGTCCACCTCGATTTCTTCAAGGTTCAAAAACAGCGAGGGCACGATAAATTCGGGGTTGTTTAGCTGATTGACGAAGTTTTTCTTCATCCCCTCGGCGGCGTTCCGATTCACGCCCAAAATCTCGCCGTCGTTACTAACGCCCAAAATGATATGCCCGCCGTAGCGATTAGAAAAAGACGCGACCGTTTCAAAAACGTCCGTCGAAAGGCGGTCGCTGTTTGACTTAAATTCGATGACGAATCCCTCGCCCTCGGCAATCATTTTTTTGAGTTGTGCAACCGTCAACATACAAGCATAATAGCACTTTTTGAGACGAATAGCAAGAAAAATCTAGCCAAATGAAGCTGAATAAATCAAAAACAAAGTGTAAAAGGTCACTTATTAGTTTGACTAATTGCATATTATTGGCTATAATTACATTATCCGCTGTCAAACAGCCATGTGTTTATAAAAAAGATTCGGCTGACTACCATGCTTGAAGCTAAAAATACTTAGGAGATTACATATAAGAATATATGAATTGTCACTTATGCTTAGTTTTTACACCTATAGATAGAAAGTATAGGAACGCATTTCAATTTACACCGCCTTTAGGGCTTGTTGCTTTAGAGAACTTCATACATAGATTGGATCCAAGTGTACGGATAACTATTTTGGACGGGGGACCGATTCACTCGCTGAATGAAATTATTGAATTCATTGAAAAAGAGCGCCCTGATTTTGTCGCCCAAAGTGTAATGCAAAAGTCATACGAAAACGCTTTGACTATTGCGGAACATGCACACCGATGCGGTGCAAAAAACATTTTCGGCGGGCATCATGTGTCACAATTATGCGAAGCCATAGCATTTAGACAAAGCGACTTAGTGGATTATGTAGTTTATGGTGAGGGCGAAATGGCATTATGGAGGATTATCAATAATGCCCCGCTAGAAGAAATACCGAATCTGGCAATCAATGATAACGGCACAATACGCAAAACGCCGGCGTTTGTTCTTGATTTGGACGAAAGCCCGCTACTTGATTATTCAAACATTGACCTTAGCCCATACACTCGGGCACAGGGCGATGTTGTGAGTACGACTACTTATATGAGAGTATATTCGCATAAGGGTTGCGGCAATCGAATGAATGGCAAAGGGTGTTTATTTTGTGGAAGATCTGACGACATATTGAGGTTCAAATCCCCTGAGAAGTATTGGACAGAAATGAAATATGTTGTAGATGTTTGTAATGCCAATTACATTTTTGATGTTGGGGATGATTTTTTATATAATTTAGATTGGCTCAAAAAAGCTGCGGCAACCAGACCCGTTTTTTATAAGGCATTTCAGCTTGCGGTATTTGGGCGATCGATTGGCGTTACAAAAGAAAGCGTTGAAGCCCTGCGAAAAATCGGTGTTACGGATGTGGCTATTGGTTTTGAATCGGGCGATGAAAAGACTTTAAAAAAATGCAATAAGCGGAACACTACGCCCGAAATGAATATTGCGGCGGCAAGAGAATTGTTTTTAAGCGGAATTATTGCACATGTTCACTATGTTTTAGGATTGCCGGGAGAGAGTAAATCTTCGCTTCGAAAAACAGTTGATCACGCTAAGGCAATCGCCGAATTATCAATGTCCATAATAGGTAGTGTTCCCGGTGAAATCGTTGCAAACTTGATTGAACCGAATCCCGGTTCGCCGATTTACAGGGCTTTGACAAGAGCCTATCCCGAAAAGTATCTTTTGAATGACCGCATATCGTTGGATGAACTGCAACGCGATTATTTTAGGCATTTCTTTAATTTAGAATCGCTAGAGTCTTATTTGGCTTTCAGAAAGGAGTTGGCGTTGATAGCAAGAGAGATTATGAATTGCGCTCCCGACTCCGGCGCGCAAGGGTGGACAGAATCTGGGGATTAGAAAAGCAAACTTGAAATCAAAATGCAAACTAACAAGCATGATTATCTGCCGCCCGGATTGATAATGGGGCGATAAAAAAATTAAGGAGCAAAACAATGCGAAAACCGGATTCCGATTTGAATGATAACAAGCCTTTTTCTCCCGAATCGACTGAATTTCTTGCAAACTTCGAATATGAATATAGTTCCGAGCTAAACGGAATGGTTATAACCAAGTACAAGGGAAACGAAAAGGCAGTGCTTATCCCTGACACGATTGGTGGTAAGTTCGTAGTCAGTATAAGCGGTGTGAAGTCTTCCATTCCTGGCCACAGCACTATAATCACTATTGGTGCTTTTTCCCGTTGCACTGGTCTTACGAGTATATTAATACCCAAAAGTGTGACGAGTATTGGCGAGTTTGCATTCAACGGTTGCGCTGATCTTACGAATATATCAATACCCAAAAGCCTAACAATTATTGGCGAAGGTGCTTTTTCCCGTTGTACTGGTCTTACGAGTATATTAATACCCAAAAGTGTGATAAGTATTGGCGCGTATGCATTCAACGGTTGCGCTAGTCTTACGAGTATATCAATACCAGAAAGCGTGACGATTATTGGGAGGAACGCATTCAACGGTTGCACTGGTCTTACGAGTATATCAATGCTCGACGGTGTGACGAGTATTGGCGAGTTTGCAATGAATCTCCCCGAGGCAAGACCTCGGGGTATCCCCCTCAGCTCACTGCGTTCGCAATAAGCAGACCGACGCAAGACGTCGGGGAATAAAACCCGGAGAGATTCAATGGTTGTGCCAGTCTTACGAGTATATCAATGTCAAAAAGCGTGAAGAGTATTGGCGAGTGTGCATTCAATGGTTGCGCTGGTCTTACGAGTATATCTATTCCTGATAGAGTGACGAGTCTTGGCACTTCTGCATTCAGTGGTTGTACAAATCTATCGAGCATTAGTGTTGACGAAAACAACAAGGATTATTCGAGTGTGGACGGAATTCTGTTTAACAGGGATAAAACATCTTTGCTTAGATATCCAATAGGAAAACAGCAGCTTTCCTACACGATACCCGACAAAGTAGCGAGTATTGGCGAGTTTGCATTCAATGATTGTGCCAGTTTTACGAGTATATCAATATCAAAAAGCGTGAAGAGTATTGGCGCGTATGCATTCCATGGTTGCGCTAGCCTTACGAATATTTTTGTACCCGACAGCGTATCGAATATTGCCTGTTCTGCATTCGATAATTGTGTAAATCTGTCGAGCATTAATGTTGACGAAAACAACAAGGATTATTCAAGTGTGGACGGAATTCTGTTTAACAAGGATAAAACATCTTTGCTTAGATATCCAATAGGAAAACAGCAGCTTTCCTACATAATACCTAGCAGCGTGACGAGCATTGGAGAAAAAGCATTCGAAAAATGTAAAAAGCTTACGAGTATAACCATCCCCGACAGTGTGAAGAGAGTTGAAGCTCAGGCATTCGGTGGTCTTACGAACATGACAATACCTAAAAGCGTGACGAATATTAGTGTTCTAGCATTCGTTGCTGACTTTTGATTGGGAAAAGTTTTTTTGGAGAACTTCTCAGCCGTCTTATGAACCCAGAGAACTTACGTTATGATTTCGTCGTATGACAATCTGTGTAGTTCTGTTATTTTTTAGAAAAAATTAAAACAAAAGTATTTTATTCATGGAGGCATTTTAAATGCGAATCGTATTATTCAACACATCTTCCAGGCGGTTTGGAGACGGCTCCGAAGTCACCTATCTCCCCAGCAGGGCTGACGATTGGGATAGCACTGCGGCGCTTTTCCCGGAACACGAGATTATTTATGTTGCCGTAAACCTCGGATTGTTTTGGCTTGATATTAAGAATAACAAAGTTGCCATCAAGCCAAAAAATGTGAGATATGTAATTGTTGAAGATAAGGCGACTGTCGAAGAGATTGCTGAACTGATTATTAGCCTGAATCCTTCAGTAGCAATAGCCTCATCGGTTACCGGCTCATATATAGATTGGAATCCGATTATGGATTCCCTTGTTGCAGAAGTACTCGAAAAACGCGGGGTGAAAACAATTTGGCAAAAAACGTCCACCTCGTTCGCTTGCTTTGATAAGTGGCAAACGCATTTAGCGTTGCGAGAACTGGGGCTCAATGTAGCAAAAGCCGTTTTCGTAGACAAGAAATTGTTCTGGAAGGAAAAAACGGATCCTGCGATTAGCATAAACATATATAGGGAATATGTCTTGCATCGCATAAAGGAGTTGACTCTACCCATCATTATCAAAAGCACGGTGGGTACCGGCTCTATTGATATGAAGATAGCGGAGAGCTTTGAGCAGGCGATAGAGATATTGAATGATGAATCATCAGCCAATTACGATGTAATCGTTGAGGAGTTTTTGCAAGGCGAAGCGTTTGGTACAGAAATACATGGGGCAATGGGTAATTACCATGTGCTTCCCCCGTTCAGCCTGTCTATCAATGCGAGCGGTATTTCAGATGGGCATAACAATGTAAAATTCGGACCTGTAACTAACGAAAAATATAAAATTTCCAAGTTGCAAGAATCTTTGCACCGCTTAGCAGAGGCGTTTGGCTTTGTGGGTAGTGCACAATTGGACTTAGTTTTCTATAAAGATGAATGGTACATTATTGAAATCAATGCGCGTTATTCCGGTATGACATTGACTACCGCTATCGCGGAAGGACGGTCTACTTTTACCATTTATGTGGAATCGCTGTTGGGCAGTCCAGTAGATTATTCAAAAATGGAAAACCTGAAGTATGTCGTAAATTTCAAAATACCGGCGCAAGACGACGAAACCCTTTCGGACATATATGCGTTTCCCAATGTGCAAGCAATAAACCAATATACTATTGTCAACCCGGGATCGGAAGTACCGTCTAAATTTTGTGAGGTTGTGTTTGGCAGACTCGACACAAAAGAAGAATTAATAGAGGGGCTTAAAGCTCTCAAAAAAGCTTTCCCTGAAATTATATCATCGACGACAGTAGAAGAAGCGGAAAAACTCGCAAAAAATGGGTGAGCCGCCGATAGAAAAAAATGACATCTCAAGGTCTAACAAAATGACATAACCTTTCTCCACGGGTGGGTGGGCTTCGGGGAAAACAAAAAGAACTCTACCGAAAAAAATCGCATCCCAATAAAATCAACTCCCACGCAAAAAGAGAATGAGCAAGGTTTTACCCTGTCCATTCTCTTTTTGCGATTAAACCAAATACGCGCTCCCACAAAGTATACTTAACGCCTCGCCTCTGCGTCGGGCGGATTTGGTGAACGAATATCACTAACACGCTTGGAACAAAAGAAAGAACTTCTTGAACCTATCTGCACTTATCCATTGCTATTCGCTATTCGCTATCCACTATTCGCTTTTCGTAATCAATGAATCTCCCCGAGGCAAGACCTCGGGGTATCCCCCTCAGCTCACTGCGTTCGCAATAAGCAGACCGACGCAAGACGTCGGGGAATAAAACCCGGAGAGATTCAAACGGGTCTTGCGGGCGCGGAGGCATAGGCTCTTGCGGGGCGAACGGGTCGGAGGGCGGGGCGCCGTAAGCGCCCGGAGGATAGTAGCCTTGCGGGAAGCCGGACGCCTTGAGGGGCGCTTTTCGGAATTTTGCAATCAAAAATACCAGCCCGACCGCGATAAAGCCCGCCAAAATCGCCGTAATGTACCACCACGTTTGGTTCGGACGGATAAACCGGAACACGATCTCCTTGTCCTTTTTATCGAATTTTCCGGCAAAGGTGTACACATTATAGCCGGTTTGTTCGTCGTATTGCTTGACCGCCCCGTCGCCCACCTCGTAACGGCTGAAGTTTTTCATCGTGTATTTGACATCCAGCCCGAGGCTTTCGAGATCCAGGTTGCCGCCGACCCGGGGGAACGCCTCCGCAAACGGCGGGATGCCTTTTGTTGGCTTACCGTTTTTAAAAATATCGAACGGCGAATCGGCGGCGGGGCGGTCAAACTGGGCGCGGTAGGCGTTAAAGGGGTTGGGCGCGCGGAACTCGTAGACGTTGATGTAGGGGTAGCTTTCCACAATCTTTGCGTTTCCGCCCGTGGAAAATCCCTGCAGTCGGAACGCCAAAATTTTTCGTCCGCCCGACGTTTTTTCATACGCGGCGTCGCGCTCAATGCCGCAAAGGTGCATAGTGTACGTCAGGTACTGCTCCAACGTCCACGGCTCTCCGGCCACCCAGGCCGCCACGTCCGCGATATTGACGGTGTCGGTGTGTTTTACTGCGCCCTCATTTTGCGCGGCGTCGTTCAAAACGGACTCCTCGCTCCGGTCTAATTTTACGGCCAACACATGTTCGGTGCCGTCCGCGCCCTGGATCGCCAAAAACTCCACCTCGCTTGCGCAGCCGGCGAATACAAGGGCGGAAAAAAGGAGCGATAGGGTTAGTAAGCAGCGTTTTTTTGACATTGAAAATCCTTTTACGAATGATAAATGATAAATGATGAATGATAAATTAGGGATACGAGTTTGCGGGTTCAAGCAATCCGTTCTTTTGTTCCAAGCAATTATTTTGACGCAGTTAATCTAATTCTTCCGAAATTTATCATTCATCATTTATCATTAATTCCCGCAGGGAATCCGCAAATTCCCCGAACGCAATGCCATACGGTTCCGGCGTCGCCAAATCCACGCCCGCGTCTTTTAAAATCTCGTAGGGGGATTTGTGGCCGCCCGCGGAGAGGAATGCTTTATACGACGCAACGGCGCCCGGATTCCCGGATAAAATATGGTTCGCGATGTTGACCGCCGCCGTCAGCCCCGTCGCGTACTGGTACACATAAAACGCGCGGTAAAAATGCGGGATGCGCGCCCATTCGAGGCGGATCTGCCGATCGTGCGAAACCCCGGAGCCATAGTATTTTTTGTTTAGGGCAAGATAACGTTTTGATAACCATTCGACCGTTAAGGGCACCCCAGCCGCCTCCGCGCCATGCACCTCCGATTCGAACTCGGCGAACATCGTTTGCCGAAAGAGCGTGGTGCGGAACATATCAAGATAGTAAGACAGCAAGAATTTTTTTGTTTTTTGGTTCGAGACGATTTTTAGCAAATGCTTAAGCAGCAAAACCTCGTTGACCGTGCTGGCAACCTCGGCGACGAAAATCGAATAATCGTTTTTCGCGTACGGCTGGTTTTGCGCCGAATAATACGAATGGAGCGCGTGGCCCAACTCGTGGGCGATGGTAAAAACGTCGTGCGTGGTGGGCTTGTAATTGAGCAATACATAGGGGTGCACGCCGTAAACGCCGCAGGAGTATGCGCCGGAACGCTTGTTTTCGGTCTCCTCGACGTCAATCCAGCGGTTTTGCTTTGCCGAGCGGAGCAAGGAAAGGTACTCCTCCCCCATCGGCGCAAGACCCGCTAGCACCGTCTCGAAGGCGTCCTCAAAGCTAAGCGATAGTTCGGCTTTTTCATACATGGGCACATGCAAATCGTACATGTGCAAGGATTCAAGCCCTAAAATATTTTTTCGCAGCCCCATGTAGTCATGTAGAGTTTTGATGCGCTTGCCCGTTTCGGCTACCAAAGTTTCGTATACGCCCGTCGGTACATCGTTGCCGGAAAGCGATTTTTCAAGCGCGGAGCCGTACTTTCGCGCTTGCGCCAAAAAATTATCCTTGTTGACGGAAGCCGCAAAATTCGCGCCCGTGGTATTAATCAGTGCGCCGACCGCCTTGTATATGCCGAAAAACGCTTTTTTACGTATCTCGCGGTCGGGGTTTTGCAGAAGCAATCCGTACGTCCCGTGCGTCAGCCTGACTTTTTTGCCGCCGACCTCTATTGAGGGGAACGGCAAATCCACGTTGTCGATTTGCGAAAAAATATCCGAAAACGCATGCGTCGTTTTGCCCGCCAGCGCCAATACGCGCTCGGTTTCATCGGAGAGGATATGCTTTTTCTCTTTCAGCACCGTTCTTAACTGATAGTCATAGTCGGAAAACGCCGGGTCGGCGATAAAACCTTCCAGCGTTTCGGCCGGGAGCGCGGATAATTCCGGCGTAACAAAGGACGCGTCGGCGTTAAAGCGGACGCACAGCGTTTCGATTTTGGATTTTAATTCGGCGGCCACCGTGTCCGCGATGTTTTCGTCGTGCAAAAACATGGCGTAGGCGTACGCTTTTTCGATGCGTTTGCCTATCACATCGGAAAATTTTAAGCATTCCAAAAGAGCGCCCTTGCCTGCCAGCCTGCCCTTATAGCGCAAAATCCCCACCGTTTCGCGGTTAAGCGCGGATAACTCTTTTTCCCATTCGGCGGCCGAGACAAAAATGTCGCGCAAATCCCATAGGAATTGAGGTTTAACTTCGCTTCGTTTCATATTACTTCCTTTATTCCCATGTGCGGGTTTTTATATCCTCTTGTTGTACGGTTGGTGCGGTCGTCCCTTGCCGTGCCGGGGGGAGGTGTCGGGGGGGCGGGGGTGTTGATGCCGAAAGGCAAGCTTTCGGCTCCTTTCGGGCACTCCGCTACGCTTCGTGTCACCACGCCTCGGGCCGCCGTTCGGCGGTCCTCCGTCCCCGGCGGAGCCGTAACAAATCCGTATCGGTTTCCCGTAGGGCAGGGGCTTGCTCCCGCCGTCCCCGGGCAGAGCCGTAACCAAGGGGCGTCCTCCGTAGGGCGGGGGCTTGCTCCCACCGTCCCGGGCAGAGCCGTAACCAAGGGGATTCCGATTACCCGTAGGGGTCGATGCCCTCGCTGGCCCGCTGTCACCACACCCCGTCCCCGACAGAGCCGTAATCGGGGGATGCCGCTCTTCCCCTATCCGGGCACGGGCAAAATAAACGGCGACGGCAGGTTCGGGCGGTTGTCGAGCTGGCCGTTCCAGTCGCCGCATTTCCAAAAGCTCCCGTCCGCGCACAAAATCAGGTTATGCCGGTATCCGGCGGAAACGGCCGCGATTTGCTGCTTGGGCGCCTCCGCGTCGGCTTTAATCACGACCTCGAACGGCGTGGCGCGCGGCTGGCCGAATAGGCCGTCGCCGATTTGGCCGCGCGAGTTGGTGCCCCACGTCCAAAGGCAACCGAATTCGTCGATGGCCGCCGTGTGCTGCTGTCCCGCCGACACCGCCACGAACCGCACGCCGAGAATAGGCGAGCCCGCAACGGCCGTGAGTTCCGCAGGAGCGCTTCGATCGCCGCCCGTCGCAAAGCCGTTGCGGCCACCTATACCCCATGCGTACAGCTTGCCCGCCTTGTCGATTGCCGCGCTGTGCTGATAGCCCGCAGCTGCCATGCTGAATTTTGTGCCCGCCATAACCTCGGTAGGCGTGTTGCGGTCGCCGCCGACGCCCAACCGTCCGTTTCCGTTCGCGCCGAACGCCCACAGCGTACCGTCCTCGTCAATCACAAAGCTGTGCTCTTGGCCTGCCGAAACCGATGTGGCTTTTTTGCCGCCCGAGATCGTCACCGCCTGCGGCGCGTTGCGGTCGGTACCGCCGCCCAAACCCAGCCGCCCACTTCCGTTATTGCCCCACGCGTACAGTATGCCGTCCTGGTCAATCGCCAAGGAGTGCTCGTGCCCCGCCGAAATCGCAACGATTACCTTATCGCTGAGCGCCGTTACCGGCTGCGGCGTCAAGCGGTCGGCACCGCCCGCAGAGCCCAAACCTAAGCGGCCGTTGCCGTTGCTGCCCCACGTCCAAAGCCCACCGAATTCGTCGATCGCCATCGAGTGGTTTTGCCCCGCCGAAACAACAACAAAATTAATTCCCGTCGCAATCCTTACGGGCGTATCGCGAGCCGTCGTCGTGCCGTCGCCCAGTTTGCCGTTCGTGTTTTCGCCCCACGCCCAAATGCCGCCGGCCGGATTGACCATGAGCGTAAAGTAATTACCCGCCGAGAAGGTTTGCGCTTGAGCCGGGTCATAATCAATCGGCGTTTTTGCCATCCACTTGGCGTACAGCTTTATGTTCCCCGTCGGAACAAAAGCGCTCCCCGCCAAAACCGTCAACGCCTCATTGGTGTACCAGCCCGCGAACAAGAAACCGTACTTTGTGGGGTCAGCGGGCCAGTTAAACAACTCGGTTCCCTCGGTAAAGGTAACCGGGTTCACCGCCGACCCGCCGTTTGATTCAAACGTTACCACATATCGGCCGATCCATTTGGCAAACAGAGTCGCGTTTCCGGTTAAATACAGCGGGAATTCCGCTTTTTCGGTATACTCCGCGTCAAAATACCAGCCGTCCAAAGTATAGTTGGCGGTATTATACGTCGGCAGTTGGTTTGCGTTGACCGGCTGGTCGTAATATCGGTCAAACGTCGTAGCGCCGGTCATCGGC